>Ga0153916_10005081_pt1 | contig 10014 bp, 2 predicted proteins | sample Opewatmetagenome_FD_109642 | JGI IMG/M metagenome (GOLD analysis project Ga0153916, IMG submission 109642) | Freshwater wetland microbial communities from Ohio, USA - Open water 3 Core 3 Depth 4 metaG | ecosystem: Environmental > Aquatic > Freshwater > Wetlands | place: USA: Ohio, Lake Erie, Old...
GTCTCAGTTGCTGTGTTTCCGAGGGAATCCGTCGCGGTCACGACTATCGTGTTCGCACCCTCGACCAAGGAGACCGTCACTGACCAGTCCGTGCTGTCAACGGCGCGAACACCGTTGACCCAGACAGATGCCCCAGCCTCCGCCGTGCCAAAGACAACCACATTGGGCTCGCTCACGTTCGCCCCGTCAGCAGGCCCACCGACGACCAATGCCGGAGGGGTCGTGTCGACCTCGACAGTCAAGTCCACCCAGTTCATGTTGCCAACCAGGTCGGTCGCCACGACGGTCACAGGGTTCAAGCCCTCTAACAAGCCTATGTCGACGCTGAAGGTACCATCGGGGAACACCATTGTCGGGAGACCGTTGACCGTGACCACCGCGCCTGGGTCAGTCCAGCCGGAAATGGTCGCCACTGGAACGGCCGTCGGGGATTCCGGAGAGTCGACCCAGAGCTTGCAGAACGTGTCGGACTGGATCATCTTGAACCAGTACCACATGTCTCCGTACCAATCGCTGTAGGACGAAACGGTCACAATGTTGAGACCCTCGGCCAAGTCGATGTCCATCTGGAACAGCCCGTCGCCGTCCGCCCACGTCTGATACGTGCCTGTAGAGCTGACTGCGTTGACTTGTTCCCACGAATCCACGTAGCCCATCAGAGTCGCGTAGTTGAGGGCCACGGTCCCGCCGTCCACAATCGTGTCGCCCGTGATCGGGTCGACCCACCACGCGGACATGTAGGACGCCACGACTACCCTGAAGGTTGTGCTGTCCGAAAGCCCCCCAGTGTCCGTCACCGTGAGGGTCACAGTATAGTCTCCGGCGAGGAGGAACTGGAAGTAGACGTCCGGGTCGTTGCCGATGAGACTGATCTCTGAACCATCATAGATGAAGGTCCAGTTGTACTCCAGGTCGTAGTACCAGTCGAGATCATCCCATGACGCCCAGCCGTTGAAGTAAGCCTCGCCACCCGGGTTGATCCACTGGTCGCCCGGCGAACCTGCGATTGGCGGACCGTTCACGGTCACATAGAGATCGTCCCAGCCGGTGTTGCCAGCCGCATCGGTCACCCAAAGGTCTACCCAGTAGCCTCCGGGTCCGCTGAATGTGTAGCTGACAACGGGCCCATAGAGCTCGGTGTAGAAGACATCGTTGACGCCCCATGTGTAATCGACTATCCCGACGTTGTCCGTGGAAGCCGAACCGTCGAATGTTACCAAGGTGCCATCATTGACAAGCTGGTTAGATCCGGCCTCAGCGGTCGGCGGCGTTATGTCCTCGACCGTGATGACGACCTCGTCAGAATCGGAGAACTGTCCGTAGGTGTCCTCGACGACAAGGGTCACGTGATACACGCCCGGCTCAGAGAATATGTACTGCGGTCCTACGCCATACATCCAATCTGAGAGCTCACTGATGGACCAGACGTAGTCCACTATGCCGTCGTCGTCCCACGACGCAGATCCATCGAACGTGACAATCGCGTCCTCATCAACAGTCTGGTCCGGTCCCGCGTCAGCTATCGGCCTGGCGTCCATGGTCACCTGGAGATCATCCCACGCGGAGTTGCCAGCAGCGTCGTAGACCGTAAGGGTCACCAGATATGTCCCAAAGGCGCTGAACGAGTAGTCCACTGTTGCGCCGTGGAGCTCGACTGGCATGACGTCGAAGAACGACCAGACATAGTCGACAATCCCGACATTGTCAGACGACATCGACCCGTCGAAGGTCACGAGCGATCCTTCCGGCAGGTACTGATCACTGCCAGCGTTGGCGACCGGAGGCGTGACGTCTTCAATGGTCACCACGGCCTCATCCCAGTCAGAGACTTGGCCATACGAATCCACGACTTCCAGGGTCACGTGATAGGTCCCTGGCTCTGGGAACATGTACTGGACATTCCACCCGTACATCCAACTGTCAAGCTCAACGATATACCAAAGGTAGTCGACTATCACATCGTCATCCCACGACCCTGAGCCGTCGAAGGACACCGAAGTGTCCTCATCGGCCGTCTGATCAGGTCCTGCGTCCGCGACTGGCCGGCCGTTGACAGTGACCAAGAGGTCGTCCCAGGCGGAGTAGCCCGCGCTATCATAGACTGTGAGAGTCACAGTGTAGCTGCCCGGAGCACTGAAGATGTAGTCCACCCACATGCCGTGCAGTTCCACTGGCATGATGTCGAAGAAGGACCAGACATAGTCAACGATCCCGACATTGTCATATGACATCCATCCGTCGAATGTCACCGGCCACCCCTCGAGAGAGAACTGATCCGGGCCGGCATCCGCATACGGAGGTGTCACATCGAAGACAGTGACGACCATGTAGTCATCAGCAGTCTGCCAGGAAGTGTCGGTGACGGTCAGCCTGACGTTGTAGACACCAGGCGTCCAGAATGTGTGGTCCGGGAGCGGACCGTACATCCAGACGTCCTCTTCGTAGATGTACCAGGTGTAATCGATTATCCCGTCGTCATCCCAGGACAACGTGCCGTCAAAGTACACTGTCGTATCCTCATCGACCCACTGATCAGGTCCGGCATCCGCGATCGGAGGTATGTCCACGTACACCCAGACATCGTCCCATGCCCAGTTGCCCGCAGCGTCGTACACCGTCAGAGTGACTTGGTAGGCGCCAGGGATGTTGAAGGTGTAGTCGGCCATCATTCCGTAGAGGATGATGGGCACGCCGTCTAGGAACAACCACTCATAGGTGACAATGCCAACATTGTCCCACGACCAGGATCCGTCCAAGGTGACAGTCGAACCCGGCATGACCCACTGGTCCCAGCCCGCATCTGCCCACGGCGGGGTCACATCGAAGACCGTCACGTACATGTCGTCGTCATCCGTCTGCCACGAAGTATCCGTGACTGAGAGCCATACACGGTAGACGCCCGGCTCAGAGAAGGTGTATTGAGGGGTCGGACCAGACATCCAATCCGAGAGTCCTTCAATCCACCAGTAGTAGTCGATTATCCCGTCGTCGTCCCAGGACCACGAGCCGTCGAAGTACACTGTCGTGTCCTCGTCGACCCACTGATCAGGTCCGGCATCTGCTATCGGGGGGCTGTCCACCGTCACCCACATGTCATCCCAGCCGGGGTTGCCCTCGGCATCGTACACAGCGAGCGTCACCTGGTACATGCCCGGGTTGAAGAACGTGTAGTCGGGGTACATGCCATAAAGCTCAACCGGCGCCCCGTCAGAGAACGACCACACGTATGAGACGATCCCGACGTTGTCCCAAGACATGGAACCGTCGAAGAACACGGTGTCGCCCGGCATGACCCACTGGTCCCAGCCAGCATCTGCGACCGGTGCCTCGGTGTCATGGACAGTCACAATCATCTCGTCCTCGGCGATGTGGCCCACGGTATCGGTCACCGCTAGTGAGACATGATACACACCTGGGTCCCAGAACGTGTATTCAGGGAACATCCCGTACATCCAGTCCATGAGCTCAGCTATGTACCAAGTGTAGTCGACTATCCCTTGATCATCATATGACAGAGAACCATCGAAATAGACAGTGTCGCCCTGGCCAACGTCCTGGTCGGGTCCCGCATCTGCCACAGGCTGGAGGTCGAGGAACACATCCACGATCAAGGAATCTGTTGAGAGATGGTTGGCGGCATCCCAGACGGTCAAGTTGATGAGGTAGGCGCCGACGCTCTCGAAGGAGTAGGTCACAGTGTCGCCGTACAGGACGGTCCAGACTCCGGTCGCATTGTAGAATTCCCACACATAGAAGACGACACCGACGTTGTCGAAGGAGGCCGTTCCGTCAAGCGTGAAGAGATAGTCCGTCGCGACGTTCTGATTAGGCCCCGCTTCGGCGACCGGCGGCTCCTGGTCAACAGTGAGGTCGACAAGGGATCCATTGCCCCTGTTGCCCCAGTCGCTCGCGCTGAACACCGACTTGTAGGCTCCCGTGGGCACGACGTTGTCAAACGTGAACGTCAGTCCATCAACGCTCCAGGCGTCCAATGCCCTCCAGTTGTAGTCAACCATCCAGCCGTCGTCATACTCTATCACCAGACAGTTGGGTTCGAAGACTCCCGTCGGGTCCGGAGCGAGGACCGTCGGATATCCCATGTAGTTGGGCGCGAAGCCAACGAAGGCTCCTGTCGAGGAATTGAACAGCACCGCGCCCTGTTCCCTTGGAGAGGTCGCGTTGGAGTAGTAACCGCCCAGCACGTACACGGGCTCCATGTACCACGGCCAGGTGGAGGCCGGCAGGTAGACGCTGTCGACTCCGTCAGAGAGCCATCCCGCTTGGGCCGTCGCGTCCCACCAGTCGTTCACCGAGTAGTTGCCATCGACCATGGAGTAGGGCAGACCGGTCTCGGGGTTCCACGGATCGAACGATGTCCTTCTCCAATCGACCATCGTCCAGTTGGAGTCGAGGCCGGTGGAGTTCCATTCCATGAACCGGATCAAGGTCATGTCTCTGAGGTTCTGTTCCTCGATCATCGCCTGTACCCAGGAGGGGTTCGACCAGGAGATGTTCTCGCTTGGCGACAGGTCGAATGTCAAGTTCGGTTCGTAGAGGTCCCTGTCTAGCTGAATGTCAAGCTCGTATTCCGTCTGCCCGCTAGCGTTGATGAATCCGAAGTAAGGAGCGTGGTCGTTCGATGTCGATCTCACGTTCAGGCCCCAAGCGGGGACGAACATCTCATAATACCCCGTGAAGTTGCTCCAAGTGTTGATCTCGAACTGTCCTCCGTCAAGCCTGACCCTGACTTCCTCCCCTCCAGCAATAGGGGTTCCATCATCGGAATTGTTCACATAGCCGTGAAGCCGCACTGTCGGCTCTGGGTTGTTCGGCATCAGGCCGATATCGAGCGGAGTGACCGATAGCTCCGGCAGAAACAGCGGTTGGGAGTAGCCTTGGTAGTCAGCCGCGTTGACGAAGATCGTGCAATCGCCATCAACGGCGAAGAACCCATAGTCGCCCGTCTCGTTGGACATGGTCCCGTTGCCCCACATCGGGCCGTTCAGCCAGATGTTCGCCAACGGGATCGGGTCGCCGCTGATGACGTCGTAGACACGGCCGTAGATGAGAGCGTTGTCCCACGGCATAAGGGCGACATTGAGCACTGTCTCAACCCCGTCGAGAAGGGTTACGTTGTCGGAGTACGTCTTGTATCCTGCCCAGCCTCCCCAATGATACACCTCGACTGTGTAGTCCCCCGGGATGAGCGAGAAGTTGTACATCCCCATTCCGTCCGTCCACTCGCCTTGCTCGAGGGGGCCCATCAGGTGAACCTGTGCTCCACTGAGCGGAGCCCCGGTTCTTGCGTCTGTGACCTGACCGACCAACCACGCACTGTAGGGCATCAGAGTGAGGTCGTACCACAGCTCGTCGCCCGAGGTCACATTTATGATCGTGAAGTTCCTAGCGTACCCGTCCTGCTCGGCGCCGAAGTAGAGGTCCGTTCCTTCGAAGGCGTCAAGCTCGAAGTACCCGTCGGAGTCCGTGATGGCCATCGTCATGTTTTCCTGCGTATACGGATCGTCGACGAGGAACACGCGGCTGAACACGATCGGGTCTCCTGTGAGCCCGTCCGTCACGTTCCCCCGGATCATCGCGTCGGTCTTTCGGAGCTGGACATCCTGCTGCACGGTCTGGCCGGGGAATATGTCCAGCTCGATGAACTTGACAGTGTATCCGGCCCTCTGGTAGGTCATCCGGAAGTAGTCTCCAGTGTGGACGCCCATCAGATAGAAGCCTGTCTCGTTGGTCATGGTCCAGTTGGTGTACCGTTCCATGCCGTCGTCAGACTCGTATGAAACAAGTGCGGAAGCTATAGGCAATCCGGTCCCAATCTCGGTAACATAGCCGTAGACCGTCGCGTCGTCATTGTAGACCCTGGGTTCGAGCTCAATGTTGAATGTGTAGGACATGCCAGACAAGAGCGGGTCCTCAGTCCCGTTCATCGCCATCGGGTAGCCAGGGAAGTCCATCCCGACCGCCCCTCCGCCGTTCGGTCCTGGGATGACATTGACCTCGAAGTAGCCTGTAGCATTCGGTACGGTCAGATTGGCGTAGTACGGTGCGTCCCCGCCCATCGGGTTGTTGACGATTCCCAGTACGACCCCGTCCGACCTCGGCATTCCGTGTTCGTCCGTCACGTATCCGCTGATGGTGACGTCCGCGGTCTCCATAATCGGGATGAGTGTGAAGTTGACATACTCCGTCTCTCCGGGACGGACTGTGACTTGATTCAAGGCCATGTAGTAACTGCCATTCGCCGCGAAGATCATGTACGACAGCCCTCCGGGCACCATCATCGCATAGTCGCCGTTCAGGTCAGTCATAGTGTAGTTGATCTCCTCGCCGTCTCCCATCATGACCATGGTCTTGATGTACACATTCGGGACAGGGTTCGTGCCGTCCGTGACACTGCCCATAATCCAGGCACTGTCAGGGTACGCGCTCGCACTGTCAGGGGCCGCAACCATGAGCCCCATCAACATCGTCACACACACGAATACAGACAGAATCCAAGCTAGCCGGTGACCTATTTGTTCAGCCAACGAAATTCCTCCAAGTTGAGGTAACTGGTTCGCCCCAAGAATCCGGGGAAGGAAGAGCTTGGGGGGTCAGAATGTTACCTTCTTGTTACGTATATATGATTGTCGTTCACAAATCCATAACTGGATTTGTCGCAAACCCGCATTCTCTCGAATCTTCCGGACGTAAAGGCCGAGGATTTTGGATTCGTTGTTCGGGTGCACGTTGATTCGCTGGGCATGTGTTGCGTTCGCCAAGGACACTAGATGAGCAAGACTCGTGGGATAGAGGCCATAGACTGGAAAGAATGGTCGGAAGAGAGCTTCGAAGAGGCCAGGAGAGAGGGTAAGCTCGTCCTTCTCGATCTCACAGCCTCGTGGTGCCATTGGTGTCATGTGATGGACGAGAAGACCTACTCCGATCCTGACGTCGCGAGAGCCATCAACGACAACCTAGTACCAGTTAGAGTCGACATAGACAGGAGACCGGACATATCCGAGAGGTACAACCGAGGCGGTTTTCCGACAACAGCGTTTCTTTCTGACCATGGAGAGTCGATCTGGGGCGCGACATTCGTCCCACCGACAGACATGATGAGGATCATCAGAGCAATCCTCAAAGCGAAGGAATCCGGGGAGATAGATGAATCACTGACAAGAAGCAGGATGGAGAATCTCGGATTCTCCATTCATGCGCGTACAGAGGAGACAGTGGACAGCGAGCAACTGTCACGTGTTGTCGAGGACATCTTCTCCGCATACGACATCGAATTCGGGGGCTTCGGAACGGAGCCGAAATTCCCACACCCCGATGTCTTGGATCTTCTTCTTGTGAAATACATCGAAAACGGACAAGTCGAACTCGCAGAAGCGGTCGTCAACACTCTCAAGCGCATGGCCTCAGGATTGCATGACGTCGCCGAAGGAGGAGTCTTCAGGTACTCGGTGACGAGGGACTGGCAGACTCCGCACTATGAGAAGATGCTCGAGACCAATGTTGGGTTCCTCAGAAACCTAGTCGGGACGTACATGACTCTCGGAGGAGACGAATTCAGGGATCTGGCAACGGACATATCGAGGTATCTCACTGCCTACCTGCAGGACCGCGAGAGCGGGGGATTCTACGGCAGCCAGGATGCAGACGAGGAGTATTACAAGTTGCCAGCAAGCTCCCGAAGAAAGAGACCCGCTCCGTCCGTTGACAAGACAATCTACTCTGGATGGAACTCAGACGCTTCGGCGGTCTTCACTCTTGCGGGATCCATACTCGGCGACAAGGAGATGATGAGGGCCGGAGAGTCATCGTGGGAATACTCTGTAAAGAACCTCTGGAACCCTGGACCGGGTCTGGTCAGGCATGTCGCATCTGATCGACTCTACCTGTTCGAGGATCAGGTGGCTTTCTTCCACTCATTGCTGGCCCAGCTTGCGCTGTCCAGAGATGCGAGGAAGATCACTCTGGCTGAGAATCTCATTCGAGGCGTGGACTCCGCCTTCGCGAGCGACCAGGGAGGCTTCAACGATGTCATGAAAGGCAAGGCTGCAATCGGCGAACTCGGAAGCCCGAGGAGGCCTCTGGTCGAGAATTCCAAATGGGCTCTCTATCTTGCCCAATTCGGCAGCTTGATTCACAGGCCGAAGCTGGTGGACGATGCGAGGGCGATTCTCAACTCATTCGGTCAGTCTGAAATCGAAGCGCACGGAGTCTTCGCGGCGCCCTACATCATGGCAAGGTGGGCACTAGATCGTGGGATCACCGTTGTGGAGATTCGTCAAGGTGCGGAGAGAAGCGGATTTCAGAATCGACTGCTGACTGCAGCTTGCGCCGTGTTCAGTCCTTCGATCGTTCCTACCACTATTACCAGCGACGGGATGTCGGCACCTTTCGCAACGGTATGTACTGAGAATGGCTGCTCGAGAAGGATCTTCGACTCAGAGGAACTGAAGTCCCTCCTCTGGAGCATGATCGTTTCAGAGAAGAGCTTCTGAGGTGTCCCAGGAGAGACTCTCCGGCAAGCTGGCCTTCGAATAGTCTAATATATCCATTAGGCTCATTACAAACACCCGGGTTGGCCATGGCTAAGAAGGCGAGACTCATCCCGAGGAAGTTCTTGTCGAGCGATGAAAGAGTCGTATTCGAATCGCGTCCGAGCGCTTGGCTCTACATGAAGTCCGCGACCCTGGCCTTGGTCATAGCGATAGTGGCGGGCGTGATATTCGCCTGGGAGTGGATCCCAGAGGCGCCCGACCTGCCGGAAGTGTTGTCCTCGGCTATGAGCGGGGAGAACGGGGATCTGGTCCATTGGGCTTTCGCGGCTGTGGCTGTCATTGCATTCGTATTCTTCCTCGCGCGGTGGCTGCGCTGGAGCAGCACAGTGTACGCTGCGACAGATGAGAGAGTAATCAAGCAGAAGGGCATTCTCAACAAGACCTACGAGGACATCCCTCTGGCCATGATCACGAACATTGACATGGCGCAGTCCCTGGGGAAGCGGTATCTGGGCTATGGGACGCTGATCATCTCGACCCAGGGCCTTGGGAGCAGGAAGGCTGACATGGTCTGGAACTCTGTCCCGAACCCAATGACTGTGCGGAGAAAACTCCAGGAAGTCATGGATGTCAGAGTCAAGCCCAAGCGATAGCCGCATGTTCGACCCTGATTGGTACGGGACAATCACATTCAAGGCGCCCGTCCTCCGGAAACAAGATTAGGTCTACAGTTGTTCACGTAGTCTGAGTACATACGGAGGTGGCTATTCTGGGCGAGGCGGACGTCATCAGAGATGGGCCAGGAAAAGCATTCATGTTGTGCAACGAAGCCATTGTCAGAGGAGCAATAGAGTCGGACGTCAAGGTTGTCTCGGCATATCCAGGCTCTCCTACGACTGAGATCCTGGACACTCTGTCGGCGATGTCGCCGAAGTTCGACTACAAGATGGAGATAGCATCAAACGAGAAGGTGGCTCTCGAGACTTGCGGAGGCGCCGCGATGGTCGGCATGAGGTCCATCACGAGCATGAAGAGCGTCGGGATGAACGTCGCCTCTGACTCATTCTTCTCGCTTTCGTACACCGGAGTAAAAGGGGGCATGGTCATCATCATGGCGGATGACCCGCAAGCGCACTCATCGCAGACGGAGCAGGATGGAAGACCGTTCGGCCCCAACGCCTATGTCCCCATGCTCGAGCCATCGGACCCGACCGAGGCGAAGCGGATGGTCAAGATAGCCTTCGACCTCTCCGAGAAGTACGGGGTGCCGTTCCTTATACGGACCACTACGAGAGTGAGCCACCAGAGCGGTATGGTCGAGCTCGAGAAGATCGACAGGAAGCCGTTCCAGAAGATACCCTGGACCCATCCACCTGGAAGATTCGTGACTGTCGCCGATTCGGCCAGAAAATTCAAGCTCGAGCTCCTTGAGCGCACAAAGAAGATCAGAGAGGAATTCGAAAAATCGGAGCTGAACTCCGTAACCGACACGGGGTCCGATGTA
>Ga0153916_10005082_pt1 | contig 10014 bp, 11 predicted proteins | sample Opewatmetagenome_FD_109642 | JGI IMG/M metagenome (GOLD analysis project Ga0153916, IMG submission 109642) | Freshwater wetland microbial communities from Ohio, USA - Open water 3 Core 3 Depth 4 metaG | ecosystem: Environmental > Aquatic > Freshwater > Wetlands | place: USA: Ohio, Lake Erie...
GGATCTTCGCCCTCTGGCCCACCGCTAACTTACCGTCGTCGGCCTCATCCACCTGGGCGACCAGCAGCATCGTGGCCAGGTCCGCCACCTCCATGATCACGGTCCCCGGATTGTTCATGGTCCCCATGATGACCATCTCGCCGACCTCCGCATCGAGCCGCGTGATTACACCGTTGATAGGTGAAGAGATAGTCGTGTGGCTCAAGGCCTCGCGCGCCTGGGCGATCCCGGCGTCCGCCACCTCGAGGTTATGCTGCAGCACCACCAAGTTCAGCTCCGCCGATTGCAGCGTGTGCTTTGCGGCTTCATGCTGCGACTTGAGCTCGTCGAATTTGGCCTGAGCCTGGTCCAGAGTGGCTTGAGCGATGTCTTTCGAGGCGAGCAGCCCTCCTTGGCGATCCAGGTCGCGCTGGGCCTGCTTGAGCGAAGCCTCCAGGCCGACGAGATTCGCCCGCTGACTGGCGATGCGGGCTTTCTCGACGTCCACCTGGGCGACCTGGGCGGCGCGGCCGGCCTCGGCCGAAGTCAGCCGGCTCTCCAAATCCTTCGAATCCAGGTGCACTAACACCGAGGCCGGCACGGGAGGATTTGCGTTCGGATCGCCGCACGTCACGGTATCGCCCTCCTCGTGGGGCAGGGCCATGATCCGCGCCGAGACCTTCGCACTGATCTCCACCTTCGTCTTTGGCTCGATCTCGCCGGGAGCGCTGACAAACTCGATCAGCTCGCCGTTTTGGGGGTTCTCGATGCGAACGACCGTGGGCTTGGCGGAGCGTTTGAGTTTGACCACGACATACACTCCAGCGCCGCCAGCGGCCACCAGTATTACCATGACGATAATAATGATTATGCGAGACTTCTTCACCCTAAGCCCTTTCCTGTAAGGAACAACTGCCCAGACAAGACTTCATAGCCAACCATAAGAGCAATCATCCGGACAAAATGTTACCATTCTGTTACCGTTTTGTACTTTCTTTGTTATTTTTCGACGTATCGCCAGCCCGGTCCGGCAGCCCCAGGGCTGACGGATAAGGCGGGCAAGGTCAGAGTCTCAACAAGAACGTTTACACACCTGTCCGGCACGACATTGGACTCCTTCACCGGCTATATTAGGATAGACGCCCAACTCCGGGTTTTTTTGCGCTAAATCTCAGGCAAACTCTCAAATAATATGGCCGGCTATACGAATATATGCGCTCGGCTCCGGGATTACTCAGGATTTCTTCGATGTCTCGCAGGAAAACCGAGCACAAGCTCACGGACTTCGAGAGCATCTGACAGGGCTATCGGGCGCCCCGATACCAACCCGCGCAAGGCGCAGGGTGGGGCTTGCCCCACCACGACTCATCGGGCCGCCACGTGGGTCGATGCTGCGGCTTGCGGACCGTACCGGCCTTCTATCTCAAATGGCTCACCGGGACCGCAGCCGGCGACAGCAAACAAGATCGCGGCCACAGCCACCAGATACAAGAAATCCCTGACCATAATTCGTTGCCTCCGGTAATCGCTTGCTCGACTCACTTCCATGGCTTCGCGTCCCACAGATTATACCAGGAATGCCGTGTGTTGTCCATCTCAAAATCGTGGGGGATACGTCTCGATACGTCTGAGCACGTCGCCGGGCCGCCACAAAAAACGCAAGACGTACTTGCATGGGCATGAAGAACGACTATAATCCCCACATCAAGGTGAAGCGATTCTCGTGACTATGTCGTACAGTCTGTGGCCTTGTGTTTAGTTACCGTACCGTTGTGTCTGTGCGTGCGAATTAGGAGACCTCTGCCATGCTCAAATGGTTCAAGCAATTGGATAGGATTCTGCGCGGCGATGCCACGCGGATGTCGTTGTTAGCTGAAGGCCAGATGAAGACCCCTGTCGGCGGCCTGTCGGTCGCCGTTGTGCTGCTCGGCGTGTTATACGGCCTGTGCATGGGCTCGTTCACCATGATCCGAACAGGCGGTGAAGCGTACATGCAGCTTATCGCCAGCGCCGTCAAATTGCCGATGCTGTTTTTTCTTACTTTGGCCGTGACATTTCCATCCTTGTACGTGTTCAACGCCCTCATCGGGACGCGCCTGTCCGTGCTCTCGGCGATGCGGCTTCTGGTTGCGGCATTGGGTGTGATGCTGGCCGTGCTGGCGTCGTTGGGGCCGATTGTCGTATTCTTCGCCTTGAGCACGAAGAGCTATCCGTTTATGATATTGCTGAATGTCGCCACCGGCACCATCGCGGGCGTGCTGGGGCTTGGGTTTCTGTTGCGGACGCTGGACCGGCTGGTCGTCATACAACAAAGCCTCGAATCCGGACGGTTTGAGCCTCCTCCGCAAGCCGACCCCGACAAGCAGGCAACTGACGCGAAAACCCAGCCAACGGGCGCGCTGGACCGCGCCGGCAAGATCACGACGCGCAGAGCCAAGAGGGTCTTCAGGGTCTGGACGACGGTTTTTGCCCTGGTCGGGGCCCAGATGAGCTGGGTCCTGCGCCCGTTCATCGGAAGTCCCGCTCTGCAGTTTGAATGGTTTCGGGAGCGTGAGAGCAATTTCTTCATCGCTGTGCTGCATTCGTTTATCCGGCTGTTCTCGTGGTAAGAGATTGCGCGTCTATTGAGCTTCGTTTGGCCGAACACAGGTATGATGTTACTTTATGCTGAAAACGTGCTGCGGGCCAGACCGTGGGCCGTCCAAGACGGCCAGCCGGGCAGAAAACTGGCCCAGCTCGGGCTCCTGGTGGCCGCGTTCGGGGTTACGTATGGAGCGGTAATGGGCAGTTTCGGCGGAGTGTTCGGCGAACGCTTCTGGCAGGTCGTTTACTCGGCTGCGAAGGTGCCGCTGCTCCTGTTGGGTACGTTTGCACTGAGTCTGCCGAGCTTTTTCGTGGTCAATACGCTGTTTGGGCTGAGGTCGGATTTTTCACACAGCCTGCGGGCCTTACTGGCCACCCAGGCGGGCCTGACGATCATCCTGGCCTCCTTTGCTCCTTTCACGGTCGTCTGGTACGCGTCCTGCTCAGACTACCGGGGGGCGATTCTGTTCAACACGCTGATGTTCGGCTGCGCCAGTCTGGCGGCTCAGTGGCTGCTTCGGCGGTTCTATGAGCCGCTGATTGAACGTAATCCGCGGCACCGCACGCTGCTGCGGGCATGGCTGGTCATCTACGCGTTCGTGGGAATTCAGATGGCCTGGGTCCTTCGACCCTTCATCGGTAACCCGGCTGCACCCACACAGTTCTTTCGCCAGGACGCCTGGGGCAACGCCTACGTCAGACTGGTCCATATCCTCCTGACGTACCTCGGTGGATAACGCCTGAATTGCGACTTTCATGTCTCCTGTTAGCGAATACTCCCGTCGGCACACAAGTCGGGATGCTCTCTGGGAATGTGATGTCAAAGCAGGAATTCACTGATGTGGACGGCACAGGCGCGGAACTTTTCGGCAGGAAGTGTCACCGTCTGCCATCTCGGGCTGCGGCGCTTCATGAACTGACGGTAGTCATCTAATTTAATACAGAAGAACACGTATCTGCTGCCGTCGAAATCGAAAACCTCTCTGCCGTCGAGATCAACGTCGATGTTCTCTATCCTGTAGGCAAAAACAAACACGGCCTGATGCGCCGGGCCCAACGCCTGCTGCCACTTGACCAAGCCATCGACGTCTTCGGCGGTCACCCAGCATTCAAAGCCCGCTAACTTGGCTAGGCCGGTCCCCCTGAAGGTCCTGCCCTTGACCTCGGCAATAATCGTCCGGCCCTTACGAGGGTACAGCAGGAAATCGAAGCTTTTGACGCCGGCTTGTCCGAAAGCCGCCCGCTTGTGCTCATCGACCGCCTCGTAGGAAATGCGGTTCTCGATCAGCCAGCTCTCAAACGCCTGCTCGTAGTGATTCGGTGGAAAATCCATCAGCTCCTTCCGCTACTTCTTCCACAGGCAGGGGTGCAATCTGCTTTTCTACCGGAATATATTCACTGACGAACTTGTTCGAATCATACACCGATACGGCTTTCTCCAGCGCCAGAACTGCCCCAAAGATAAGCACGCCCGCGGGGTCTGCGTTCTGGCTGCCGCCGAGTGAATCAATCACAGAAGCAATCAGAGCAAACGTCAGCATCGCCTCAACGAAGGCGTCGCCCACACCCAGCATCAGGTGCCTGGTATAAAAATATCCACCGCCGGGATAGACGAGCGCTATCTTTCTGGCTTCGGCCCGGCTCTTGAACGCAAGGCCGCAGCTCGGACACGTATATTGATCCTTGACAAGCTCTCCCGTGCAGCGCGGACAAAGGTGCGTTCTTGCCTGCTGGGTTCCCTGATCGCTCTGCAACGGCGCGGTTTCGAGAAGTGATCTCACCTTCTTCCTCTCTTGGCCCGCCACGTAGTAGAATTTCTCTTTTGAGCCGTTTGCGTACTTGACAACCAACGTGCCGCCCTTCACCGCGACTGATTGGCAATCAGCATAGAGCATCTGAGCGATTGAATTGCGATACGAATAATCCGCCGTCGTCGGTATATGAAGGATACGCATATTGGTGAACACAAGCAGGCACCGCTTGATATAGAAAATCAACCATCCCATAAGGTATTGCTCGAGAAGCGTCATTGGGGAACACGCAGGTGTTACACAAAGTATCGTTTCGCCCTCCCAGAGGAACGACTGGAGAAATTCCACTTTCTTAAGCAGCTTCCTCTGGCGTTTTTCTATTGCCGGCTTGAAGACTCTTTTGTGATCCGAGAACAGTACGTCCGGGTCAATGGGAAGATTGAGGTCATTTTGGCCGTTCAGGTCATTTATCGGATGTTTCATGTTCAGGGACTCCTTAATAGCTCCGGCGGGACCTCCGCCCGCTGCGCCACAAATAAAGCTTGATCATGGCAGCCTGCGCGGAAATCCGCCAACCCCACATTCTCTGGCACTGTGCGAAAACACGATCAAAAATCAGTTTTTCGCCGCCGTTCTGAACAAGAGCGGCACGAATTCGTTCAGATAACGCCGCCATATTCGCCACTCGTGGGCGCCCTCCGTTATGTTGGCGCTGTACCTGATCTTCTTGGCCTTTAGCTCTTCGACAAATGCCTGGTTGGCCTTGAATAGAAAATCATCCCTTCCACAGCCAATCCACAACAACTGGAGCTTGTCGTTTACGGCTTCTGCCTCGGCCAGCAGTTTGTTGAGGTTTTCCTCTCGCGGCACGGCGGAGCTGAACGCCCCCAGCCATCCGAACAGGTCCAGGTTGCCCAGCCCCACCGTCAGGGCCTGGCCGCCGCCCATCGACAGGCCCGCTATCGCCCGGTCCTTTTGCTCGGTGCTCACGCGATAGCACTTTTGGACGTAGGGGACCACGTCCTCAATGAGGTCCTTTTCGAAGGCTCCGTAGTTGCCCAGACTTCGCATATCCGGCGGCGCCGACGGCGTGTGGCCGTACGGCATCACGATCACAAGGGGCCGGGCCTTGTTCTGGGCGAGCAGATTATCGACGATCACATTGGCCCGCCCGACCACCGTCCACGCATCCTCCGTGTCCCCCATCCCGTGCATCAGGTATAGCACGGGGTACCTGGTTTGGCTGCTTTGCTCATAGCCGGGCGGCGTATAGACGTACAGGCCGCGCGTCACACCGAGCGATTTCGACGGATACCTGTGCACGTGCACCGCACCGTGAGGGACCTGCTGCTCCTGGAAGAACATCGGCTCATCGCCGGGGATCAGGACGAGGTTCTTGGCGGTCCCGGCCCAGAACTTCAGCCACGAATTGGCAGGGTCGGCAACCTGCAGGCCGTCCATGACGAAATTGTACTCGTATATCTCCGGCTCAGCCGGGCCCAGAGTGATGCTCCACAGGCCCTTTTCATCTCGTGTCATCGGCTGAGCCCCCTGCGCGAACTGCACGTTCACGCCGACATTTTTCGCATTGGGGGCCAGCACACGGAACGTCACCCGGCGGTCCGCCTGCACATCCGGCGAGACGACCGTCGGGCCTCGCTGGGCCTGGAGCGGTGAATTCACACAAACCAGCAGGCACAAACACAGTACGCAGTAACGGAATCGGCAAAATCTCATTTTTCTTCCCTTCCATCAAAAGTAATCAAGTTCCCTGAGCGGGGTCTAACCGGGACAGAAACTCATCATAGTCCACCAGTTCTTGCTCGCCCGTCGCCATGTCCTTGACCGTAATCTTGTTTTCCTTCAGCTCCTCCTCACCGATGATTATGCACTCTTTTGCGTTCAGAGCTGAAGCTTCTTTCAATTGCCTAGAGAGACCTCCCATCTTGTAGCTGAAATTGGCCGACTCTCCCCTCGACCTTAGCTCTGCTATGATCCGGTACACTCGCTCTGCAAGAGCACCAGATCCGATGGAAGCCACGAAATAGTCCAGTTGTATCTTCGGAACCTGCTTTTGCAGCAGCCCTTTGTCCTTGAGGAGTATTTCCAACACGCAGTCGCCCATTCCCATGCCGGTTGCCGAAACTGTGGGGCCGCCGAAATCGGCTAACAGGTTATCGTACCGCCCGCCCCCGCAGATGGCCCGAAGGTCGCCGACAACATCGTGCACCTCGAACACGATTCCCGTGTAATAGGCCAGACCTCGAACAATGCTCGGATCGAATTGACAATACTCGCTGATTCCCATCTGCTCGAGCATGCGATTCAGTTCTGCAACTTCGCGTATCGCCCGATTGTCTTCGAGACTTATGGTCTCGTCGATCTGAGATACCGATTCGATACTCATGAATGATTCGATTTTCTCGGCTCGTTCTTTGTCACCGACCTGCTCTTTGAGCAAAGCGCTGAATGTATCTGGAGGCAGTCTGGTCTTCTTGTCGAGCACCACATACAACGAATCCAAAGCCGATTCTTCAATGCCAATCTTTTTCAGTACCGCGCTTAAAAGTCTTCTGCTGGATATTTTGACTTTGATGTCCTCACTTGTTAATCCGGCCTGTCGCAGGTAGTCCACCGTCGTGAATATTATCTCCGCATCGGCCAGGACGCTCTCTTCGCCGATGATGTCGATGTTCCACTGGAAGAATTCGCGCAGGCGGCCCTTTTGGGGGCGCTCGGCGCGGAACAATCGCGGGACGGAGAACCACTTGATCGGCCGGGGCAGCGAGCTGATTCGCTGGTTGACCATGCGGGCCAGCGTCGGGGTCATCTCCGGCCGCAGCGCCAGGTCGCGGCCGCCGCGGTCAGTCAGTGAGAAAAGCTGCTCGACGATTTCGTCGCCGCTCTTGATCTGGAACATCTTGAGGTACTCGAAAATCGGCCCATCGTACTCCTCGAAGCCGTTGCGCAGCGACACCTTCTTCCAGCCATCCACGATGTAATTGTGGACGGCCATGTCCTCCGGGTAGAAATCCCTGGTTCCCTTGACCGGCTGTATCTTCATTTTTTCCTTCTCTTTACCCTTGTCTTTCGCTTCTCGGTCACGTTGTTGTCGAACTTGATCTTGATGTAGTCTTCCATGTCCTTGTCGCCGGTGAAGTGCAGCTCATAGTCGTACTCGCCCTGCACGAAGTCGCAGTCGGCGTGGCGGTATTTCCGGCAAATTCCGGGCCTCTTGTCGTAAATCCGGCAGCGATAATCCCTCTTGGAGAGGTGCCTGCACCTGTTATTGATATTCAGGTACCAGTCGCCGTCCTCGACGAAGACCGTGATGCCCTCGTGGCACAGGTACCATCGTATGTCGTCGTAGTCGGCCTTCTCTTTCGGCGTCTCGATGGGCAGCGCAAAGTACTTGCAGCACAGCCCCGTGCATTTATCGCATTGCCTCTTCTTGACCATTCCAACAAGCCCCGATATTGCCGGCGTCGCGGTTGTCCACCAAAGGCTCTCCACTATAAGCCGCCGGGCGCTCGCCGTCAAGACACGCCATTTGCCGCTCGCGGGTTGCATCAGGACGAGCAATTCGGCTATAATTGTGAAAGACATGCTCGGCGCCGGCACGCATCAGACCGGAACGATAAACGAACGTTTTCGCAAGACGCTTCGCTGAAAGACACAAGGGGCCGTTATGCGGAAGCCAAGAAGCTGTACCACATCAGGCAGCGGCAGCCCCGCTCGCGCAAGCGGACGACTTTCGGCGAGCTTTGTGCTCATGGAGCTTCTGATTGTCATCGCCGTCATTGCGCTGTTGATAACTGTATTGCTGCCGGCACTTCACCGAATCCGAAGGCAGGCCAAAGCCGTCGCGTGCCAGGCGAATTTGCACCAGTGGGGCCTGATGTTTTCCATGTACACGGGCAGCAACGACGGCAAGTTCTTCACGCTGGTGGGCGGCGACACCTGGATCGAGCCGATGCGGTCTTACTACGGCCACTGCGAAGATTCGCTCTTTCTGTGCCCGATGGCCAGGAAGCCCTACGTCGAGCAGCCCGCGCCGCTGCCGACGGCCCCCCCGCTGGACACCGTTACCAAAGAGCGTTTTTGGGCGTTGAAATACATCGGCGGCGGCACGAAATATCACGCGTGGTGGCTGTTTGAGCCTGCTCCGTTCTGCAGCTACGGCCTGAACGACTGGGTGATGGACCACCCCGTCGGGCCGATCGATATGGACTCGCTGTGGCGCAGCAGCGACGTGAAGGATTCGAGCAACGTCCCGGTCTTCCTCGATTGCGTCTGGCGAGGATCGCGCCCGCACTACCTGGACCCGCCTCCGGCGGATGAGAATTATCCGCCCCGAATCCCGTTAGGCGCCGACATGCAGTACAACGCGATGCGGTATTTCTGCATTGACCGGCACGATGCGTTTGTCAACAGCCTTTATATGGACTGGTCCGTCCGAAAGACCGGGCTCAAGCAGTTGTGGGCGCTGCGGTGGCACCGATACTACGACCCGAACGGCCCCTGGACCAAGGCCGGCGGCGTCGAGCCGTCCGACTGGCCCCAGTGGATGCGACACTTCAAAGACTACTGATCGACTACTGAAGGAAGAGTGTCCGTCTTGAAATCTCAGGCCGCGGGCCCGCCGGATGAGGTGGGACGCGGGGCTTTTCGACCTGGGGCCGCCGGCAAAGGCCGTCACTGCGCCGATGAGACCGCCGTCAGGTCAGGACCGGTCAAGATCGGCTATTGCCTGTCGCAACTCTTCAATGACGGCCCAGCATTTGGGCCCCATCAGTCCGAACCCCTGGCTCTCCCCTAACGTGCGAAACGTACCCTCGGCCTTCTTACATGCTCCCACGAGCTGACCTGGCAGCTTCGGCCAGACCCCGGCCGCGATGCGCTCGACGAAGGCTTCAGCCTCCGCAAGCGTGTCAAACACGCCTACGCAGGTCGGCTCCGTCGCGTCCCTGTACTCCTTCACCGACTCATCCACCTCTTCGACGTGTACCCAAACCTTGTACTGCACTCCTCAGCCCCCCGACCCCGCACCTTAATGGTGCGTCCTACCACCGCAACAGTGCTCATTGATCCAGGACAAGTTAAGAGTGACGGGCAGCCGTCCAAAGTCTCGAATTGCAGGCCCGCAGGCCGGCGTGCTTCATGGATGCCTCACCCCCGTCCTAAAGTATAGCCCATGCCGGCAACTATTCCAAACGGCCTGGTCCAAGCGCCGGCAGATGCGGCGAAAGGGCTGTTTCCGCATAGAATTGAGGTTTCGCAGCGAGTCAGGTCTCTTAGGTCCTATAATAACATACACGGCGCCTTCCTGAAGAATTGCGAATCACCCCGATGGGATCACTGGCAAGGACAAAAATACGTAGTTACCACAATTGTCAAACGACGGTTACCGGGGATAATTCGGTATGAAACCGGATTATTGCTATGCAGATTCCAGAAAAACATCGGAAGGAAATCGAGAGGATCATGGCTCATTCGGAGTGCCCCGCCGGCTTCGCCTGCTACACATCCGGCTTCAGGAATCTTTGTAAGGCCGCCGATGCAAACGTCGAAGGCTTTGCCAACTGCCTGGACGAAAGCGTTAAGACGCAGCCATGCCGGTTCTCATTGCCCTTCGGCTATCAGTATTTCTGCCGATGCCCTCTTCGCGTGTACTTGGCCAAGAATATGCACATTTGACCGA
>Ga0153916_10005083_pt1 | contig 10013 bp, 8 predicted proteins | sample Opewatmetagenome_FD_109642 | JGI IMG/M metagenome (GOLD analysis project Ga0153916, IMG submission 109642) | Freshwater wetland microbial communities from Ohio, USA - Open water 3 Core 3 Depth 4 metaG | ecosystem: Environmental > Aquatic > Freshwater > Wetlands | place: USA: Ohio, Lake Erie, Old...
CAAGCTCTCATCCACCGCACCAAACTCATCTTTCGTGAAAATTAAATAAAAAATGCGGGCGCATAAGCGCCCGCATCACTCATTACCCCCCAACTTAATTGAGTGGGCAACCCCTTACATTCTGGTCTTCAAATCAATCCAAGTATGTAATATTTTCCTTATTTTTCTCTGACAGTATCTTGGGTTTAGAGTCAGGCAGTAAATTAAACGAGAGGCTTGCCTCCCTCCTCTGCCTGTGCTAAACTAACGAACGCAATGGGTTTTGTACTCTCCATAATTCTTGGATTCATCCCTATGTTTCTTTATGCCGGTTTCGTCTATTGGCTCGACCGGTACGAAAAAGAGCCGCTACGCCTCCTTGGTGGAGCATTTACCTGGGGAGTTGTCGTCGCTGCAGGGGGAGCCTTTCTCATCAATACAGTACTAGGGATTGGTGTATATATTTTCACCAACTCAGAATCTCTCACCGGGTTAACTACAGGAAGTGTAATCGCCCCTTTTGTTGAAGAAAGCCTGAAAGGATTGTCCGTTCTGGTCATTTTCCTGGTATTTCGGAATGAGTTCGATTCCGTACTAGATGGAATAATCTATGCTGCCATTACCGCGCTGGGCTTCGCTGCCACCGAGAACGTCTATTACATTTACAGCATGGGGTTTCTCGAAAGTAAATACGAAGGGTTATTAACGCTCGCGTTTATTCGCATCATCCTCGTCGGCTGGCAACATCCATTTTACACGTCGTTTACGGGAATTGGACTGGCTATCGCTAGGCTCAATAAGCATATCGGCGTCAAGATCGTCGCGCCACTGATTGGGTGGAGCTTGGCGGTTTTCCTTCACTCAATACACAATACTCTGGCGCATCTGCTGAATGGATCAGGCGGCTTAATCTTCAGCACTTTTGTTGACTGGGCGGGTTGGTTTTTCATTTTCTGTGTTGTGCTCCTGACTATTTGGAGTGAACAAAGGACAATCACAGCTCAACTACGCGAAGAAGTTCAACTTGGAACCATTTCTGTCCAACAGTACGAAACAGCCTGTTCCGCCAGGGCGCAGAGCATGGCTCGTCTGCGTGGGCTCTTTTCCAAGAGATATCATTTTACCAACCGTTTTTACCAATTAGCTGCTGAGTTAGCTCACAAGAAATACCAACGCTACCGGATGGGGGAAGAAACTGGCAACACTCAAATCATTGACCGCTTACGCCAGGATCTGGTCATATTATCGCGGCTTGCCTGTACATAAGTTTATATCGTTCTGTGGTAAAATTTTTTAATCACTAGATCAATCGCTGAAATGTACGCCCCCATAGCTCAGTGGATAGAGCGTTGGCCTCCGGAGCCAAAAACGGCAGTTCGAGTCTGCCTGGGGGTATGATGAAGCAAACACAGGGGAGTGCGTCGAACCCGCGCACTCCCCTGTGTTTATTAAAATAAAGGCAGCCGGGAGGCTGCCATAGACACTCGCCCAAGTGTCTGAATATTAGTGTACATCTTCTTTTGCAAAATGACACTTTCATAATTGTAAGATTGCATTGGCTTGCATTCATGTCAGGAATGTTAAGAACCCGTCCGATCTCGCTCTTCATTATTGTGACAGCTCTGACCAGCGCCTGCACGCGTCTGCCTGACATCTTCGAACTGAATCCGTCTCTTGCAGTAACAGGGATTACGAATCCAACCTTCTATCCATCTCCTTGGGCATATGCCGATCTGCGGGCATACGATGCGCCAGACGCTCCTTATCCTGCTGCAGATGTTATCGCGGTCTACTCACGCCTCGCAGATTCGTTGAATAGCCATCCGCTTGAAGGTTTATTACCTGGTAGTGTAAGGAATAATGAGCTGCAAATACGCCTCGACTTCATTGACCTGACAGTCCAAAGCCAGTGTGATATCTATCTCATTCTGGACCATAAACTTGGCGGAAGCCAATGGCTGCCATGGGGACTTCAAACTCAGATTGAATGGGATACGCTGGTCAAAATACCTGCCGCAGGGGAAATAGAAGCCTGGGATGACATGGCGAATCCAGTGAAGAATTTGGCTTTACGCGTTGAGCGGGATTCCACACTCGACTTGTTGACGATATCCATGTCTATCCAAGCACTCCCTGGCATTAGGCGAGGTGCCCGGATGCAGGTTTTCACTACCCTTCCTGGAAAAGCGACCATCGCCGACCAACTGGCGCCATTCCGATCAGACAGCTTCCCCCCAGCTCAAGCGTCCATACTGTTCGCCTTCTGGAACAGCCTGCCAGCCTACACACCCGCCCAGGCTTTGCGCCGATGGGATGGAGCACATACTGGCCCGCTGGGAGGTCGCCACGGACTTTATAACCTGCTGCGCGCTGCACGAGGCTATTCCATCCCGCTTTTATTGCTCGACTTGAAGTCACCTACCTCTCTCGCTGCTTTGGATTATCTCGATGGATTGCCCCTTGTGCGCAAATTAGCATCCGAGGGATTGTTAATATTGCCGGAGACGATACCCAACATCACAACCTCTGGCAAAACACCCGAAGATTTCCAGTCCCTGGTAGCCGAATTCAGCCGTACGACTTCGTTGGGTTTCGGTTTATCAGCCAGTCAATTCATATTCCCTCCATTAAATTCTGATTTGCCTGGAGAATATCCCTTTGCGATAATAAGAACGCCGCAAATGCCCATCGATAATCTTTCTCTCCAGGGACTTGTGCATCCATCACGATGGCGAGACAAACGGATCATCCCGATTCCAGAGCAGATCTCCTCTGGACAAGCAACATTTGAGGGTTTCTCGCTGGATGCCCGGATTGAACTGGTCCAGGCCGCACTCGCAGCAAACAATCCAGATATGCGAGAAAAACAAGCCATCCTTGTGTTGGGTGGAGATCTGCCATCCAGTGAATGGGGAGTACCGCAGATTGCCCGGTCTGCTTTTCGCTACCTTACAGCCCATCCATGGATGCATGTCCTCGATACCAATGACCTGATCTCTCTGCAACCTTCCCAGCACTTCGCCGATCTTCAAACGCAGTCAGAACCTCAATCCACTACAGAACAAGACGAGATAATAAATCGGCTAGCCCATAAGATCATGGAATTACCCCCCTCACCCCTCCAGCGAAATGCCTGGCAGGCATTATTATCGCTATTTACTCCCGTATTTCCTTCTCCAGAGGAGTTATCCGCCTTACGTGGGGTCTATATTGGGCAGGTTAATGCCTTGATCGTGGCCGCAATGTGGGCGGAAAACCCATCGCCAATATCTTCCTGTGAGATGGATCTCGATCTGGACCAACGACCCGAATGCGTGCTGGCATCAGATCGTGTATTTATCGTATCGAAATTGGATTCGGGGGCAATCATTTACGCTTTCGCGCTCAACGATTCGGGCGTTCATCAAATTATTGCCCCCACTTCCCAATTTACCAGCGGAACAAGCAACCCAACAGGTTGGGACCTTACCCGCGGCTTGCGTGCAGATCCAGATGTTATCCCCGGCGCTTTTTCTGATGATTACGGTCCATATTCCTACACCTTGGGGGAGGATCGCTTAACCCTGCAAGGAAATGGGATCGTAAAGTCGTATCAGCTCCTATCCCAAGGCATTCTGGTCGATTATCGATCCAGTCAACATGGTTCAACCCAAATTCCACTCGCCCTTGATCCTTGGACCCGATTCGCTCCAGGGTGGGGAGACCGATATCTTGGCAATACAATTTCAGCAGGCTGGACTTGGGAGCTCCAACACGACCTGCGGGTTGTCATCAAAACAAATGAAAGCATACACACGATGTCATTCACAGAAACCCGGAAATATCTCTCCTTAACTGAAGACCCCAATCTGGATTATCCCCCAAGTCATTATCTTCCGTTCCCTTTAGCAGTAATATCAATCCAGTCATCTGGAGATTTTCTTGTAGATATCCAATGGGAGACCGTTGATTGATCGGTAGAATTCAATTCTTCTGCAACGTCAGCGCCAGGAAGCTCGCCATCAATGCAATCCCGCCCGTTAACTGAAATACCGGGGGAAAACCCCAGGTATCAGCCAGGTATCCACACAGGAGCGTTCCCAGCGCGCCTGCTGAGAACATGAACCCCAGGATCAATCCAGATGCCAGTGCCATACCCAGGGGGAGAATACGCTGCGCTAACACCACCATGATGCTGTGCACAGCGCCAGTTAATGCCCCGGCTAAGGGCACCACAAAATAGAGCACTGGCGACCAACCGATAATACCGACCAGGTATAAAGGGATCGACGCAAGTAACAGAGCAGCTGCGGCAACGCGGCGTTTTCCGAACCGATCGGCCAGAATTCCTCCAACTGCCCCACCAAGAGCTGCTCCCCCTAAAAAGAGCGCAGCGAATAGACCATAGACGCTGGCACTTTGGCCCAGATCATGCAGATATTTTGGGACAAATGTGATCATGTTTTGCTGCGTCCATGCCTGGAAAGCCGCTACCAGGGCGAATGCAAGTAAAGGAAATCCGATTTTTATCTGATCGCCACTGCCGTTGACATGGATCGTTCTATTCTTAGCAGAAATATCTGGCGTAGATAGTGTAGATATAAGAATAGAAGAGCCAATCTGCCTGGCAGCGTTCAAACCTACGGGAACCAGAAAAATAGCTCCCCAAAGAAGACCAGCCAATCCAAATCGGTCGAGGATAGGACCAGAAACCACAGGACCCAGGAAAGAACCTGCCTGACCAAATGTGAAGAAATAAGCAGCTGAAGTTGTCTCTCTACCTCCAAGATGTGTTCGGCCTCGGAGGGTTGCCTGCATAGTACCGGCTGGATGGAAGGCCGCCGAGCCTAAGCTGGCTAATACCAATAACCATAAGGCCAAAGGCCCGGGCGTCAGAAGCGCCAAAGTGTAGAATCCCGCCATCCATAAGATACCCCCAGCGACTACCCAACGCGCTCCCAGCTGGTCCGCAAGATACCCGAAGACGGGCTGAAACAAAGCGCCAGTGATCACATATACCGTACTGAAGAACCCCAAAGTCGTGTTGGAGAGGCCGAGAGGGATGCTCAGATAAGCCAGGATAACCGATCGCTGACCGTTTAAAATATCGACAGCGAAATGACTCAGTGCCACCGCGGAGAACAGGGCGTCGAAGAGTAACGTCATTGAAATTGCCCTTTATCTGTGATAAAGATTTCTTGCCCGGATCAATTCATAAACAGCAGGAGGAATGTAGTAATGAAACGGACGTCCTTCTGAAATCCTTAAACGAATTTCCGATGAGGAGATGTTCAACAGGGGTGCGTCAATAAAGCGTAGTTTTTCGGAAATGTGGGGATAACGCCTCTCCAAGCCCCTCAGGTTAATGCGATCGCCGGGGCGGCGCATCACAGCGATTTTGCTGCAAACCTCGACGAACTGCTCTGGTTGGTGCCAGGAAGGGAGGTCGCGCAGCGAATCCCCCCCCATCAAATAAACTAATTCATCCTCGGGATGGGCTTTGGCTAGCAAACGAACGGTATCAACCGCATAATGCGGAGACGGCCGATCAATATCCACTCGGGAAATTTCAAAGCAAGGATTATCACCAACTGCCGCAACCAACAAATCCAGTCGATGGTTAATTGGAGTAATAGGCAAACCCTGCTTATGCGGAGGGCCGGCTGTCAAGACCCATAGAACTCGCACGAGCTCTAGCTGTGCCTGAGCTTCAGCCGCTAGGATTAAATGCCCGAGATGAGGTGGGTCAAAAGTTCCTCCAAAGATCCCTAAAGCCACTACTCCTCCCACTCAAGCTCGTAATCTCCAATATATACGGTTTCACCAACCTGTATCCCCGCCTTTCGCAAGGCGTCCTCAATCCCAAGAGTTTGCAGGATGCGCTGGAAACGTCGCACGGATTGATCGTACTCCCAATAAGTCATCGCCGCGGCGCGCTCGATTGCTACTCCTGACACTCGCCATCCCTGAAGCTCGCGCTGGATGGTGAACTGGCGCGGGTCGCTCTCTACCCGGTAGACAGGCAAGGAGGCTATTTCAGTGACAGGAGAGGTTTGCTCAAGTAACTGAGCTGCGCGGTAAAGCAAAGCGCGCACATTTGTGCCAGCGAGAGCAGATACAGCATGAACTTCGTATCCACGAGCTTTTATTTCAGCTTCGACCTGTGGCCAGCGTGCTTCCACTTCCGGTATATCCAATTTATTGAGAGCTAATACCTGAGGTTTATCCGCAAGAGCAGGATCGAAGAGTGCCAGCTCACTGTTAATCTGCGCCAGGTCAAGGAGCGGGTTCTCTGACAAACCGTCAAGCAGATGGATCAGCACCCGGGTTCGCTGGATATGGCGTAAGAAATCATGGCCAAGCCCAACACCCTGGTGTGCGCCTTCGATTAAACCTGGGATGTCGGCTAAAACCAGGCTGGTCTCACTATCCAGCTCGGCAACCCCCAGATTCGGTTCGAGTGTGGTAAAAGGGTAAGGTGCAATCTTTGGTTTGGCATTGGACACAGCCGCCAAAAGCGTAGATTTACCGGCATTCGGTACACCTACGATGCCAATATCCGCGACAAGCTTTAACTCCAGTCGTAATTGCCGCTCCTGGGCAGGTTCACCTTTTTCCGCCATTCGCGGTGCTTGGTTCCGGGAAGTAGCGAAACGAGCATTCCCCCGGCCTGCTCTCCCACCACGAGCTACAATGAGGCGCTGTTTAGGATGGGTCAAGTCGCCCAGGATCTCTCCAGAGATCGCGTCATAAATCACTGTACCTGGAGGGACTAAAATGACCAGGTCTTCACCAGAACGGCCCGTCATGTTCTGCTTGGCTCCTTTAGCACCATCCTGGGCGAGGAAACGCGATTGGTGGCGGAATTGGGACATTGTGTTTAACGTTGGCTCGACTTGCAGATAGACATCACCGCCCTTACCCCCATCTCCACCGTCTGGTCCGCCGAAAGGCACATACTTCTCGCGACGGAAATGAACCATACCATCTCCCCCTTTTCCAGCGCGGACGGTTATCAGAGCCTCATCGAGAAACATCGACACCTCAACCGGTTGATTATATCATTCAAACCTCTAGTGACATTTTTCACAGAGCTTGATGACATATGCCACTGAGAGCTATCCCCCTCTCTTGTTATAGTCATTGTAATTAGAAGTATACGCAAATGCGCATACATGTGAAATCAATAGGTTGATTAGATTTTTATTATTATGAAATTAAGGTGCTTCCGATGCCGATCTATGAATTTATCTGCGAAGAGTGTGGTGAAACCTTCGAAGAGTTAGTGCCCAATCTGAATACAACCAATGCGGTCATCTGCCCTTATTGCCAGGGCGACCTTGTCCGCAAGTTGATCTCACCCTTTGTTTCGAGAGTTGGCAGCAGGGGTCTATCAACCAGCAGTTCTCCACAATCCAAATCGTGTACTACTGCCAGCACTTGAGGGATTTCATAGCCGGCCGTTGGCTGGCTGTTCAATGCGGGGTTACAGTCTCATTAAAGGCTGATCGAAAGGGTAGCACTTCCATTTTCTGCTCAGCCCCTTCAAAGCTACCCATCTTCGCAAGTGCGTCGATCTGCACCCGATCGCTGATCATACGCGTCATCTGTCCGTCGATCATCTGGATGACTTTATCCACATATTTGGTCATTCGCAAGTCATGAGACACCATAATCCCTGCCCGGTTTTGCTCGTGGATCAAATCAGCAAAGGTTTCGACAACCTGAAATGCTCGCTCGGTATCCAGGCTGGCAGTGGGTTCATCGGCCAGCACAACCTCTGGATTGTGAACCAGTGCCCGGGCGATAGCCACACGCTGCTGTTGTCCGCCAGAGAGTTGGTTGGGCAGGTTGTTCAGACGATTTTCCAGACCGAGGCGTACTAATAGCTCCTTAGCCCGCTCTTTCCCGGCTTTATTTAAGCGGTTATTCAGGCGCAGCATCAACTCCACATTCTCCAACGAAGTCAGATATGGCACCAAATTATTGCTTTGGAAGGTAAAGCCGATCTTTTCGCGGCGAAATTTCGCCCTCTCTTTCTCCTTCAATTGCCCCAACTCGGCTTCGCCGATATAGATACTCCCCGAAGTTGGGGAAAGTAACGCCGCTAGCATAGCTAGCATGGAAGTCTTGCCTGACCCGCTGGGTCCAACCAATGCGATGAATTCTCCGCGTTTGACTTCTATGGAAACGCGATCCACAGCCACAACTGCATTGGTATCTTTCCCGTAAATTTTAGTGACATCGGCTGTCTTAAGTGCAGTATCCATGATGAATTTTCCTGAAGAAAGGGCCACTATGATGACAGACCCATCGCCATGAGTGGGTCAATTTTTAGCGCCAGGCGAATGGAGACGAACCCCCCTATGGGTCCAATCAGCAGCAATAAGGAAATTGCCGATATTACCGTAGGTCCGGTGAAAGCAATCGGGATATTGCCTGGCATTCCGAGCGCCAGGAGCAGTGTACCGAAAGAGCCAATGCCCACCCCCGTCAACGTTACCAGGATAATTTGAAAAAGTACACTCAAAGCTACGGTGCCGCTGGGGCTTCCAATTGCTTTCAGCACCCCAATCTGCGCCACTTTCTGCATAGTTTGAATCTGGAAGAATCCACCTACCACTAATATACCGATCAATAAGGTAAACACTTGCTGCGTGTTGAGAGTGCTCTGCTGTGCCGTATATCCGGGTAAGGCCAAAATTGCACTACGCTTATCTGCGACTTCAACCCCATCGACGAGACTGGTAATCCTCTGCGAGACCAGCTTAAAATCCTCGGACTTCTGCAATTGAACAGCGATGATGTTATAAACAATCTCAGCGCGTGAGTTATCAACCGTTGGCTGAGAGCGGACTTTAGACCAGGTTGTCAAGGGAACGATGACGGACGGCAGGAAAAAGTATTGGCGAGCATCGGTAATACCCACGACTTCGAGCTGATATAACTCTTCTCGGGTACCCTGGATAGTCTTGACTTCGATTTTATCCCCAACGCGCACATTCCCACGTGTCGCCAGGTCCATACCGATGACTGCAACGTTATTACGCTTATTCAGCAACCCGTTCCCGGATACCAACGGAACATCGCCCGGCTTCCCCGGCTCTACACCCACGAGAGAGATATCTACCGAAGCGCGCCCATCAGTAAAGACGACCGTCGCTGTGCTAAGCCCTAAAGGGCCTACATCCTTTACTCCCTCGATGCGGCGAATATCGGCTAACTTAGACTCTCCCAAACGACTTGATGTGGGTTGCAGGTCGACATTTGCCTGATAGATCAGCAGTTCCGCATTAAGCTTATCGATGAATTGTTTATTGGCATTAGCCAGGCCACCCGCCAGCGCAGCAATAAAAAGCACGAGGATGGTGATCAACGCGATCACTAGGCTAAACAAAATGTACCGCCCTCTCATCCGCCAAATTTCTTTGAAAGCCAGATAAAATGACAATTTGCCCTCCCAAAGCCAAGATTGTACACGAATTTGATAATTTTTGGTTGAATAGATTGTACATCTATTGTATAGTTTTGTCAATAGTATTGTCCAACTTTATATGGGGTGAATGGCATTATAATCAAAAGGCACCATTACTTAATGGAGGCCAATGCACCCCTCCACTTCCCCCAAAACTGGCTCGTCATCACCCTCTTTCCGGATGGGTGTGGCCTTATTTCTTCTGTCAGCAGCCACGCTGACCTATGAAATCAATTTAACTCGCCTATTCTCGGTCGCTCAATTCTACCATTTCGCTTTCGTCGTGGTAAGCATGTCGATGTTGGGCATTGGTGCGAGTGGGACTTTCCTGGCCATTGTCCCTGCTCTTTCGAAAAAAACACCTCAAAATGTATTTCAATGGATCGCTTTAGCCACTTCAGCATCTATGCTGGCTGCTTATCTATTGATTAACTGGCTTCCTTTTGATTCGTTCAGCATCGCTTGGGACAGGCGCCAGATATTTATCCTTGCATTAAATTACCTGGGGCTGGTGACCCCATTTTTCTTTTGCGGATTAGCCGTCAGCTTGATGCTCACAACTTATCCAGAGCATAGCCGA
>Ga0153916_10005084_pt1 | contig 10013 bp, 11 predicted proteins | sample Opewatmetagenome_FD_109642 | JGI IMG/M metagenome (GOLD analysis project Ga0153916, IMG submission 109642) | Freshwater wetland microbial communities from Ohio, USA - Open water 3 Core 3 Depth 4 metaG | ecosystem: Environmental > Aquatic > Freshwater > Wetlands | place: USA: Ohio, Lake Erie...
CATGGGCATTGGTTACTTCGGCGACGGTCAGTCCGCCGGGTCCATCCTTGAAAGACAGCTGTCCGGCGATGCCGTAGCGCATATTGAGTGCGGATAGTGCGGAACTGGTCATGCGTTCTCCCTCTTGAGTGCTGCGTCTCGGCGCCGCTCGGTAGCAAGACAGGCGTCAGTATGCCTGAGCGCCGTCGAAATTGCAGATCGGAACCGCGGCATGTTCGCGCTGGCGCGCCTGATGTAACCTAGGCGCATGTCTCCATCTCGCATTCCTGTCTCTGACCTTGACCTTTCCGGCACGGTACGCAACGCGAACGAGGTGTTTCCGCGCGCCCTGGCCTGCCTCCTGGCCACGAACATCGAAGCGAAACTCGATGGCACCGCGGCACTCCAAGCGGACTGGCTTGCCGGGCAACTGACGCACGCGGGCGATTCGCCGCCCGCGCAGGACATCATGCAGCCTGGCCGGCCGGAACAGCCAACACTCGTAGCGCCGCAGGCCGTTCAGCGGCGCTCAGCCGGTACGCGCGAAGGCCATGCCGCGCTGATTCACGCGCTGGCGCACATCGAATTCAACGCTATCAACCTGGCGCTGGATGCCGTCTACCGCTTCCGCGGGCTGCCACGGGACTATTACAGTGACTGGCTGCAGGTCGCGGCCGAGGAGGCCAGCCACTTCCGTCTGCTGCGCGACCATCTGCGCACTCTCGGTTCCGACTACGGCGCATTTCCGGCGCATAATGGCTTGTGGGAGATGGCCGTGAAGACCGCGCACGACCCGCTGCATCGCATGGCGCTGGTGCCGCGCCTGCTTGAGGCACGCGGCCTCGATGCCAGTCCGGCAATCATCGCGAAACTGGCCAGAATCGGCGATCAGCGGGGTGTGGATATCCTGGAGACCATTCTGCGCGATGAAATCGGTCATGTGCGTATCGGCAACCGCTGGTACGGATATCTGTGCGCACAGCGTCACCTCGATCCGGTCGCGACGTTTCATGCACTGCTCGCCATCCACGGGGCGTCGATGCCACGCCCGCCGTTTCATCGCGCGGCCCGCCAGGCGGCCGGATTCAGCGAAGAAGAACTGCGCGATCTCGAATCCCGGATGCGGTAATGTCCTGCATAACGGCCGCCCCTTCGGTTCTGCATCCATGAGTGGAGCCAGCGCACCATGAGTGACAACCCCATGACAACACCGGCGGCGCACCGTCTGGCGCTCGCGACGCTGGTCGGCGGTTTGATGGTTGCGAGCTATCTGGTGCTCGAACCGTTTCTCGTATCGCTCACTTGGGCCGCGATCCTGACGTATATCAGCTGGCCGCTGTACCGGCGTCTGCGCAAGCTGCTGCGCGACCAGGCCACGGGGAGTGCGCTGATCATGACACTGCTGCTCATCACGGCCTTGGTCATGCCCGCCATCTGGATCGCCGGCCTGCTGACCGATGAACTGGGCGTGGCCTACCGGGAGATCGCGACCCGGCTTGCCTCCGGGCCGCCGGCACTTCCGGGTTTCGTTGCGAATCTGCCATGGATCGGTGACTGGCTCCGGGATCTCCTGGCGCGCATCGCCGGTGAACCCGCGCAGCTGCGTACCGAACTCGGACACTGGGTGACACGCTTCAGCGGCGAACTCGCCCAGTTGGCCGGCGGCGTGGGGCGCAATCTGCTGCGCCTGAGCCTGACGTTGCTGGTGGTGTTCTTCTTCTACCGCGATGGTGAGCAGCTGATCGACCAGTTACGCCGAGTATCGCGGCGTTTCCTGGGTGAGCGCGTAATCGGCTATTTCGAGGCGGTCGGCGCCACGGTCAAGGCGGTGGTGTATGGGCTCCTGCTCACCGCACTCGCCCAAGGTGCGCTGGCCGGCGTCGGGTACTGGTTCGCGGGTATCGGCGCACCCATCCTGTTTGGGGCCCTGACCGCACTGGTCGCCCTGTTCCCGTTCGGCACGCCGCTCGTCTGGGGCTCGCTCGGCTTGTGGCTGCTGCTCACGGGGCACCTTTGGGCCGGGGTCGGATTACTTGCCTGGGGCGCCCTGGTCGTGAGCAGTATCGACAACCTCATCCGGCCGCTGGTGATCAGCAGCGCCACGCAAGTACCGTTTCTGCTCGTACTGCTCGGCGTGCTGGGCGGAGCGGCGGCTTTCGGTCTTGTCGGACTGGTTCTCGGGCCGGTGATCCTTGCGGTAGCCGGCGCCGCCTGGCGTGAAGCACTCGGCCAGGATCATGAAACTCCAGCATCCCGGGCGCCGCCCGCACCCCCAGGCTCCGACCGGGAGTGATCCGGATGCAGATACACGATCGCCCGGCACATCGGGCATAATGACACCCGGACGAATTCCCAGGAGGATTGTCGTGCGCCGCTGGATGCTCGCTCTTGCTGTCACCGTGCTGGCCGGTTGTACTTCGCTTGGCGCCGAGTACCGCATGAACCAACTGGATGACCTGACATGGGCGTACACGCGCGCCGTGGAATGGTCGGATTTCGCCACGGCGCATGCAGCAACAATAACCACTGCAGGCGCCTCAACACTTGATACCTCCGCCTACAAAGACATCAAGGTCACATCCTATGACCTGATAAGCGCGCGATCGATGGATAACGGCAAATCGATCCAGCGAATCGTACGAATCAGCTATGTGCATCTGTCCGACATGGCTGAGCGCAGCCTGGATTTAGAAGAGGACTGGACGTACTCGGATGCGGACAAGCGCTGGTACCTGCGCAGCGGCTTCCCGGTTTTCAAATAAAATTACACGGATACCGAAACCCTGAGACCGCCGAAGGCAGTCACGACCCTGAGCGCCCCGCGAGCTGCAGGTATTTCTGGTGGAGCTGTTCCTGGCTCTCGGCACGGCTGGTGTCCTGGATGATGCAATCCACCGGACAGACTTCCGTGCACTGCGACGTCCCGAAGTGGCCGACACACTCGGTGCATTGTTCGGGGTCGATGATATAGACCTCGGCGCCCTGCGATATAGCGCCGTTCGGGCACTCCGGCTCGCAGACGTCGCAATTGATGCATTCTTCAGTGATTTGCAATGACATGGCCGGTATACGGGTATTGCTGACTGGGCAGCGACCATTTTAGCGCATGCGCGCGCGCAACGCTTCCATCACCCGTGCATGCACGAACGGACTCACGTCACCGCCCAGCCCGGCGATCTCCCTCACCAGCGAGGCAGAGACAAACATCTCCCGTTCCGACGGGGTCATAAACACCGTTTCGATTTCCGGGTCGAGCCGCCGGTTCATGCCGGCAAGCTGGAATTCATACTCGAAATCCGAGACCGCACGCAGGCCGCGCAGGATGACATGCGCCTTGTGCTTGCGCACACACTCGATAAGCAGGGTATCGAACCCCACAACCTCGACACACGCCTGGTCGGCAAGCACTTCGCGCGCCAGCCGGACACGTTCATCCAGAGCGAAAAATGGCTTCTTGGTCGGGTTGGCGGCAATCGCCACGATCACCTTGTCGAACACGCGCGTCGCGCGTCGCACCAGATCGCTGTGACCGTTGGTGATCGGATCGAAGGTCCCGGGATAGAGGGCGGTCACACTCATGCTGGCTCCTTAATTTTCGATTCTTCTGCACAGATGATAACCGACCTGCCCGGCCGTCTTGCTGCGTAACAGCAGCCAGTCGGGCGGCAGTGGCGGTATCTCGCCCTCGCGCGCTTCCAGGTAAACCAAGCCGCCCGGCTTGATCCAGCCGCGCTCCGCCAGAAGCCGCGTACAGTGCCCGAGCAGGCCGCTCGCATACGGCGGGTCGACGAACACGACATCAAAGGCCTGGGCCGGACCGCCCAGAAAATCGGCGGCATCGGCATGCACGATCTCGGCCCCGGCGGCCTGCAGGTGGTCGCGGTTACTGCGCAGCGCCGCGACCACGTCGGCATCCTGCTCCACCAGCACGGCGCGCGCCGCGCCGCGCGACAGCGCCTCAAATCCGAATGCCCCGCTGCCGGCGAACAGGTCGAGGCAGGCGGCGCCCGGAAGATAGGGCGCGAGCCAGTTGAATACCGTCTCGCGCACGCGGTCGGGTGTCGGCCGTAATCCAGCCCTGTCCGGAAACTCGAGACGACGGCTGCGCCAGGTGCCGCCGATGATGCGCACCTGGCTGGGGCGCACGACGCGGCGGCGCCTAGTGCCCGGAACCACCTACAATCACCGTGACCATGTGTTCGGGATGCACACGCCGGCGAAACGCGTCGCGGATCTGCTCCACGGTCACGGCTTCGATGTGCGGGATGAAGTCATCGAGGTAGGTGAGCGGCAATCCGTAGAAGCCGATCACCGTCAGGTATTCGGCGATTTTGCGGTTGCTGTCGAAGCGCAACGGAAAGCCACCGCCGATGTTCTTCTTCGCCGCCGCCAGCTCCTCCGGCGTCGGCCCCTTCGCCGTGAAGTCGGCCAACGTCCGGCGCGCGACCGCCAGCGCCTCGGCGCGCTGGCTGTTCTTGGTCTGAAGACCAAGCATGAACGGCCCGGGCTCGCGCAGCGGGATGAAATAGCTATACACGCTGTACGACAGTCCGCGCTTCTCGCGCACTTCCTGCGAGAGCCGCGCTACCAGACCGCTGCCACCGAGAATGAAGTTCCCGAGATACAACGGATAGAAATCCGGATCGTTGCGACGCATGCCGACTTCGCCGATCAGGATATGGCTCTGGGTCGAGGGGTGCGCGATCACGCGGTCTGCGCGCCCCGGCGGCACGACGTCCGGCACTTTCGGAAACGGCGGCGGCGCTTCGCCGGCGGGCAGCTTGCCGACGACGCGCTCGGCGATTTCCTGGGCCTGGTGGCGGCTGACATCTCCGATCAGCGCGAACACGACATTCCGTCCGACGTAGTAGCGTGCATGAAAGTCGACCAGGTCATCACGCGTGATCGCCTTCAGACCGGATGCACTGCCCTCGGGCGGCAGGGCATACGGGTGACCCTTGTAAAGCTGGGCGAAAAACGCCTTGGTGGCGACGTCGTCCGGCGATTCCGCCGCCTGCTTCAACCCGAGCAAGGCACGTGCGCGTTCGCGCTCCAGGCTCTCGGCCGGGTAGGACGGTGCCGCGATCAGCTGCGCGAGCACATTGAGCGCCGGATCGAGCAGCTTGCGATCGGACAGGCTGCGCAGACTCACGCTCGCCATATCGCGGTCGCTGCCGGCATCGAACTCGGCGCCCAGTCCTTCGAAGCGCTCGGCGATCTGGTTGGCGTTCAATTTTCCGGCGCCCTGATTGAGCAGGCGATCGGCCAGCATCGACAGGCCGTTACGCCCCTGCGGGTCGCGCGCCGAACCGGCATCGAATACCACGTTCAGCGCCACCATCGGCAGGTCGCGCGACTCGACAAAATAGACGCGCGCTCCGTTCTTCAGCGTCCAGTGCTCGATTTTGGGTGTGGCCAGCGCCGCTGTGGCAAGAAGCGCCAGTCCGATACCGAGAAGCGCACGACGCCACATGCTCGGTGACTTAGCGGACATAACCACCTCCGACCGGTGCCCGGATGTGTGGACGCGTCTTGCCGGGCTGCGGCTCCAGCACGGTCACCGTGAGGTTGCCGTCGGTGAGATATTTCTTGGCGACGGCCTGCACCTGCCCGGCGGTAATGGCACGCACGCGCTCGACATAGTGCTCGAGCAACCGCCAGTCGAGACCGACGGTTTCCAGCATGCCCATCTGCATGGCCTGATAGAACATCGAGTCGCGGGCAAAGACGTTGCTGGCCGTGACCTGCGCCTTGACGCGCTCGAGTTCCTCGGGCGTGACGGGTTGATCCTGAACCTGTTTGATCTCTGCCCGAATCGCCGCCTCGAGTTCCGCCGGCGCATGCTGACGGGATGGCACCGCGCTCACGACAAACAGCACTGGATAGCGGGCCGTGGGACTGTAATCGCTGTCGATGCTGGATGCGATCTCCCGGGTTCTCACCAGGTCGCGCTCGAAACGGGCGCTGTCGCCGCCGTCCAGCACGCCGTTCAGCACCATCAGTGCATACGGCTCCCAGTCGTTGGCATGCCCGCCGAACGCCGGCACGTGGTAACCCATGAGCAGGCTCGGCACCTCGGCCGGTTCAAGCAGCGTCGAGCGGCGGGCCACTTTCTGCACCGGCTCCATCGCCACAGGCGTGCGCTTTAGCGGACGCGCCGCGATCGGACCGAAATAACGGCGCGCCAGGGCGATCACCTCGCGCGGGTTTACATCACCCACCACGACCAGGGTCGCGTTATTGGGAACGTACCAGCGCCGGTACCAGGCACGCACGTCCTGGACGGTGAGCTTTTTCAGGTCGGGCATCCAGCCGATCACCGGGTGCCGGTAGGAGTGAGCGGTATAGGCGGTGTTCATGAAGCGCTCGTAGGCGAGCGCCTCCGGCTGGTCATCGGTGCGCAGGCGCCGCTCTTCCATGACCACGCGGATCTCCTTGGCAAAGTCCTTCTCGTCGAGAAGCAGGTTCTGCATGCGATCCGCCTCGAGTTCGAAGGCAATGGCAAGGCGCGACTTCTCGAGCTGCTGGAAATAGCTGGTGTAATCGGTGCCGGTAAAGGCATTCTCGCGCCCGCCGTTTTCGGCAATGATGCGCGAGAACTCGCCGGCCGGATGCTTGCTCGTGCCCTTGAACATCATGTGCTCGAGCGCGTGCGAGACGCCGGTCATCCCTTCCGGCTCGTCGCTGGAACCCACCTTGTACCAGATCTGCGAGACGACGACGGGGGCGCGATGATCTTCCTTGACGATGATCTTGAGGCCATTGTCGAGCGTGGTCTCCTGCGCCGTGTTGCAGGCCGCGAGCAAGAGCGCGGCAATGACGATTCCGCATCGTACGACAAACATGGATTTCCTTTAAATCGATGAACGGCAAATGATAGGATAACCGATAATTTCAGCACGCGACACGCACCATGACGCTTCCCGGCAACAAACCGCAACCCGAGCGCCGCAACGGCATGCTCGCAAGACTGGGCGAGCGTCTGTCCGCCACCCGGCATGCGCTGTCGCAGGGTTTCAGCGAGCTGATCGGCGCCCGCCGGGCACCCGATCCGGCGGTACTCGACGATCTGGAGGCGGCGCTGCTGCAGGCGGATGTCGGCATCGATGCGACCGGACGCATTATCCAGCGCCTCGGCAGTGCTGCCGGAGATGTCTCGACGTCCGACGGCTTGCGCCGGCTGCTGCGCGACACGCTGCTCGACATCATCCGGCCATGCGAACAACGGCTGGCGATCGCCGCGGCGGCAAAACCGTTCGTGATCATGGTGGTGGGTGTAAACGGCGCCGGCAAGACCACCACCATCGGCAAGCTGGCGCACCGCCTGCAAGTCGACGGTAAAAAGGTCATGCTGGCGGCGGCTGACACGTTCCGTGCGGCAGCGGTCGAACAACTCAAGGTCTGGGGCGAACGCAACGGCGTGCCGGTCATCGCCCAGGAGACCGGCGCCGACGCGGCCGCCGTCACCCACGATGCGATGCACGCCGCGAGCGCGCGCGGCATGGACGTGCTGATTGTCGATACCGCCGGCCGTCTGCACACCCAGAGCGGTCTCATGGATGAGCTGAAAAAAATCAAACGCATCATCCAGCGCATCGACCCCGCGGCTCCCCACGAGGTGTTGCTGGTGCTGGATGCCGGAATCGGTCAGAACGCCCTGGCGCAGCTCGAACACTTCCACGCGGCCGTGGCACTGACCGGCCTGATCCTCACCAAGCTCGACGGCACCGCCAAGGGCGGTGTGGTGTTCGCGATGGCGGCCCGGCACACGCTTCCGATCCGTTTTATCGGCGTGGGCGAAGGAATCGAAGACCTGCGCGAATTCAACGCCACGGAATTTGTCGAGGCGCTCCTGCCGGAAACGGCATGATGAACCCGGAATGATCGAACTCAGCCACGTTTCCAAACGCTATCCTGGCGGCCCGGGTGACTACACCGCACTGCGCGATGTGAGTTTCCGGGTCGACAACGGGGAAATGATATTCATCACCGGCCACTCGGGCGCCGGAAAGAGCACGCTGCTGCGCCTGCTCACCCTGATCGAGCGCCCGACGCGCGGCCAGATCGTGGTGAACCGCAAGAACCTCGAACGCCTGCCCAACCGGCGCATCCCGCACTACCGGCGCGAACTCGGAGTGATATTCCAGGACAACAAGCTGCTCTTCGACCGCACGGTCTACGACAACGTGGCTTTGCCACTGGTGGTCGCCGGTGCAAGCCATCGCGAGATCCCCAGGCGCGTCCGCGCCGCCCTCGATCTCGTCGGTCTGCTCGGCAAAGAGAAGCTCACGCCGATCGTGCTTTCCGGCGGTGAACAGCAGCGCGTCGGCATCGCCCGCGCCGTGGTGCACCGGCCAACACTGCTGCTCGCCGATGAGCCGACCGGCAATCTCGACATGCAACTGTCAGATGCGATCTTCGATCTATTCCAGGATCTCAATAACCATGGCGTCACGGTCGCCATCGCCACCCACGATTTGCGCCAGATCCAGCGGCTTCGGAAGCGCGCCCTGACGTTGCAGGCCGGCGAGCTGGTCCGCGACACGGGGGCTCAATGAGCAATTACCTGTTGCGGCATTTGCAGACCTTGCTCGCCAGCGCCGGCCAGATGGCGCGCGCACCGGTCGCCACCCTGCTGACGCTGGTGGTGATCGGCATAACGCTCGCCCTGCCCGCCGGGCTATACGTGGCACTCACGAATATGGAGCGTGTCAGCGCCGGCTGGGATCGCGGCGCGCAGATTTCGCTGTTTCTGAAGCGCGACACCAGCGATGCCGCGGCGCTCCGGCTTGCCTCGCAGATCCGCAGCATGCATTCCGTGACCAGCGTCGACTACATTTCACGCGAGGCGGCGCTGGACGAGTTCCGCCGCCTGTCCGGATTCGGACCGGCTCTGAATGCCCTGGGCAGCAACCCCCTGCCGGCAGTGCTCGTGGTCCGGCCCGGCAGCGACCTGTCGCCCACGGCGGTCGAGGTTCTGCGCACCGACCTCGCGCAACTCCCGGGGGTGGACCTGGCTGAACTGGACGTCGCCTGGCTGAAACGTCTCGCGGCAATCCTTAGCCTTGCGGAACGCGCCGTCTGGATCCTGGCGGTGCTGCTGGCAGCGGCGGTTTTGCTGATTATCGGTAATACCATTCGCCTGGCCATTCTCAGCCGCGTTACCGAGATCGAAATCATCCAACTCGTCGGCGGAACGCCAGCCTTCGTTCGACGCCCTTTCCTGTATTACGGTCTGTTTCATGGACTGGCTGGCGGCATCTTTGCCTGGTTGTTGGTGGAAGGCGCCCTGCTGCTTCTGTCAGGGCCGGCGCGGGAACTGGCGGGTCTCTATGGAAGCAGCTTTGCCCTGAACGGCCTCGGGGTCGTCTCCAGCCTCCTCCTGACGGCTGGCGGAGGCCTTCTGGGCTGGCTTGGCTCGCGCATGGCAGTCGACTGGCAACTACGCCGGCTGGGGTCACGCCAGCCCTGAATTTCCTGTGGTTTTTGCGCAGGATCAATGACCTAGACGACTCTTTCAGGCAGCATAGACTGAACTTTTTTCCATCTTTGGCACTCATATGCTGTGAGTGCTAGACTGGGTTCCACTTTCGGAACCCGAGTGAACAAGGGAGGACCGACATGGCCCAGACCACCAGCCTGATGCCTTTTGGAATGAATCTCGCCAGCGAGGCGGGATTATCGAGTTACATCCGTGCTGTGAATGCCGCGCCGGTGCTGACGGCGGATGAAGAACGCAAGCTGGCCAACCGCTATCGCAAACACGGCGATCTCGATGCCGCCCGTCAACTGGTGCTGTCGCATCTGCGCTACGTGGTGCGCGTAGCGCGTGGCTTCAGCGGCTACGGTCTTCCCCAGGCCGATCTGATCCAGGAGGGCAACATTGGCCTGATGAAGGCCGTGAAGCACTACGACCCGAAACACAAGGTACGCCTGTTGTCCTTTGCGGTGCACTGGATTCGCGCCGAGATTTTCGACTTCGTGCTGCGCAACTGGCGCATCGTGAAGGTCGCCACCACCAAGGCGCAGCGCAA
>Ga0153916_10005085_pt1 | contig 10013 bp, 13 predicted proteins | sample Opewatmetagenome_FD_109642 | JGI IMG/M metagenome (GOLD analysis project Ga0153916, IMG submission 109642) | Freshwater wetland microbial communities from Ohio, USA - Open water 3 Core 3 Depth 4 metaG | ecosystem: Environmental > Aquatic > Freshwater > Wetlands | place: USA: Ohio, Lake Erie...
ACCAGCTAAGGTCTTTTTTTGGCTATTTTGGACAAAGAAGTTCGATTTGGGCGCTACGAATACAAGTTGAAAGTTACCTTCAAACTCTCGCTTCAGACATTTTTCCCATAGTATCAATTCGCGAGTAAAAACTAGCTTAATCACAATAGCACTTTCTTAGAATGGCAAATCTTAAACCGTGGAAAGCTAGGTCTTTAAGTTGTGCAACTTTTGTTGTCTTCCTTTGTTTTGCATTGACTACAGAGGTCAGAACGTGGTCCACGAGAGCGTCTTAGGCACACATACATATAGGATGTTGCGTGCAATTCCCACACCGATGCCATTTGTCAGTTTTGCTTCCTTGAACGTATTCTACAATTCTTATCACTTTTAAGTCTTTCAATCCTAATTGATTCTTTGGGGAAATATGACCCCGTGCAATCAGCTGCAGCAAAAGAAATTCAACCTAGTAGACGACAATTTGCCCCGGGGCGCTTGAGAACTCATTGTTCATTGAGAAAGCCCTGTAGGGCGTGGCATGAGAACGTTAGGTTCGCCATATCCGCGGGTATGAACTGTATTGCTGTTCATCAGGTGCACAATAACATTTAATAAGACTTAATATACTTGATTTGACACAAATCTGTGGGTTACAATTCGTTGAGTGCAGAGCAGCATACCATCGAAGTGCAGTTCTTGAGAGAACAAGGCAACGTCAGAACAATAGACAGGATTCTGACAGTGGTGGAGATAGTAAATCCATGAATAACCATAGACGTTTCGGCTTCAAGATTCAGTAGGTAAAACTGAAAAGGAGCTGTGTAGGCTTGGACCTTAAACCAGTCAAGTTGGGAAAATCTATTGAATTAAAGTATATAACTTTTGCAGAACTCGCCATCCCTTGGAACGTATGCGTCGAAGCTGTTAAGCCTACACGTGAGGGCTGCACTAAAGAATCGGGTACTTCCCCTTATGGAAAGGGGACTGCTAAAGGTTCAAGAGTGCCAAAAACTGTTAGGCTTAGCGATTTGGATGCTCTGAAGTATTCTATAGGGCAATTCGGCTTATTGAAGCCCTTTGAGGTAGCAGAACTGCCCGAGCGATTGGATTTCTTTTACGGTAATGGAAAATATGTGATAATCGACGGGCAACGAAGATATTTTGCGATAAGAGAAATGCTAAAGCTGCCAACTGAACATGACGAAATGAAGCAAAAAGACAGTTTGCGAACGAATTCTGGGCATGACCAAATCAACAATGGAGAAGTGCAGGCACAAGAGCAATTTGACAGGTTGAACATCTGTAACTATGTGTTGATTCCTTGTTTAGTTTATCCATACACGACTTTTCTGCAGATGGTGAGGCACACCATAGAAGATAAGCGATTTAGTGTGAAACCTTCGAAGGACACTCTCGAGCTTGCTGAGAAAATGCGTGCAGAAGGAGTGCAAGACTTGAGCCCAGAGGATTTGAGTGATCTGTGGGAGACGCGAGGCCGAATTAAGGAGGATAGGGAAGCGATAGAAGAGACGCTTCTTGAGATTAGAAACAGGATAAAAGGGAAGGAAGAATCGGAGAAGATCGAACAGACGACGATGGTCGAGACACGTTGATATCGGAAAGAATAAACCGTCTTCATCGCTCACTTCTAATACTTATTACTGCTTCACAACGGTTTTATTCGAAATGTGAATGAGAGGTTTCTGGCTGGAATAGTCGTTGATCCTAAGTCTAGAAATCGTGATTGCGTCAATTGCTGTTGCCTTGATCATGTTGAGTTTGAAGACTCTGCAAGCCATTAAGTATCTTGGTGTGGGCAAGTCGTTTTGGATGCCTGTGGCTGTGTCGGGCTTCTTATTCTTTTTTGGGTCTATCGTCGCGATTCTTTTTGAGTTGAATATTTCGCTCACTGAATATACAGACGACGTTGTGCAGATTAGTCGGCTTTCTGCTCTCTGCATTTTGGCGGGCGGTGTCTACAGCTATTCGAGAAAAGTCACTAAGAATCTGGGGGAAAAGTTTGCTCTGGCAGACAAACCTGTCAAAGCGGACCACACAGTTGAAATGGAGACTGGCATTATTGCTCCTCCCATCGCCATTCAAGAGAGGTCAATGCAGGAGAGTTTGCGAAAAGAATCTGAGCACGGATGTAGATATCAGTTTGGATATCTGAGAACTCTTCCAACAAATGCTCCTATTCCTGATGAATGTTTGAGCTGCGACAGAATAATAGAATGCAAGCATTCCCCGGCGAAAAAGATAGAGAGTCAAGCAAGCTCGACCCCACGCACTCGCTTAAAAGTTAACAGGAAAGTTTGAACGCCGTCTTAACTAAGGTTTCATGGTAGCTCGGTAGAGATTCGAACTCTCGCCAAGCTCATATGATGGACTTTTACTAGTAGGTTGGTGTTGAAATCCCGCCCCCGGCACCACCTGCGAGGCTGCCAGTTTTCTTTGCACAAACACCGGCGTAACCGTCTATTCGGCGTTTTCACCACTCAGCAATACGACGGATGAGGACTCTCCTGCCACCACTTCAATTTGATCGGCAAATCCTCGTTTCACATAAACTTTTTTCAGAATCACTTTCTCGCCTACGTCAATGTTTACTACTGTTTCTGCAAGCTTCCGCCATGCAGAGACTCTTGTCTGCCCCGTCCTGTCTTTCAGTTCAAAATTGGCAACCTGAATAGTCTCATCTTTCGCCGTCTTCACCGTTCTAACAGCCGGCTTGGTGGCGACCTTTCCTTGAACGTCGATGCTTTTCATCCCATCACAAAGGTCTCTTATGTCTACGGTTAAGCCGCCAACTCCTAACATTTGCAGGTAGGTTGCGGAATCCACATGAACCTCCACCCCATCCGTCAAGCCCCTCTTCACTTTGCCGTTGACAATCTGCAAGCCAGCATCCTTCTCTAGTGCGCTGCTGATCTCGTCAACCTTCTCATTCCAGACAACGACGGGCACTCCACCAGTTTCATCACGCAGCACCAAACGCATGACCTTGCCCACCTCGGAACTCTTTCTCACAAAAACTGTAGGCTCAAAAGCCTTCTCCACCAAACCTGCAACATTCACTCTTCCTCCTTTCAAGCCTGCTGTTATAGTCTTGATCTTGGTTGAAATATCTCGAGCACTCGGAAAGTCCCTCTCTTGGACGTTTTTGGCTTCAGCTTCAATTTCAGCCTTGTCGCCAACATGCAGTTCGACGGTACCTCTGCGATCTTCCCTCGTATAACAATGTGAAAAACGAACAATCCTACCTAGCTTAACTATGCCAGTCGCAATTGAGTCCGCTTTGTCGTTCCATAGAACGACGCGCGCAAATGCATCCTTATCCGCGATCATTATTGACGCGAGCTTTCCGCTGGTCTTTCCAGTGAACTCTTTGGGAGCGGAGATAGCGATAACTCTCCCGACTGCAGTCACATTGTTCAAGTTGGGTATCAAATCCTTCAGAGAAAGCGCAGGCACCGAGGACTGTTGGTCGTTCAAATCAACCCCGAAGCTGGCCGCAACCAGCCTCAGAAGGGTTTCCTCTGCAATCAACCCGCCCATCCTGGTTTTTTCATGCTTGAGCCTTTCGAGAACCTGTTCTCTTGAAATTTCAGGTTGAGCAGTGATAATTCGTCTGACAGCTTCATCTATCGCCATAGACTTATCCGATTCCACTCTAGCCAACTGCCGGTGCAGAGTATAAGACTTATGAAAAACTGTGCGCACATAGAAGCATAGAAGTATTTGTTACTGAATGGACTTGACAACGCTTTACAGCATCGGCATAGCCTTGACACTTGTTGGCATAATCATAGTCGTAACCGCGATGCTTCTGCTCTCCGTTTCACGAGCTACAAAGAAAACCAAGGTCAAAGGCGGAGGAGTAATCCTCATAGGGCCATTTCCAATAATCTTCGGAACCGATAAAGAATCCGTGAAGGTCGTCATCATTCTGGCAATAGCGCTGGTAATCATTGCGCTGATCGCAACCATAGTCTTCTATTTCCTGTCGAAATGAGGAGGTTTGCACGCGAGTGGGAACGCTAAACGGGTCGGAATCGGGCAGAACCCGAGCGCCATGGATGTTACTCATTGCTGGAATTGTAATCACCCTGCTGGGAATAGCCGTCATCATCTTGGCTTCAGTACTTTCAGGCGGATCAACCAGTGTGGGCACAATAATATTCATCGGACCAATCCCAATAATCATAGGCTCAGGTCCAGACGTAGCTCTGCTCGCATTAATAGCCGTCATCCTCGCCCTCGTCATAGCAATGATGCTTCTCCTAATGCGAAAAAGACTCACTGTCTCATAGACGAGCAGATACAATACACGATTCAAAGTACTTAGGAAGTCTAATTTCTCTCCGAGCCTAGTCGTGTCTAGGCTTCTTTCTCTTCCTTACCATAGTAGGAATACAGGAATATCAAAACCAGTGCGATAAACGTTCCAATCATGAGCGTGTATCTCAGAATCTCAAAGTAAGCCCCAATATCCATCGAAGCTGTCTCCTTGTAGCCAGATTCCTATCGAAGTTTACGTATTTAAACAGTAGCTTCATCCGCCAGATTTTTTCCACTCACTCATCAACGAATCGTGAAGCTCATCATGCTCCTCGATCGTTTCATACCAACCCAAAGCCCGAGCAATCTTCTGCGCGATGAGATGATAACACAGATGCACCTTCTTATCCAAGACCCGAAAATAGAAATCATCGCACGTGCAGAACTCGGCCTCAGGCATCAACAAGTAATCCCGCTCCCTGCCGACCACAATCCAAACGACCCTTCCACTCGGCTTAAACACATATTTCTTCACACGATTCTCCTTCAAAGCCTCAAACGCTCTGGTGAAGCGTTGCCCAAAAATATCATAGAGTTCAGTCAAATTCTTACCAGTCAGTTTTCCCTCTGCCTTTGCCTGCCTGCAGATAATGTTCAAAGTATCTGTTTCCGACTTCTCATTCATCGCCCGCTGTCTCACATTCGCAAAATAGGAAAAAGATAGGAAGAGCGCTAAAAACTATTCGATGTTTATCGGTTCGCCTCTCGGCTTCTTTTCAACGCTGATTTTCGGAAGCCTAACCTGCAACACGCCATTCTTGTAATCACTCTTCGCTTCTTTCACCTTGACTCTTGCAGGCAAAATTACCTCCCTGAAGTATTTCTGCTGCGGCGTATCCACAGAAATAGTCAAGCTTTCCTCTGTCCCTTGAACTTTGATGTCGTTCTTCTCGACTCCAGGCAACTCTGCGATCACGTGCACTTCACCGTTAGTCTCAAGAACGTCCACCAACGGTTCCCGCTCCTCCTTGACACGCGGTCCCTGCAAGCTTGGTTTTAGGTTTCCAAACTCGCGAACATCAGGTTTACCGTCAGGACCGATTCTCATGCTGTAACCCCACACGAATGGTCCCAGTTCGCGCACAGTCGACCCATCAGGCAGCTTGCGTTCCTTCACAAGATCTTTGGGAACGCGGCTGCTGAAAGCCTTTAGTTCCTCCTCCATCATCTTCTCCATCTGATGAAAAACCTTGTCAAAGTCTTCGAAACCCCAACCCTTGAAAAGCGGCGAACGCCTCTTCCTAAACCATTCCGGAAAATCCTCATCATCTTCAGAAGACATACCCAACATCACCAAGGCTAGACAGAACGTTTCTCAATCTATAAGCCTTACGGCAAACCAATCAAGTCTGACTTAGCATCCTAAGCTGCCTCAATGTACCCAACAATGTCCCATCCAACAAGAAGATTTCGGCCTCCTCCAAATCAACAACTGACGAGCGAAGTACTGGCCCCATAGCCGCCGATTTCCCAGGCCTCCTATCATTCAGGGGTCTACCACCTAGAAACTCGTTAAACGAGGGAATAATGAACAACTGCCTAGTTCTAGGCACAGTCAATTCATGTTTGAACTTGTCGGGCTCCGCCTTGTGTTTCTGCCTCAAAACGTCAGCAAGCTCAACTCCGTTGCAGGGAGCTTTTACCCACACTTGCCGTGTCATCCTAAACCCTGCTGGGTCTCGGAAAACCACAACTGGATGAACATGACCCATCACCAGCGTCTCACATTTTAGCAATTCAGGTGAAGGCCACCTGTGTCCATGAAAAAAGCCGAGCTCACCAAAAGCTGCACCCGTCGAAGGAAGCATCCTAACATTTTCAGTCAGCAACGGCTCAATGTTGCCGTCATGGTTCCCCCTAACAACATAAATCTCCTTCACTCGATCTTTCAAGCCCTCAAAAAAGTCTGGAACATCATGCCACTCGCTCATATCCGCTCTCGCAATCGAGTATTTTAGGTCTCCCAAGATCAACAGCTCCTCGGGTTCGTACACGGAAACGAGTGCTTGCAGCCTAGCCAAGAGCTTCGGCATCTGACTGGGCACATAGATCCCCTTTTCCGAAAGAGCCATCTCCCACCCGATATGCAAGTCCGCAACGACCATCAGTCGCGTCTTCTTGGCAGTGACCAACGCAGCGGGATGCGGAACCAACGGCTTCAACATGCGACTAGCCTTTCTCGCCGATTAGATCGAGCAACTTTTCATGAATGACCCGATTTGCGGATGCCACAAACTTCAGTCTTTCCTTCGGATCCAGTCTAACCTCCAAAGGTTCGCCTTCCGGCGTCGTTACCAGTCCGCCTGCCTCGTTGACGATTAACCATGCGGCTGCAACATCAGTCGCCCGCAGTTTCCCGCGAATATCGATAAACGAGTCAGTCTTGCCGTCTGCAACATAACACAATTCCAAAGCGTTCGCGCCGAAATGTCGTACATGCTTGGTCTCTTCGACAACATGCGTAAGACTCGAAAGTAGCTCCTTTACCTTGAAAGAGTTCAAGTCCATGCCAATCACGCCCTCTTCCATGAACGTGTTCCTTGAAGGAGCGACTCTTACACCATTTCTGAACGCACCAAGGTCTTCCTGTGCTGTGTAGGTCACGCCATGGAACAGATCCGTCACCAACGCCGAATGCACTGTGTCAATAACGGGCTTGGTTGATACTGCAACCGAACAAGCATAGAAAGGAATTCGCCTCGACAGATTAGTCGACCCATCAATAGGATCGGTGGTGACATAGCACTTCTCCGCATCCTTGCCAAATTGCTTGACACCAGACTCTTCGCTTACAAGTGTGAACGATATTCCATGATCACAGAAAGTATCAATTATGGCGTGTTCTGCGGCGAGATCAACCGGTTCAAGTCGGTCGCCCCCTGCGCCAAAATCAAGTGAAGGCGAAGGCCGCATTCGTCCCGTAAGCAAAGGCTTAATGCTTTTCTGTACGCGATCCCTGCATTCTTCGAGTATGTCTATCCAGTCAACCTGCATTTTCAGGGCCTTCGTTCATTCGGAGTCTTGACGTTATCACGTATAGACATGCCTCCAACCGATTTAGTCTTTTGCACACACCGCGATGTGATAACTATGTTCTAGAAAATAGTTCTGAATCAGAGTCCCAGAACACAACCTCAGAAAGCCTTTAAACGAAAAGACGGAAACTGTAAGCCTGTAATGGCTCTCAGTGACTCGTATGACAACGTCGAAGCTAACAAAGGTGTTGCGAATACTTGACGACGGAGACTGGCATGAACTCAAAGAAATCTGCCAGTCCGCAGGCGTGAGCCAGCCTCAGATCCGAGAGACAATGAGATTCCTTAAGGATTACGGTTTTGTCCTACTGGACAGTAGAGGCAAGAGAGCGAAACTGGATTCCGAAGCTAGGAAATTCTTGGTGCAGAAGCCTATTTCATGAGGTCTTCGATCGATTCATAGATCTTCATGAATTCTCTACCTTTGTCAGTGACCTCAAGCAGCCTCGAATCCGAATCGGCGTCAGCCGTCAATCTTAGGAAATCAGTTTCCACCATCAACGTCAAATAGTATTTCAACTGCTTGAAGCTCAAGTTGCAGCGGTACATCAAGTAAGTCTTCTTAACTCCTCCATGAGATGCGTCCAAAATATCGGCAATAATGTCCAATCGCCCGCGGTGACCACCGTTGCCCCTTTTAATGGTCGAAATCAAACGATTACCCCATGTTCATGAAGGGGGGGTCAAGTCTCTGCTAATGTGTTTGGAGGGTCTCCCTTCTCCCCTAACAAAAGCTAAGGCGCTGAGAATGATTTAAACGTTCTGAAAACTGCTGCACACTGAGTGTTGAGATGAAAATACGGATACCACGAAAAAGTTATCAATTTCGCCTTATAACGCCGCTAGCTCTTTCAAAATTCTACGGCAGTCCGCACTCCTATCTAGGAAGATACTGATTCTGTTTTCATCTATTGTAAGCGAAAGCATCCTGGAGTCTTTCCCTTCCACCACACTATTCTGAACGTTTCCTAGCTGAAGGAGTTCTGAGAATTCTTCGGCCGCTTCGATTGCGGACGATGACAGAATCGCATAGTCTATGATCTTTGATGGGTCTTTCAGGTCCACTGTCGCTGACGTTGTGTTTCTTAATATGTAGCCTATGACTCCTTCGTAGCTCTTGATCTCTTCCAGACTCCGTCGAAGGTTATCTGAACTGTGTGCCTTTTCGACTGCGGCGAATGGTTCTTCTAGGGTTGACATTTCTTCGATTCTCCTTTTCTTGACCATTTTATTTTTGCCCTCCCTCATTCGAGGAGCGGTTTCACTTTGACGAGTTCTCCTTTCTTGATTTCGAGTATGGACTGGATTTTCTCTGGCATCTGCACGATTCCCTTGCCCGCGAACTTTGAGTCCTTCAGCGGCTTGACTTTGCACTCTGTGACTTTGCCGTTGAAGGCTTCTATTTCGACTTCCTCGATTTTCACGTGCGGGTACAATTCCGCCCATTTAGAGATTGTTTCCGCGTCAATTCGCACCGTGTCCGATGGGACGAGCAGGCCTCCAATGTTTTCGACCATGAACTGACTTATTGGCGGTTCTGGAAGGGTTGTTACTTCAAGTTTCTGGGGTCCTTCGGCTTCTAGATTTTCATCGAGTTCTTCCGTCGGTAAATCTGCGGAGAGCTTCGGCGGATGTTTTTCGATTTTCTTATGCTTTGGATATTCGAATTCAGGCTCAGGTTCGGCCTCTCCATTGATTGAATTCGGTTTTGAGGAGGCAGAACCTATTTTGTCGAGCAGTCTCAGAACGGTTGGGAAGAGCACGTTGTTGAGTGTGTTGACGTATTTCATGTCTACGTTTTTGGATGCTACGGTGACCAAGTAGAGATCGTTCATATGTTTCACGTTGACGTTTCCGTTTTCGCTTTCGACTGTAAGGCTGTCAACGCCGCCGATGGCGTGAGCTTTCTCGACTATGCTGTCAAATGCGTTTATGACTTTCACAATTGTTTGTTGCGGAGTGTTTTCGTTGCCTGCGATGACTTCTCCGTCTTCTCTGAATATGAAAGAGTGCTTTACGTCGGGGCAGGCTTTCTGGATTTCCTCCAGTGTACTCTTTATGGCAAATGAATAGATTTCGTTGTCCATGCGTTGTCACTTCTTGCGTGCATGTCTAGTTGATCTTGAAGAGGATACGTTCTGGCACTCCGTCAGCTTCGACGACGAGGTATTTGAGTCCTTCAGTATCGCCGAGCTGGTCAAGCCACTTCATAGCTTCTCTAGTCTTCTGTAACACTAGGAGTCTTTCTTGGTGGCTTCGCACAACCTCTTCGATGGCCGTCAGTTCGTGGAAGGGGTTTGCGTCCAAGACTATGTTCAAGTTGCCGACCGTTATTTCACCTAGTGTTTCTGTTGAAGCTTTCTTGCCGGCCAGTTTCATGACTACTTCATGGATTTTCTTGGATTTCTCGGCTAGGGCTCTGATGTCGTCTAGGCGACGGAGATATTCTCCGAGTGTGCTCTTGGTCTCGGATATTTCCTTGTCCAGAGTCTCAGCTATTTCTTCGGCAGAACCGTATTCTTTTATTTCAACGACCATTTGTTTTGATGCCTCCATAGAGGAAACAAGAGGGAGAGTGGAGAGTTATTCCCCTGCCCCATTCTAAACGAAAGATGGGAATTTACGAAGGTGCGACTGCAGTGTACAGGAACTGGTTGC
>Ga0153916_10005086_pt1 | contig 10013 bp, 8 predicted proteins | sample Opewatmetagenome_FD_109642 | JGI IMG/M metagenome (GOLD analysis project Ga0153916, IMG submission 109642) | Freshwater wetland microbial communities from Ohio, USA - Open water 3 Core 3 Depth 4 metaG | ecosystem: Environmental > Aquatic > Freshwater > Wetlands | place: USA: Ohio, Lake Erie, Old...
AGGATTGCAGTGATGGCGAGGTTAAGCATTGCCACGCCGAAATAGTGCTGATGCGTGTCGCGTTGACGCTCCGCGATTTGGAACAAGTGCCTCGTCAATTGCTCCAGGTTTCCGCTGCCGCTCGCGGCAATCAGCATTTCCATGCCGTCAGCAATGAGTCGCAGATGTTCGTTTTGACTCGTTGCACGCAGTCGGGCTAGGTGGAGCATCGCGTCGGCCGTCTCACCTGCGTGCAGGAACATCGTGGCGAGGTTGAGGAGTGCGTGGTCGCTCTCCTGGGAGCCCGGCGCGGCAGCGTCCAGGACGGCGCTGGACAGCGCGATGGCGGATTCCTGGTCGCCGCGCTGCATCGCGACTCGGGAGCGGACGAGGTTGAGACCCGCCGAACGGAGTTCCATCGGAACCTGCTCGACAAAGCCGTTGGCCACCGCGTACTGGCCACTCCCCATGATTTCGGGGATCGCGGCGGAGACGACGGTGGCGACCGAATCCAGATCGCCGGCCTCACGGTAGTGATGGGCGGCCGCGCGCCAGTCCGTCCGGGCGGCGGTCTCGGCGACCTGGCGATGGAGCGTGGCGACAGCGGATGAGCCAGCGGTCAGGCGCAGCCGCGCCTCGAGGAATTCACGGACCAGCGGGTGGTAGCGCTGGGGACCACGCGAGGTCCGTGACGGGCGGCTGAGCAACGTCAGCCGCTCGGCGGCGGCAGTCAACCGGGTCACGTCGACTGCATCGATGCCGGCCACGATCGCTGCGAACTCAGGCGTGACGCTCTGGAGGATCGAGGTTCGCATGAGGAATTGCTGCAGATCTTCGGGGAGATCTCCGACGACCTCCTCCGCGAGGTAGTCGTAGAGCTCCTGGTCAGCGCCGCTGAGCCCGCGGACGAAGCGCCGGATCTCGGCCGGCGAGCGATCGCGCAGCGCCGCCTGGACGAGCTGGAGCGACGCGGCCCAGCCTTCCGTTCGAGCCGCGACATCGGCCAGCACGTCCGGCTCGAGCGTTCGACCGTAGGTCTCACTGAACAGACGCCGAGTCTCGTCGATGTCGAAGCGGAGATCGTCCGTACCCAGCTCCGCGACCTCGCCCGAGGCGCGCAACCGGGCCAACGGAATCGCCGGGGGGCGACGACTTGCGAACACGATCGTCAGCCGCTCCGGGGCTCGAGCGACGAGCTCGCGTGCGATGAGCCGGACGTCGGGCGACTCGTCGACGAGATGGAAGTCATCGAGGATCAGCACCGCGCCGTGCTCGGCAATCGACGGCAGCTCGCGCAGGAAGACATCGATGACGGCGTCGCGCGTCGGCCCGCCGACGGACATGTCCTCGAGCAGCGATGCCGTCGTCGGCGCGAATCCCGGGTCGTGCTCACGGCCGGCGGCGACCAGGTAGTTCAGGAACGCGATCCAGTCCCGGTCGTCCTCGTCGAGGCGATACCACAGCGTCCGGAGCCGGGTCCGTTGCGAGAAGTCCGCCAGCAACGTGGTCTTGCCGTATCCGGCGTCGGCGAGCACGAGAATGACCCGGTCGTGGATCTTCGCGCTCAGCCAGTCGAGGAGCCGGTCGCGGGCGAGCGTCTCATCGCGCAGCGGCGGACGCTGGACCTTGGATGGCTGGATCGGATAGTGGTTCAAGGCCTCGTCCGGAGCTCCGTTCAGCGCTGACCCGACGGAGGCCGACCGACCAGGGCCCACGGCGACCGGCTCCCACGCGTCGCCGATCTCGGCACGCAGCGACTGATGAGGCGGCGCGAAGGGTATCGATCGCTCGTGCGAAATGTCAATGCTGGCGCGGGATCCGGGCATGCCCGCGATGATGCCGAGCGGCGCTCACCCCCCGATTAGCTGCGACGGTCGCGGTCGGTCAGCCCTCGTACTCGAAGCCGATCTTGACCTCGACGCGATACTCGACGATCTCACCGTCGCGGACCTCGGCAGTCGACTTGACGACCTCCACCGTGACGATATTCCGGACGGTCTTCGACGCCGTCGCGACCGCCTGGCGGGCTGCGTCGCTCCAGGATCGAGGGCTGGTCCCGACCATCTCGCGAATGATGATGACGCCCATCGTGCCAACCTCCTCGATCACGCCACCACGGCGCGGGTGCTCCTTCCCCGGTACCCATCATGACACGAGGCCGGCCCGTTGCCGGGCCGGCCTCGTGGCTGCTCAGGGAGATACGACGGTGGGCGCCTCCGCCGGGCGGTCTCCTAGGCGGTGATCGTCGCGCTGGTCAAGGTCCCGGCACGGACCTTGTCGAAGCACGAGCTGCAGTACACGGGCCGGTCGTTGCGTGGCGCGAACGGCACGACGGCCTGGCCCCCGCAGGCCCCGCAGATCGCGGCGTGGAACTCGCGCGGGCCTTCGCTGGCCCGGGCTCGCTTGGCAATGGCACGGCACGATGGGCATCGCTGGGGGTCGTTGGTCAACCCCTTCGAGGCGAAGAACGCCTGCTCGCCGGCCGAAAAGAGGAACTCCTCGGCACAATCGCGGCAGGTCAGACTACGGTCCTGGTACACCCTCTCCAGACCCTCCTCGGCTCGGAACGCCATGACGGGTGGAGCCCACAGGTCAAGCCGGTGACGGGTCGGCGTCGGGCGAGCGTGATTGGGGTGCGCGCCCGGTCGGCCCGGGCTGGGGCCCGGAACTCATAGCGGAGAAGATACGCGCGCCGTCAAGCCCTCAGAAGCCACGCGTTCGCCGAGTGGAACCCGGCTGGCACGTGCGGCGTCGGGTCGCCATGCTTTCCTTCATGCGACCCAGCTCCCTCGCGTTCGTGGCTGCCGTGTCGCTCGTCCTCGTTGCGTGCAGCGGCGGTGCCCCCGCAAGCGGAGCCGGAGCGAGCGCGACGTCGCAACCGCCGTCCTCAGCCTCGGTCTTTCCGTCGCCCGCGACGACACCTTCCAGCGGCGAGTTCGGCGCCATCGATCACGCCACCGGCCCGACCGACGTCCTGCTCCGCTTCGAGGAAGGGGGCGGGTTCGTTGCGCCGGCATTCCTCGCGACCCAGGCGCCGATCTTCACGCTCTACGGCGACGGTACGGTGATCTTCCGCAACCCGACCCTGGATCCCTTGCCGCTCGTCGGCTCGGTGTCGCCCAGTCGGTCGTTCCGGACCGCTCGCCTGAGCGAGGACCAGATCCAGGGGGTCCTCGAAGACGCCCTGCGTCAGGGCGGCCTCGGAGCCGCCCGGGCCGAGTACCTCGACAACCAGATCGCCGATGCCCCGACCGCCGTCTTCACCATCAACGCCGGCGGGATCAGCAAGCGCGTCGCGGTCTACGCGCTGGGCATCGACGTGCAGAACTCGCCGGATGCCCCGGCCCGAGCCGCATTCGCAGAGCTCGCCGGACGGCTCGAGGACTTCGACAAGGGCGGAGCGTTCTCGACGGCCGAGTACGCGCCCGAGCGCTACCGGGGAGTCCTGATGGACGGCCAGGCCGGCGCCCCCGATGCCAGGGCCTGGCCATGGCCCGACGTCACGCCCGCGGACTTCGCGCCCAGTCCCGATCCGAACGCGTCGCAGCTTCCGTCCCGGGTCCTGTCGGTCGCGGAGGTGGAGGCGCTCGGAATCAACCCGTACCGAGGCGGGTTCCAGGGTCTGACCCTGATTGGCCCCGGCGACGGGAAGGTCTATTCGTTCTCTCTCCGCCCGCTGCTCCCCGACGAGTCGAAGTAGCGACCCGCAGAACGGCGGGCCGCGACCGGCACGACGTTCGGCCAGCCCGGGCGATCAGCCCGCCTCCGCGTAACGTTCGCCCGCGTACGAAACGAATCGCGTCTGCTTCTTCTTGAACCAGAGGCCGATCTCGCCGGTCGGGCCGTTTCGATGCTTGGCGAGCTTCAACTTCACGACCTCACCGTCCTGCTCCTGATCGTCTGAGCCCCGCTCCTTGTCGCGCCACAGGAAGATGACCAGATCGGCATCCTGCTCGATGGCGCCGGACTCCCGCAGGTCGGACAGGCGCGGCTCCTTCGACTCGCGCATCTCCGGCTGCCGTGACAGCTGCGACAGCGCGACCACGGGCACCGACAGCTCGCGCGCAAGCGCCTTGAGCCCTCGCGAGATCTCGGACACTTCCTGGACGCGGTTGGCATCGCGGTTCGTCGTGGTCGCCTGCATGAGCTGCAGGTAATCCACGACGACGAGGTCGAGGCCACTCTCGGCCTGCAGCCGGCGCGCCTTCGTTCGAAGCTCCATCGCCGAGATGTTCGGCGTGTCGTCGATGTACATGGGCGCCTCGGACAGCGCGTTCATCGCCGGCGCGATGCGGGCGAAATCCATCTCCTCGAGGAAGCCGCTGCGAAGGCGCTGCGAATCGATGTTGGCCACGCTCGACAGCAGGCGCAGGACCAGCTGCTCCTTGCTCATCTCGAGACTGAACACGCCCACGCTCTTGCGCTCACGCACCGCGGCATGCTCGGCGATGTTCAGGGCGAAGCTCGTCTTGCCGACGGATGGACGCGCGGCGACCACGATCAGGTCGCTCTTCTGGAGTCCGGTGGTGAGCGTGTCGAGGTCGGTGAAGCCGGTTCGGACGCCGCTGATCTCGCCGCGATGGGCGTGCAGGTAGTCGAGCCGGTCGTAGGCATCGTGGAGGAGCGACTTGAGTGGGCTGAAGCCCGCGTCGACCCGCTTCTGGCTGACCGCGAACAGCTCGGCCTCGGCCCGATCGATGGCCTCCTGGATCTCAGCCGGATCCTCGTAGCCGATCCCGGCGATCCGACCGGCCGCCCCGATCAGGTTCCGCAGGACCGCTTTGCGCTCCACGATCCGGGCGTACTGGGCGACATGGACGGCGGTTGGGGTCTCGTTGGACAGGCTGGACAGGTAGGCGCGGCCACCCACGGCCTCGAGCTCGTCACGCCGTTCGAGGGCCTCGGCCACGGTGACGATGTCGATCGGCTCCCGACGCTCGAACAGGTCCAGCACCGCGGCGTAGATGCGGCCGTTTGCCTGCCGGTAGAAGTCGGCCGGTCGAAGGAACTCCGCCACCTCGATCACGGCATCGCGATCGATCAGGATGGCGCCGAGGACGGACTGCTCGGCTTCGAGGCTCTGGGGCGGCAGGCGGTCAATCACGCCGGGCGGACTCCATCAACAAGTGGGTCGTGATTGTCAGTCGCGGATCCCGTGTTCAGATAAACGAAACTGGCCCGCGACCGACGGGCCATCCACGAACTTCAACCAGGTGTGCGCTCGGTGTGGAGGATTCCGTGGATATCCACTATCGAGAATCGGGTCGTTGGGCGGTCGAGGCCAAGGCGGTGGCGAGCAGGTGAGTGGGCGCGCTGGCTGTGCGTGAGCGAACCGGCGGAGCCACCAACGCGGGCATCGGCCGATCCAGTGACCCGCCGCTAGTCGAGCCGTCGAATGACACCAATCAGCTTGCCCTGAATTCGTACATCGTCGTAGAACTGGGCGGGGTATGCCGGGTTGGCCGGCTGGAGCCGGATCTGGTCCTTCTCCTTGAAGAAGCGCTTGAGGGTGACGGCGTTCTCTTCGACCTGGGCGACCACGATGTCACCGTTCCGTGCGGTGGTCTGCGGGCGGATGAGCACGAAGTCCCCGTCCGCGATGTGGGCCTCGATCATCGAGTCGCCGCGGACTCGCAGCACGTAGGCGTCACCGCTGGGGGCGAGCAGGTCCGGGACTGCCATGGTTTCCGACGCGTCCTGGTAGGCCTCGATCGGACCGCCGGCCGCGATCTCTCCGATGATCGGCAGGACGCGCGCCTCACCGGCCGTGGACTGGGGCACGAGCTCATTGGTCAGACCGAGGCGGATCGCGGCGGTCGGGGTAAGGCGGATGGCACGCGATTGCGCTGCACCACGCTCCAGGTAGCCCTCCCGCTCGAGGATCTGGAGGTGGTGATGGACCGCGGAGGTGGATGCGAGGCCGACGGCTCGGGCGATCTCGCGGACGGACGGCGGGAAGCCGCGGGCCCGGAGCGTGGCCGCGATGAAGTCGATGATCTTGATCTTGCGTTCGGCGTCGTGCTTGGTCACTCGCGCCTCCTTGCGCGTCATCATAGCGAACGGACGTTCGATGTCAAGGCGATGGAGAGGCCGGGGCGAGCACGGGATCGCGAGGGGGCCGGGCGGTGAGACTGGTAGACTCCTCGATCCCCGGACGAGTGAGGCACCTGGCACATGGCACGCGGCACCGCGAAGCGAAGAGAAGGATCCCGCGGACGCGCGGGGTTCAGCCGCGCACTCAAGCTCCTTGCCTTCCTGCCGGTCGCCAGCCGGATCCCGACCTACGCGCGACTGGTGACGGCGCTCGTCCTCGACGACCGTATGCCGGCCGGGCGGAAGGCCCTTCTCGCCGGCGCCGCCGGCTACCTCGTCATCGGCCGGGATGTCATTCCAGATTCGGTGCCGATCCTCGGTGGCGTCGACGACCTCGTGGTCGTCGTGCTCGCCGTGGATCTCTTCCTCGAGGGGGCGCCGGACGAGCTGCTCGAGGAGAAGCTCGATCAGCTCGGCCTCGACCGGGCGGCGTTCGACCGCGACATCGCCCAGATCCGTCGCTTGACGCCCGGTCCGGTCCGGCGGACCATCCGGCGGGTTCCCGATCTGATCGGTGGCGTCGGCGAGGCCATGAAGCAACTCGGTCTCGGGCCCCGGATGCGGGCCTGGATCACCAAGGAGGAACGCAGCGCGTGAAGGTCATCCTGACGAAGGACGTCGCCAAGCTCGGCAAGAGCGGTGAGATGCGCGTGGTCGCCGACGGCTACGCGACGAACTTCCTCATCCCCAATCAGCTGGCCGTTCCTGCCGCCGGCGGCGCCTACCGAGCCTGGCAGCACGACATCGCGAGCCGCGAAGACAAGCGGATCCGCGAGCGCGCCGACGCCGAGATCGCGGCCACCCGGATCGCCAGCACGACGCTGACGATGGGCGTCAAGGTCGGTGAGGGCGGCAAGCTGTACGGCTCGATCACGTCCAAGGACATCGCGGCCGCCCTGGGACGCCGCGGGATCGAGGTCGATCGACACAAGATCGATCTCGAGGAGCCGCTCAAGACGCTCGGCACGTACAAGGTCGCGATCAAGGTCTTCACCGGCATGACCGCCGAGGTGACGGTCGTCGTCGAGCCCAAGGGCTGACGCCCGCCGCAGCAACGTGCGCTCGATCCGTTCGTCATGACCGGGTGGTCCTTCTGGGCCATCGCCCCCGGCGGGTGGTCGGGTAGTACTGTCCCCACTCGGACCGCGGAGTGAGCTGACGAACGGGGAGGCTGCGTGCGCTACGGAGTGATCGGCGCCGGCGCGCTCGGCCTGACCGCCGCCGTACGACTTGCGGAGCGCGGTCACGAGGTCACCGTTCTCGAACGAGATCCCGTCCCGGGCGGCCTGGCCGGCAGCTTCGAGGTGGCGCCCGGCATCTGGCTCGAGAAGTTCTACCACCACCTCTTCCAGACGGACCGCTCCGCCATCGGGCTGATCAAGGAGCTCGGGCTCGCCGGATCGCTTCGCTGGCACAAGCCCACGACCACGGTGTTCCTGGGCGGACGGACCCATCCGCTGGACTCCGCGCCGGCGGTCCTGCGCTTCACGCCCCTGTCCGTCCCGGACAGGCTGCGGCTGGCGGCCGGCATCGGCTACCTCCGCCTCCTGCCGAACGCAGGCTCGCTCGAGCAGCGGACCGCGGGTCGCTGGATGCGCCGGGTCATGGGCGGCCCCGCCTACGAAACGGTCTGGGAGCCGCTCCTGCGAGGCAAGTTCGGCTCGGCCGCCGACGAAGTCTCGATGGCCTGGCTGTGGGCGAGGATCCATTGCCGAACGGCGGCGCTGGGCTACCTCCACGGCGGGTTCCACCAGCTGTACGTGGCCCTGGGGCGGCGGGTCACGGATCTCGGCGGGGCGATCGTCCACGGTGCCGCCGCGACGAGCATCCGAACGCGGGACAGCGGGATCGAGGTCCTCTACCAGCGCGACGGGGTGGAGACCGCGCGCACGTTCGACCGCGTGGTCTCGACGCTCCCCACCGGGCTGACCGTGCGATTGACGCCCGAGATGCCGGCCGACTACGCGGCGAAACACCCCGCTCCCCGCGCGCTCGGCGCCCATTGCCTGATCCTCAGCCTCGATCGACCCCTGACAGACGTCTACTGGATCGGCGTCAACGAACCGGACATGCCGTTCCTTGCGGTCGTCGAGCACACCAACCTGGTCGATCCGTCCGAGTACGGTGGGCGGCATCTCGTCTACCTGGGGAACTATCGGGCGCACGACGATCCGATCTTCACTGCGTCCCGCGAGGAGGTCCTCACCGCCTTCGAGCCCGGCCTGCGCCGGCTGCATCCCGACTTCGACCGATCGTGGATCCGTGAGTCGTGGAGCTTCGCTGCCCCATTCGCGCAGCCGATCGTGACCCCGACGTTCGCGCGGACGATCCCGGGCTTCGACACGCCGGTCGCCGGGCTGTACGTGGCGAACATGTTCCAGGTCTACCCGTACGACCGTGGCCAGAACTACTCGATCGAGCTGGCCGAACGGCTCGTGCGGCACCTCGAGGCTTGAGCCCATGATCGCCGCCCTCGTCCTGGCATTGCTCACCGTGGTCGCCGGCACGATCGCGAGCTACCTGTACGACGACGATGCTTCGCTGCCGACGCGGCTCGCCGGCGGAGTCGCGACCGGGTTCGTCGCCGCCTCCGGCCTGGGCTTCCTCCTTGCGAACATCGTCGGCATTGGCGCGGCTTCGATGGCGACGCTCGTCGTTGCCGCCGTGTCGATGATCGCCTTCCTGCATCCGACCACGCGGCGGCGATTGGCTGTCGACATGCACGCCACGGCCGAGGATCTGCGGGCGGCCATTCGCCATCCAGGCGTGTCAACGGTCGGTCCGATCGTCTACGTCGCCGTCATCGCCGGCCTGCTCTGGTTCGTGTTCGACAAGGTCGTCATCGAGCACGACGGGGCGCTGTTCACCGGATTCGTCAACAACCTGGGCGACCTGCCATTCCACCTGGGCGTCACGTCGAGCTTCGCCTACGGGCAGAACTTCCCGCCACAGGACCCGACCTTCGCCGGCACGGGCTTCGCGTATCCGTACCTCTCCGATGTCCTGGCGGCGATGTTCGTGTCGCTGGGCGCGTCGATGCGCGACGCCTTCTTCCTCGAGAACCTGTTGCTCGGTCTGGCCCTGGTCGGCCTGCTCTACCGCTTCACCCGCCTGCTGACCGCGGACCGGCTCGCCGGCTACCTTGCGCCCGTGCTCGTGCTCTTCAGCGGCGGACTGGGCTGGGTCCTCCTGTTCGAGGACGCGCGGACGAGCGAGGGCGGAGTCATCACCCTGCTCGGCCACCTGACCCACGACTACACGATCGGGGAGGTTCCATTCCGGTGGGGCAATGCCATCACCACGCTCCTCGTCACACAGCGGAGCCTGCTGCTCGGCCTGCCGGTCGCCCTGATCGCGTTCATGCTCCTGTGGAAGCTCGTCCACGTGGACGAGGCCGCACCCGGACGGGTGGCGCCCGGTCGGATCGCCCTCGCCGCCGGACTGTTGACGGGCAGCCTGCCGCTCGTCCACGCGCACAGCTTCATCGTCGTCTTCGGCACGGCGTTCCTGCTGGGGCTGCTGTTCCGACAATGGCGCGAGGGGCGTTGGCGCTGGTGGGTGGTCTACGTCGTCGCTGCGCTCGTCCTCGCCCTGCCGCAGATCTGGTGGTCGACCCACGACAGCCTCGCCAACGCCGGGACCTTCTTCGGCATCGAGCTCGGCTGGGACCATGGCGACGAGAACATCCTCTGGTTCTGGTTCGTGAACACCGGGCTGTTCATCCCGCTCGCCGTCGTGGCCACCGTCTGGCAGTGGGGACGGTCGGTCACGTCGCGCTCGCTCCTGCTGTTCACCGCCGCCTTCGCCGCCTGGTTCATCGTTCCGAACGTCATGAAGCTGGCGCCCTGGGTGTGGGACAACATCAAGGTCCTGGTCTACTGGTTCGTGGGGTTCGTCCCGCTCGTCGCGCTGCTCGTGGCCCGAATGCTCAAGTCGGGTCC
>Ga0153916_10005087_pt1 | contig 10012 bp, 10 predicted proteins | sample Opewatmetagenome_FD_109642 | JGI IMG/M metagenome (GOLD analysis project Ga0153916, IMG submission 109642) | Freshwater wetland microbial communities from Ohio, USA - Open water 3 Core 3 Depth 4 metaG | ecosystem: Environmental > Aquatic > Freshwater > Wetlands | place: USA: Ohio, Lake Erie...
AGACCGCCGCGCTCTTCGCAAACGCGACCGAGGGAGGGGCGGAGCTCGCGGGCTGCCCGCCGGCCACCGTCGATGCCATGCGCATCTACGGCTACAGCACCGGCATGGCTTTCCAGATCGTCGACGACATCCTCGACTACACAGGGGACGAAGCGACCATGGGCAAGCCCGTTGGCAGCGATCTGCGCGAGGGAACGATTACGCTACCTGGCCTGCTCCATCTCGAGCGCTATCCGACCGACAACCCGATCAAGAAATTCTTCGCGGCGCGCCGTGGGCGTGAAGAGCGACTGCAGGAAGCCATCGACGCGATCCGGTCTGCCGGTGTACTGGATGTCGCGATGGACATGGCGCGTGAGTACGTCCGAAGGGCAAATGAGGCAATCGCCGGCCTGCCGGATACCGAAGCGCACCGTTGCCTGACCGAGATCGGCGAATACGTTCTGGCCCGCCAGAGCTAGGTCAACTCGGGGCCTTGGTCCAGCTACTTCGACGGCAAGATCGAAGCAAGCTTCTTCTCGATGTTCGACTTGCCGATGCTGCCGAGCTGCATCTCCCTGATCACGCCATTCGCATCGATGAAGTAGTGGGTGGGCAACCCGCTGACGTGGTACTGCGCCGAAATCTCCGTCGACTGGTCGCCGCCGATGAGGTACTTCAGCCCGACTCGCTGCACGTAATCCTGCACCGTTGCCTGCCCCTCGCCGACATCGACCGCAAGCACGATCAGTCCTTCGCCGGCATGCTGCTCATACGCCGCCTCGATGTCGGGAGCCTCGGCTCGGCAGGGAGGACACCACGTCGCCCAGAAGTTCAACCAGACGGGATGTCCCCGGAAGTCGCTCAGCTGGTGCGGCGTGCCGTCGAGCCCGATGACGCGAAAGTCGGGCGCTTCCTTGCCCACCCGCGGAGCGGGACCGGACACCTTCGCTGTGAGCGTCACCGACTGGCTCGTTGCGTCGCCGCCGGAAGACGGCTGACCGAAATACCACGCCAGGCCCGCGATTACGACCCCGAAGATCAGCGCCACACCAACGTTCTGAACCAGGCCGCGCCGGGTGTTCAGCCAGCGACGGACCGGGCCAGCCGCGCCGGGCGCGCTGCTTTCTGGGGGAGTGACCGGGGAATCGAGCATCGGGTTATCCGGCGTAGGTGTGCATGCCACCGAGGAAGAGGTTGCCGTAGTAGGTGAAGAGGATAGCGCCAAAGCCACCTATCAACAGCCACGCGCTCCGCTCTCCTCGCCAGCCTCGCACCACCCGCGCATGCAGGTACCCTCCGTAGATCAGCCACGTCGCCAGCGATGCCGTCTCCTTCGGGTCCCACGACCAGTACGTCCCCCAGGCGATCTCCGCCCATACCGCCCCCAAGAGGATCGCCAGCGCCAGCATCGGGAACCCCACCATCACCGCCTTGTAGCCGACCTCGTCCAGCACGCTGTTCTTCGGCAGCCACTTCACCCCGTTCTTGCGCTGCAGCATGTACAGCACCCCCGCCGCGAACGCCACCGTGAACGCCCCGTACGCCAGGATCGCCATCGCCACGTGCACCGTCAGCAAGAGGTTGTTCCGCAGGGCCGGCACCAGCGGCTCAATCGTGTCGCTCACCGTCGTCGCATACACCTGCAGCCCCAGCGCGATCGGCAACACCAAAAGCGCCAGCGTCTTGAAGTGATAGCGCCGCTCAAAGAAGATCCCCAGCGCCAGCGCACACCAGGCGAACGCCAGCGAGAACTCGTACATGTTCGAGAACGGCGCGTGCCCGGCGGCGATCCCTCGCAACACCAGCGAGGCCGTCAGGAACAGGAACGCGTTCACCGCCAGGATCGACCCGTACCGCCCCCAGGTCGCCGGCATCCCGCTCGTCTCGACGTCAGCGCCCACGCCCGCGAAGGCCAGCTGCCGCCGCCCGCTCAGCGCTCCCACCACCGCCATGCAGAAGGCCAGCCCCGTCGCTCCGAGCGCCGCCAGGAACGCGTAATGTGATAGCTCAAACATCCTCGTCTCCCTCCTCGTCTACTCGCTCCCCCGCTTCCCTGCCCAGCGCCTTCGCCACTCGCCCCCGCAGCTTCCCAAACTCCCCCGCCAGCGAGATGTCCCGTTGCCCCTGCATCCCCAGCAGCACCTCGGTGCTCCCGTCCGCCTTCGCTCTGCAGAGCGCCCAGAGGCGCCGCGGCGGCAGGGAGAACAGCATCACCATCCCCACGATCATCAGCCCGCCCGCCACCCAGATCAGGTTCACCCCCGGGTCCTTCACCACCTGCATCCCCGTGTACGCCCCTTCCCGCACGAACGTGAACGTCATGTCCCCGACCGGCGTCGGCCGCCCCTGCACGATGTTCCCCGGCCGCGCCACTCGCACGTAGTTCTGGTAGAAGTCCAGCCGCACCTCGCCCGGCGGAACGAGGCTATCCGCCTGGTCCGTCATCGGCCCAATCACGTAGACCGACAGGTTCTGCTCCGGCAGCTCGAAGCTCCCCTCCGGCCGCAACCCGTCCTGCGTCTTCATGTTGAGCGCGACCCCGCCCTCAAAGATGACCTGCCCAGTGCTGTCCTGCACCTTCAGCACCGCCGCCGGCCCGTAGTACGACTCGTGAAAGGCGATCCCGCCGTAGTGCAGCGGCGAGTTCACGCCCACCGTCCCCTGCTTCACGACCTTCCCGTCTTTCAGTACCGTCATGTCGCTCAGGTACGCCTTCGGCCGTCCATCCGGGTAGTAGTCCGCCGTAAAGCGGTCGAGCCGCACCGCCAGGTTGGTCCCCTGCCCGACGTCCTTCGTCGACCCCTCCGCGACGACAAACTGCGGGTCCTTGAAGCCCCACACCCCACCCGCAATCGCCCCCACCAGGACCAGGATCAGCCCCAGGTGGGTGAAGAATGTCCCGAACCGGCTGAAGCGGTTCTTCTCGGCAAAGACCGCCACCGACTCCCCGTCCGCCTCGGTCCGTACCCGGTAACGCGCCCGCGACAGCGACCGTCTGACCTGCTCCGCCGCCTCCGCCACCGGCATCGAGGCATCCATCGCATCGTGGAACCGCGCGTGCCTGAGGAAGGTCTCCGTCATCCGGATGCGCGTGTGGAAGGTCAGCGCCCAGACTGACCGCCAGCGCCGCATCGTGCAGACCATGATGCTCACCGCCAGGAGCGCGATCAGTCCCCGGAACAGCGTCGAATGGAACACATTGAAGAGGTCGAGCCGCTGGAGCAGCTCTGTCCAGCTCCCGTATTTGCCCCGCTCCAGCTCCAGCCAGCGCGCGTACGCTGCCGGGTCCGCCCGCATCACCGTCGGCACCTGGTCCACGACCGTACCGACCAGCACCACCAGCGCAATCCCCAGGATCAGCGCCATCGCCAGCCGTATGGAACTCAGCAGCCGCACCAGCCGCGTAAACGGGTTGATTGTCTGAAGAATCGTAATGGGGTTGACGGCCTTCCCCGCCAGCAACGTCGCCCCCGAAGCAGCCCTACTGCCGCTCGTCGCCGGTGCGCGTCTTTCCATGTCTACTGTCCTGCCGGGTTCCCGGCTCTTCTACCGCATCCACTGATGTGGCCACCAACGCCTGGACAGAGCCCAACCCGGAGCGTGTGTCGCGAAGAGCACCGCTCTTATGAAAGGAAGCCCGCCGGGGGGCGAATGGGCGAGAGGCTGCCCACTCGCCCCCGGGCTGCACGCGAAGCTACTGAAGCTTCAGGTGGTAGGGCTGACTTGTAACGGTGTGGTTCTCCTGGTCGAGCTGATTCCAGACGGCCAGTCCGAACGTGAACGTGCCGCCCACCTTGAACTTGGCGTCCTCAGGGAAGCCCGTGTCCAGCTTGCGGTGGAAGACGACCGTGTACTGACCGTTGGCATATGTCGTCTTGCCATCGATATCGCCGCGCTCACCCTGGAATGGGGCGAGCTCGCTCTTCGCGATCTGGTCGCCGACCTTCAGCTTCGAGACGTCGAGGGCGACGGCTTCGCTAACGGCCAGGTAGCCGGTGCCGTAGAGAGGCTGTTTCGTCGGGTCCTGCATCATCTTTGGGCCATCTTTGGTGGCATTCGTGTTCGAAACCGTTCCGCCACCCGTGTTCGGATCGCCAACGATCGCCGATTCCCGATACGCGTCGGTCGTCGGGTCGCCCGTCTGGAACCCGGTCAGGTGCAGGTTGTTGGCCGCGCCCATCGCGCCATAGATCGAGGCGGTCCACTGCCAGTTGTCCAGCACGTCGTCGTGGTTCGGGGCGACCATGTACCACTTAGCGATCGGATCACCGGTCCCCTTGTGGCAAAGTGCCGCGCAGCCGCGCGCTTCAAAGTCCGCGACCGGCGTGATCTCCCAGTAGAGCCCAAGGCGGTCCGACATCCCCGACGGGGAAGTCCACTTCGTACCGTCCCACTGCCAGACGTTGAACGCGTCGTGCGATGAGTCGTTCCACTGGAAGCGGAACCAGACGTCAGTATCGCTATAGAGCGCCTGCATCTTCACGTCGGTAGGGCCGGTGGCCTTCGACTCGGGAATGACGTCCGTGTGGACCGTCGTTGCCTGCGCGCCTGTCCAGGCCGCATCGTCGGTCGCCAGTGAGGCTGGCGTCTTCTTCAGCGCCACCACATCGGTAGGCGCCGTGGTGGGCGCAGCCGTGGCGGCCTGCCCTGCTGTTGCTGACGATGGCGCACTGCCACCGCCGTTGCTGCTCCCGCCGCCTCCACAGGCGGCAGCGAGTGCGGCCACGCCCGTGACCGCAACCACTAACCCCAGGAACCTCTTCCCCATGATCAATTCCTTTTCCCTTTATTCTTCAGCGGCTGCCGCCATCTACCCTGGCAGCAACCGCTTGGAGCCAAATCTCTGTGGCCGTCCGGGCCAGCACCGCTCTATTTCCCGGCGCCCGTCGTCGGGACAACCGATTTCAGATAGGCGGCAAGCGCCTGGATGTCCTGGTCGGTGAGGCCTGCGAACTTCGGCATGGCTCCGGGCCCCGCGCTCGTATTGGTCGCGATCTCGGTGGCGTTGACACCGGCGATGATCGGTGCGAACACGCCACCCTCGCCCTTCAGACCATGGCACGAGGCACAGTCCAGACCGAAGAACAGGGCCTGGCCCTGCTGCGTGAGGTCGCCGTGCGGCACGCTCATTGCGCCGCCGGTATTCACGGCTGGTCCGCTACCGCCGCCGACCGAACCGCTACTGTTGCCGCTCACCGCGTGCGCTTGAAGCGGCTGGGACGGGCCCACCAGGGTCTGCGTGGTCCGGTTGTAATCGCTCGTGTATTTCGAATCCAGGTTCGCGTGCGTGTACGGGCTGCGCGCCCCAATCGTGAGCACCGTCAGGGTCAACGACAGGACCGCCGCGCCGAAGATCACCGGCGGAAGCCAGTGCTTCTTGAATTTCATGACGGCGTCTCCGTGGCTCGTTCACCTTCTGCGACAACCCGCGACATGAAGAACACGGCCGCCGCGTACATCGACCAGATGAGCGTCAGGACGGCGCCGATTGGCCAGCCGCTCAGGAACCAGTGCGCGAGGCCCGTCGCCTGGCCGGTTGGCGTTGTGTTCAACCCGCGCAGTCGAATACCAATGTCGGGGACGTACAGCTGCTCGTTCCCGCTCACCGCCATCGGCGCGGTGGCAGTTGCCGTTGTGGCCGCGTACGTGTCGTTGCCGCTGAACACAACCTTCAGTTGCAGAGATCCGGTGCTCCGGGCCTCGAAAGTGCCCGTCGCCTGGCCCTGGCCGTCAGTCACTCCCCGCGCGACAACCATGTCCCCCGAACCATTGAGAAACGTCGTCGGGACGACGAACTGCACCGGCGCCTTGACGATTGGGCCAGCCGCCGACGTTAGCTTCGCCTGCACCGTCACCTGGTCGCCGAGCGTCGCGCTCGCCGGTGCCGTAAAGCTGAGCGTCGCTTGCTGCTGGCCGGCGGCTGAGGCGCCGCTAACCGATGCGAGCACTGCCGTCGCCACTGCGACCAGGCAGGCTCCTATCTGAAGACTCCGCATCTTCATTTCAGGCAACCTCCGGCGCCACTGGCGCCTCCATGCGTGGGGTCACGGGATGATGAACAACCTCCGATTCGTCTGGCTCGGGACCGCGATGCTCGACCACTTCCCAGACCGAGACCATTGGGAAGAACTTCACGAAGACCGAGATGATCAGGAGGAACAGCGCCACCGCACCGGCGAAGATCGCCCACTCGGTGAACGTCGGGGCATACGCTCGGGCGTCATACGGCATCAGCGGTACGCGGAAGCCGCCGACCACGATGATGTAGCGCTCGAGCCACATGGCGACGAGGACGAACACTGCCGCGGTCACGATGCCCTTGATCGTCCGTGTCGGCGGGAAGGCAATGATGAGCACCGGCGCGATGACGCCGATGATGTAGCCCCAGAAGAACGGCGCCAGGTAGCCGACCATAAGGTCGTGGAAGTGGAACGGAGCTCCCGCTTCCATCTTGTAACCGGTCGTCACGTATTCGGAGAGGTTGAAATAGACCATCACCAGCGACATAGCGAGGAGGAAGATCCCCAGCGCCATGAACTGGTTCTTCGTGATGTAGTCCTCCAGGTGCAGCACCTTTCGGAGGACGGCCATGAGAATGATGATTGCGGCGACGCCTGAGAAGATGGCGCCGGCTACGAAGTAGGCACCGAAGACCGTCGTGTTGAATGGCTCCCGGAGCGTCATCGCGAAGAGCCATGACACGACCGTGTGCACCGAGACAGCCACCGGGATAATGACCACCATCATGATCGTCATCGCCCGATCCAGCGCTTTGCGCTGGCCCGGCGTGCCCTTCCAGCCGGCCGCCGCAATCGTGAAGAAGCTTCGCTTCCACGCCGAGGTAGTCGCGCCCAGCCGGTCACGGCAAAGCGCGAAGTCCGGGATGAGCGGCAAATAGAGGTAGAGCGCGCTCCCCGTCAGGTAGGTGGTGATCGCCAGGAGATCCCATACGAGGGGAGACTGCCAGCGGCCATACTGGACGATGTTGACGATCCGATCGATGCGCCCAAGGTCAATCAACGGGAACAGCGCACCGACCATCAGGGCGACGACTGTGATGAATTCGGCCATCCTGGTCACCGGCAGCTGCCAGCGGGCCTTGACCACGCGCAGGATCGCGGAAAGAAGCGTGCCTGCGTGGCTGATGCCGATAAAGAACACGAAACTGATGATGTAGAGGCCCCACGAGATCCGGTCCCGCATCCCGGTCTCAATCAGGCCGTTGTTGAGCTGCCGGATGTACATCACCACCGCAAGGGCGATGATTGCCAGCAGGAACCCAATCCAGACGAAGTAGCGCCAGGTCGTCTTGGCCAGCGGCGCGAGGACACGGTTCTCGAGGTCCTCCCGCCATTCGGCCGGCACCGGTCGCCCCTGATCCGTGTACTGCATTCCCTTGCTGCTTACCGCGTCCATGTCTTACTCCCGCTGACCGTCGTCTTCCACGGCCACACCGTTGGCATTCGCCCCTTGGTCATGGGGTTCCGGCCCACCGCCTCGCCTGCTCCGGGGATGTAGTAGACCCGCGGCTCCGTCCCGTATTCCTCGTTGAGTCGGAAGCCCGCGTTGTCCGAAAGGAAGCCCGACACCTGGATGACCGAATGCCCGTTCGTCGCGACATCTTCTTCGAGGTCGCCGTAGTAGATCGCGTGATTCGGGCAGGCATCGGCGCAGTACGGAATCTTTCCGGCGCGCGCCATGTCCGGGCAGAAGTCGCACTTCATCACGGTGCCGCGGTAGGCAGGCGCCTGGTGCTCGACGTTGTATGCCATCCCCGACATTGCCTGGACGGCCTCGGCCGGCTGCGCCGACGTTCCCCAGTTAAAGAAGCGGCGGTCGTACGGGCAGGCAGCCATGCAGATCCGGCAGCCGATGCACCGTTCCTGGTCGATCAGTACCGGTCCCTCGGGCGTCGAGAACGTCGCCCCCACCGGGCAAACGTTCGTGCACGGCGGGTTCTGGCATTGCTGGCAGGGCGCCGGCTCGAACCGTGTCCCTCCACCGGGGAGAGACTGTTCGAAGACCTGGATCCACTCCATCGGTTGAGGCGCGAAATGCCCTTCGATGCATGCCGCGGTGCACTGTGGCGGCTTGTTGACGCTCTGGCAGCCATCGCAGGAACGCAGGTCGATGACCATCGTCCATCGCCTGAGGCGGCCATCGATCGAGGCAGCTGCTGCAGCCTTCGGGGCCACCGAGAAGAAGCCTTTGCCGAAGAGGGTCTCTCCACCGAAGGCGAGCGGCGGCGCCGCTACCGCGGCGGCCCCCAGCCACCGCAACACCCCTCGGCGTTTCACTCTCCGCTGGCCCGCGCCCGTAAGCGCATCCAACGGTCCGTTTCGTTCGTCTGTTTCGACGCGTTCGTTCAGCGGGTCCGACATCCCAGTTTCCATTGCAGTTACAGACTGACGCCCGCCCATCAGATGCAACATCGTTGGATCCGGTAAAAGCGCCTTGCCACAAACGCAGGCGAGCTACGCGCAATTACCTAGTCAGCTGCGGCAACTTCATGCGCATATCGCCGAGTGCCCGGGCCGAATTCGCCCAGTTACAATCGAACAATTGAATAGGTGGGGCTGGTGGGAAGCGACATCATCCGCGTCATCATTGCTGAAGACCATGCCCTCGTTCGCGAGGGTACGCGTCAGCTCATCGAGCGCGAACCTGATATTGAGGTCGTCGGCGAAGCTACAAATGGCGCCGAGGCTGTCGCGCTCGTCGACCAGCTCTCGCCTGACGTAGCGATCGTCGACATCTCGATGCCCGTAATGTCGGGCATCGAGGCAACTGAGCGCATCAAGAGCACACACCCGGCAACCGCCGTCCTTGTGCTTACTGCGTACGACGACGATCAGTATGTCTTCGCGCTCCTTCAGGCCGGCGCGGCTGGATACCTCCTCAAGGACGTCGATTCCTCCGAGGTGATCCGGGCCATCCGCTCCGTGCACACGGGCGAGCCCGTGCTGCACCCCGCCATCGCGCGCAAGATACTCGCACGCTTCTCGGCCGAGCACGTGGCCCTGGGTATGGTTCCGACCGTCCCCTTTGGACGGCCTGAGCCTCAGCGAAAGACGGCCATGACCGACCGCGAGATGGAAGTCCTGCGACTCGCTGCCAGCGGCCTTACCAACATGGAGATCGCCCAGCGCCTCCAGTTCAGCGTCCGCACGGTCCAGGTCCACATGACGCACATCTTCTCGAAGCTCGGCGTCGGCTCGCGGACCGAGGCGGTCATCACCAGCCTCCGCCAGGGCATCATTTCGCTGCAAAGCCTGCAGGAAAGCTGAGCGAACCTGCCTTATCCGCGGGCGAGCCCTTCGCGAATCTTCTCCAACGCCGTCACCGGTCCCGCGCCAGTCCGACCCGGCGCACCCGCGCCTACAGGCAACATCTGCTCGCGACGGACGCGTTCCCGCAGTCGCGCCAGCGTGTCTACGGCGGCAGTGAAGCTCGCTTCCAGCTCCTCCACCGTGTCGCCGCCGAGCATCTCACGTGTGAGGGCTGGTTCGATGGTCGTCATCGCATCGCGAAGCCGTTCAAGCGCCAGGTGGTTCGCCTCGCGTGCCGTTGCCAGCTCAGCCTCGCGGCCTTCGAGCGCGACACGGAGCGCTTCCAGTTGCACCGCAGGGTCGTCCAGTGGCGTGCTGTCCGCCGCTTCCGTCTGTGGGCCCGGCTCACTGATCAGTTCTTCGTCCATCGTGGCCTCCTCGAAGTGCCACGAGAGTCGCCCGTCTCCCGGCGAAGCCCAAGCCCCGGATGTCACCCGGTGGAGCTCGGCGCAACCCGGAATGGCAACGAGCGGACCACCATTGCCTCGGTTTCCCCGGCGGTCACCATGACCCGGTAGCCCCCGAACCGAGGCGCGTTGAACGCCACGTTCGCCGCCATTGAGGTGAGCTGCGGACTCCCGGGGACCAATCCCTCCGGACGCCCGACTGTTACCGCCCCGTCGATGGTGACCAGGACCTGACCGTCATCGTCTTCGACAACGATTCGGACGGGGAGGTTCTTCCCCGTTTCGGTCCAGCTG
>Ga0153916_10005088_pt1 | contig 10011 bp, 12 predicted proteins | sample Opewatmetagenome_FD_109642 | JGI IMG/M metagenome (GOLD analysis project Ga0153916, IMG submission 109642) | Freshwater wetland microbial communities from Ohio, USA - Open water 3 Core 3 Depth 4 metaG | ecosystem: Environmental > Aquatic > Freshwater > Wetlands | place: USA: Ohio, Lake Erie...
CCTTTATTATAGAAGAGTGCATATTTCAGGTCAATTAGGAGATAGGTTACTCTTTGCCTATATTCAGTTTGAGATTATAAACTACAGATAATTACTTGTTGGACTTTACCTATGGTAGAAAAACAAGGCGCTTCTGCATCTTCACATGCTCGACACCGGCCTCATAAAAAGTGTCGCCAAAAGCAGTGAAACCACAAGCCCGATAGAATGGAACGGCGGTCATTTGTGCATGCAGCACCAGGTCGAACACCGACTGCCTCTTTAATTCTTCTTCAATGCAGGCTAGAATTCCCGAACCATTACCCTGCCGTCGGAACGTTTTCAGAACAGCCATCCGCTCAATCTTGGCACAGCCAGGCTCCGGGAAACGTACACGTGCCGTGCCGATGACTTTCCTACCAGACCTGGCAATAAACTGCAGGCAGCTATTGTCAAGCCCGTCATATTCATCTCGCTTGGCGATTCCCTGCTCAATAATGAAAACTTCCTGGCGAACGGCGAAAGCTCCGTTCAATTCATTACGAGTCGTCACCTGTTTAAAATTGATATTACTCATTAAGGGATTCTAATATTACGGCGAAGTTATGGAAACAGAACCGTTTTGAGGCTTTGAATTCCCAGTTTTCTTCGTATCTAGCTCTCTTTTTAACTGTAAAAAGTTAAGGACGCTCGCCCGGGTGAGAACCCCGACCAATTTACCCTGACTGAATACCGGTACCTGGTTAAGGTCGTATTGGACCAGCACCTGCATTGCGTTGCTCAGATCGTCGCCAGCATTTACAGCATGAAGTGGCTCTCGTGTCATAATACGCTCTACAGGCGTAGTCTCCCATACATTCTGGGGAAGAGTCCGGACATCACTAATTGAAACCATACCTACAAGACGGTCGTTTTCTACGACCGGCGCAGACCGCCACCTCTTTAAAAGAAATGTATTGCGCACCAATTCTGCAACCGACATGCGCGGACTGACAGTTTCGATATTTGTCTCCATTACATTTTCGACTTTGGCACCGGCCAGATACTCTCTGATGGTTGCCTCCTGGCGGCTGCTCTCAGCGGCATTGGCAAGGAAGAAACCGATAATTGCTATCCAGATTGCACCAAGAAAATCACGATTCCAGAAGAACCAGAAAACACCGACTGCAATAAATCCCCAGCCAAATATCCTGCCGACTAAAGATGCAATATCGGTGGCTCTTACCAGATTGCCTGTAGTTCTCCAGATTATGGAACGTAGAACACGCCCACCGTCAAGTGGAAAACCTGGTAACAGGTTGAATACTGCGAGCGACAGGTTAATAAATGCCAGATAACCAACTATCGCCATGGAGAAAGAATTTTCTCCTAACGGCAGCAGACTTAATAACCAGAAAATACCAGCCAGCGCCAGGCTTGTTAGCGGACCGACTATTGCCATGACAAATTCATGTCCTGGTTTTTCCGGCTCTTTTGAGAGATTGCTGACACCACCGAAGATAAAAAGAGTAATACTGGACACTGGTAATCCGCGAGCCTGCGCTACAAGCGAATGCGCCATTTCATGAAGCAACACGGAAATAAAAAGTAGAATAGCTGACACGAATCCAGCCGTCCAGTAGGCCGCAGTCGTCCAGGATTTATATAGCTGTGGGAAATACCCCTGAGCCAGTGACCATCCGATAATAAAAAATGCAAGTATCCATGTATAGTGAATGCCGATATCGATGCCGGCAATTCGAGCAATTTTTAAGGAGCCACGCATCACAACCTCCTCCACGACAAACAATATGATGTTGGGCAGATATATTTTACTCTCTGCCTTTTATGATAACAACATTTCTCAAAGTGACGATTTACGTCTCTGTACTTATCTTTTGACATCATTCATAGGTAAAAATAACTAGACGACAATTGAGGATTAGGTGTTTTAAGGAAAGGTAATTAAGCTTTACAGCAGTAGTAAGGGCAATAGCTTCATGGTATCTTAATTACGGAGGTAAGAGCTGGAGTAGTCGGTTGCGGTGGCACTCTTCGGCTTAGTTCAGTTCACCTCCCTCTTACCTCTATATACCTCTGCGTGAAACGGATAGCCGAAGTGGATATGGTTATTAAGGATACTGCAAATCCTGCGTATCGGACTTGGGGGTTTATCCAGCATACCCCATACTGCATCCTGAAGTCATTTTTTCTCCGTCAATCGGTCTTTTTACCACAATTTATTAACAATTTTTTCATACGTTTTTGTATTGGGATCTCAGGACTTTTGCTTATCAACCCGTACTTGTGCTATTCTTTTAACAATGTGTTGTGCTCTAAATGAAAGGAGGTAGCTCGTGCAGCTGAACCGTCGAGATTTTCTCAAACTCGGTGGTGCATCCATTATTGGAGCCGCAGCCTTCAGCATGATGGATAGCGCCACAGCACTTGCCTGGCCACCACTCCGTAGTTTCCCATTGAAAAAGAAGGTCAGTGAATCAACAACCATCTGCTGTTACTGTTCAGTGGGATGTGGCGCCCTCGTTACTACATATGAAGACGGCATTATTAAGGTAGAAGGTGATCCGGACCATCCCATTAATCAAGGCTCGCTCTGTCCCAAGGGACAGGCAGTAGCCCAGATTCGTCAGGTAGATGGAAAACTTAATCAATACCGCCTGACCAAACCCATGTATCGTGCTCCAAATTCAACCGACTGGGAAGAGAAGTCCTGGGACTGGATGATCGATACCATTGCAGAGAGATTCAAGAAAACCCGTGACCAGTACTGGAACCCAACAGCAAATAGAGTCGATGCCATAGCCAGCTTTGGCGGTGGCGAATTGGACAACGAAGAGTCCTACGCACTTACCAAGATGGACCGGGCGCTCGGACTTGTCTACATGGAACACTGCGCCCGTCTTTGACACTCCTCTACTGTAGCCGGTCTGGCTGAAAGTTTTGGTAGAGGCGCAATGACCAATCACTGGATTGACTTCAGAAATGCTGACGTCATTCTCATCATGGGTTCCAATGCTGCAGAGAACCATCCTATCTCCTTCAAATGGATTACCGAAGCGATGGAGAGAGGCGGCACCCTCATTCATGTTGACCCACGCTTCAGCCGCACTTCAGCAAAAGCCGATATCTACGCTCCCATACGCTCCGGTACTGACATCGCATTTATTGGCGGCATGATTAACTACGTTATCAACGATATGGAACAAAATCCGAATAACTACAACATGGAATACGTCAAACAGTATACAAATGCCGCTTTAATTGTAAACTCGGGTTATAAATTCACTGATGGTTTGTTCGGTGAAATCGATTCTAAAGGTAAGTATACAGCTGCTGCAAAAGCCACCTGGAAGTATGCAGACACTGCAAAACCTGCTACTGACCTTACACTGAAAGACCCGAACTGCGTTTTCCAACTCTTGAAGAAACACTACTCGCGCTATAACGCAGACACAGTATCTAATGTTACCGGCACGCCGAAGGACAAATTCCTTGAAGTTTGCCAGATATTTGCTTCAACAGGGAAAAAAGGCAAGGCTGGCACTATTCTATATGCGATGGGAATTACTCAGCACACCTACGGGACACAAAATATAAGAGCTTTTACCATCCTGCAACTTCTTCTTGGCAACATTGGTATTGCTGGCGGCGGCATCAATGCGCTACGCGGTACATCAAACGTGCAAGGCTCGACCGACTTTGCCCTGCTGGCTAATTACTTGCCCGGCTACCTGGCTGTACCGAATATTAACGACACCAATCTTGATGCTTACCTGACACGTGCACGACCAACGGCTGTTTATCCACAAGGCTTAGTCGCAGATAACAGCGTCAACTGGCTAGGCAACTATAAGAAATATTTAGTCAGTTTACTAAAATCATGGTACGGTGATGCTGCTACAGCCGATAATGACTTTGCCTTCAACTATCTCCCCAAAGTCGACCCGGCTGTGAATTACACTCACATCGGTATTATTGAGGCTTTAGCCAAAGGCACTATTAAAGGGATGTGGGTCTGGGGACAGAATCCAGCTTCTGGTGGTCCAGATTCCAATGCCGCGCGTACTGCGTTTGCAAACCTCGAGTGGTTAGTAAGCACCGATATCTGGCTGAATGAAACTGCCGAGTTCTGGAAAAGACCCGGTGTAGATTCAACCACTATTGGGACAGAGGTCTTTGTACTGCCAATGGCAGCCTCCATCGAAAAGGAAGGAAGTATTGCTAACAGCGGCCGCTGGGCACAGTGGCGTTATAAAGCAGTAGACCCGCCCGGTGAAGCGATGCCCGACCTTGAAGCTATGAACCTGGTCATGGAAAAGCTAAAAGAGCTATACAAATCTGATAGCAGCCCGCAGGCAAAAATGGTTAATGAAGTTGTCTGGAACTATGGTGACAGTATCTCGTCCGACCTCATGGCCAAGGAAATCAATGGCTATGACCTTACTACCGGTAAACTGGTCGCTGGTTTCTCCAATCTTAAAGATGACGGGACAACCAGTTCCGGTAACTGGCTCTACTGCAATTCTTATGGTTACGATTCCGCAGGTAAGGAATTAAATAAACTTGCCCGACGTGATAATGTAGATGCTCATCCCAACAAAATCGGACTTTATGCTAACTGGGCGTGGTGCTGGCCAATGAACCGCCGCATAATCTATAACCGGGCAGCTGTAGACCTGAATGGAAATCCATGGGACAGCGAACATCCGGTTGTAACCTTCAACCCCGCCAACAATACCTGGATTGGTGACGTCATCGATGGTAGCGGTAATGCTATCAATCTGGCAGCCGCAGGTGCTAAAAACCTGCCTTTCATCATGGTAGCTGAAGGCGTGGGACGGCTCATGGGTGGTAATACTATGGCTGATGGACCATTCCCCGAAGCATACGAGCCATGGGAAAGTCCTCTCGATAAGAATCCCATATCGGGTACGCAGATCGATCCAAGTTCTGTCATTGGGACGTTCATGAATACGCGCGGCACAGCAGCTGAATTCCCGATTGTAGGCACTACCTACCGCTGTACTGAACACTGGCAAACAGGTATTATGACCAGAAACTTGCCGTGGCTGGTTGAGATGATGCCTGAAATGTATGTTGAAATGAGCGAAGAACTGGCAGCGGACAAGGGAATCACAGGTGGTGATAAGGTTACAATCAGCTCAGCCCGTGGAGAAATAAGCGCGATAGCGATTGTCACTAAACGCTTCAAACCACTTACAGTCGCTGGGAAGACTGTCCATGAGATAGGTATACCCTGGCACTGGGGTTACAGTGGTATGTCAAAGGGTGACAGCGGCAACATTCTGACACCACAAGTCGGGGATGCCAATACAAGCATCCCTGAATATAAAGCATTCCTATGCAATATAAGGAGGGCATAAGATGTCAAAAGGTGTTTTATATGATGCAACCAAATGCATAGGATGCAGGGGCTGCCAGACAGCCTGCAAACAGTGGAATCAGATGCCTTCAACAGAAACAAAAAATACAGGTTCTATTGAGAATCCGCCACAGCTTTCATCCACTAATCTAACCAAGATACGTTTCACAGAGACGGAGCAAAACGGCAAATTTCAATGGGTTTTTACCAAGCTTCAATGCATGCACTGTCAACATCCCGCTTGTGTTACTGCCTGCCCGGTCTCCGCACTGCAAAAACAAGAAGCTGGTGCCGTGACATACGACGACAGCCGCTGTTTCGGATGCCGTTACTGCATGGTCGCCTGCCCGTTCGGCATCCCATGTTTTCAATGGGATACCCCAACGCCGTGGATACGTAAATGTACTTTCTGTTTCGATCGACAAAGCGGTGGACTAAAACCCGCCTGCGTCACCACATGTCCGACCGGTGCTCTGAAGTTTGGAGAAAGAGATGACCTTATTGCTGAAGCCCATAGCCGCATCGCCGCCGCACCCGATAAATATGTAAACCACCTTTACGGAGAAAATGAGGTTGGGGGAACATCCTGGATGTACCTTTCATCCGTACCTTTCGAAACATTCGGCTTTAAGACACTACAGGAAGAACCTGTAACAGAAAATGTGGAACGCGCCATGGGTTATGTTCTCCCCGTTCTTGGTGGCATGGCAGTCTTAATGACCGGTATCTGGTGGATAACAAAGCGACGCGATGAAAACAAGGCAAAAGCAGAGAACAAAGATGAAGGGAAGGCGGTAACAAAATGATGGAAAAGAAACGTCAATTACCAATAGGTCTAGGAATTCTCAGCCTTCTGGTTATCACAGGGTTGATACCCGCCATCATCCGTTACATATCAGGTTTCGGAGCCATGTCAAACCTCAGCGACGGGCGTGGATTGGGTATGTGGATTAGCTTTGACCTTTACTGTGGCGTTGCATTAGCGGCTGGTGGTTTTACATTAGCAGCCATCGTGTATATCTTCAGAATAGAAAAATTCCATTCTGTTATCCGTCCTGCTATTTTAACCGCCTTTCTCGGCTACCTGTTAGTCATTCTGGCTTTGCTTGTCGACCTCGGTCAGCCGTGGTTCATTTGGCATATCTTTGTCACACCAAACATTCACTCTCCGCTATTTGAAGTTGGCATTTGCGTGGTGACATATACCATTGTCCTGGCGCTGGAATTCAGTCCCGTACTATGGGAAGCATTGAAATGGAATGTACCGCTGAAGATTATCCGTTCAATTCAAATACCTCTGGTTATCGCCGGTATATGTCTTTCTACCCTGCACCAATCTTCACTTGGCTCAATGCTTTTGATAGATCCTGTGACCGTGAATCAGCTCTGGTACACACCAATTATACCCATTCTTTTCTATTGCTCCGCCATTGCTGTTGGTCCTGCCATGGTCATGTTCGAAGCAACATTGACAGGCAACGCGCTGGGACATAGGCAAAGCCATGAAGTATTGGAAGGTCTGGGCAAAATCATTCCTTGGGTCTTGGGCATTTACCTTGTCCTAAAGCTCGGCGACCTTATCCTTCGTAGAGACATCGGCTTAATCTTTACCGGATATCCGATGAACATCCTGTGGTGGGTAGAAATGATTATTGGTGTTGTTCTACCTATTATTCTGTTTTCGAACAAGAGCTTCAGAAAGAGTGACGGCAGACTCTTCCTCGGCGCATTATGTGTTGTTGTCGGGCTTATGTTGAACCGTTTCAATATAAGTATTATCGGTATGCAGATGAGGGCTGGCTACACATACTTCCCACGCTGGTCAGAAATTGCTTTATCAGTAGGTCTATTCTCATGGGGTATACTGGTAATCTGGCTGGCTAACAAACTGCTACCGATGTCGGAACATCCCGTACAACATGTTGAAGCTCCTCCTGAGCCGACTGAATAAACAATAATCGCCTTTAATCTTATTTACCCCTCTCCATTAATTTGGGGAGGGGTATTTTTTGTACTTTCTATGACGAATATCGCATGCGATTATCTCGTCTCCGTAAATAAGTCAAGTATTGACATCTTACTTTTAAGCTAATAGTATATTACATCACTCCCATATTTAAATATACGTATATTGAATAGGAGGAGTACAATGATAACCAAACGCGACATAGAACTTAACAAGCTTCAAGCAGAGTTATGTAAAGCATTTTCCGACCCAAAACGTCTGGTTATTATTGCTGAATTACGAAAGGGGCAGAAGTCTGTTGGCGACCTGGTACGGATATTAGTAACTCCTCAGGCGGTGGTGTCGCGGCACCTTGGTGTACTCAGGGAACGCGGCATTGTCGATGCCAGACGAGAAGGAACTAGTATCTATTACAGTCTATCCGACCCTCGCATTTGTGAAGCCTGCGATATTATTCAACAGATGGTATTGACACGTATTGAGAAAAACCACAGGCTTGTAGAAAAACCGGCAAGTCCATAATAAAAACATGTTAGATACAATCGATAAATCTGACTAAGAAATGACTTACAAGAATACCTGGTAAAAGTGCTCTATTATTTTCTCAGTTTCCACTTACCATCAGCATCAACAAACAAGCTGGGATAACGGAAAATAGTACTCTCGATTACTTTATAGCTGAGTTGTAATTTAAAATCCCGATATAGCCGAATTTGTAACTCAGTAATGGGTAAACCATCGCTATATCGTTCTAACAATTTCTGTAGGGCTGATAGAATAGTATCTGCAGACATTATTCAGACTCCAATGCTAGAATAACCACCACTATATGAGAGCAGTCACATGAATAGTTTTTGATTAAAATGCTGAAACATTAATATGTGGCTATTCCTTCTTTTTTGTTGCCTTGGTTAAGAGTAAAATCATTGCACCCAAACAGACTAAAAAGATACCGGTCCCAATGGGTGAACCCCAGCCAAGAACCAACATTATGTCGTCCATTATTTCTCCTTTACCTTGCTCTCAGCGTAATCCTGATAAATGCAGGAAAACATTTTAAAGATAATAGCACAGTATCCAGTCTAAAGGGAAGAGGGCTTTCTTTTCATGAACAATTCACTGGCTTTCTTCCAGTTAACTACATGTACTTCTTCATCCGTAATTATTACTCGGATCAAATCTGCCGTTTCTTTATCGAAAGGTACAGATTTGAGAAAATTGTTATAGTCTTTCACAGCGCGCATTTCCACAAATGTGTCGGCTTTAAAAAGGCTGCGTTTTCCGCATAGACGAGTAATGAATCCAAGAATAATGCCAACGAATTGGAACAACCAACCGAGAGGATATACCCTGCCGTTTAATTTCTTAATCTGTCCATGGAATTTCTGAACATGGGTCTTTTCATTTTCAGATGCATCAATTAACTGCTGGACAATTTGTTTGTCATGAAAAGCACCTGTCTGGGTACGATATATCTGGGTGGCAAATCTTTCCATGCAATGCATAAAATTGAGCGATAGAAATACCTTGCTCATACACTCTTCCTCCCATCAGTACCAGTCACAACCTGCGATTATCTTATTACAAAGGCTACTAATATACAATCGCTTGCCCTGTAAATACAGAGCCAAGCCTCACGGCTCTCTTCCATAATAGTCCGTTGAACTTAGTAAAAGTATAATTCTTTACTTCGAAGTGTTATAACTTCTTAAAATTTATAGATTAAAATATTATAGAAGAGTATGCAAAACAATATCATCGCGGCTGAGTAATACTGGACAAGGTAAAAATGGAAAAAATTGTACCAGGTGAGGGACCCGCCAACGCAAAAATCATGCTTGTCGGGCAAAATCCCGGCAGCAAAGAAGCAAAGCTCGGGAGACCGTTTGTTGGTAGAGCCGGGAATTACCTAAACAACGTTCTTAAAAAGTATGGCATTGAGCGCAGTCAATTATACATTACCAGCGTCGTTAAAGAGACAACACCTCATAACAGGAAACCTAACTCCGAAGAAATTAAGCGCTGGATGCCGCTTCTCATTGAAGAAATAAAACGTGTTAGACCTAAAATCGTAGTTTTAATGGGGAAAATCGCCTGGCAAACGCCAAGATTTAAAGGAATTGAATTCATCGAGACCTATCACCCTGCCGCAGCAATGAGATTCCCTAAAATAAGACAGAAGTTTGAAAACGACTTCGAAAAACTTGAAGATAAACCGGTTAATTAATCTTATATATCATCACTTCTAGTGTTATTCGTGAACTCTTCTAAAAATAGGTCGACCTGCCTCGTTTTCCTTGACATCATAACCGTTTCTTTTTATTTTATTGAGGCAGGTCGTTAAGAAAAGCGACTTACTTTGCTTATTTACCACTTTAAGGCTTGTTTACGTAGTCATTGAAGCTATCGAGGAAGGATGCCACTTCGCTAAATTTGTAGCGCCGGTCGCCGCGCTCCGTAATCCTCAAGAACTTTATTCGGCCTGTATCACTCCACCGCCTCAAGGTATTAGGATGGACATGCAGGATTTCAGCTACTTCCCTGACCGTCAGTAATTTGTCGATATTATTCGTAGTTACCATAACCCTACTCTTTTATACTTTATTTACACAATATTGAGTATATTTCACTTGATTTGCTGAAGGGAATCACTTGTTAGTACCATAAACCGATGGAATGAACC
>Ga0153916_10005089_pt1 | contig 10011 bp, 9 predicted proteins | sample Opewatmetagenome_FD_109642 | JGI IMG/M metagenome (GOLD analysis project Ga0153916, IMG submission 109642) | Freshwater wetland microbial communities from Ohio, USA - Open water 3 Core 3 Depth 4 metaG | ecosystem: Environmental > Aquatic > Freshwater > Wetlands | place: USA: Ohio, Lake Erie, Old...
AAAAATAATCCCCCACTTTGATAGTTCTAGAAGGGAGCCTTTCTAATCGTTAAGAGAAGGGAAGAATTACTTTCAAGTAGTCGATTGTCTGGTTTAAAACTACTATTTGTGACAATGTTAGACTCTGAACGGTCTAGAGATGAGGGGACATCTACTTTAGGATTCTTGCCTCTTCCTCAAGTAGTCTACTGTGATTGCAGCTATCGTTAAGCTAAGAAACAGCGACCAAATTGCTACGTTTCTGGCCATAATGTCTTGAATCCGAAACATGAAAGCAAACAGAAGCCAAACACCAGTCAACACCGTCGGTGCGCTTACGACAATCCAAAGTTCTTTCCAAGTGTAAATCTCAATCAAGTCTCTTAGCCATTCGAGGAAGGCAATATTCCCCCAGTCTCAATGATTATGGTTCAAGAGTACCTTGCTTTTCGCATGGAAAAAGCTTTTGGTTAAACTATATAAATCTCTTTTTGAATTAGTCCTTACTACCTATAGAGTAGCTGTAGGGGAGAGAACATGGCGGCCTGGAGAAGGATAACTATAATGCAGAATCTCTACAACCGTACTGAAGGTGAGCTGAGATGCGAGAAGTGTGGGCACGTATTAGATGTGGGTGATAGGGCGTGGGCTCACATGTGTCCTAGGAAACGTTCTTCTTATACCGAATACTTTTGTTTAATGTGTTTTTCGAAGTTGTGGCTTCAATAATTTGCAATCTGATAATAATTGCAACTGCGGCGTTGGTTCAGAGCAATGATTAAGAGTGAGATTACGCATCTGCATAGGGCTGATGTAAAATGGATCTAGTAGCTCTGCATGTACTAAGCAGTATGGTGAGTACTGCATTGCAAATTATTGCGACTTGTGTTGTCCTTTTTTGTGTTGTTAATTTTCTCTCTTTAAAACCCGGGAGTTCGATGAAGTTTGTCTTTATCAGCGCGTCCTATTTCTTTGTCTCTTTAGTTGTCTTGATTGTGGGCGCTGTGATGTTGTGGAGCATAAGCAATCCCTCTTACTTGGTCGGAGTAGCCGCTCTCCTAGAAGCTGCCTTAATCCATCTTATCTACGGGCTTTTGATTTCTTTACTTTATCTTAGAAATGTTATTACAGAAAAAAGATTTTAGACAATGATGTTGAGTGCAATGATAGGTAACATGCAATTCGCAAAAAAAGAGATATAAGATTCGAATTGTTATAATTTAGCTTCAAATGGTGTGGTTCAATGGAAGCCGCGTCTAGGTATCTGCTGAGTATTAGGAATCTGAAAGCTTACATGTACGGTAAGGAAGGCATGGTAAAAATAGTTGACGGTGTAAACATCGAAATCAAAAGGGGAACAACTGTTGGGATAGTTGGCGAAACTGGAGCTGGAAAAACTGTTACCTCTCTTGCTGCTTTGGGTATTCTGCAACCGTTAGGTAAAGGTAAACCATTGTGGAAAATTGAGGGTGAGGTGTTATATGAAGGCAGGGACTTGCTCAAGTTGCCTCTTGAAGAGATGCAAGCCATAAGAGGAATGGAAATAGCGTTTATTCCGCAGAATCCGATACCATCGCTTCATCCGATGGAATTTGTGGGAAGACAAACTGGAGAAACCGTTGAAGAATATGAAGACGCTAAAAAGAAAGAGGTGAGAGAAATGGTTGTTCAGCATCTCGGAAAGGTGGAGATAAGAGATGCTAAGCAAAGATATTTTCACTTTCGCGATCAGTTTAGTGGTGGAGAGGCGCAGCGCATCTTAATAGCCATGGCGTTAATTAGAAATCCAGCTCTTCTTATCGCTGATGAGCCAACCAGCTCCCTTGACGTCACCGTACAAAGGCAAGTTTTGCAGCTTCTGAAAGCAATGAAGACGAAATTTAACCTCTCCATGCTTCTAATCACACACGATTTAGGCGTTATCGCTGAGATGTCTGATTACATCTACGTTATGTATTCTGGAAAGGTAGTCGAACAAGGTGATGTAGTCACAATTTTCAAAAGTCCTTTACATCCGTACACAAGAGGCCTGCTTGCTTCTGTGCCAAGAATTGACACTGAGAAGGGTTCGTTTGAATTTGAGGGTATCCCAGGAGATCCGCCGAATCCAATGTATCCTGTTTCAGGGTGTAAGTTTCACCCCAGATGCACGTATGCAAAGCCTTTCTGCTCGTCCACAGAGCCTGAACTGAAAGAAATCCCACCGACCCATTCTGTGGCTTGCCTACGAGTGGACGATATACGAAGTAGAAAAATCAATTGAAGACACGATTTTTAGTGTTAGTCAGCAAATTTTAGGGATGCGTTATGATAGGGTAGACCACTTAGGATTCGTTTATGCCTTTCTGAAAATATTTTCGCCAACAAAAGACCCGGCAATCGCTCCTACCATGTAGAGGCTTAAACCCACCAAGAAATGCTTTCCAAGAATGCTAAAAAGCACAAATGAAGCGATATTTGTCGCTTGAAGGCTCTCTCCAAAAATACTGTAAGGCGCCAAATAAATGGCAGCTCCAAGAAACGTGCCAACGACTACTCCAGCAATTGTGTAAAAAAGGCTTCTTGCAATGTCAGCGCCGATGATGCCTATCATCAAGCTCATTAGCAGAGCTATGAACATGAAGGGTATTAAATCTAGTTGCCAAAAGATGGTTAATACTGCAATGCATGCATAATTTACGCTGGATGCAGCAACCAGCCCAAATATTCGTAAAAGTTCAGCAGTTCTTAACATTAGTCTCACTTCATCCGGAGATAAAGCATGATTTCAGAGACACTGGTTCCTAATATGAAACTGATTATTAGAATAAACCAGAGATAAGGATGAAGTATCCCAGCAAGTAGAAGCGGAATAGCAGCGATTGTGACAAGCACAAGCAAAGTCAACGCCATTGCTTTCCAATATGGGCGAGTTGGTTGAGTGTCATCAGAATCCTTGGAAGGTTCATCTTCCATGCTAAAAATTCGTGTTTTCACAATGTACATGGCAGCTATGAACACAAGGCTATTCAAAAAATAGAGGAGTAGCCAAAAAGCATCATGTAACAATAACAGCGCCAAAATTACAGATAGAACAGCTAAAATAGCACTCCAAAAAACTCTCAAGGTCGAGTGCGGGTATCTTTGTTTTGTTTTTTCAGTTTTCACTTGAATCTCCTCAACGCAGCATTTATGAACAATTTTCCTGAGCATTTATCTGAGAGTTTGCCAAATCACTAATTAACCAAGTGTTAGCCCACGAGAACTGTTCAACAAGTGGACCTCTTACAAAGATTCTAATGTAAACAAGCCAGGGGCTAGATAATTTTGCTTGGACGTAGGGGATTTTGTCCTTTGGTACTATCGCATCAATTGTTAATGTAGCAGTTGAGTTGGGGTCGAGCGCAATGAATTCTTTTAAGGATAAGGTCTTAGCTAGGATATACTTTCCTTCAAGCGTGAGTGCTTCTATGACTTGCCGCAGTTCGTACGTTAATTCAGAGGGGTTTTGAACCTCAAAAGTGGTCACCACTGATATATGAGAAGAATTCGCTACTTTAATTTTCAAAACAGGCAGAACAATGCTAAAACTTCTAAGTCCCCTAAAAACGCGGAAATACAAAGGTATAGTGTAGAGAATGAGGACAGATGAAGCTAGGGTAACTAGCAAAAAAACTGTCATTATCGTCTTCTGCAGATTAGGCCACACCATGAATTCCTCGCATTAGGTTGTGGGCGCAGGTTAACGGAAGGGTAAGCATAAAAGCCGCTACTTTTTATGAAGCCAACATGCTACTTTTCGCTCTTCTTCCATTTCCATTAATGGCGGTTCTTCTTTGCTGCAAATTGGCATTACGAATGGGCATCGAGTGTGGAACCTGCATCCAGAGGGAGGGTTTACGGCGCTGGGCACTTCGCCTTTAATCACAACTTCTATTCGTCGAGCCGTTGGATCTGGGACCGGCACAGCGGCTAGCAGTGCCTGCGTATATGGGTGCAAGGCTTTCTGAGTAAGATCCTCTGCTCTGCCTTGCTCAACAATTTTGCCCAAGTACATTACAGCCATGTAGTCGCACATATGTCTTGCAAGAGCTATGTCATGTGTGATGTACAGAAACGATGTGTGGAGCTTTTTCTGCATGCCTATAAGTAGTTTCAGGACTTCGCTTCTGATAGAGGCATCAAGCATAGAAACGGGTTCATCTGCAACTAAGAGTTCTGGTTTGAGCACGAATGCTCTGGCTATGGCTACCCGTTGTCGTTGACCTCCGCTGAGTTCGTGAGGAAATCTGTACAAGAACTCTTCCGGCGGAACTAGGTCTAGATCTACTAATGCCTCTCTTACTCTTTCGCTTGTTTCCTCTTCTGTCTTACACATTTTCTGAATTCTGAGAGGCTCAGACACAATGTCGAAGATACTCATTCTTGGGTTTAGGGTCTCGTATGGGTCCTGAAAGATTATCTGCATATTTCGACGCAGTTTTCGTATTTCGCGTTCTAGCGACAAGGAGAGTATTTCCTTGCCTTTGAAGACTACTCTGCCTTTGGTTGGTTCAATTAATCTGACTACACATCGCCCAGTTGTTGTTTTTCCACAGCCGCTTTCGCCGACAAGACCAAAAACTTCTCCTATCCTTATAGTGAAACTTACACCATCAACAGCGTGAACAAAAGGGGCATCTTTTGAGACTAACGTCTTGAAAAATCCCAATCGTATGGGGTAATGCTTCACCAAGTCATGTACTTCGAGACATACATCGCCTTTAATACTCTCTTTCTTTGCCATAGTGTTCACCTTTAGAACAGAAAACATGAAACCCAGTGGTCTTTGCCAGTACCTTTTACGAATACAGGGTCTTTTTTTCTACATACGTCCATTGCATTTGGGCATCGGGGGTGGAATCTGCATCCTGGTGGAGGCACAAGAAGGTCAGGAGGAAAACCTGGTATTGACGCTAGTTCTGTTTTCTTTCCCATAACGCTTGGAAAAGCAGCAATCAGCGCTTGTGTGTAAGGATGGAGTGGTTCCTTGTATAGACTTACCACATCTCCGTACTCTGCGATTTTTCCTGCATACATAATGGCAACCTTTGTGCATGTTTCTGCTATCATAGAAAGGTCATGAGAAATCAGTATCCAAGCAAGATCCAGTTTGCGTTGGAGTTCCTGCATGACTTTCAGCACTTGCGCCTGCACAATCACGTCTAGCGCCGTTGTGGGCTCGTCTGCTATGACCATGTCGGGGTTACAGGCTAAAGCCATGGCTGCCACTGCTCGTTGTTTCATGCCACCGCTTAGTTCGTGTGGATATCTGTTGATTTTTGAGCTTTCTATTCCAACGAGTTCTAACAGATTGGCTGCTCTTTCCAAAGCCTCTTTCTTGCTTATGTTCTCGTGCATGAGCAGAGCTTCTGTTATCTGATGCCCGATATTGTAAGTTGGGTGGAGAGCATTCATTGCTCCTTGGAATATCATTGAAATCTTTTTCCATCTAATCTTCTTGCGGAAGTCTGAATCGCCTAGTTCCAGAATATTTGTACCTTGGAAGTTGATTTTTCCTCCTCGTATTCGAGCGTTTGATGGGAGTAGCTTAAGTATGGCTAATGCTGCACTTGTCTTTCCGCAACCTGATTCGCCTGCTAGGCCTAAGGACTCTTTTTTGTCTACCGTGAAACTTACATTGTCAACAGCCTTGACGAATCCCCTATCAGTTTCGTAATACATTAAAAGGTCGTTGACTTCGAGTAGTGGCATTTCAGCGTCGCCTCCTTAATCTCGGGTTCAGGATTTCGTCGAATGAGTGTCCCATGAAGACGAAGCCTAGACAAAGACCGGTGATTGCAAGCCCAGGTGGAAGTATCCACCACCAAGCCAATCTGGTGAAGGCGCCAAAGCCGAAGGCGTACTGAAGCATTTTGCCCCATGTAGGGACTCTTGGGTCACCGAATCCTAGAAAGCTTAGTGATGCCTCGAAGAGGATAGCGCTGGGAATCGAAAGCACTAGGGTTGGGAAGACTATTGGGAAGACGTTTGGGATAAGGTGTTTTCTCATTATGTAGAATTTGCTGCCGCCTGCTGCTCTTGCGCATTCGACGAACGCAGTCTCCCGCAGTGAGAGGATTTGTGATCTAACCATGCGGGCGAGTCCTTGCCAGCCAAAAATGGCTATGAAGAGAACTATGTACATTATGTTTTTTCCATATAGGAATACGAGTGTTAGCAGCAACGGCAAAAAGGGCAAGACTAAAAGAATGTCTACTAGGCGCATCAGGATTTCATCGACTGCGCCGCCTGCATATCCTGCAACGACGCCTACTATTGTGCCTATTGATACGCCTACGGCAGCCGCGGTTAATCCAATTACTAAGGAGATTTGAGAGCCATATACAAGCTGTGACCAGAGGTCTGCTCCTACATCGTCTGTTCCCAGAACTCCATGGACCATCCCGAGTATTGTGAACGTGGAGTCTCCTGCGGTTACGTCGACTCGTGCGTCAGTTGACTGAGGTTTGAAGCGCATTAGAACCTTTAATATGTAGTCTCCTTTCTGGGCAAAGATCGCGTTTGCAAGATTTATTTGGGGTTCGCCAAGTAATCGTGTAACCAAGAAAGGTTCCTTTGAGTCTATACTTACAGTCTCACTCCAATCCACTTTGATGTCTGCGCGAGTCCATAATAGCCAGGACTTGTTTTCAGGAGTAATTAGTGAATAGGAAATTGTGTATTGTAGATTCTTAACGTTACTGGCTTGATATCTGAAACCTGTGTAAAAGGTGTTTGGTGGGATTTCTTGATAAGAGAATTTGTATCTAAACTCCACATCTGTGGTTACCAACGCAGTAGTTGTATACTGCAATGTTATACGCTTACCAGAGGATTGAACGAACTCTACTCCTTTTTCAGTGGCCCATGAAGGCGCCATATTTCTGGTTGTCGGATAATTCGCATATTGGGGAAAGATTCTCATCAATTCGGGCATTGCGAGATCTTGTGCTAGGCGCTCTTTGTTGATTGGGTCGTAAGGTGTTAGAACAGACGCGAATACAGCCATCCCCACGAAGAACAGGAGAATAGCAAGACCGACCACGCCAATTTTCTTTCGCTTGAACTCATACCAGAAACCCGATATTTGCCTCTTGACTACTTTTCTGTTTTCCTTAGAAAAGATGAAAGCCATTTCTATTCTCCCTCTTATCGCCTCACACCTACACGTACTCTTGGGTCCAAGACTCCGTAGAGGATGTCCGCTACTAAATTGGCGAAGATTGTTAGGACAGCGTAAATGAAAAGCACGGCTTGCACGACAGGGTAATCTGCTGCTAGCATCGAGTTCAGATACCAGCGCCCAATTCCTGGAATTGTAAAGATCCATTCTGTGATTACTGCACCTCCCACTATTCCAGGAATAGCCAGAGTCATCATTGTGACAACTGGGGGCAGAGTGCTTCTAAAAGCGTGTCTGTAGAGTACGGTTCTCTCAGTCAGTCCCTTTGCCCTAGCTGTGACTATATAATCTTGAGTTAGCGCATCGAGCAAGAGGCTTCTTGTGTACAAAGCCCATGACCCGAAGCTGGCTACAACAAGTGTTAACACTGGCATTGATAGGTGCCATGCCACATCTGCTATAAACATGATTGGGTCGGTTGGAGGCGGCGTACTGTAGATTCCTCGTTCTGGGAATACTTTGAAGCCAAAGGTGATGAAGAAGAAATATGAAAAAAATAGCATGAATAGCAATTGTATGAAAAAGGTGGGCACTCCCCACGTGAAAAGACCTGATCCTATTGTGAACACGTCTATTTTTGAGCCTCTTCTTGAGGCAGCCAGAATTCCTAGCGGTATGCCTACGAGGATTTCTAAAATCAGTGCGGAACCGAGAAGGAGTACTGTGGTCGGGAGTCGCCATGCCATTTCCTCAGCTACTGGTGCAAGTGACTGGAATGAGTAGCCGAAGTTCCATGTGAACATGTTCCCAACGTATTTAGTATACCTTCCAACTATTGTGTCGTTTAGGCCCCATATGTTTGCAAGGCTTGCTCTGACTTCTGGGGTGAAATCTACGTTCAGGATTACGTTTTCTGGTCTTATAGGTGATAGAACTTGGAATATTACGAAGTTCAGGGTTGCTACAATCCACAAGATTACGAGTGAGATTACAATCCTTTTAATGAGATAATCCCTCATCATTGCAAGTCCTTCCAGTCATGAAGTTTGAATTGCAACTCAAAATTTAGTGATAAACCATTTAAAGTTATCTGCAGGTTGTAGAATTGTGTTCTATAACTTTTCTATATAAGGTATTGTGGTAACTTTTATATGCCTCTTTGGCGTTCTTTGTTATTTGCTGAAATAATGAGAAAGGAGAATGAAAAGAACTTGAAAAAATTAGCATTATCTTTAGCTATCTCTTTGCTTGCAACTTTTCTATTGACATCAATGTTTGCTATGGTTCCCGTCAAAGCGCAAGCCCGAACTAGAGGTCCCGTTATTGATATGGTTAGACTAAAGGTTGTGAAGTCTCCAGATGCTGAGCTTATTGCTATGCAAACAGAGACTACGCACTATCTTCCTGACCTTATCCGGACCGGTGACATTGAGAAACTAGACAGCGACGGCTTCACGGTGCTATCTGCACCAGGTTTCCACATGGGTCACGTTGGCTTCAACATCAGGGCTGATCAATCGTATCGTACAGACACACGTGGGCGTAACATGGCTTATGTTGCAGCAGTGCTTAGTGACGTTAACTTCAGGCACGCTTTCTTGCACTCTTATGACCAAGATGGTATACTGGCGTCAATCTACAAGTACATCGTGACAAAGAGCACTTCTTTGGTGCCACCAGCTCAAGGCGGCTGGATGAGCCCTAGCGTTCCGCAGCATCCGTACAGCCCAGGTAGTCCCTTCACGTCTCCACCAGGCGAGGAATCGTCCTGTGGCATTTTGAAGGCTGCTGGGTACACGTTTGTCGATGGTGGAACTATAGGAGTCGTTGATGGGGCTGACTACTGGACAAAGGCAGGTTTCGGCGGTGCACCATTGCCAAACTTGCAAATGTTTACGCCGACTTATGAGACTGCACCCACATCTGCTGAGCACGGAGCCCGAATCATAAACGGTCTAAGGGCCATTGGGTTGAACAACATGGAGCATATGCCTTCTGAATTCAGCCCATACATTGAGAAGGTGTACCAAAACGCTGAATTCGACATGTTCATGATCTTCTGGAGCTTGGGCAGATTCCCAGACCACCTCTACGACATGACACACTCTAGCCAAGACTGCCACCTGTTCCCGTGGAGATATAATGCTCCAGGAATCAACGATCCAAATGTTGACGCTTGGGGTGAAACCGTTAAGTTCGGTCTGGACCACGCAGAAAAACTTGCAGCTGCTTGGGCGCTTCAGAACGCTCTTTACACCGCTACTAATGCCTACGCCTTTGCTTACCTGCAAATGTATTCTAGAGTTTACTTCACTGCAGCCAATCCAGACATGAGAGGAGTTGTGAACTCCCCTGGCTTTGGATCTGATAACACTTGGTCGTGGTTGAACTGGCACTGGGCGTCAGGTCATGAAAGATACGATACAGCAACCGGCAAGACCCTAATAGTATATAGCAACGGTGAAGAGCCTGAGAGGCTTAACCCCACCTACGCATCAACTGTCTACGCATGGAACGTCATGAACCCAACACTAGACGGTATGATTGCCATTAACCCCTACACACACGCAGACATACCATGGTTAGCTACCAGCTGGGGTGTTCAACGCTGGGCGCTTCCAGCAGAAGTGACTGCCCTTAACACTCCACCAGGTGGAGACATCATAGGCGGTGCTTGGCAGGAAGTAAGACCAGCTTTCAACAACATCCACACCATAACAGCCCATGGCGACACCAACCTGAATGGATTGCTCAGCGTCGGTGAACAAGTGACTTTACAGCTTGGGGCGACCTCAAAAGTCTACACCATAAACAACATAAAATGGGACATTAAGGTAGAAAAAAGAACTGATCCATACAACGAACTGTACCTTGAAGGAGTCAATACA
>Ga0153916_10005090_pt1 | contig 10010 bp, 6 predicted proteins | sample Opewatmetagenome_FD_109642 | JGI IMG/M metagenome (GOLD analysis project Ga0153916, IMG submission 109642) | Freshwater wetland microbial communities from Ohio, USA - Open water 3 Core 3 Depth 4 metaG | ecosystem: Environmental > Aquatic > Freshwater > Wetlands | place: USA: Ohio, Lake Erie, Old...
AAACCTGTATTTGTGCCCATTCTCCTCGATGAGAATCCCGTTCCCAAGCTGAATCAGCCGATGTGCCCCCTCTGAAGGATAGCCTCATGAGAAGAGACGCGCGGGGTGGCTTAACTACCTTATCCTCTCAAGCGAAAATGCTCCGATCATCAGCGACTTGTTAGTGTGCCTGTACTCCACCCAAGCCCTTGTCTGAGCATCACCGACGCCCTGGACGCTCATCAACGTCTTCTGCTTGTCGGTCTTGAACTGGATCGCGCCAGACATATGATGCTGTATTGCCTCGAGCTGCTGCTCGGTGTGCATGCCTCTCTCTACGGCAAAGACGGACACTGCGCCTCCTGCCTTGGCCCTGCCCGCGAAGCCCTGCACGAACTGGAATGCCACCTTCTCATCAGCCTGCGTGATGCTCATCGAGAGTGACATGTACGCGAGGCGGAAGTAAGGCTGCTTCTGCTTCTGGAAGTCCTTGGTGCACTTGTCAAGAGCCTTCGTGATGCCGTCGAAATCGCTCGGACCTGCAACCTTGATGACCCAACTGTGGGTCGAGGACGACTTGCTCTCTCCACCATCGATTGAGGACGCATCGACCCATCTTACCAGTCCCAGCTGGTCGAATTCCATGAACGTGGGGAGTATCGGAGCCATGTCCTTGGAGATCTCAGCAGGCGAATGAGATGTGGTAATGATCACGGCCGGAATTCCCTTCTTGAGGCCTTCGGCGATGAACAGCAATATCGCCGTTTCCTTGCCGATGAACGGCGGACCGACGTACAAAATGTTCGATCCGAACGGCATCCCTCCCATGAGCAAGTCGTCAAGGCGTTCGATTCCCGTCTTGACCTTCTCGCCGGCGTACTCCTGCTCGACCGCTTCCTCCATCTCTTCGAGATCCTTGCTCAGCTGCGCCCTCAAAGAAAGCTCTTTCTTCTCGAGCTCCTTCTCTCGCTGGAAGAGCCGGGATTTCATTTCCTGCTCCTTCTCTATCAACTTGCGTTCCCTGAGCTCGAACGTCTTCTCGCGTTCGTCCTCCTCGGGCGCTTCCGCGCGGACCTCTTCCACTTCCTCCACCTGCTCGAGTATCTGCCTCTCCATCGCCTTCAGCTCTGCGTTGCGAAGGCTCAGCTCGGTCTCGCCGGCCTTGAGGTCCTTTTCCTTCTCCAGCAGCTCCCTGAGCTTGGAGTTCATCCTCTCCCTTTCGGATTTGAGTGCAAGCTCGAGCTCCTTGATCTTGTCCTCACGCTTCTCGAGGGCGGACATCTTCCTTGTCGCCTCTTCCTCTCTGACAGATACAGTCGTGAGCTTCGTGCGCGTGGTCTCGGACAAATCCTGGTATTGTCTCTCCTTATCGCTCATCGAAGCACGTGCGCGATCCATCTCCTCCAACCTGGAGCTCAGTCCCTGCAAATCTGATCTGAGTGACGCTTCCTTGTCAGCTAGCATCTTCTCTTTGGCCAGCAACTTGCTCTCTCTGTCAACGAGCTCGTTCATCTGCTGGTCTGCCCTTGAGGTGAGTCTCTCTGCGCGCTCGGCCTTCTTGCGCATTTCGTCCTCGAGCGCCTTGACCGATATCTCCTTCTCGGCAAGCGCTTCCTGCTTCATCAGAAGCTGCTCCTCAAGGTTCTTCACGGTGGTCTTCTCCACGGCGACCTTCCCCAGCTGCTCTTTCGCGGTTGATATCTCCAGGCTCTTCATGTCGAGTGCGCTCTCACGAATCCCGAGCTGCTTCTCCCGCTCGGCAAGAGCGGACTGCAAATCCTCGAGTTCTTTCGAAGTGCCCTTCGCCGTTGACTCCTCTGCCTGGAGTTCGGAGAACCTGGTCTTGAGTTCGCGTTCCTTGGACTGGAGATCCAGTTGCAGCTTGCTGGCCTCCCTATCTCTTGCGGCCAGAGCGGCTTCCCGAGCGGAAACGCTCTTCGACAGCCTCTCGAGTTCTCTTCGTTGTGCCTCGAGATCTGATTGCCTGATTTGGATGGCCTCGCGGTCCTTCTCGAGCTGAGACTCCTGCTTGGCTGCATTCTGCCTGGTCTCACGAGCACCCTGAAGCCTCTGCTCGACCTCCGTCTGCAGAGCCGCGACCTGTTGCTTCTGCTCCTCAAGCGACGCCATCTCATCGGAGAGCTTCCTCTCGTAAACCTCGAGATCCGATTCTCTTGACCTCTGCGCATCCTCCCTGTATCGGAGCGCCTCCCGCTTCTTCTCGAGGTCGATGATCTGCTCCCTCAGCTTGCTGTCGCTCGCCTTCAAGACTTCTCGCTGCTGGACAGAGGTGGAGCTGGCAATGATATGAAGCATTGAACCGCTGAGCTGAATCGATACTGCGCTGCCGAGGTACGCCATCGGCAGAATACTCGCGAGGGCGACCTCGGTAGTGTGATAGATGATCGGGAACGACATCAATGCGATGGGGAAGATCGCGGCGGCGATGCTGATTGTCTTCCTCCTGCTGCTGCCCTCCCACGTCATCGCGAGCGAGATCTCTGTGAGGCTGATGCCAAGAAGTGAAACCGCATAGAGCCAGTCGGGTGTCCCGAAGAGCAACCTATCGGTATCCTTCAAAAACAATAGCGCGAGAAACATAGCTGGGACAACGAGCGCAGCGATGCTCATGATGAAGTGTGGCTCTTCCTTGTCAGCCACGTAAGGCTCCCACTTCATGTACAACGCAACTATCGCAACCAAGATTCCGGCTACCAGCGGAATCGTCCACTTCAGCTCGACGACCAATTCGGATGCATTGGAGAGGAATGTCCAATTCTCGAGTCCATATGCCAATACAGCCGTGAGAGCCAATGCCAAGCCCGAAGCTATTCCTATCGTGTGCGCGAGCCTACCCATCTTAAGCTGGAGAATCGCCGCCCTACGAGACCGTTTGATCTCGGCGGACTCGACCTTCGGGCCGCGGCTCCTTACCGGATCCTCATGCAAAGAAGCGTAGGACCTCTTGGACGATGCTCTTGGAGCCATGTTCCTCAATCCCCTCCACACGTAGCTATGCGGTGCACTGGATGCCTTTGAATGAAAAGGATTGTAATGATACTTAAACACTATCCTCGTGATTTTCAGCCGAACAAAGGACGAGAAACGCCAGATAAGGCAGGATCCAGGCAAAGGAGCGAACAGCGCTTGTGCCTTCTCAATGACATTTTCATTGACACGTCGAAAACTAGAAAGCCAATGCGGCGGCTCGGACCGACATTATTTACTTATCGCTGGCGGGTACGTGTCGCGATAGGTAGACCCTGCTAGGGAGAGGACTGATATGACTCAGCCGAATGAAGGCGCAGGAAACCGCCGCCAATCCGGGGGCGAGAACGGATCTGATTCGCCAGCTCGCGGACTGGCCCATGTCAAGGAACACATGCTTCCGACGACCATGTGGTTGGTCATACTATTCGCGCTAATAGTCAGCGTCCTCATCGGCTTGGTTGAGATCGTCCTCTCTCCCGTCGTGGTAAGCTCTGCGGTATTCTCGACGGTGAGCATCACCGTGGAGGTCCTGAGGGCCACATTCGCGTTCGGAGTCTTCGGGGTTGTGTTCATCACCCGGAGATTCAGCCTGGATCGGAGAAGCCTCTTCATTGCTGTGGCGTTTCTGGCAGTAGGTTTTTTCACCATCTTGAGACTGCTAACGTCTCCTAACATGCCCTCGATGATGGGGCCTACAGAGGATGTGAACCATTCACTTTACTTCAGCGTCTTCCTTCGCTATACGGTCGGAGGAGCCATGCTCATATCGGCCTTCATACCGAAGGATTTTCAGGCAAGACCGAGGGACACAGCGTGTTCTCTCATACTTGCCGCGATCTACATTCTCGCTGCAATCGTTTTCATAATGACCCCAGGGAGTCCGTTGCCAGATCTGCAGACTGATGCTGCGGCCTTGAACCCATTGCAGGCAGAGCTGGAATACGGATCAATGGTCTTGGCGTTCTTCGCGGCAATCGCCTACGCCCGGTTGACAGTTGCGTGGAATGAAACCAGGTATGCACTCGTTGCTGTTGGCCTCATCCTGTTTGCGCAAGCTGGGTTCGCCTTCATGGAGAGCCCGAGCTCTGGAGATATGGTGTTCTTGATAGGCAGAGCTACGGCTCTCGTAGGATTCTTTCTCGTCTTCTATGCAGTCATGAAGAATTCCCTTTACTATCCTTACCTGAAGCTGGACAGGGCAACGAGCGACTACATAGCGACAAAATCAGAGGTCGAGAAGCGCACGGCTGAGATGAGGGTCCTCGCCCAGGATCTCACTGAGAGAAGGCTTGCCGAGGCTGCCCTCAGGAAGAGCGAGAAGAACTACCGCGACCTGGTCGACACGACCACAGAGGGCATATGGAAGATCGACGCCGACGCCAAGATCATGTTCGTCAATCCCCAGATGGCTGAGATGCTAGGTTACTCCGCAGGCGAGATGACGGGCAGATTGGTATTCGATTTCGTGGACTCGAGCTCTCTCGAGCTTTTCACAAAAAACATTGAGGAAAGAAAGAGAGGACTCAAGGGGCACTACGACATGACGATTGTGAGAAAGGATGGAGAAAGGGTCCACGTTCTCGTTTCGGCGATTCCGAATATTGATGACTTGGGCGAATACATTGGATCCGTCGCTTTCCTTACTGACATAACAGAAAGAAAGAAGGCCGAAGTGGCTTTGCGTGAAAGCGAGAGGACACTCTTCAAGTTCTTGGTGGATCTGCCCGTTGGGATCGTCGTCTGCGATTCAGAAGGAAAGCACCTCTTCGCCAACGACAAGTCGCGCAGGCTGCTCGGGAAAGGCTTCGACCCTCAGATGCTACCTGAGGAGTCCGCTGGATTCTATCAGGCCTACATCGCCGGAACGGACAGGCCATATCCGAGCGAGCGCGCTCCATTGTTCCGGGCGCTCAAGGGAGAGTCTTCTATGGTCGATGATATTGAGATACGAAGGCCAAGCGAGACGCTCAGACTCGAGGTCTGGGGAGCACCCGTGCTCGATGAAGACGGGAAAGTCGCCTACGGCATCGCGGCGTTCCAGGACATCACAGAAAGGAAGGAAACGGAGAAGCAGATCACCGAGCTGAACGAGGATCTTGAGAAACAGACGGAGCATCTTGCCGACATCAACAAAGAGCTTGAGGCGTTCTGCTATTCCGTGTCTCACGACCTCAGGGCACCCCTCAGGAGCATAGATGGCTTCAGCAACATTCTCATCGAAGACTACGACAAGATCCTTGATGACAAGGGAAAGGACCATCTCAGGCGTGTGCGGTCCAATTGCCAGCGGATGGGGCAGCTCATCGATGACCTTCTGAAGCTGTCTAAGGTGACTCGGGACGAGATGAAGTGGGAGCCTGTGGACCTGAGCAAGATTGCGAAGAGCGTCCTCGCCGAGATGAGAAAGCTGCAACCCGACAGGAAGATCAAGATAACCATCGCGGACGGTGCTCACGTGGTCGGAGATTCACATCTGTACCGGATCCTGCTTACGAACCTCCTAGACAATGCCTGGAAATTCACCGAGAGACAACCGAATCCGGTGATTGAGTTCGGCGTTACCACTATAAATGGAGAGAGGGTTTACTTCGTTCGCGACAACGGAGCTGGCTTCGACATGAAGTATGGTGACAAGCTGTTCACGCCGTTCCAACGCCTGCATTCTCCTTTGGAGTTCGCAGGTACAGGGATAGGCCTTGCCACCGCTCAGAGAGTAGTTCGAAGACACGGAGGAAGGATTTGGGCGGAGGCTCAGCCGGGCAAAGGGGCGACGTTCTACTTCACCGAAGGCCAGAGAGGATCACCTGAAAGGGACACTTAGCCACCCTAGGCGGGAATGCACATGGACACCAGACCAATAATGCTAGTCGAGGACAATGCAGATGACGTCGAGCTTACGCTCCGAGCATTGAGGAAGAACAACATTCCCAACGAAGTAGTCGTCGCACGGGACGGGGTCGAGGCGCTCGAGCATCTCTTCGGAAAGGGGACTGGGACGAGCAACGGTAAGAGGATCAGGCCCTCAGTCGTGCTGCTAGATCTGAAACTGCCGAATGTGAATGGCTTCGAAGTCTTGAGACGGATGAGAAGCGACGAATCGACAAAATTAATACCAGTGGTCATTCTTACGTCTTCCAGGGAAGAGCTGGACCTCCTGGAAGGATATAGGCTTGGAGCTAACAGCTACGTGAGGAAACCGGTCGACTTTGAGCAATTCCTCACGACGGTCCAGCAGCTCGGCATGTATTGGCTTGGGCTGAACGAACCCGTGCCACAGAAGGGGGTGTACTAATGGGGAAAGCGCTGAACGTACTGTTGATTGAGGACTCGGAAGATGACGCGATGCTGATTGTGCGCGAGCTCGAACACGGCGGATACGACGTTGACTATGAGCGAATGGACACGACCGCTTCCGTCAGGGACGCGCTGAAGAGGCGTGAATGGGACCTCATACTTTCTGATCACGCGATGCCTGGCAGCTGCGCCTTGGAAGCGCTGGGAGTCGCCAAGGAATGCGAGGTCGATGCACCATTCATAGTCGTCTCCGGCTGGATGACGGAGGATCTTGCACGGCAAGCCATAAAAGAAGGCGCATGCGGATTCATTCCCAAGAACAAGCTTGGCAAACTGGTACCGCTCGTCGACGCTGAGCTCAAGTCCAAGAGCCCGAAGAAGAAGCCCAAGAAGAAGAGCCGCTAGTGTAGCGTCGGGCTGCCGCCAGGTTTCGCGCCCGTCACGGGTTGCTGGATTTTATCTGTTCCACTAGTTTCACCAGACCCTCCCCTGTGCCGCTTTAACTCCAGCAGACGAGTTATTCGGATGCTGGTGACACCGCGTGTACACACAGAAAGCCGCTGCGCTGGATCAGCCGATCGTTCAGGTGGCAGATGATGAAAGCCTCCTGCGCGAGAGAGTTTTGGCGACCTCGATCGTGCCCATCGACGAGCTCACGGGCGGGTTACGCTCCTCGAAGGTCACGCTCTTCGACAGCGACAACAGCTACGCATCCACTCTGCTACACCTTCTCTGCGTGAGGGCGATCTCCCAGTTCGATGAGGAGATTGTTTGGATCGATGGCGGCAACGAGGTGAACCCTTACGCCATCAGCTCCCTGTGCAAGCGGCTCATGCTCGACAAGAGAGACATCCTGTCAAGAGTGAACATATCGAGGGCGTTCACCGCGTACCAGCTCGTCACGCTGATCGACGAGAAGCTCGAGGAGCAGGTGAGGACGTGTTCGCCTTCTACGATCATCGTCTCGTCGATCACGGAGCTCTTCCTGGACAAGGACATGAAATGGATGGAGTCGCACCAGCTGCTCAGGAGGTGCGTCGACGACATATCCAGGATAGCGAAAGACTTCGAGACCATCACCATCGTCAGCAACGCATCATACCATCACGCGCGCCCCAGCCCAGGGCTGACATCGCTTCTTTACGATAGCTCGGACCTGGCGCTCCAGATCCGTACGAGGAGGAGCGGCCTGCTAATGCGTGTTCCCAAGAAGGACCGTGAGATACTGTTCTCTCCCGTCCCATGGAACCAGGCCACCATTGACGAGTTCAGGGGGGATTCCGACGGGAAGGACCGTGCCTACATACCGCTTGGCCCTTGAAGCGATGGCTCAGCAGTGGAACGATTTCCGCAGGGCGCTCAGGAAGGAGGACCGGGACGCCTTCGATTCACTGATGAACAACGCTAGGATGCACGCCTCGGCCTCGACCTATGCGATAAGCCTCGACCCCGTGGAGTCGGCACTGCTGTCCATGCTGCTCGAGCACGAGAAAGAACTCCTCGAGCTCAAGAAAAAGCTCGGCGAACGGAACGACGGAGGACAGGATGGGATTCTCAGGAGAAGTGACGCTGAAGGATGAGGGGCTGGCTCATCGACATCTACCCAGAATACGAGACCAACTCGATCGTATACTGGGTCAAGACGAGGAACGGCGCGCGCAGGTTCGTGGACCGCTCTTTCCTTCCGCAGATATTCGTCCACGGCGGCCCTGAAGAGCTGAACGATCTCGAACGCGCGCTCCCGGTTCTGAACGCCGTGAAATCGACCGAGCGAGTGATGAAACGCACTTGGCTCGGAGAGGCGGAGCGCGAAGTCCTCGCGATAACGATCCGCGACTATTCCAAGGTCGAGGATGTCGCCCACACCGTCGACAACCGCGGGAGATACAAGGACTTCTCCCTGTTCAATGTGGACCTCCGGTTCAGCCAGAGGTACTTCGTGGACAAGGACATCTTTCCGATGGGGTTCCTCGAGTTCAGGCCAAAGCCTAGGATGCTGGACAATCCCTACGACATAGACTATGAGCCTCCGCCGCTCACGAGCTCAGAGCTGAGGATCGGCACTGAGGCAAGCAGGGGCATACCGACCTTCGATGACAAGCTGAGGCGAGCCAAGGTCGGCGAACACGCGCTGGACGGAGACGAGGAGCACATCCTGAGGGGCGTTGAGGAAGTCCTCGAGGAAGAGGATCCGGACGTGATATACACGGACGAAGGCGACTCGTTCTCCATACCCTACCTGTACCACCGCGCAAAGCGCCTTGGGATGGAGCAGGTGAAACTTGGCAGGGACAGCGGCGACTCAAGAACCGACAGGAAGGGAAAGTCGTACTTCACCTATGGCCAGATTAAGTACAAGCCCCCGGCGTACAAGCTCCTCGGAAGGATACACATAGACCGCACGAGCTCGTTCATGTACGCCGAGAGCGGGCTCAACGGCCTCACGGACCTCTCCCGCATATCTAGCGTGCCAGTGCAGGAGCTCTCTAGGCTCTCTCCAGGAAGCGCGATCAGCGCGATGGAGGTGAACCAGGCCCTCAGGGACGGCTGCGTGATAATGTGGAAGAAGAACCTCCCGGAGCAGTTCAAGACTGCGGAAGAGTTGGTCATCGCGGACCGAGGGGGCTTCATCTACGAGCCCAGAGTAGGCATACACGACCATGTCCTGGAAGTCGACTTCACGTCGCTCTACCCCAACATCATGACGAGGTTCAACATCTCCCCCGAGACGATCATGTGCTCCTGCTGTCCGGACCCGGTCAGGAAAGTGCCCGTGCTCGGCTACAGGATATGCGACAAGCAGGTCGGGCTGATCCCGCGCGTGCTCAAACCGGTAGTCGAGAGGAGGACCAAGCTCAAGAGACTGATAAAGGCCGGGGCAAGCAACGCCAAGATCTACAAGGAGCGCGTGGACATACTGAAATGGCTCCTCGTGACCTGCCTCGACGCAGACACCGAGATACCTTTCAGGAGGAAGGGCAAGTTCGGCGTCGGAAAGGTCGCTGACATAATCGAGCGCTATTCCAAACACGGCTTGGGCGAGTTTTCTGTCCGCGACGGACTCGAGCTGTTCGGAGTAGACGAGCGGCTCAGGCCGTCCCTGAAGGGCGTGTCCAGGGCATTCAAGTTCGACGCCCCCGAGAAGATGGTCCAGCTGGAGGTTGGTGACGATAACCTCAGGCTCACACCCGACCATCCGTGCTACGTCTACGGCAAGGCGGGGCTCGAGCTCAAGAGCGCAGGCGAGCTCGTCAAGGGAGACCTACTCCCGGCGATGCTGCCGCTCTACAGCCCTGAGTCGTTGAGTGGCAACTCGCTGACGAAGGCCCAGGTAAAATCAGTCAGCTGGAAAAGGCCTTCGGGCGATCATGTGTACTGCTTCGGCATCTCAGGGCCGCTCCACGGGTTCGCCCTCGCGAGCGGCGTGCTCACGCACAACTGCTTCGGATACACAGGCTACAGGAACGCGCGGTTCGGCAGGATCGAGTGCCACGAATCGATAAACGCATACGGCAGGGAGATCCTGCTCCAAGCTTCAGAGATGGCTGAGGCGCATGGGTTCGAGATACTTCACGGAATAGTGGACTCACTGTGGCTCAAAGGGAACGGCGACCCAGAGAAGTTCTGCGAGCACGTGTCCGGGCACATCGGCATACCCCTCGAGCCCGAGGGCACCTACAAGTGGATCGTGTTTCTCCCTGGACGCACGCATGGAGTTGGCGTCCTGAACAGATACTACGGCCTCT
>Ga0153916_10005091_pt1 | contig 10010 bp, 9 predicted proteins | sample Opewatmetagenome_FD_109642 | JGI IMG/M metagenome (GOLD analysis project Ga0153916, IMG submission 109642) | Freshwater wetland microbial communities from Ohio, USA - Open water 3 Core 3 Depth 4 metaG | ecosystem: Environmental > Aquatic > Freshwater > Wetlands | place: USA: Ohio, Lake Erie, Old...
GGTGGTCAGGTCTAAGGAAAGCCTGAATCAAATTCTTCAAGAGATCGAGCGGATAAGAGGTGACGTTTGTCCTCATCTTTCAATTGAGAATGGACGTGATTTAGTCGCTGCACTCGAGCTCAAGAACTTGATGCTTGTTGGAGAGATCATCGCCCATGCGGCCCTGAAGCGGACGGAGTCCAGAGGAAGCCATTACCGTGAAGATTTCCCGGAGCGAGATGATTCCGACTGGACGAAGGCCATTACGATCAGGAAGGTCGATGGGAAGATGCAGTTGGATACCCTAAAGGTCGATGAGAGATGGAAGGCCGACGAAGCAGAATTAGGATGGTGGGGATAGGATAAGGGAATTTTACATGGTGAATTCAAAAGCCTGCGAGGAACTCGACGCCAAGGTCATAAAGACAGGTCTTTGCACACTCTGTGGAGCTTGTGTGGAAAATTGCCCTTACTTGGCAGCTTATGAAGGGAGAGTGCTACTAAAGGACATCTGCGATTTACCCCAAGGGCGGTGCCGGGCTTCCTGTCCTAGGATTTCACTTGATTTGGATGAGCTGAGTGAAGTCGTTTTTTGGGTGTCATACCCTGAAGGCGGATTGGGGACTGCGCGATATGTGGTGATGGCTCGAAAAACGGATTCCAAAATTAGAGCGAGAGCACAGGACGCCGGCGCAGTTACAGCACTGATGAAGTTTGCAATGGAAGAAGGATTTATCGACTCTGCGATCCCGACCAGCTTTGAGGACAAATCGTGGCCAAGGGGGATCGTAGCCTCTAACGACGAGCAGATCCTGAAATGCTTCGGATCAAGTTATTTAGCCGCTCGCTTTGTCTCTTGATATAACGAAATCCTTATTACCATTTCCAAGGTGATTTGGTTCTAAAATTTTCTTGCATATGATTCCGAATAATGCCTCCGTTCTTCTGAAAAGCAAAAGGCGAAGCATAACTGCTAATCTTTTCGTCCACTAGAATGTTACTACTGCGCTGATATAACCCCTTACACGTACCCGATCAAAAGTATCCTGAGCAAAACCCTTGAATCGATCGAGGGATAGCCCGAGGGGCTATACATATGTTTGAATTATTTTAAAAGAAACCAAGATCGATGTGCTTGTTAATCAACCGTAGAAGGTGATTCTGTGGAACTATTTGCTCAGTCGGAACATAGTAGAGCATGCGTTCACTTCGTGGGTTTTCCCTAACAATGGTTCCTTCTTCATTCTTAAAAAAAATGCTTGACAAGTAAAATGATTCTTGCTAAGTTTGACGATGAGAAATGCTGTTCGGCATGGTAGAACAGTTGAAATCCGAAAAAATGATCCAATCGGTTTATAGGGCGTTGAGTTTACTCTCTCTCTTTGACCGGAGCCATCCTCGTTTAGGAGTGACTGAGATCGGTCGGATGATGAACCTTCCGAAGGGAACGGTGCACGGTTTTCTCCACACGTTATCAGAGATGAGGTATCTGCAGCAGGATTCCACAACCCGTAAATACCATCTGGGATTGAAAATCTATGAACTGGGAGCCATCCTGGCCGATAGCTTAGAGATCAATCAGAAAGCTTTAGGTCCCGCCCGCCAACTGGCTTATCGTACACGTCTCACGTCTCGAATTGGCGTCTGGGATGGAGACTCCGCTCTTCTTACTTTAATTATTGATCCTCGATACCATTACTCATTTGTTCAACAGATTGGACCCCGTATTCCTGCATACTGTTCTGCGGTGGGTAAAAGTCTCCTCGCCTTTCTCGAACAGCAGGCATTAAGTAGCTACCTTGACCAAACCGAACTTGTTTCTCATACCCCCAACACGATCACTCAAAAGAAGAAGCTGTTGCGGGAGTTAGAGGAAGTACGTCGAAAAGGGTATGCAAAAGATCGGGAGGAATCTACACTGGGTTTAGTGTGTGTTGCGGCACCGATCTTTGGACGAGATGGAAGGCTGGAGGCCGGCATTAGTCTTTCTGGAGATCCTGATCGCGTCTTTGGGAAACAAATGAAAGAGGTGGTAGGTTTGCTAGTCAAAACTGCCAGGGAAATTTCCCGATCCATGGGTTATTTCTCTGAGTCTTTAGAGTTAAAAGCTTCTAGGGAACAAGAACGTAAAAAGTACGTAGGGAAGTAATAGTGAAACAAGAGGGCGGGGAAGGGAACAATAAAATGTTATCGATGCGCGCGGAGAGCTCATAAAATTAGCAAATATTGCAGCTAGTTCTGTGGATCATTTTAGCTAATATTTAATGATAGGAAAAGGAAAGGAGGAATAGGAAAATGGTTCTAAACTCTACGAAATACGATGTGGTGGTAGTTGGGGGTGGTAACGCGGCATTAATTGCTGCACTTGCGGCTCATAATGAAGGCGCTAAAGTGGTTGTGCTTGAGTGGGCGCCTCAAGAGCTAAGGGGTGGCAACACTTATTTTACAAGTGGAGGGTTCAGGGTTGCTTATGGAAGTTCGAAGGACGTGATCGCAAAAGTCATACCGGATTTGACTAAGACTGAGATGGACTCCTGCGTCATCCCCCCCTATACAATTGACAACTATTATAATACGGTTATGCGTTTATGCAAAGGCAGATCCAATCCGGAGTTATTGGAGTTGATTGTGAGGGAATCATTACCCACTGTTTTGTGGATGAAAGAGCAGGGAATCACGTGGGAATTGCTTATGGCATTTGCTCAAAAAAGAGATGGGAAGATACTATTCCCAGCAAATGGAATGGTATTTCAGACTAAGGGGGCAGGTGCTGGACTTTCGGATAAACTATTTGATATCGTTCAACAGCGGGACATAGAACTTTTGTACAGAACGAAAGCAACGAGTCTACTCGTAGATGGGACCGGAAGAGTGTATGGGGTGGGCATCCGTTCTGCCGGTGAATATCGGGAGGTCAAAGCCAAAGCCGTTGTTCTTGGATGCGGCGGGTTTGAATCCAGCCCCGAAATGCGAGTCAAATACCTTGGCAAGGATTGGGATATTGTGAAAGTGAGGGGAACACGTTTCAACACGGGTGACATGTTGAATGCAGCGTTGGATATAGGGGCTGCTCCAACCGGCCACTTCTCCGCATGTCACAATACCTTCGTTGATGCCAACGCACCACAGCCTTCCATTAGGAAAGACGCCGAAAACACTCGCCGAGTATATCATCCGTTATGTGTTTTGGTAAATAACCAAGGGAAAAGGTTCGTAGATGAGGGAGAAGACTATTCTCCATATACATATGCTAGAGCTGGCCTGTGGGCTCTATCCCAGCCTGAAGCCATCGCATACCAACTCTTTGACGCTAAGACCAAGGACCTACTGGAAGGTTTTTATTCAATTCCACAAGCTTCTCGAGTGGAGTCAAACTCCATCAAAGAGTTGGAGGAGGAACTGGGGCTTCCACCGAATTCTCTTGTCGAGACGGTCGATAGATACAACAAAGCTGTTCTGGAAGACGTTCCATTCAACCCTATTGTGTTGGACGGGAAGAAAAGCACTATGGACCCTGTGAAATCCAATTGGGCTCAAAAGCTAGATAGTCCTCCCTACTTAGCCTATCCTGTCACTTGTGGCATTACCTTTACCTTTGGTGGGTTAAAAATAAACCTAAAGGGACAGGTATTGGAGCCTTCTGGAGAGGTTATACCTGGGCTCTATGCCTGCGGGGAAATAGTGGGTGGCATTTTCTATTACAACTATCCTGGGGCCGGAGGATTAACAAACGGCGCGGTTTTGGGTAAAGTTGCCGGCGCTTACGCTGCAAGTGGAGAGTGATGATGCTGAAAATAATAGTATGCATTAAAGCTGTACCAGAGTATGTTGATAGGGTTTCAGTCCTGCAAGGGCAGAACAAAGTGAAATACGAAACGACTGGGCTGTATATGAATGAATCTGACGAATATGCTGTAGAGCAGGCGGTAGCGCTTAAGAAGCAACACGGGGGAGAAATCACATTAATTACCATGGGACCGTTGGCATCTCAAGATTCTCTGTATAAGGGACTGGCTCAAGGAGCCGATAAGGCAATAAGAATCGACGCAGATATTCTTGATCCAAACGGTATCAGTGAGGTGTTGGCCGCAGCACTGAAGGGCATGGAGTATGATCTCATCCTAACCGGAGTCGAGTCCAGAGATAATATGGCATCCCAAGTTGGAATATCCGTGGCTGTGAAGCTTGGAATACCTTTTGCCTATGCAGTTACCCAGGTATCGCAAAGAGATGGTCAGAAGTTTGTCAGAATTGTTAGGGAATTGGGGGGAGGGATAGGACAAGTTATGGAGATTTTCGTCCCCGCTTTGCTGTGCATACAATCCGGTGCGGTATCTCGAACATACACTTCATCTCAGAAAATTTTCAAAGCTCGCTCAAGACCGATAGAATCGATTTCTCTGGACGATTTGGGGCTTTGCATAGAAGAAGGGATGAAGCTCGTCGATATTTTTCTGCCCAAAGAAAAACATAAAGTGGAATTTATCCATGGACAACCTGTTGAGGTCGCCACAAAACTTATCCAAAAAATGGGGAAGGAATCATAACATGTCGGAAAGGGATATTCTTGTATTACCAGAAATCAGGAAAGGCGAATTGGATAGTACAGCTTTTGGGTTACTCGCTAAAGGCAGGGAGTTAGCAGATAAGCTGGGGGTAAGACTTGTTGCCCTCTTAGTCAGATCCAGATTGGATGGTTTCATTCAATCTCTGAGCCATGCCGGAGCTAATACTATCTTGGTGGCGGACCATCTGACTTTAGCAGACTATAATGCTGAAGCATATTTTGACTTGATTTCCAAGGTTATAAATGATTTGAAACCTAGCTTCTTACTTCTGGGCTACACTTATTGGGGAATGGAACTGGGGCCAGCCTTGGCGCAACGGTCTGGGTCCTATATGATCAGCAACTGCATTGACTTGGAAATTGAAGGTCCCGTAGTTAGAGTGGTTCGCCCTATGTTCGCCGGAAGTTATCACGCCAAGATAGAGTTGCAAGTGCAACGCCCCTACGTTGTAAGCTTCCAGAAGGGGGCGTTACCAACACCGAAAGGTACTGCAGGTGCTGCCGAGGTTATGCAAGTGGGAGTAGAAATTCAGGCAGAATCTCTTCGTTGCAAAGTGGTGGAGCTCGTAGAACCTCCTGAGGGGGAAGTAGATATCACTAAGGCTGAGATTATTGTAGCGGTGGGTAGAGGCATAGGTGAAGAAGCTAATATACCCATGATTAGAGAGTTAGCAGATGCGTTAGGAGGTAGCATTGCCTGCTCTCGGCCCGTTTCTGATTTGGGCTGGTTGCCTAAAGCCTACCATGTCGGTATATCGGGGAAGACGGTTGCTCCCAAAAGGTATATTGCCTGTGGCATATCTGGAAGTGGCCAGCACGTGGCGGGTATGGAGGCTTCCGAAATGATTATTGCGATTAATAAAGACCCCAAAGCTCCCATATTCAGCGTAGCACACTTAGGCATTGTGGGCGACATTTTTGAAATTGTCCCAGAACTGACTCGTCAAGCAAAAGTGAGCCGGAAAATGCAAGAGCAGTTGGAATAGTAAAAAGGGTTTAAAAACAGAAAAAGTCGACTTCCGTTTTATGTGTTGAGTTGGATATGGTGATTGTTGTCCGGCATGGGTGTCTGACTGCGTCCTACCGGCGAGAGATTAAGTCCTCACAGGACATTTAACATTTAGGAACAAGGAGGGGAGATGGACAAGAAGAGGAAAAGAGTAGTAGCTCTTGGGGGAGATGGGATAGGGCCTGAAGTGGTTAATGTTACATGCTATGTGCTTGAGCATGCCGGTTTTGACTTGGAGATCATTAAACCACCAAATGGCGAAGCAGTCGTAGAGAAGTACGGTACTGCTTTTCCTGATGAAACAAAGAAATTATGTGATGCGGCAGACGCTGTTCTTTTCGGGGCATCTGCTGTGGCCAGCCAAACAACCATGATCTACCTGCGCTGGCTGAGTGATAACTATGTGAATATTAGGCCGATGAAGTATTACCCCGGGGCGGTCAGTTGCGTTAAAGATCCATCAGACATCGATCTTGTTTTTCTCCGGGAGAATAGCGAAGGCCTAATTCCTGGCCGAGAAGGTGATTTATCCTTACTGGCACAACGATTGCCAGAGTATCGAGATCCGTTGGGTAAATCCTTCGCTGATTATGGTGAGGGCAAGTTTGCAGTCCGAATTGTCTCAAAGCGGGGATCTGAGAGGTTGGCGAAGTTTGCTTGTGAATTTGCTCTGCAGAGAAAGAAGAACGGTCGTCCTGGCAAGGTAACTCTCGTTCACAAATGGAACGCCTTCCCAGAGTCTGATCGGCTTTTCGAAAGAATAATAAGAGAAGAGGTAGCCAAACACCCTGAACTCAGCTATGACAATTACCTCGTGGATGACATGGCACGGCGACTTCTTCGATACCCGAAGGATTTTGATGTTGTAGTAATAGACAATATGTTTGGGGATATACTTTCTGACGAAGCATCCGAGTTAGTAGGTGGTTTGGGGGTGGCCCCCAGTGGTAATGTCGGGGCCAAGGTTCCATACTTTGAGTCTATTGCAGGCTCGGCACCCAAGTATGCCGGGAAAAACGTCGTCAATCCTACTGCCACCATCCTCTCGGCCAAACTGATGCTTGATTACTTGGGTATGTACGATGAGGCAACTGCTTTAGAAGGAGCTGTGGCAAAGGTATATAGAGAGGGTAAGAGTCTGACCTACGACCAGGGTGGAAAAGCTACCACGACGGAGTGTGCCGAGGCCATCTTGAAGAAGTTGAAATGAGATTACAGTCTGAGGAGACAGCCATGGGGGCAACGTTAGCGCAAAAGATTCTCGCCCGGGCTTCCGGCAAAGGTGAGGTGGAACCAGGGCAGTACGTAACAGCAAGCATAGATCTGGCCATGATGACTGATCAAATGTATGCGACGTTTAGTATTTTGGCTGAGGCCGGAATAAAAAGCATATGGGATCCGAACAGAGTCGTGTGTCTGCTTGACCACTATGCTCCGTCGCCCACGGTTGAGAGTGCAGAAGTTGGTAAAAAAATAACGGAGGCAGTAAAGGCTTTCAATATAAAGAACTTCTATGGTCAACGAGCCGGAATAGCGCATCAGGTCCTACCTGAACACGGGTGGATTGTGCCGGGCGAGCTAATTGTGGCTACTGATTCGCATACGACCACCTATGGCGCCTTTGGTGCAGCCGGAACAGGGATTGGCATTTCTGAGATGGCCTATGTGCTTACCACGGGTACGCTGTGGTTCAAGGTACCGGAAACTATAAAATTTCATATGCTGGGAAAACTTCAGCCTGCGGTTATGTCTAAAGACCTTATTTTGTACATTGCCGGGAAGTACTCCACTGAAGTTGCCCAGTATAAATCTGTGGAATTTACCGGACCGGTAGCTCAAGAGATGAGTCTTGCCAGCCGGATGACCATGAGCAATATGGCGGTGGAAATTGGTGCAAAGTTCGGTTTTTTTGAGCCTGACGAGAAAGTGATTCAATATTTAAGCCGCAGAAGGGATAAGCCCTTTGACCTTTTGAGGACAGATAAAGACGCTATCTATGAAAGAATATACGAGATAGATGTCTCCACGCTGGAGCCACAGGTTGCCGCCCCTTTTGCTATTGACAATGTAAAACCCATTTCTGAAGTTGGTGAGGTTAGAGTGGATCAGGCGGTTTTGGGGTCATGTACCAATGGCAGGTTAGAAGATCTAAGGATAGCTGCCAAGATTCTTAAAGGCAGGGAAGTTCATCCAGATACGAGACTACTCGTAATTCCGGCCTCAGCCGACGTGTATAAGGAAGCACTCAACGAGGGGATACTTTATACCCTGATCGAGGCAGGAGGGGTTATTTGTAACCCGGGATGCGGTCCGTGTTTCGGGGCTCATATGGGACTCTTGGCCGCTGGAGAGGCATGCGTTGCTTCCATCAATAGGAACTTCAGGGGAAGGATGGGGAGCCCTGAGGCCAAGGTATATCTGGCCTCTCCAGCAACAGTTGCCGCCTCAGCAATTGAAGGGAAGATAGCCGACCCAAGAAACTATTGAGGAGGATTTCGGTGAAGGGAAAAGTGTGGACGTTCGGTAATAATGTGGACACTGATGCAATTACTCCGAGCAAGTATCTCGGCGGTTCTCAAGCAGAATTAAAGAAGCACATTCTGGAGGTTGTAAACCCGAGGTTTCCTCAAGAAGTAAAACCAGGCGATATTATTGTGGGTGGCAGCAACTTTGGCTGTGGCTCAAGCCGGGAAAGTGCTCCCGCCGCCCTCAAGGCCATTGGTATTGGAGCTATCGTGGCCGAGTCCTTTGCCCGTATCTTTTTCAGGAACGCAATAGCTATTGGCTTGCCTATTTTCACTTGTCCTGATGTATCTTCGTCATTTACCGAGGGAGATGAAATGGAGCTTGACTTAGCCACTGCTAAGATAACCAATGTCACTCAGAGAAAGATCCTTCAGGCTCAGCCCCTCCCTGAGCAAATGCTCCAGGTGCTATCTCAGGGGGGGATTGTACCTTTGCTTAAGGAAATAGCCAGAAAAATGAAGGGATAGGGGACTCGTACTCCCTTTTTGTGACATTTTGGTTTATGTGCAAGGGCAAATGAATAGTGGTGAAAAGGCGGAGAGGAAAATCGAAATCGAGTTAAAGGGAAGACAACTATAGCAAGAAGAGACATTAAATGTCCGATTTCGGTTTAAATTGTTCTAATCGGTTGGCTGACAACCACATCAGTCAAGCCAACATGTCTTCTGCATCCTCAGTTCAACGATGGTTAAGGGCTTTCCAACATTTTTATCCACAAGCATCCACTTTCCAAAAGTGGCCATGTGGCTTCGTAAGATCAAATAGGCTGTTATTGTGCTAACGAAAGTGAGACCGATAAAAGAAGCTGAATGGAAGGAAAGATGGCACAATTGAAAATTCACCCCTTACCCTTGATGAAATTGAAGAGTACAAGAGGTATCGTAACGTACTTGGTAGATATGGGAGACACTCTTGAAACTTATGCCTCTATTTGGCTTATCGAAGGAACAAAAGAGCGCATTTTGATCGATGCTGGAGGATCCGCGGAAACGATGATCCGACGGGGGTTTTCCGCAGAACACATTTCCTCTCCTGTTGATGCGTTAAGGAGGGTAGGCATTACTCCAGATGACATCAATATAATCGTTTGTACCCATCTCCACAATGACCATATGGAATTGGGGCATGTTTATAAGAACGCCAGATTTATTATTCAAAAGGCAGAGCTTGAGGCAAATTCTAATCCGCATCCCCTTGAAGCACCTCGATGTGTTCCAAAGAACCTCCTTGAACGACTCAACTTCCAGGTTGTAGATGGGGATGCACAAATTGTAGAAGGGGTGAGGGTATTGTTTACTCCCGGTCATACGAGGGGAGGCCAGTCGGTGGTGGTCGATACAACAAAAGGCAAGGTTATCGTGAGTGGTCTATGTACCATACGGGATAACTTCGAACCTCCAGAACCTATAAAGAAATCAATGCCGGTCATCCCACCCGGGATTCATTTGGACGCTCGTGAGGCTTTCGATAGCCTCATGAGAATCAAGCAGGAAGCTGATATAGTTGTACCTTTGCATGATGCTGAGTTTGCTTTGCAGAGCAATATTCCATAAAGAGAACAAGTCTAATCCAACATTGGGAATCGCCATACGATTGGGGAGGAGATTATGGCAGAGTTTACAAAGATGTTTGAACCAGGAAGAATGGGAAGACTGGAACTCAAGAACAGGATTGTATTTCCCCCGATGATTACTCGTTACATGAGCGAGGATGGGAGTATATCAGACCGCTTAATAGATTATTATGCTGAAAGGGCAAGAGGAGGTACAGGTCTGATTGTCGTCGAGGCGAGTTATCCTCGCTCAAGCGGCTATCCCGGCCGCATTTACCTCAACGATGATAAGTTTATACCTGGTTTAAGAAGGTTGGTGGAAGCGGTTCACAGGGAGGGAGCAAAAATAGTTTGCGAAGTGAATCCGCATAGGGGAA
>Ga0153916_10005092_pt1 | contig 10008 bp, 8 predicted proteins | sample Opewatmetagenome_FD_109642 | JGI IMG/M metagenome (GOLD analysis project Ga0153916, IMG submission 109642) | Freshwater wetland microbial communities from Ohio, USA - Open water 3 Core 3 Depth 4 metaG | ecosystem: Environmental > Aquatic > Freshwater > Wetlands | place: USA: Ohio, Lake Erie, Old...
ACAGTATCGCAGAACGCACGAGTTGACCCGTCTTTCTAACCTCGCTTAATTCCGCACCTTAGCTCTTGAGGACAGGTGGCCGAGCGGCTGAAGGCACACGCCTGGAGAGCGTGTAACCGGGTAACCGGTTCGTGGGTTCGAATCCCACCCTGTCCGTAGAGAAACGACGCGGGGCGGAATCGCCGACCCCGCCCCGCGCTCCCCGCTCAAGCTGCTGGCTCAGTCCGCTGCCCCCTTCCCTTCCGCCTCCGGGGCCCGCCCGCCCAACTCGCCGTCGATCATGAGCAGGGCCACTGGGCTATCGCCAGCGAGCTTCAAGCGCGCGATGATGTCGCTCACCTGCTTCTCTTCCTCGAGCTGCTCCGTGATGAACCACTGCAGGTGGAGCTGCGTCGCGTAGTCCTTCTCCTTGTCCGCCAGCTCGTAGAGCTTGCGGATCGACGCCGTGACCTTCTGCTCGTGCTTGAGCGACTCCTGCATGATCTGCATCGGCCCCTTGAAGTCGGTCGGCGGCTCCGCCAGGCCCTGCAGCCGCACCCGCCCGCCGGCCTCGATGACGTAGTCGAACAGGCGCATGGCGTGCCCGTGCTCTTCACTCGCCTGCATCCGCATCCAACTGCCGAAGCCGGGCAGGTTCTGATCCTCGAACCACGCAGCCATGGACAGGTACAGATGGGAGGCGTAGAACTCCTTGGCGATCTGGTCGTTGATGGCGGCTTCCACGGCTTTCGTCGGCATTGCGGGGCTCCCTGTCGCTGGATCGTGTTCGATGGGTCATGAAAGTTACGGAGCGGAGGGGCAGAGGGGGAGAGGGGTCAGGGGTGAGGGGTAAACGCCGCGCGCGCCGCCGACGTCTCACTACCGCATGAACCGGAGACCGCACCACGGTGGATCCCGCCGAGCCAATCCGCGACGAAGAGCTGATCGCCCGCGCCCAACGGGGGGATCCGGCGGCCTTCCGCGAGCTGGTGGACCGCTGGTACCCACGCATCTACCGCTGGGCCGCGGGCCACATTGGCGACCCCGACGACGCGGACGACGTAACCCAACAGGTCCTCGTCCGCCTGCACCTCGGCCTGGGCCGGTTCCGCGGTGGCGCGCGCTTCTCGACCTGGCTGTACCAGGTGACCCGAAACGCCGCGCTGGACATCCATCGGCGTCAGGCGCGTCGGGCGCGCGCGATGGAACGGATGCAGCGGCTCGCTGACGCGCCTGCCGAAGCCGCCGGTCCAGTGGCCGACGTGGAGCAGCGGGAGATGTTGGACGCCGCGCGCGCGGCGCTCGCGCGGCTGCCGGGTCGCCAGCGCGAGGTGTTCGACCTTGTCGAGCTGCAGGGCTATGAGGCGCACGAGGCCGCGGGCCTGCTCGGCGTGAGCGCCGCGACGGCGCGCACCCATCTGTTCCGCGCGCGCCGCGCCGTCCGCGCCGCGATGCTTGCGATCAACTTCCAGGCGTGAGGAGGACGACACGATGACCTGTGCCGATGCCCGGAATGCGCTGCTCGAGGCCGATCTGGCCGAGCTGCGCGGCGCGGGCACCACCCCGTTGGCCGCGCACCTCGCGACATGCGCCGCCTGCCGCCGCGTGGCAGAACGCATCGTGGTCGCGACGGACGGCCTGCACCGCGAGCGAATCGGTCGGCCGCGGCGCGCGGTGGACGCCGCCGCGGCGGCCGCCCGGGGGGAAGCGGACCGGATTCGGCATACCCGGCGGCGCTGGCTCATCGCGGCGCCCACGCTCGCGGCCGCCGGCGTTGCGGCCGTCATCCTTGCAAGGAACTCGGATTTGGGCCTTCCCTTTGCCCCCTCTGCCCCCCCTGCCCCCGCTGGGGCTCTTGCGGCAACTGCCGCGTCTGCGGCTCCGGCCACTCCACCCATCGTCGCGAGTGCGGCCCGGAACGTCGCCGTGTTCACCACCACCAACCCCAACATTGTCGTCGTCTGGCAATTCTAGGGAAACGGAGCACCCTCATGCGCTTGTCCGGTCCCGCTTTGCTGATCGCCGCCCTGACCGCTGCCGCCTGCGGCCGCTCGCCGGCGCTCGACACCCGTACGTTCGACCTGCACTACCTCGATCCCGGCTCGGCGGAGGCGATGATCTCCCCGTATGTCTTCACGGACCGGCCCGGCGGCGCCGCCGGCAAGCTCAGCGCGAGCGAACACACGCTGACCGTGCGCGAGACGCCCGACAACCTCGAGAAGATCACCCGCGTGCTCGCCGAGCACGACACGCCGCAACCGTGGGTGCGGCTCCATTTCCAGATCATCGGGGCCGACGGCGGCGGGCCTGCCGACTCGCGCATCGCGGACGTCGAGACCGAGCTCAAGAAGCTGTTCCGGTTCTCGGGCTACCGCCTGGTAGGGGAGGCCGTGGTGAGCGGGACGGCGCGCAGCTCGATCCAGCAGAGCGTGGGCGGTGAGGGCGGGCCGTACTTCATCGACGTGAACATCCACAGCGTGCGCATGGTCGGGGATACCGGCCTCGTCACGATGGCCGTGAACCTGCGCGGGGTCGGACCATCAGGCCTCAGCACCGTGATCAACGCGCGGGACAACCAGACCGTCGTGCTCGGGAGCGCGCAGCTCGCGAGCCGTCAGGGCACGACGATCCTCACCGTGCGGCCGGAGCTGGTGCGGCAATAAGAAGCAGCGGGAAACGGGGAACGATGGTCACGTTTCCCGTTTCCCCTTTCCCGTGCAGTCTTCACCCTTCACGTTTCACTCTTCACTCGTTCCGCCCTCCCGCTTGCGGCTCCGCGACTCCCGCCGCTTCCTGGCCCGCTCGATGAACATGATCTGTGCCGTGCGGGGAGGCTCCCCGGGGCCGGGGACGCGCTGCACGTAGACGCCGTCCGGCCCGCAGTCCCAAGCCGAGCAGTTGTCGCGCTCGTACACCTCGAGAATCGCGTCGAGCTCCCGCTGCAGCGCGGGATCCGTGATCGAGACGACGGTCTCCACACGGTTCGTCAGGTTGCGGTGCATCCAGTCGGCCGAGCCGATGTAGTGCTCGCGCGCCCCGCCGTTGGTGAACCGGTAGATGCGGCTGTGCTCGAGGAACCGGCCCACGACGCTCGACACCCGGATCGTCTCGGAGAGCCCGGGCACCCCGGGCCGGAGCGCGCAGAGGCCCCGGACATGCAGCGTGATCGGCACGCCGGCCTGGCTCGCGCGGTACAGCTCCCGGATCATCTCCGGGTCCTGCAGCTGGTTCATCTTGGCGTGAATGCCGCAGGGTCGGCCCGCCGCGGCGTGCTCCGCCTCGCGCCGCACCAGCACGGTGAACCGCTCCCGCATGTCGTAGGGCGCGACGAGCAGGCGGCGGTGCGCGTGGTGCGGCGTCGTGCCGGTCAGCTCGTCGAACACGGCCGCGACCGCGTCGCAGACCTCGGGGTCGGCGGTGAGGATGCCGATGTCCTCGTACAGCTTGGCCGTGCCGGAATGGTAGTTCCCGGTGCCGATGTGCGCGTAGCGGCGCAGCTCGCCCCGCTCCTCGCGGACCACGAGCGCCAGCTTGACGTGCGTCTTGAGCCGCTCCACCCCGTACACGACGTGCGCGCCCTCGTTCTCGAGAAACTTCCCCCAGGCGATGTTCGGCGCTTCGTCGAACCGCGCCGTGATCTCCACGACGACGGCCACCTGTTTGCCGCGCCGCGCGGCTTCGGCCAGCGCCCGAACGATCGGCGAGTCGCTGCTGGTCCGGTAGATCGTGAGCTTGATCGCCAGCACGGCCGGATCGGCCGCGGCGGACTCGATGAACCGCATCACCGACGTGTCGAAGCTGTCGTACGGGTGGTGCAATAGCAGGTCCCCGTGCGCGATCTCCGCCAGAATCGCCTGCCGGTCGTCCGCGGGGAGCGCGCGGAGGCGGGGGTGGGTGACGGGCTGGTGCAGCGGCAGGCGCAGATCGTCGCGACCCGCGGCCCGGAGCTCCAGCAGGTCGCTCAGGCCGAGGAACGAGCCCGTGCGATAGACGTCGTCCGAGCTGGCCTTCAGCTGCTCGCACAACCAGCGCACCAGGCCCTCGGGCATGCCCGCATCCACCTGCACCCGCACGACGCCGGCGAATCGGCGGGCCTTGAGCTCCCGGCTCACCTGCTCCACGATCGAGCCCGGGAGCTGGACGACGTCCTCGTCCGCCTGCTCCGGGAGCTCGCCCTCGGCACCGCGCGTCACGCGGAAGGCGTAGACCGCCGCCTCCTCGGTCTTCGGATAGAACAGGTCGATGTTGTTGGCGATCACCTGCTCGAGTGACGTGAACCCGTCGCCGTTGGGCAGCGGGACCCAGCGCGGGCGGTTGTTCGGGACCTTGACGCGGACGAAGCGCCACCGCCCCTCCCCCTCCGGCAGCACGATCGCGAGGTTGAGGCCGAGGCTCGAGATGAACGGGAACGGGTGCTCCGAATCCACGGCGAGCGGGGTGAGAATCGGCATCACCGATCCCGTGAAGTACGTCCGCAGCGCGGCCTGCTGCGACGGGTCCAGGGTACCGTAGTCGTGGATGCCCAACCCCTGGCGCGCGAGCGCGGGCCTGATCTCCGTGTCGATTACCCGGCCCAGCACGTCGGCCTGCGCGAGCAGCTCGCGGCGGCACGCATCGAACTCCTCCTGCGGGGTCCGCCCATCGAGCGAGCGTTTCTGCGAGCGCCGGGTGATCTGCCGCTTGAGCCCGCTCATCCGCTTCATGAAGTACTCGTCGTGCAGCATGCCGGAGATGCCGGCGAACTTCAGCCGCTCGAGCAGCGGCAATGACGGCTGCTCCACCAGCGCCACCACGCGTCGCGCGAAGGCGAGCCAGCTCAGCTCACGATTGAAAAACGCCTCGGGCGCGTCGAGCGGAACCGCGGGTGGACGCACCGGATCCGCACCGCGCATCACCCCCGGCAGCGGGGCGGTCGGCGCGGCTTCGAGTGCGTCCTTCATGAGCCTCTGGGAACCGGGAAACGGGGGCCGTAATTGTACCGCGGAGTCCGCCGCCGCACTAGCCGTCGCGGGGCTCCCATCCGCGTGTTGCGCGATTGATACATATGTGAAACTCGTCCACGTCTACCTGTATAAATCATTGTCGACAAAGCATTTGCCAGAGTGCTAACCGTCGGCCCGCCGCTCCGCGAAGAACCCGCGCAGCACGGCGCCGCACTCCTCAGCCATGACACCCCCGACCACCTCCGGCCGGTGGTTGAGCCCGGGGTGCCGCAGCAGGTCGCCGACGCTCCCGGCCATGCCGGCCTTGGGGTCGAAAGCACCGAACACGACGCGCCCCACCTTGGCGAGCACGATCGCCCCGGCGCACTGGGCACACGGCTCGAGCGTGACGCACAGCGTGGCGTCCATGAGCCGATCCGCGGCGAGCGCCGCCAGCGCACGCTCGATCGCCAGCATCTCCGAGTGGAGGGTGGGGTCATTGCGCGCCACCGACTCGTTGTGCGCCTCGGCGACGTCCCGTCCGTCCCGCACCACCGCCGCCCCCACCGGGACCTCGCCGGCCGCGAGGGCCGCGCGCGCGCACGCGAGCGCCGCCTCCATGCCAAGCCGGTCGTCCGCCGACAGCGGGGGTGCGCGCCGCGTCACGCCGTCGCGCGCGCGAAGGCGAGTCGGCCGTCCGCCCCGCGGTCCACGCGCACCGTATCGCCCTCGTGATACGTCCCCTCGAGCAGCGCGAGCGCTAGCGGATTCTGCAGCTCGCGCTGGATCACCCGCTTGAGCGGTCGCGCGCCGTAGACCGGGTCGTAGCCCGCCTCGATCAGCTGCTGCTTCGCGGCGTCCGTCACCACGAGGCCGAGCCGCCGCTCGGCCAGCAGGGCCGCGACGTGCGCCAGCTGGAGGTTGATGATCTGCGCCAGGTCGTCCCTGGAGAGCGGCCGGAACATGATCACCTCGTCCACCCGGTTGAGGAATTCCGGCTTGAACGTCTGACGCATCAAGTCCATCACGCGGCGCTCCGCTTCCTCCCGGCCGTGTTCGCCGTGCTCGAGCAGCCACTGGCTCCCGATGTTCGACGTCATGATGATCACGGCGTTCTTGAAGTCCACCACGTGCCCCTGACCGTCCGTCAGGCGCCCGTCGTCGAGGATCTGGAGCAGCACGTTGAACACGTCGGGGTGCGCCTTCTCGATCTCGTCGAACAGCACGACGGCGTACGGCCGCCGCCGCACCGCCTCGGTGAGCTGCCCCCCCTCCTCGAAGCCGACGTAGCCCGGCGGCGCCCCGATCATGCGCGACACCGCGTGCTTTTCCATGTACTCGGACATGTCGAGCCGCACCATCGCCCGCTCGTCGTCGAACAGGAACGCCGCGAGCGCCCGCGCGGTCTCGGTCTTCCCGACGCCCGTCGGGCCGAGGAAGATGAAGCTTCCTATCGGGCGGTTGGGGTCCTGCAGTCCCGCGCGCGAGCGCCGCACGGCGTTGGCCACCGCGGCGAGCGCGTGCTCCTGTCCGATCACCCGCTCCCCCAGCTCGCGCTCGAGGCGCGTGAGGCGCTGGCGGTCGGACTCGAGCATCTTGGCGACCGGAATACCGGTCCAGCGGGAGACGATTTCCGCCACGTCTTCCGCGTCCACTTCCTCCTTCAGGTACTTGGCCGTGCGCTGGATCTCGGCGAGCCGCATGTTCTCACGCTCGATCTCCCGCTCCAGCTCCGGCACCCGCCCGTAGCGGATCTCGGCGGCCTTCTGCAGGTTGCCCTGCCGCGTGGCCTGCTCCGCCGCGACACGGGCCTCCTCGAGCTGGACCTTCTTCTCTCGCAGCAGCGCGATCGCGGCCTTCTCGGCCTGCCACTGCGCCTTCATCTGCCGGGCGCGCTGGTCGAGGTCGGTGAGCTCGCGCTGGACCGCCGCGAGGCGCTCGCGGCTCGCGGCGTCCGGCTCCCGGCTCAGCGCCTGCTCCTCGATCCGCAGCTGGATCATCCGCCGCTCCAGCTCGTCGATCTCCTGCGGCAGGCTGTCGATCTCGATCCGCAGCCGGCTCGCCGCCTCGTCGATCAGGTCGATCGCCTTGTCCGGCAGGTGCCGTTCGCCCACGTAGCGGTTGGAGAGCGTGGCCGCCGCGACGAGCGCCGCGTCCGTGATCCGCACGCCGTGGTGCACCTCGTAGCGTTCCTTCAAACCGCGCAGGATCGCGACCGTGTCCTCGACCGAAGGCTCGCCGACGTACACCGGCTGGAACCGCCGCTCGAGCGCCTTGTCCTTCTCGACGTACTTGCGGTACTCGTCGAGCGTGGTCGCGCCCACGACGTGGAGCTCGCCCCGCGCGAGCGACGGCTTGAGCATGTTGGAGGCGTCGATCGCCCCCTCGGCGGCTCCCGCGCCCACGATGGTGTGCAGCTCGTCGATGAAGACGACGAACTGACCCTCCTGCGCGGTCAGCTCCTTGAGCACCGACTTGAGCCGCTCCTCGAACTCGCCGCGGTACTTGGCGCCGGCCAGCATCTGGCCGATGTCGAGCACGAGAATGCGCTTGCCCTTGAGCGTCTCCGGCACGTCACCGTTCACGATGCGCTGGGCCAGGCCGTCCACGATCGCCGTCTTGCCGACCCCCGGATCGCCGACCAGCACCGGGTTGTTCTTGGTGCGCCGCGACAGCACCTGGATCACGCGCCGGATCTCCTCGTCGCGCCCGATCACCGGGTCGAGCTTCCCCTGCCGCGCGAGGTCGGTGAGGTCCTTGGTGTAGCGTTGCAGCGACTGGTACTCGTTCTCCGGCTCGACATCGGTGACGCGATGCGTGCCACGCACGGCCTCCAGCGCCTGGAGCAGGTCGTCCTTGTCGATCTCCCTCTGGGACAGGATCTGCCGCGGGACGGTGCCCTTGGTGTCGACCAGGCCAAGCAGCAGATGCTCGGTGGAGACGTAGGCGTCGCCCAGCTCCTTGGCGAACGCGTCCGCCCGGTCGAGGCTCTGCGACAGCTCCCGCGCCATCGTGGCCGGCGCGCTGCCCCCCTGCTGCACGGGCAGCCGCTCCACCTCGCGCTGCGCCGCGTCCTGCAGCTCCCGCAGGCTGAGCCCCAGCTTCTGAAGCAGCGGGGCCACGATTCCCTCGTCCTGGCCCAGCAGCGAGTGGAACAGGTGCGCGTCGTTCACCACCGGGTTGCCGCGCTGCTGCGCAAGGTGGGTGGCGCCCTGGATGGCCTCGGAGGCCTTGATGGTCAGTCGGTCCGGTCGAATCACGGCTACCTCGCTCTCGAACAGGAGGATGGCTCGTGCGACTCGCGAGAGCAACCTCCATTCCCGCGCGCACCGCAATTCTGGCATTCCAGGTCGCAAAACGACAGACGCGCCGACCGGTGATCGGCGCGTCTGTCATGATACGGCGTGGACGGGAAGAGCTACTTCACGATCGTCATCTTCCCGGTATGGCGCTCGCCGTTGACGACGAGCTGATAGACATAGACTCCCGACGCGGCCTCGCGGTCGCTGTTCAGGACTTTCCCGTCCCAGTAGGCGCTGTACTCGCCCGTCCCATTCCAGTCAAGCTGGAGGTTGTCCAGGGGCTCACCTGACCCTTGGAGGATGGGGACGGCGACGAGCTGTGCGAGGACGTTGTACACGCGCAGGCTCACGACCGGCCGTTTGCCGCCGGAGAAGAAGCTCTCCGGCAGCTTGAACGGAATCGTGGTTTCCGGGTTGAACGGGTTCGGGTAGTTCTGCCGAAGCTCAACCCGATCAGTCTGCTGCGTCCCCTGCGCCGACACCGACGAGGAGGCCGCTGCGAGGAGCCCGAGCGACACAATCGCCCAGGCAAGCAACTTCATCAACAGCTCCTATCTAACAAAGAAGGTTTCGGGACATTGCTCCTTACAGTGAATGGGGCTATCTAGCCAACAGGTCACAAGTTAGGGTTTTTTTGCACCGGTTGTCAAGCGCGGCCCTCCGCGCCGGACGTCACCAGCCCTGACCGTGTATCCCTGTCCATCCATCCACTCCAGTAACGGGATCGAGAACTTCCGCGTAAGTCCAAGTTTGTCACGGAGATCGGCCGGGCCGACCTCGCCGCGATCCCGCAGGATATCCGCCACCTGTTGGATCACCCCGTCGAGCGCATCAGCGTCGAGGAACCGGTCGCGTCCCACGCGGGCCACAACCCCGTCCCGGACGAGGTACTCCAACATGGCCTCGACGGCCTGCCGATCGCGGCTTTCCGCCAATTCTCCGGCCGTCCTCCCCTCAAACCCCGCACCGCGGAGCGCGTTCCCGAGTGCCCCGGCCAGCGCCTGGGCCGCGACGTCCAGCGTGACGACGTGCCCCGCGAGCCTTGCCGTGGCGCCGTCCAGCACGACCTCCCCGGATGCGACCAGGCCCGCCAGAACGTGATCCGCCATCGCGGCATCGCCGAGCGCGTGGCGCACGGCCTCGCGCGACATGCCGTGCGCCAACGGCTCGGCCCGATGATGTGCCGCCAGCGTGTCGAGGACACGGTTCCGCAACCGCGCGACCTCGGCGGACGCCACGAGTCGATCGCCAATCCGCGTGACCCGCCCCTGCTCCACCTGGCCGAGTACCGCAGGCACTTCCGCCGGCGGGATGCCCAGCCGGACCGGCAGGTCCGCGAGCGGCACACCGCGCATCGCGCTGCGCTCCACGGCGCGAAGCAATCGTTCCTCGGCCCCACCCAAGAGACGCTCGAGGCCGTCCGGGCGTCGCGGCCGGGCGGGCGGCCGGGGATCCGCGACCACCGCCCCGCCGATCGTCGTCACAGGCGAGTAGGAGCGGACGACCATCCGATCTCCCCACCGCGCGACGACCGGCTGCTCCAACCGCAGGCGTGTGGCCGCGGTCTCCCCGGCTGCAATCCGCTCTGCGGCCGGGGTGATCCGGGCCAACACCTCCGCGGTGCCAAGATGCACGCGCACACGCGAGCGTTGGGTCAACGCGCGTGCGTGGGGCAGGAGCGTGAGCATGACGTCGAGGCGCGCGCTCTCCTGCCAGCCCTGGCCGCCTACCACGACGCTACCGCGCGCGACCTCGTCCCGCTCGACGCCGGTGAGCGCCAGCGCCGTGCGACGGCCCGGTTCCGC
>Ga0153916_10005093_pt1 | contig 10007 bp, 6 predicted proteins | sample Opewatmetagenome_FD_109642 | JGI IMG/M metagenome (GOLD analysis project Ga0153916, IMG submission 109642) | Freshwater wetland microbial communities from Ohio, USA - Open water 3 Core 3 Depth 4 metaG | ecosystem: Environmental > Aquatic > Freshwater > Wetlands | place: USA: Ohio, Lake Erie, Old...
TCCTTCCAGTACTTGTTGAGATAGCCGGACGCCGACGTGATGATCGCGTTGACCCCCGTCTCCTCGCACAGTTGGAGGGTCTGCATGATTCTCTCTTCGGTGCTGTAGGCCAGGAACAAGTGTCGCAGGTACGGCAGGTCCCTGCTATGCGACCAGCCGCTAAACTGGTTGCCGCCGATAATCAACCTGTTTATTCTTAGATTGCCTATCTTGCCAGTCGGCAAGCCAGAGCCTGAAGTCTCATTTCCCATCTTAGTATCATCCCGCAAATGAGTATTTGCCCAGCTTGAAATTGGCTTTGTTTTGTCTAAACCCACCACGAATAAACACCAATGACCTCCATGGAATTGGCTTCGTTTTGCGTAATTACCTCGTAGCCCAAAAGCCACAAGGCACAGTTTTCGGGGGTCACCTCACAGCAAGCAATAATCCTTGTCGACCGTGGTCGGCATCCAAAGCTCCAGATCGAAGTTGGCCACTATCTGAGATACTTCTGAGGTCGCCACACGATTGTCGAAGACCAGGGGCTTTCGGTCTATCTTGATCTTTTCAATTACTACCTTTGCTTCGGGTGTCCAATAGGGTAGGTCGAAGTTCTTGGCGTACATGTCATTCCAATGACGCGGTGTCGGTATGTAATGGCGTACCCCCATGTGGCTATCTCTTACTCTCCCCGTCTGAACAGGGCGGCCTTCATTCACAAGATTCATAAGAGATAATCATAGGCAAGGTCTGCGCCCCGTCAAGGGGAACTGAGGCAAATCTGGAAAGTTGTCACCTGTTTCTGCTTTTCATTCAGGTTGTTTCGTATCTCGCCTATGGTTTTTCACAAAGGAGCGTCAATCCTTTGACTCTGCGTCAAAGCCTCCGCTGAGCATGCCGAAGGGACGGCGTCCGGTGGTTTTGGCTGCAATTCGGGTGGGGCTTATTTTATGTCGGTGATGTTGTTTTGGGGCTTGCCGACGAGGTAGATTCTGTTCTTTCCGCTGCGTTTGGCGTCGAGCAGGGCCCTGTCGGCCTGGAGGAAAAGCTCATCGCTGGTGTTAGCGTCGCGGGGAAAACTGGCCAGGCCGCCGCTTATTGTCAGGAGGCCCTTGCCCTCGGCGCCTAAGACGCCAAAAGAAGACAAACCCGCTTTTTCCAGCTCCCGGACGAATCGCTTTGCAATGAAGATGGCTTCCCTGGGGTGGTCGGCGTAAGCCGAGCGTCTCTCCGGCCCGCTGCCGGGGGGGATCTGGCGGTCGTCGTCGGCCGGGGCACCGATGGGGGATTGCGGGCCTGAAGGTTTCCACGGGCTGGAAGCCCGTGCCACGTTTGAACTTTTGGCCAGTTTTGGGTCATCCCAGAAGACGACGGCGAACTCGTCGCCGCCGATGCGAGCGACGACGTCGTGGCCGCGGCAGCAGCGCCGCATCAGGGCCGCCGCCTGTTTGAGAATCTCGTCGCCGGTGCGATGGCCGTACTGGTCGTTGTAGTGCTTGAAGTCATCGATGTCAAAGACGAGCAGTGTCACCCGTCCATTCTCCGCTCTGGCGCGCTCGACAATCTGCCGGGCGAACTCGCGGATATATCTTCTGTTCTTCAGACCGGTCAAGTCGTCCTCTGTGGCCAACCGTTCAAGCTGCCTTATTCTCGTTTCCGGGGTCTCCTGGGCCGTGGTGGTGGCGGCGGCTTCGACCGTCCGGCTGCGGCTCGGCGGTTCGCCGAGACGAATGCTCCGGCCGGGAGCGTGCGTAACGGATTCGTAGAGCCTGTCCGGCTCGACCGGGCAGATCAGATAGTCGTCGGCAAGGCGTACCCCGTTGCGCGCGGAACTGACAAGCTGTATGGCGATGGGCTCTTCATATATCTGGGCCAGGAGGATGATTTTCGCGTTGCAGCGGTCTCTGAGGGCCTTCAGTGCTGAGTTCAATCTGGCTGAGATTCCCGATATCACCACGGCGATGGCCGCGAAGCCGTTTGCCGCCGGGAGACCGGCTATTGCCTCCGCCATATCAGCGCAGACTTCATAGTGGTTCTTTCCGACGGCGTCCAAATCCAAGAAGGCTTTGCTCGCATCGCCCACCAGCAGAATCTTCCGCCTGCCTTCGCTGCCAACGATTTCTTTGTCGGAGCCAGTCATTATAAATGCCTCCAGCCGACCTCTATGGTAACACAATCCGCCGGAAAGTCAACGCGAGATCGAGCGCATAGGGGCACAGGACGTATGCCTTCTGTCTTGTGTCTTGCGTACTTATTCAAGCGGCCGGCAGGCCGTCCAGGTTCTTTTTGACCTGCTCGGCATAAAAGCTATTGGGATATAGACTTATGAAACTGCTCAGCGTTGCTTTTGCCTCTTCGAGGTGCTTCTTCTTCAGCTCCGCGTTCGATTCGTCCTGCTGGCGCCACAGGCCGATCTTCAGCAGGCCCAGCTCGTACAGCGCCAGCATCCCGCCATCGGTCTGAGGGGAGTTTTTGTGCAGTTCGGCCAGTTTTTCGGCCCGGCGCTGGTCGTCGGCGATAAGTTTGGCCTGAGCCAGCAGGATATTGTCGCGGAGGCGGTCGCCGTCCGGCGTCTGCTCCAGGAGGTTGTCGAGGTGCTGGGCATAATCGGGGGCGTGAGGATTGAGCATTACAAATCTCGCCAGGCGCCCGATGGAGTCCGGTTGGTCGGTTCGATTTTCCGGGCTTATGAGAATCTGCAACTGATACAGCCTTCTTTGAAGCTCGCTCAATTTCGGTACCGTCATGACCGACTCGGCCGGCGGGTGGAACAGGCCGAACAATTTCCCGGAGGGCGATTGCTCGGCCTCGAGCAGTCCGGCTTGCTCGGCGGCCAGCATGGTCTGGGCCTTGGTCAGAAGCTCGTCGGCGTTCGTAAACATGCCCCGGCCCGCCCACTGCATGGCGAGGCGCCATCGTGCTTCGATTGACTCGGCGCTGTTCCCGAAATTCAGGTACAGGGACCACCAGATCGGCTCGGTTCTCTCATGGGGATAATCACTATAGAAATGCAGCACTTCCTTCTGGCCCAGGACATAAGTGTCCGGGGCATATTCGGTCAGCATCGCTTTGTAGTAGAGCGATATCGGCATCCGACGGCTGGTGGGACGCTGGTTGATAAAAAGATCGTATTGTTCGAGCAGTTGCTGTCTCTTTGGCCTATACATCAGTTCCGGCGGCACGGTGAGCCACTCCGGCCAGCCGTAGCTTAACTGGTCCTGGATATCCCTCTTGAGCTCTGCACGACGGGCAATGGGGTCGGCGGGATAGAAGGACTCGTCCAGGTATCTCTGAGTGCCCGCGTCCTTCATCGCATCGTCCAGCACCTCCGTGATACTGTGGTCGTGAAACTCGCTGACGTGCTCCGGATTGTTCTTGGCGACATAAAGCTGGTAATCCAGCTCGTCGAAGCCGATTGCCACCTCAAATATCACGACCGCTATTGCCAGCGTCGGGGCGGTGAAGATCCAAACCAGGCCGGGCCGATAGCGCGTGAAATGGCCGATTCCCAGAACGAATCCCGTGATGATCAGCGCATCAAACCAGGCACAAATCCAGGGTGCAAAAGAGAATCCCCATTCGATGGGCTCGACTGCCCGGACGCCCCCGAAGTATCCCCAGTAGAAAAGCTGCGGGGCCGTGCAGAGGGCTATAGCGATGAAGCGTGAGCGAAAGCGCAGCGGCCGGCACGCCGCAGCCAGGCAACTGACCAGCAGGCACATCGAAAAAATCGGCAGGTTCGCCAGGAAGAACACGGCCAGGATGAAAGCAATGCTGTAGCGAAAGCTCATCAATTGGGATGTCAAGACGGGTACGACGGCCAGAACACCCATGAGAAGTCCCAAGACGAGGATCTGCCAGGGATATTCAAATATGCTCACCCCGGTTGTGATGGAATCGCCCAGATGCGGGAACTCCGGCGTCGTCAGAGTCTGAAAGTCAAACGACCAAAAGGAGCCGGTCACTATCTTCGACCAGAACAGGCAATTTATCGCGAAGGCAACGACGGCCAGAAGCCAGCACCACTGAACGTTCTGGTGACTGTAGTGCAAGGTCGGACCGACAGCCAAAAAAGATTTTGAGACTGCTATCGGCGTCTTTTCCGTCTCTTTGTTATCCATAAGTCTCACCTGCATTTCCGATTCTCGACTGTCGTCAGACAAGTTTCGATTTCAAATCGGCAATCGGAAATGGGCAATGCTTACGTCCCTTCGCCACTGGAGGCCAGATAGGCGACCTGTTCGGCGGTCAGTCTGTCTATCTCTATCGACATGGATTTGAGCTTGACCCTGCTGACCTGCCGCTCAATCTCCGGCGGGACATCGTGGACGGCCACGGAGAGCCTACCCCGTCTTTTTACGACGTATTCAGCCTGCAACGCCTGGGTTGCAAAGCTCATGTCCATCACACTTGCAGGATGCCCCTCGGCGGCGGTCAGGTTGATGAGCCGCCCTTCGCCGAGCAGATAAAGGCGCTTGTTGTTCTTGAGGATGTATTCGTCCACGTGGTTTCGCACGTTGCGGGTCAGTCTCTTGCTGAGTTTCCTTAGGGCCGGTATGTCTATTTCGACGTTGAAATGTCCGCTGTTGGCGACGGCGGCCCGGTCTTTCATCACGCGGAAGTGCTCGGCCCGTACGACGTTCTTGTTGCCCGTGAGCGTGACGAACAATTCGCCGATCTTGGCGGCCTGGGCCATCGGCATCACCTCAAAGCCATCCATGGCCGCTTCAAGCGCCTTGACGGCGTCCACTTCGGTCACGGTCACGATGGCGCCCATCCCTCTGACGCGCATGGCAAAGCCGCGGCCGCACCAGCCGTACCCGGCGACCACAACCTTTTTGCCCGCCATCAGAAAGTCGGTCGCGCGGATGATCCCGTCAACGGTTGATTGCCCTGTCCCGTAGCGATTGTCGAACAGATGCTTGGTGGTAGCGTCGTTGACGGCTATGACCGGAAACCTCAGCTTGCCTTCGTTGGCCAGAGCCCGCAGACGAATGACCCCCGTCGTGGTTTCCTCCATGCTCGCGATGATCCGCTGGGCGTCTTTCTTTCTGCGGGTATGCAGCTCGTTCACCAAATCGGCGCCGTCGTCCAAGGTCATAACGGGCTTATGGTCAATCGCGGCGTTGATGTGCTTGTAATACGTGCCGCGATTCTCCCCGCAGACCGCGAAAACGGGTATCTTAAAATCCTTCACTAATGAGGCCGCCACGTCATCCTGGGTGCTCAGAGGGTTCGATGCGCACAGGACGACATTGGCCCCGCCGGCCTTCAGCGCTCTGGCTAAGTTGGCCGTCTCGGCGGTGATATGCAGGCAGGCTGCAATGTTCTTGCCCTTCAGGGGCGTCTCTTTTGCGAATCGCCGGCGAATCGCCGCCAGAACGGGCATATCGTTGTCCGCCCAGAGAATCCGCTTCTTTCCTCCTGCGGCCAAAGACAAATCAGCTACGTCGTATTTCATCTATTGATCCTTTCAAAAGATAAGCGAGAGGTGCAAATATAAGCCCGCTCAGCTCGTTCTGCAAGTTTTTCTTTGCGCGCGCATGACCGCGTGCGGTCCGGGTTCAACCTGAGCCGGTGCGGCCGTATCGGTTGCGCGTCCGCAGTATCACTCTGCGATACGTTCCTTGACACGGTAGAGATGCACGTCCCAGGGGGCGAAGCGGTCCTTGAAAACGCCGTCTTTGGAGGCAAGGGTGCGGTTCTCGCCGATGACTTCCACGGGTCTTTGGCCCTCCAGGCCCTGCACGGTGAATGTCGCCGCTGTCTGGCCGTCTCGCATCGCAACGGCGAAAACGTACGTGGCGCCGTCGTGCGTCTTGGCCATCGTGGCGACGGGAACCGCATTATTGTCCGATAATACATTGGCTGCACCGGCTACCGTTGGGCTGTTGAGGACCGGTGCAAGCTCGGCAATCTGCCGATTGATCGCCGTAACCGCCGCAAGCATATCGGGATCGCTCAGAAGCGCCGACTCGTTGAATTTCGGCTCCCATTCGTGCACGAAGTAGATCAGTCCCATCGAGCCGTGAATGATGGACATCCACACCTCGCACCGGACTTCGTGCGGCGTGGCCTTCTTGTCCGGGTTGTGGATGCGGGTACACTCGATGCAGTTCCAGACGATGTTGCGGCCTTCGGCCCATTGCACCAGCCGCTTGACGCCGTGGCCCACGTACCAGAGGTTCCCGGCGACCTCCGGCTTGTCGTGACAGGCCGGGTAGATGTCGAACGAGGCGATGTCGCAGCCCTTGATGTATTCGGGGTAGTCTTCGGGATGGTTCTTGCGAACGCCGCGCCCGTACCAGCCGTCCCACGCTACGCCCTGACCAAGGTTCAGCAGCACCGGTCGGGTGGGGTCGGCTTGGCGAATCTTCGTGTAATCATCAATTATCTTCTGGGGCAGGATCGGCGGGCCGTAGCCTTTGCCGTCTCGTAACGGCTGGGCGTTGTCCGGCTCATCGCCGTGCATCCAGCCGATGATCGTCGCGTCATCTGCGCGCTCAAGAGCCACTTTGTTTTGATGGCAGATGACTTTGATGCCCGCCGCCTTGAGCTGTCCAAGCTGTTCTTCCGTGGGGCCTCTCCAGAGCCCAACGTAGGTGTTGAAGCCGGCCTGCTTGTATTGGGACGCTTTGCCCGGGCTCTGCAGCCAGACGGCTATTGGAAAGAAACCGGGGTCGTGCGGAGGCCCGTTCTCCCATCTGGTGTATGGGTTTGCGGGAGCGTTTGCGCCCAGGGCGCTGCCGAAGATCGACATAAGAACGACAAAACAAATCGAGCCAGCCGTACTCAATCTCCACATGAGTCTGATCCTCCAAATAAAAATGGGCATTTTCAGTGAAGAACAAAGTAACACCAATATTGAAGGAAGGCAAGCAAAAGCCGGGTTGCAGTTCCGTGCCTGTGCAGAAATTTCCCAGATAAGGCTTGATTAACCGCTCTATCAATACTAAGATTCACGCTTTTGCCCCGGAGAAATGGTCGGCGAAAAGGCTTAATCGAAAGGAGTACTGCGATGCAAAGGCCCATTTCAGCATTAATCCGCGTGATTGTTCTGCTATTCTTGTCCTTTTGTTTTCTATCCTATGGTGTTGCATATGGCGAGGCTCTCGCCCAGATCACCGTCGAGGCGGGCGACTACGTGCGAATGGACACGCCTGTGGCGACACAACTGGACGGTGTGCCGCTGGGCTTTCCGACCGATCAGATCCACCTGGTAGAAGTGAAAGGCTCGCAGCGCACCGAAGTTCCGGCGCAGCTTGAGCCCGGCAGCCCCCCACGACTGTGGTGGGTGCTTTCCGGCAGGACCGAGGCGGGGGGCAGACGCACATACGAGTTGGTGGGAGGTGCCGGTCCCGCGGCCTCTGGCGTAAAGACGGCGCTGAACGAAAAGGTCCTGCAAGTAGAAGCAAACGGCACGAAGGTTCTGAGCTATAACCATGCCGTCGTGCCGGCGCCGGCGGGGCAGAGCCGTCTGTTTGACCGCAGCGGCTTTGTTCATCCGCTCTGGTCGCCGGCGGGGTCGATCCTCACAAACATTCATCCGAAGGACCACTACCATCACCTGGGAATCTGGATGCCCTGGACGCACACCGAATTCGAGGGCAAGGAAGTCGATTTCTGGAATCTTGGCGAAGGACAGGGAACCGTCCGCTTCAAGAAGTTTATTTCGACCACGAGCGGCTCGGTCTATGGCGGCTTCCAGGCCGAGCAGGAGCACGTTGCACTCAAGACTGATAAGGGAGAAAAGGTTGTGCTCGACGAGATCTGGGACGTCCGCGTTTATAACGTCGGCGGCCCCGGCAGCGGGTACTGGCTTTGGGATTTTGTATCAACCCAGCGATGTGTTGCGGAGAGCCCTCTGAAGCTGCTTGAGTATCGGTACGGCGGGTTCGGCTTTCGCGCAACCGCCGGCTGGAAGGGCGAGACGGCTGCGTATCTGACCAGCGAGGGAAAGACCCGCAAGGACGGCCACGGGACGCGCGCCCGATGGTGCGACACCGCGGGCGTCTCCGATGGACAATGGAAGGGCGTGACGTTCTTCAGCCATCCGAAGAACTTCCGGCACCCCGAGCCGATGCGAATCTGGCCCGGATTCGACGACGAGGTGTTCTTCAATTGGGCGCCTGTCCAGACGGGTGAGTTCGAGATGAAGCCGGGCGAAGACCATGTGTTCCGGTATCGCCAATACGTGCATGAGGGGAAAATTGACGTCGAGAAGACCGAGCAGCTCTGGAACGATTATGCTCACCCGCCCAGGATGACCATTGAGGCCGTCCGGCCGGGCAATGCTGTTGTGCTGTTTGACGGCAAGGACTTTTCGCAGTGGGTGGCCGACGGTGGCAAAGACATCGGCTGGCAGATGGTCGATGGGGCAATGAAAATCGTGCCCAAGACCGGCAGCATCGTGACCAAGCAGAGCTTCGGCGATTTCAAGCTGCACGCGGAGTTCAAGACGCCGCAATTGCCGGCGGACGTCAAGGGACAGGGCCGGGGCAACAGCGGCATTTATATCCAGCGCCGGTATGAGCTTCAGATCCTCGACTCGTACGGCCTGGAGCCCAAGGATAATGAATGTGCGTCGCTGTATCGATTCAAAGCGCCTGATAAGAACGTCTGTGACCTGCCGGGCCGGTGGCAAAGCTACGACGTGATTTTCCACGCCGCCCGCTATGAGGGTCAGAAGAAGGTCAAGAACGCGCGAATCACGGTGTGGCACAACGGTGTGCTGGTCCATAATGAAGCGGAGCTGAAAGACAAGACCGGCGCCGGCCGGCCGGAAGGGCCCGAGCCGGGCCCGATTCTCCTGCAGGAGCACGGCAACGAAGTCTGCTTCCGAAATATCTGGATTGAGCCTTTGTGAGAAGAGATTGGGGACATGAGAAGCAGGATGAGATTCGCCGGAGCGTTATTTGAGGCGCCGACCGTTGAAGTCGCGACACCTCCGAGGTGATTGGATAGAATTTTTTCGGTTGCGTACCACCGGGCTGCGGCTATAATCTGTAGAATATTTTCAAGTTACAGCAAGGGTGAATCGGATTGTTTTTCAGTGTAAGTGTCTTCGCAGAAAATAGTTCTGACAGATGCGCTCAGCAGGAGGAAATCGCAAGAAAACGGTGTGCATAGGCATTTTTTTCGCGTAGAACCGTCTATATTGTGGATGCGGTAAACGTATTCTGAGAATTTAGGAGAACGACAAATGGCAAGACCTATAACACTCTTTACCGGCCAGTGGGCGGACCTGCCGCTCGAAGTACTGGCCCAGAAGGCGGCAAGCTGGGGTTATGACGGCGTGGAATTGGCCTGCTGGGGCGACCACTTCGAGGTGGACAAGGCATTGAAAGACGACGGCTATTGCAAGGCCAAGCGTGAGTTGCTGGCGAAGTTCGGGCTTAAGGTGTTCGCGATCTCGACGCATCTGTGCGGCCAGGCCATCTGCGACAATATCGATGAGCGCCACAAATCCATTCTGCCGCCGGACGTCTGGGGAGACGGGGACCCCGAAGGCGTTCGCAAGCGGGCGGCCAAGGCGGTCATCAACGCCGCCAAGGCGGCCAAGAAGCTCGGCGTCAAGATCGTCAACGGCTTTACCGGCAGCTCGATCTGGCACATGGTCTATTCGTTCCCGCCGGTCTCGCCGAAAATGATTCAGGCCGGCTACGAGGACTTCGCCAAGCGCTTCATTCCCATTCTGGATGCCTTCAAGGCCGAGGGCGTCAGGTTTGCCCTGGAGGTGCACCCGACGGAGATTGCATTTGATATTGCCTCGGCTCAGCGCGCCATCGACGCCGTCAAAGGCCACAAGTCCTTCGGGTTCAACTACGATCCAAGCCACCTCGGCTACCAGGGCGTCGATTACGTCAAGTTCATCCGCACCTTCGGGGGCCGCATATTCCATTGCCACATGAAAGACGTCTGGTGGGGTCACGGCGACGGCACGGTAGGGGTCTTCGGCGGCCACACCGAGTTCGCCGACCCGCGCCGCTACTGGGACTTCCGCTCGATCGGCCACGGCGACATCA
>Ga0153916_10005094_pt1 | contig 10007 bp, 10 predicted proteins | sample Opewatmetagenome_FD_109642 | JGI IMG/M metagenome (GOLD analysis project Ga0153916, IMG submission 109642) | Freshwater wetland microbial communities from Ohio, USA - Open water 3 Core 3 Depth 4 metaG | ecosystem: Environmental > Aquatic > Freshwater > Wetlands | place: USA: Ohio, Lake Erie...
AGCACAACAGCTATGATATAATACAGAATGATCTTTTTTCTGCGTGATCCGGAATTGGCTGGTTTCATTAGTGTTGCATAGCTGATTGTTATCAAATGTACGAAAAATCAGGCAGATAAATTTACCTGTCTTATCCACCACTGGATTATCTGAACGAAGCATGAGGCAATTCTTCAATCAATGTTTCAATTGTCTGGGCTAAATTGAGCATCTTAGTCCGGAGGAAATATCAAATTAGAATAATACTTAAAAAAATCAATAAATTTAAACTTATAAAAATAGCCTGGAAACGTTCTTTTTATGCTTTAAAAACGACTTAAATGCACTCCGGATCGAAACTCCCCAAATACCCTCCGGTGTTTTTTGTCAGGATCACTGACTCCGTCAGAAAAAAGATGATCAGGATAAGCCGAAGGTTTACTCATCCTAACATTGCAATGCTTGAGATTGTCCAGAATTTGTGGCTTCTTGGCGCTGTAAGCGTTGCAACAGAACTGGGTATTGCCGATCTTCTAAAAGATGGTTCGAAAACCATAAAAGAGCTAGCCTCATTGACCGACATGCAGGAGGATTCTCTTTACAGGGTAATGAGATTGCTTGCATCAGAGGGAATATTCAGGGAATCTGAGAAAATGAGATTCTCAAATACCCATTTATCGGAATCATTGAAGGAAGAAGAGTTGAGGTATTTTATTCAGCATTCCCTGAACAAAATGCAATTCAGGATTTTTGGGGAATTAATACATTCTGTTAAAACAGGCAGAAGCACTTCCGAGCTTTTTATCAATAATGTATTTGAACATTTAGGTCAGTCGCAGGAGTTGAATGACATCTATAACAAAGCAATGACAAATACATCAAGGATGCAGGCTGCAGCTGTTATGTCAGCATTCAGTTTCAATAAATATAAGCATGTAGTTGACGTAGGCGGAGGACTGGGATTCTTTCTTTCAACAATCCTGGCAAAATACAGTACTCTTCAGGGAACTCTCTTTGATCTGCCTCAGGTCGTAAACGGTTCCGGAAATATGCAGGAAAATAAAGATATTTCTGACAGGTTGAAAATTGTTTCAGGAAGCTTTTTTGAGGCAATCCCTGATGGAGGTGATCTGTATATATTGAAAAATATTCTTCATGGATGGAGCGATGAAGATTCTGTAAATATCCTGAAAAATATACGGAAGGTTATGCCGGAGGATGGAAGATTAATGATAATCGAAATAATCATTGAAAATAAAAATAAACCATCATGGGGTAAAATGACTGATATTTTCATGATGGCAGGTCTTGGCGGCAGGGAACGAACAAGGAGTGAGTATCAGGATTTACTTGACAGGGCAGGATACAGAATTGAAAAGATAAAGAGAACGGTATCTCCGCTGAGTCTTATCGTTGCTGCAGTAAACAGGAATAATTAGATTTCATTGACTGATCTTAGGCTATTTTATGTATAATTGCAGTCTTCGTTATTATTTTTTATGGATTTGAAGCCGGTCATCATAGTAAAAGACCTTACGAAGAGATACAAGGGATCTGACACAGATGCTCTTAAGGGGATCAACCTGGCTGTTAACGAAGGAGAATTTTTAGGTTTGCTGGGTCCAAATTCTGCAGGAAAGACTACTCTTACTTCAATAATATGCGGATTAATAAGCTCAACTTCCGGTAATGTGAAGGTTTTTGGCAAAGATGTTACTAACTCTTTAGGTCATGTAAAACACATGATTGGACTTGTACCTCAGGAAATTGCACTCTACGCTGCTTTAACCGTAAAGGAAAATATACTGTTTTACGGACATTTGCAAGGATTTCATGGACCGGAGCTTCATAGGAAAGTGAAAGCATTGATTGACATTTTCAACCTTGGGGAGCATGCATCAAAGCTTATTTCACATTGTTCGGGTGGGATTAAAAGACGTGTTAACCTGATAAGCGGAATTATCCATAATCCAGTACTCCTGCTGCTTGATGAACCAACACTTGGTGTCGATATTCAACTTCGCGAAATGATATTTGAATATCTTACAGAATTAAATAAAAAAGGGACGACAATCATATATACAACACATTATATGAAAGAAGCAGAATTGCTTTGCACAAGAGTTAATATTATTGATCATGGAGTATTGATTGCCGACGGCATACCGGCAAACCTGATTGCTGAAAACGAAGGATGTACCGATCTAGGGCAGGTATTTCTGAAAATGACAGGAAGAGATTTACGCGACTAGAATTAAATTACATTGAAGAAATTTCTATCCATAGTAAAAAAAGATTTTCTGCTTTTATTAAGAGACTGGCCAGGTCTGGCAATCCTGTTTGTGATGCCGGCAGTGTTGTTGATAGTAACTACTTTGGTTCAGGAAAATGCTATTCCTACAAATAAATCCGGATTTAAAATTATCATTGTCAATGCCGATTCATCAGTTTTGGGTGAAAGTATTGTTAATGATCTTATAAATTCGGGATATCTTAATTTCACTACGTTTAATACAGTCGATGAAGCTAAAAATGCAATTTTAGATGGTAAATATCAGCTGGCTATAATTATACCGGACAGCGCTACCGAAAAACTTTTTAATCTTTTAAAAGTATATACTGAAAGCGACGTGCACTCAAATGATCTCTTTTCAGGTGATTTAACCGGAATAATTTTTCTTTATGATCCCGGTTTGCAAAGAATAGTTAAAAATGCCGTAGTCATGCCCATGAAAACAGCAATACAGTTATCAGCAGTAAAAGTTTTAATGGCGCAGTATACTGAAGAGGTAAATAAATCTGTGAAGCAACATTCATCGGATTTTGCAGATAATCTTGCGAAGAAAGATTTTTTCGAAAACATTCCGGATTTCCCTTATAAGAATGAAGTGATAAAACGATTTAGTGAAGAACTAACTAACAAGGCAACGGAGGGACCAGAAATTAAATTACCTGTCAGTCCTACTTTAAATGGGGATATCATTAGGATAGATGAAGAAACTGTGAGAAAAGAAAACGCAGAATACAAGCCGAATGTTCTGCAGAATAATATTCCTGCGTTTACCTTGTTTGCAATGTTCTTTATTGTGATTCCCCTGGCAGGTAGTATAATAAATGAAAAGAATCACGGTACCTATAAAAGATTACGTACTCTTCCTGTTTCATTCTTTGAGATAATTTTTGCAAAAATTACGGTTTATCTTACCATTTGTATCCTTCAATTTATCTTTTTAATGTTTATTGGGGTATATATAATGCCTATATTAGGAGAATCACCTTCTTTAGACCTGCAGATCAAGTATCCGGCTCTTCTCCTGGCACTTATAGCCAGCAGCTTTGCAGCAATAGGTTTTGGAATTCTAGTCGGAATTTTTGCTTCCACACATAGTCAGGCTGCGACTTTTGGGTCTGTTATGGTAGTAATTTTGGCTATGCTTGGAGGAATTTTTGTACCTGCCTATTTGTTACCTGATATTCTCAGAAAAATCAGTATGGTTTCTCCTTTGCGCTGGGGGACAGATGCATTTCTTGGAGTGTTCGCCAGGTATGAAGGAATTGATAGGATCTGGTCCGAGTTATGTCTATTGTTTGGTTTTTTCGGTGCTTCTTTATTTTTGTCTTTTAAAATATTTAAAAGGGAAACCTGATCCCAAATTCAAACCAGCTTTCGACAAAAATGCCCTATCAAAATGATGTTCAAAGGATAAAAACACTAAATTTGACTTAGTCTATTCTTATCCAAGAATGAAATCATATGAAAGAGAAAGATCTTCTTGTTAATTGTCCGGAACATCAGCTGATACTGTATGCAGAAAAAAATGATGGGACTTATGGTCCCGTTCAGACAGGCGCTTATACGGCAGGGAATCATATATCTGAGCATTATAAAATTGTTGGCAACCTGAATAAATCACTTATTGAACGGTTACAAAACGGAGAGATCTCTCCTATATATTATTATATGATGATTGAAGACCTGTCTGTTTCTGAATTAGCAGGAAGAACCAGGATTTCGAAGATCTGTGTGAAAAAACACATTACACCAGAAGGATTTAAAAAGGTAAGTATTTCAAAATTGAAGCGATATGCAGATGTTTTAAATATACCGCTGGCAAATATGTTCCAGATAATTCATACTATCGAGGACAGGAACTGGGATATCGGATACCAGGAAGACATAGGCAGTTCAAAATCCAGTTCTATTTCACAGGTAAATACAAAAAATCAGTTTTTAGTTGAAACTAAAGTAATTCAAAAACTGAAATGACTCAAATTCCTTTCCGTCATATAATGGCTGCTCACTGTGAATCTGGTACAGTCACTGCCTTGCTTAACCATCATGGCCTTAATATTACTGAACCGATGGTTTTTGGTATTGCAAGCGGTATATTCTTCGCCTATTTTAAAACACCAATGATGGATTTCCCGATGTTTGCTGTCAGAAGCATGCCCGGTCAGGTCCGGATCAAATTTGCAAAAAGAACAGGTGTAAAATTCAAGACCAAAAAATACAGGAATCCGGCGAAAGCAGAAAAAGAACTGAATGATCTGCTTGATCATAATCAACCGGTTGCAGTACAGGTTGACTTTTTTTATATGAACTATTTCCCTCCATGGTTCAGGATACATGTAAATGTGCACTTTATTACAATAATCGGGAGAGAGGGCAATAAATATTATGTAAGTGACAGCTATCATCCGCAGATTGCAGAAATTGACCGGGAAGCTTTAACGAAAAGTCGTTTCGCCGGAGGTTCAATGGCCCCGAAAGGATTCATGTTCTACCCTGTTCATATACCTGATAAAATAGATCTGGGGAAAGCAATTAAAGATGGCCTAAAGGGAACAATATACAACATGCTCAAAATACCCTTGCCTTTTGTAGGCGTAAAAGGGATAAGAAGATTTGCTGATAAAATTGTTGATTGGCCAGGTTATGCCAGAGACGAAGATATGTTGGCTGACAGGATATTCAAGATCACTGTTTTTCTTGAGGATCAGGGTACAGGGGGAGGTGGATTCCGGTTTTTGTATGCTTCTTTTCTTCAGGAAGCCTCAAAGGTACTTAATAATCCCAGACTTAATGATATGTCGAGGGAAATGATGGGAATAGGCGATAGCTGGAGAGAAATATCTCTTGCTGCAGCAAGAATTGCAAAACAGAGGGACTTCAGCAGGGAAAGATTAATGGAAATTGGAAATATGTTATACGGAAGAGCTGACATGGAAGAGAGGTTTTTTACAAACCTTAAAAAGGAGTTAATAAATCATATATAAACAATATACATGCCTTTGAATTCACTGGAGGAGATTAAGCTGGAGGTTAAAAATCTGATAATTGAAACTCTTAAGTTTGAAAATATCAAACCTGAAGATATTCTGGATAACGTGAATTTTTTTAGCGGGGGAAATACAATTAAGATCGATTCAATTGATGTTATTGAACTTGTGGTAGCAATTCAAAAAAAGTTTTCTTTTAAAATCGACGATCAGAACCTTGCCAGGGAAATTATAAATACAGTTAACAGTATTGCAGAATTTGTTTATTCTCAGCAACGAAAAGCCTAACTTCATGTTTCAGAAAATGATTGTTTTTGCACCCGCTCGGTTAAATTGATGAATAAAGTTATATCAAAGGCGTTTACAAATTTATTACTTGGGACAAGATTTATCATATTATTAAAATTGGTTTTCAAAAACGGGATTGGCCTTAATCCCAAATATATCCTAAGATTTTTGTCCCTGGTACCGATTTCCCTTCTTTCTGAGATATTTATACTGGTTGAGAAAATAAAATTCAATCGGAAAATCAAACAAACCAGAATAGAAAAACCACCTGTAATTATCATAGGGCACTGGAGATCAGGAACAACCTTTCTTCATCAACTTATTTTACAGGATAATCAATTCACAGCACCAACTGTTGTTCAGGTAATAGCTCCTGAACATTTTCTTTTCAGTACAAAATATTATATCCCGATATTAAAGGTTCTTCTTCCCGAAAAACGGCCCATGGATGAAGTGGAAATGGCGCCTCTTGGCCCCATGGAAGATGAATGGGCCTTTATCAGGATGGGTTCTGAAACCCCCCTTGTAAAAATTTTTTTCCCGTTGGCAAAAATAAAAACCCTGTTCGATATTCAGGAATTTATCCCGCAGGGTAAAAAGCTTGTGCAATGGAAGAAGAATATGTTAACTCTGCTGAAAAAGATCACATTACTTACTCAGAAACAGATAATTCTTAAAAATCCGTTTCACACACCAAGAATATTGCTCCTTGCAGAGGTATTACCCGGAACCCGTTTTATTCATATAGTCCGGCATCCTTATAAAATTGTTCCTTCCGCAATTTATACGTGGAATATTATGTCAGAAGAAAATGCATTTAAAAGCGGATGGAAGAAACCAACAATTGATGAGGCTGCCAGGATTGTAGATGAATTCTGGCGTTCTGTGAATGAAAATAAAAAAAGATTAAAGAAAAATGAATTTGCAGAGGTCAAATACGAAGATCTTGAAGCGGATCCCGTTGAGGAGCTGAAACGCATATATAAAGAACTTAATTTAGAATTCAGTAACCAGTTTGAAACAAGTGTAATTCAATTCATGGAAGAAAAGAAAAATTACAAAAAAAATGTCTTCAATTTAACCATGGAAGAAAAAAATATTATTGAAAAGAAACTAAGCCATTATTTCAAGGCATATAATTACGAAATTCAGTAATAATAAGAGGGTTATTCAATCTACAATTGCTCTGTCCATAATAAATTAAAATATGAAAAATTTAACTTGAATATTAATAAAGTACTAACTTTGATATAATCATTAGAAAGAGTGACGAAATCTGGCAAGATGATTTAAAACTCAATAATAATCGAGACAATATTTATTAATCTCAAAAATCTTTTAATATGAAAACAAAAATCTTCTGGATTTTTTTGATCACTCTGATGACAGGTTTCTCTTCTCTTTTTGCACAGGGATTTCAACCTCCTTCACCGGGGAAAGCTGTCGTTTATTTTGTTCGTGTAACATCATATGGATATGCTGTTTCTTTTGAGTACTTCCATCAGGATAAGTATATAGGGGTATTCAAAGGGAAAAGCTATATGCGTTATGAATGTGATCCTGGGGAACAACTACTATGGGCATCCTCTGAAAATAAGGAATTTGTAACTTGTGATCTTAAGGAAGGCGGTTCATACATTATCATTGTTGATGTAATAATGGGCGGTATGAAAGCACATGTCGGTTTTAATCCGATAACTGCAAGTGATGACCGGTTTGAGAGGGCAAAAGAGCTTATAAATTCAGAACCTCCGGTTGTCACAAGTCAGGAAAAAATTGATGAATTGAATAAAAAATTAGCAAAATTCATCCCTGAACAGCTTAAAAAGTATAATGAAATATGGAAGAATGAGAAAAACTTTAAACATATTTCAGCCGACATGGCTATTCCTGAAGAGGCAATGAAATAGTTTATAGTTTACTTTTTGATAACCTGCAATGATGCCGACCAGCTGCAAATAGTTTTGATATCTTCTTCTGTTGGAACTGTATCTGGATTGTTTTTTATGTAGCTTTTCGGTGGCATTTTATTTTTAGTTACTTTTTTGCACATCGCTTTTGCTTTGGATGCCTGTTTTTCCGGTGTATATTTATCCCATGCTGATAAATTGAGAAACGATAATGCAAATTTCATTCCTGGTTCAATATGACAATCGACACAGGAATTCTCAGCTATCTTCATCACATCAGCAGGTATCAGTTTCTGATTCTTACCGGCCTTTTGAGTTGATTGTCCTGAAACCAGGGCGGCTATCAGGGCAGTAAATAAAAAAACAACAGCAACTGCAGCAATTATCGTAAAAATTTTTTTCATATAGCAATTGTTTAATTAGGGATTGAAATGTGATGAACATTAAACCATTGTGAAATGAGATTAATATTGAAAATAAATATAGGATAATTCTGGGAATTATCCTATAATGTTATGAAATATTTCATAAAAGGAAAGTCAAGTACTGAAGCCTAAGCTAATCCTCAAGCCAGTCCATTCATCTTTTTAATAAATTTGGATAAGGTCGGTCATATCCTTTCACTGAATGCCAGATTATTCTGTTAAAAATATCTTCATTAATACGATCAACATCATTAAGATCCTGTTCCAGAGATTTTTTTGCCCAGTATAATTGATCTCCGGAAAGTGAAATAAGTTCCGGATTAAGCTCATCAAGAGATATATTATTTTTTACTGCTTTATATGGTGTAAAATCAGGTTTGTCGGTAAAACAATCGACCATGGCTTCTGCAGATAAATCGAGTTGATTCATTGGCGGAATACCGAAAATATCCTCAATGGTTCTGACCATATTTATCTGGGAATAATATGTCGATACAACTTCACCTCTTTTAGTATATGGACTAATAACCAATCCAACAGTCCTGTGTCCATCAACATGATCAAGTCCGTCCTGGGGATCATCTTCGGTTACCAGGATGCAAGTCTCTTTCCAGAATTTACTTCCCGAAATAGCTTCAACAATTTGTCCGAGAGCAAGATCGTTATCAGCGACTGCAGCCTTTGGTGTAGGCATACCCGGCCGTGTTCCTGAAGTATGATCGTTGGGCAGCAGCATTATTATGAAATTTGGAAGATCATTGTTTTTTTCAAAATTCTTTAACTCTTTAATAAATTCTGCTGCACGATACACATCAGGTACTTCATTGGGGAATCCTATATAAGTTGGACACAGATAAGGCGTAAGTTGCTCAAGATTGGCCTTTGCCTGAATCTTTATATTATTGGTTCCTGCTTTAAAGTCCTGATATATCTCTGTAAATGTTGCATCATCAGGATCAATTATTGCACGTACAAATTCACCATAATCGCGGAATGTCAATCCATGATTTAAAACATTATCCCATATAAAGCCCGAACTGGCATAAGCAAGAGCGTCATCTCCGTCATAAGGATAACTACGTGGGAAACCGCCAAACGACTTCTCCAGATAATCTGTTACAAATGCTTCATCTGTCCATTGGTGTCCATCTGCACTTAAAACCCCGCTACAGTAAAAATTGTCTAACAGGACAAATGTTTCAGCCAGAAGATGATGATTTGGTGTAATTTCCCTTCCAAATTACAATAAACTGGTGTCACCATCTCCTTTTGCCATATCACTGAACACCTGATCATAAGTTCTATTTTCTTTAATAATATAAACAACATGTTTGAAGAATGAAGTCTGACTTGGCAACACAGGTACAGGAACTTTTTCCCTGCTGGCTTCTGATTGATAAAGTCCTTTTAGCTTTTCTGCCCAGGAATTATTTAAATTAACAGTTTCTGTCATTTTTTGAAGTTCAGGTCTGCCGGGTAACGGGATGATTGAAATGGATCCGAGATGATTATGTGAATTATATCCAATACGGTCCGTCCTCTGATTACGCGAACCAATTCCTTTAACATTAGCCACATAAAGAATTTTCCCGGTTTTGTTCAGAATGACTGAACCGGGATACCAACCGGTTGGTATATATCCCAGAACCTTCCCGGGAGTCCCCGTTTGAATAACACAAACAGCGTTATCGGTTCCATTGGCAACATAAAGAAATTTCCCATCAGGTGAAATTATCAGGTCGTTTGGTGAACTGCCAAACAGGATATTTTCCTGCATGTGCACAGATATGTTTTCAACTACCTCATCTGTAGTTGTATTAATAACTGAAATAATATCACTGTTTGCGCATGCAACATACAATCTCTCTTTATCAGGACTCAGCACTATATCACAAGGGTGCAAACCGACTTCAATAATTTTTGTCTGCACATTCCTGACCAGATCTACTACTGAAACTGCGCCGTTATTTGCTATACCTGTTTTTGGATCCACCAGTACCTGCGTACCAGATGAATTATATGTAGATTCACCTTCAACAGGATGCCGGCCACCCCAATTGGTTACATAAGCTTTTGTCTGGGAAGCACATAATACACTGTATGGAGCAACACCTACCGGAACCTC
>Ga0153916_10005095_pt1 | contig 10006 bp, 8 predicted proteins | sample Opewatmetagenome_FD_109642 | JGI IMG/M metagenome (GOLD analysis project Ga0153916, IMG submission 109642) | Freshwater wetland microbial communities from Ohio, USA - Open water 3 Core 3 Depth 4 metaG | ecosystem: Environmental > Aquatic > Freshwater > Wetlands | place: USA: Ohio, Lake Erie, Old...
CCTCGTCGGTGAGCCCCATCACCCACAGGTGGTCGAACTCCATGCCCGCGGATTCGAGCACTCCCAACGCTTGTATGGGCACTTCGGGGACCTCGGGCTGAAAAAGCGTGTCCGCGGCGATGCGCTGCAAGCGCGCGCAGGCATCTTCAAAGCGCATGCCAGCGGCGACGCGCTCGAGCGCGGCCAAGCCGGCAAGCGCATCGTGAAATTTCTTCAAGGTCTGGTACTCGACCGAGTCGAGCGCGCGCTCTCCGGGAAAGCCGATCGCATCGAGAAGCGCGGACATCGCTTTGGCCCATTCGGCCGGGCCCTTCGAGCCGGAAAGATTCTCGCGCGCACGAATCGAGAGATCGGCCAGGCCGCGCGATAGGATCGGGCAGGTCCGAATCGAGTACCTGCTGCCGGGGTCGGTGAGCTTGGCAATCAGTCGGCGCAGCCGCTCCAGGCCGATTCTGGGCCCAGCGACCCTGCGCAGTTCGGCGTCGAGCCGTGCGCGGCTCACCAGTTCCGCCTCGGCCCCCGCGATGAACGGCGAACGCATAAGGCGGCTCGCGCTGGCGAATTCGATATCCCCGGTGGCAGCCGAGCGCGCGAGTTCTAGGGCGAGCAATGCGGCGGCAACGAGAGCATACGAGGACAACGGTTCGCCGAGGGAGACGTTGAAGGGGAGCGCCCGGCTTTCTGCGCCGGGAAGCGAATGCCCGGGCGCCATCACCTGAGCGAAAACACGGCGCAGGGCGTTTCGCGATTGCGCGAGATCAGGAACGACGATGCCGATGCGCGCCTTGGGGTTGGCTTCCAGCCTAGAGCGTGCCCAGCGCGCCGCGGCGCGGATCTCGTCCCTGGCGGAGGCAAAGGCAACGCGACGCGCCTTGGCCTGGCGCGCCTCGGGACCGCAGGCAAGGAGCCGTGTGCCTACCCGTCCCAGCGCAGCGAAAAACTCGCGCTGCTGCGCCGTAAGCATGTCGAAGCCGTAGGCGACGAGCGTGGCGGGCTTCTTCAGCGCCGCGTGCGCGAGATGCGGGCTGATGACATCTGCCAGCCGTGCCTGCTCGCAATGGCGCTCGCGTCCGCTGATGCCCTCGTAGCGCCACGCCCAATCGGCGAAGGCGCGGGCGTCGTCGTTGGCGGGATAGCCCTTCAAGCGCGGCGCCAGGCGCCACGCGTGCGCGAGTTGCCAGGCGTCGCGTGCGAGCGCCGCGGCGCTCGGCACCGATAGCAGTCCCGCGCCGGCTTGCGAGCCGCGTACGACGTCCTCCCAGAGAGCGAGCTCCTGCGCGCTCGTGAGCAGGACAGGGAGTTTCGCGGCGAGTTCGGAGTAGAGCGCGTCCTCGTAAAGCCGCTCGACAAATGCGGAAGCGGGCAGGATGTCGGCCGTCTCCCATGAAGCTAGATTTTTCTTCGCTTGCCCCTCGTCGAAATCGCGCCGCAGCGCAGCAGAGAGCCGCTGGTTGGGCGTGACGACGGTGACGCGGGCGCAATGACCCTGCGCGAGCTGCGCGAATAGCTCGGACTTTGATATCGAAGGGATGGTGGCGCCCGGAAACATGGGCGGCTACTTTAACGCGAAACGAGGAAAACTCCTCCCCCTTCAGGGGCAGGCCGGTAGCGGGACGGGTTGCCGATTGCGAACTCACCATCCCCACTCTCACCTCCCCTTGAAGGGGAGGGAATATTGCACTTTCTATTGCACTTTCGCTGCGTCGCGAATCGAGCCGCGGATTTACCGCTCGATCAGCTTGCGCTTGTCCTTGACCTTCGCCCACTCGTCGGCATCGGAGGGGGCTTCCTTGCGCTCTATGATCGGTTGCCACTTCTTGGAGAGCTCGGCGTTCAGCGCAACGAATTCACGCTGGTTGGCGGGTACGTCGTCCTCCGAGAATATCGCCTCGACCGGGCATTCCGGCACGCACAGCGTGCAGTCAATGCACTCGTCGGGATCGATGACCAGCATGTTCGGCCCTTCGCGAAAGCAGTCAACAGGACAGACATCGACGCAATCGGTGTACTTGCACTTGACGCAGCTTTCTGTGACGACATATGCCATAGCGTGGAATACCTCAAAAGGTGCGGATATAGACGGGAGAATCCGCCGTGAATTTTATCACGCCTCGTGACGGCATGAAGTTATTGCTTTAGAAATAATCGCTTGGCGAGATCGCGTCTCTGCTCCAGGCACGGCAGCGTTATTTTTGCTAGCATGAGCACCTTTGGGGGGCGCCCGCTGGGTTATCCCCACCCCTTGCACCGAGGAATTCATGAGCGAGATCATTCAACACGTCACCGATGTCAGTTTCGAACCCGAGGTCCTGAAATCGGACCTACCGGTGCTGGTCGACTACTGGGCCGAATGGTGCGGCCCCTGCAAAGCCATCGCCCCGGTGCTCGAAGAGGTGGCAAAGGATTACTCCGGAAAGCTGAAGGTGGCGACACTCACCGTGGACGACAACCAGGAAATCCCCAAGCGCTACGGTATCCGCGGCATACCCACCCTGATGCTGTTCAAGAACGGCAACATCGAGGCGACCAAGATCGGGGCCCTGTCCAAATCCCAGCTCACCGCCTTTCTTGACAGCAACATCTGAACCCGTTAACCTGCGCCTAATAGAGCCGGTGCGGAACCAATAGCCGTAGTCTGCTATCCCCGCCGCCGGCAAAAGTCCAGCATCGCCGGGCATCCGCCCTGCGGGCTTTTCCTTCCAGCTTCAGTTCCCCTAGTGTTTCAGAGGACGGTCTGAGGTTTCTCATTCCACGCGAGTTTCCATGCAATTGTCCGAGTTGAAAACTCTCCACGTCAGCCAGCTTCTCGAAATGGCGGTGACCAACGAGATCGACAACGCCAATCGCCTGCGCAAGCAGGAACTGATTTTTGCTCTGCTGAAAAACCGCGCCAAGAAGGGCGAGTCGATTTACGGTGACGGTACGCTCGAAGTGCTGCCCGACGGCTTCGGTTTCCTGCGCTCACCGGATACGTCCTACCTGGCCTCGACCGACGATATCTACGTCAGCCCGTCGCAGATCAGGCGCTTCAACCTGCACACCGGCGACTCGATCGAGGGAGAAATCCGCACGCCCAAGGACGGCGAGCGCTACTTTGCGCTGGTCAAGGTCGACAAGGTCAACAGTGAGCCGCCGGAGGCCTCCAAGCACAAGATCCTGTTCGAGAACCTCACCCCCCTGCATCCGGACGAGCAGCTCAGGCTCGAGCGCGACATCAAGGCCGAAGAGAACATGACCGGCCGCATCATCGACATCATCGCGCCCATCGGCAAGGGCCAGCGCGGGCTGATCGTCTCGCCGCCCAAGGCCGGCAAGACGGTGTTGATGCAGCATATCGCGCACGCAATCACCGCCAATCACCCGGACATCGTGCTGATCGTGCTCCTCATCGACGAGCGGCCCGAGGAGGTGACGGAAATGGTGCGCTCGGTGAAGGGCGAAGTGGTGGCCTCGACTTTCGATGAACCTGCCTCGCGGCACGTACAGGTCGCCGAGATGGTGATAGAGAAGGCCAAGCGCCTGATCGAACACAAGAAGGACGTGGTCATCCTGCTCGATTCGATCACGCGCCTGGCGCGCGCCTACAACACTGTCGTGCCGGCCTCGGGCAAGGTGCTCACCGGCGGCGTCGATGCCAACGCGCTGCAGCGCCCGAAGCGCTTCTTCGGCGCGGCCCGCAACATCGAAGAAGGCGGTTCGCTCACCATCCTGGCCACGGCGCTGATCGACACCGGCAGTCGCATGGACGACGTGATCTACGAGGAATTCAAGGGCACCGGTAACATGGAGATCCACTTGGACCGGCGCATGTACGAAAAGCGCATTTTCCCAGCCATCAACGTCAATCGTTCGGGAACGCGCCGCGAGGAATTGCTGGTCGAGAAGGACATCCTGCAGAAGATCTGGGTGCTGCGAAAACTGCTCTATCCAATGGACGATCTGGAAGCGGCCGAATTCCTGGTCGACAAGATCCGCGCGACCAAGAGCAACGCCGATTTCTTCGATTCCATGCGCCGCGGCTAAAAGTATCGCAAGTCAGGGTACGCCTGGCGCTTCCTTGGGGAGGAGACACCATGCAATCTACTAGACAAGTTTTCGGTATCGGATTCGTCGCTGCGATCCTGCTTGTTCTGGCGAATGTCGCGGCTGCCCAGCAGTTCGCCGGGCAGACCGTCACGATTGTCGTCAATTTCCCCGCAGGCGGACCGAGCGACATCGAAGCGCGCGTCATGGCCAAGCATCTGCCGAAATACGTGCAAGGCGCAACCGCCGTGATCGTTCGCAACGTGGGTGGCGGCGGCGGAAATATCGGCGTCAATCAGCTCGGCGAGGCCTCGGGCAGGGACCGGCTGAACCTCGGCTTTTTCACCTGGAATCCGCTCAACCAGGTGATCGGGGACGAATCCCTGCGCGTGCGCTACAACGATTTCAAGCTGATCGCCGGGATGCGCCAGACAACGCTCGTTTACGCCCGGCGCGACACCGCTCCCGGACTCAGCAAGGCGGCGGATATCGCGAAGGCCCGGCCTTTCAGGGCCGGGGGGATGGGACCGGCAGGGCACTCGACGGTTCGCCAGCGCCTGGCGCTTGATCTGCTTGGGGCGAAATACGAGACCATTCACGGCTACAAGGGCCTGCGCGAGATCGATACGGCGATGCTCCAAGGCGACATTCAACTGTCGAGCAACTCGCTTCCAGGCTATTTCACCTCCGCCAAACCGAATCTGGTGGACAAAGGAATCGCAATGCCCCTGCTGCAATACGATCGCGCCGATGGCTTGCCGGGACGCAGCCCCGATCTCCCCGACGTGCCGACTTTTCTCGAGGTCTACAAGGTAGTTTTCGGGCCCGATGCGATGCCGAGCGGCGAGAAGTGGCAGGCGCTGCAGCTTCTGACGCGAATCCTGGACAGCATGTACCGATCCGTTTTCATGCCGCCGACTGCGCCGGCACCGGCGGTGGAGGAAATGCGCGGCGCGTTCGAAAAATTGGCAAGGGATTCGGAGTTCATCGCCGAGTACGAGAAAGTGGTGAAATTCAAGCCGCGCTTCACCACCGGTGCCGAAGGCGAACACGTGATCGCCGAGCTGGGCAATATTCAGCCCTCGATGGTGGAATTCTTCCGCAAATACGTCGAGGCAGGACGGTAGAAAGGCAGGATTCGGGATCTAGGATTTAGGATATGGGATTTGGGATTTAGGGTCTTGAATTTGGTATCGGTTGTCCCTACTTATGCGCAGTACGTTGGAAGCATCAAGGCTTTGGATTCCCGCTTCGCGGGTAATGACGTTATTCAAGGCTTCCCGGAGCTTCTGGGGCGCCTTGCCTGGGGTATTGATTTACGGGATAATTGCGCCCCTTCCGGCCGTCTGTGCGGCCCCATCGCCAGGACTACAGCCATGAAAGAGAAAATTCACCCGAGTTACAAGGAAATCGAGGTCAAGTGCAGCTGCGGCAACACGTTCAAGACGCGCTCGACGCTCGCCAAGCCGCTGCACGTGGAGGTCTGCTCATCCTGCCATCCTTTCTACACGGGCAAGCAGAAGATCGTCGACACGGCAGGCCGGGTGGAGAAATTCCGCCAGAAATACGCCGCCAAACCGGCCAAGACGGCCAAGGCAACCGCCACCAAGGCACCGGCGGCATAGCTGCCCGTCGGACCGTCCCCACAAAGGCAGCTTCGGCTGCCTTTGTTACTTTTCGCGGCAGCTTCGGCTGCCTTCGTCGTTTTCTGGTGGAGGATTTTCCTGCCATCTCCGGCGCGGGGCAGCACCCGTGCATCACCGCGGGATAAAATGCGCGCATGTTTCCGCGCCTCCGGGCCGTTCTTCTAGCTCTGTCTTCCCTGCCGCTAGCCGACTGCGCCCAAAATGCCGTCACCGGCGAAGCGAACTTCGTGCTTGTCACCAAGCAGCAGGAGTTGTCGCTGGGAGAGCGTGCTGCTCCGGACGTGAAGAAGAAATACGCGCTCTACGACGCGAGGGGATTACGGGACTACGTGAACACAGACGGTCAGCGCCAGGACGAAAACGCCGAACGCATGCTGCGCCTTATCAATTCAATCTACATCAAGGGCGAGCCGCAACCCGGACAATCGGGCAAGGTCATTGAATGAAAGCGCCGCTGCGCCTGCCGCTTCCCCTCCAACGCTGGCCGCTGGCCGCTCTGCTGATTGCGTTTACCTTTCCCGGACTGATCGGGCACGATCCATGGAAGACCGAGGACGCAATCGGCACCGGCTTGGTACATCAAATGCTCGCCCACGGCCAATGGCTGGTGCCATACCTGGCCGGCGAGCCGTTTCTCGAGGACGGACCGTTGCACTATTGGTTTGCATCGGCGCTCGCATGGCTTGCCTCGCCGTTCATCCCGATCCACGAGGGCGCCCGCTTGGCAAGCGGCGCGTTCGTGCTCGCGACGCTTTTTCTCATCCGCGGCGCGGCGCGCGAGCTCTACGGGAAAATCGAAGGCCAATGTGCGCTGCTCGCGATGCTTGGATGTCTGGGGCTGCTGATCCACGCGCACGAGAACCTAGGCGAAATTGCGATGCTCGCGAGCCACACGCTGTCGCTGTATGCGATCGCGCTGGCTAGGCGGCGAGCGCTGACAGCGGGGTTTGCCCTCGGCGCCGGCATCGCCGGCGCCTTCCTCGCCAAGGGCATCGCCGCAATGCTCATCCCGGCAATCGCTGCAGTCTTAGTGGCGCCGCTCGCAGCGGACTGGCGTAAGCGCGATTACGCGTACACGCTCATGATTGCGCTGGTGATCGCGGCCGCAGCCAGCGGCGCTTGGCTGACCGTCAGCGCAGCACGTGCGAGTGCCGCGCTGCACGCTTGGCTCGCATTCCAGCGTGCCGCGTTCGGCGTGCCCACGCCGGAGGGGCTGCTCGACTATGCGACGACCTTGTCGTGGAGCGCGTGGCCGGCATGGCCGCTCGCGTTCTGGACGCTGTGGGAACGGCGCCGCAAGGTTTTCGACGCAGGCACCGCGCTGCCGATTGCGGCACTCGTCGTCTCGGCGGTCGTGGTCGCCTTCATACGCGGGTCGCGCGAGATCAATGCCCTGCCGCTCTTGCCGCCACTTGCACTGCTTGCCAGCGCCGGTGTTCCACTCCTGAGACGCGGTGCAGCCGACGCGCTCACTTGGTTTGGCGCCACGAGTTTCAGCTTCTTCGGGTTGCTGGTATGGCTTGGGTGGTTTGCCATGATGACGGGTATTCCGGAGCCTATCGCGCACAATTTCGCCAAGCTGGAGCCGGGCCACGTTCCACAATTCGCATGGACCGCGTTTCTGATTGCCGCCGCGCTGACTATCGCCTGGATCGTCGTGCTGTTCGCAAGCGAGCGCTCGCCGCTGAGGAGCGTAACGGTCTGGGCAGCGGGTGTCACCTTGCTTTGGGGCCTGCTGATGACACTGTGGCTGCCGTGGATCGACTACGGCAAGAGTTACCGCCCGGTAGCAGAGGCGCTCGCGCGCGCATTGCCGAAGGGCACGCGTTGCATCGAGGGCCGCAACCTGGGAGAGTCGCAGCGCGCCGCACTGGATTATCATGCAGGCATCGTCACGCGCCGTGCTGGAGTTCGTCTTGGCAGCGGCTGCCCCGCCCTGCTGGTGCAGGGCAGACCCGGGGAAGACGATCGTCAGGTCGGCCGCGGGTGGCGCCGCGTCTGGGAAGGCAGCCGACCGCGCGATAAGGAGCGCTATCGCTTGTATCTGCGGATTCCATGAGCACACTCATCCACAGTCCGGCGTGGCGTGCGCTGGCCGCGCACAGCGCAAGCATGGCGGGAGCCAGGGTCACGCACCTGTTCCGCGCCGACGATCAGCGTGCGGCGCGGTTCTCATGCGCGTTTGGCCAGTTGCAGCTCGACTACTCGCGCCAGCTCGTCACGCAAGAAACCATGCAGCTTCTGTTCGCGCTGGCGCGCCAAGCCGACCTCGGCGGCTGGATCAGGCGCATGTACGCAGGCGAGCCAATCAATCACACCGAGGGACGGGCCGCGCTGCACGTTGCGCTGAGAACGGATCAAGTGGCTTTTCCCGCCAACGGCGACGTCATGCCCGAGGTGCGCGCGACGCGCGAGCGCATGCGCGCGATGGTAGAGAAGATGCGCGCGGGATTGCTGCGGGGCGCCACCGGCAAGGCGCTCGCCAACGTTGTCAACCTGGGCATCGGCGGCTCTGACCTGGGGCCCCGCATGGCGACGCGTGCGCTGCGCCCCTACCAGGCGGGCGGCGCGCGGGTGTTATACGTTGCCAACGCCGATCCGGCCGATCTGGATGGCGCGCTGGATGGACTCGACCCGCAGGCAACGCTTTTCATAGTCACCTCGAAGACTTTCACCACGGTCGAGACCCTGGACAATGCCCGCCGCGCCCGCGCCTGGTTGGAGCAATCGCTCGAACCGGGCGCGGCGCTCGAGCGGCACTTCCTCGCGGTTACCGCGAATGAAGCGCGTGCGCGCGAATTCGGCGTCGAGCCCGAGCGCATTTTCCCGATGTGGGACTGGGTCGGGGGCCGCTTTTCCCTTTGGTCGGCGGTCGCCCTTCCGCTGGCTATGGCCATCGGCATGGACGCATTCGACGAGCTGCTCGAAGGCGCGCGCGACATGGACGCTCACTTTCACACCGTGCCCCTGGAGCACAATCTTCCCGCGCTCCTTGGGCTGCTCGGCGTGTGGAATATCAACTTCCTCGGCGCCGGAACGCATGCGGTTATTCCCTACAGCGAGGACTTGCGCGAACTCCCGGCCTACCTGCAGCAGTTGGAGATGGAATCCAACGGCAAGCGTGTCGACCGCGACGGACGGGAGGTCGACTACGACACCGCGCCGATTATCTGGGGCGCGAGCGGGACCTCGAGCCAGCACTCGTTCCACCAGTTGCTGCATCAGGGCACGCGCCTCGCGCCGGTGGATTTCATCATTGCCGCTGACGGCGCAGGCGATGCGCGAGCGCGCGACTTGCTGCTCGCCAGCGCACTGGCGCAAGCCGCCGCGCTCATGGCCGGCGCACACGCGGAGGACCCGCACCGGCGCATTCCGGGCAATCGACCGCTGAACATGGTGCTCATGGAGCGGCTCTCCCCCGAATCGCTAGGACAGCTTATCGCCCTCTACGAACACAAGGTTTTCGTGCAAGGCGTGATCTGGAACATCAACAGCTTCGACCAATGGGGCGTCGAATTGGGCAAGCGGCTCGCCGCGGAGCTGTTGCCGGCGCTGCGCGAAGGCAAAATCGCGCCGCAGGCCGATCCCGCGACCAGCGCCCTGATCGAGCGCATCCGCAGCCTGCGCCGCCGCCCGCGCGCCTGATGCCGGGAGCATGCCGCGTGAATCGGGAAATCAACGTAGCGCTGCTCGATAAGCTGCGCGCCCTGCTCGGCGATCGAGTTACCACCTCAAGTGGCATTCGCGAACATCACGGCAAGGACGAGTCCTACCACCCCTACGCGCCACCCGACGCGGTGGCTTTCCCGAATTCGACCGAGGAAGTGCGCAAGCTGGTCGATATCTGCCGGCGCCACGCGACGCCGATGATTCCGTTCGGCGCCGGCACTTCGCTCGAAGGCCATGTACTCGCCGTCCACGGCGGCGTGTGCGTGGACCTGTCGCAGATGAATCAGATCGTGCAGGTGCACGAAGCGGACCTGGACGCGACGGTGCAGGCCGGCGTGACTCGCAGGCAATTGAACGAGCATATCCGGCATTCAGGCCTGATGTTTCCCATCGATCCGGGCGCCGATGCCACCCTGGGCGGCATGGCCGCGACACGCGCCTCGGGAACCAATGCGGTGCGCTACGGCACCATGCGCGAAAACGTGCTCTCGCTAACGGTGGTAATGGCCGACGCTCGCGTGATCAAAACCTCGCGCCGCTCGCGCAAATCGGCCGCAGGGTATGACTTGACGCGGCTTTTCGTCGGCTCCGAAGGCACTTTGGGCATCATCACCGAGGTTACGGTACGGCTGTACGCGATTCCCGAGGCGGTATCTGCCGCCGTATGC
>Ga0153916_10005096_pt1 | contig 10006 bp, 10 predicted proteins | sample Opewatmetagenome_FD_109642 | JGI IMG/M metagenome (GOLD analysis project Ga0153916, IMG submission 109642) | Freshwater wetland microbial communities from Ohio, USA - Open water 3 Core 3 Depth 4 metaG | ecosystem: Environmental > Aquatic > Freshwater > Wetlands | place: USA: Ohio, Lake Erie...
CCCGGCAGAACTCGAAGGTATTGTTGGGCTTGGTGTAGATGGCATCGGATAGGTCTTTGCCGACCTTGTTCTTATCGATGTCGAAGGCGGCCACGAAGTTGATGTCCCGGATGTGGTAGCCGCCGAGGTTGACGTGCATCAGGCCGGGCACGAACTCGTTTTCACTGGCGTCCTTGTAGTAGTGCACGCCCTGCACGAAAGACGAGGCGCAGTTCCCCACGCCGATAATGGCGACATTGATCTTACCCATGTCTCAACGGTTCCCCTTTCTGACGGGGCGTGGCCGTGGGTTTCCCCGGGGCTTCGCCCGAACGCTGCCATGAACTATACCGTTTTTAGGTGCGGGCTGTCAAGGGTTGAGGGGCTTAATGCCACCTGCCGTCATTCCAGCGAAAGCTGGAATCCAGGGGTATACGGATTGCTTCTCATCGCTCGCAATGAGATTTCGGGGCTTTGGGTGCATTTGGTAGGTTTAATCACCCCCTCAATCCCCCACAAACAGGGTTGTCTCGATCGCACAATTTCATTAATGTTTGAAGGGGAGAGAATGAAAGAGGGGGCGAAGCCCCCTCTTCTTTAGACTCCCCTTTCCCGCCATAAGTACCTGTGATTTCCTACCAGCAATGCTCGCGGGAGAGGGGATAAAGGGGTGAGGCTATCTCGGGCCAACCAGACGCAAACGGAACCGGAAATACGCTATAATTTTCAGGGGGTTTTTCTTGCACCATGCCCTGTTCCGTGCTATAATAAGTTTGCCTGCATCTGAATAGCTTTTGTACTAAAGTGGGTTCGATTCCCACTTTTTTAATTAATGTAACCGAATAACCGGAGGGTGCCATCCGAAATGAAGAGCGATTTCCTGCTCGCCATAACACAGCTTTCGGCGGAGAAGAACCTGCCGAAGGATGTGGTATTGACCGCCGTCGAGGCGGCGCTGGTGTCAGCCTATAAGAAGGACACCTTCTCGCCGACCCAGAACATCGCCGTCAAGATAAATCCCAGCAGCGGCAAGGTGGAAGTGTGGGCGGAAAAGACCGTTGTCAAGGACAAGCCCGACCCGGCGCTGGAGATATCGCTCCGGGAAGCTAAAAAGCTCAAAGAGGGCGTCAAGATCGGCGATATGGTCATGGTCGAGGCCACCCCGGCCAACGCCGGTCGCATCGCCGCGCAGACGGCCAAACAGGTCATCCTTCAGCGCCTCCACGAAGCCGAACACAGCGCCATCTTCGAGGAGTACGCCGATAAAGAGGGGGAGGTGGTCAGCGGGGTCGTCCAGCGCTTCGAGATGGGGCAGGTCATCCTCGACGTCGGCCGGACGGAAGCCGTCCTGCCCGGCGCCGAGCAGGTCCGCACCGAGCGCTATCGCGTGGGGCAGCGGCTCAAGGTCGTCCTCCTGCAGGTAGCCCGCACCGCCAAAGGCCCCAGGGTTATTGTCTCGCGCTCCCACCCGGAGCTCCTGCGCCGGCTTTTCGAACTGGAGGTGCCGGAGGTATACAACGGCACCGTGGAGATCAAGTCCATCGCCCGCGAGGCCGGCTTCCGCAGCAAGATCGCCGTGGCCGCCAAGCAGGAAGGCATCGACCCCGTCGGTTGCTGCGTCGGCCTGCGGGGCATCCGCATCCAGAATATCGTCAGCGAGCTAAGCGGCGAGAAGATAGACGTCGTCCAGTGGAACCCGGACATCGCCCAGTTCATCGCCCACGCCCTTAGCCCGGCCCATATCGTCACCGTCGAGCTTAACAAAGAAGAGCAGGCCGCTACCGTGATCGTCCCGGACCGGCAGCTCTCGCTGGCTATCGGCAAAGAAGGGCAGAACGCCCGGTTGGCCGCCAAGCTGACCGGCTGGCGTATCGATATCAAGAGCGCGTCTATGGCCGAGACAGAAAAGGCCGCGCGCACTAAAGTTGCCCCGGCGGCCGCCGTAGAGGCAGCCCCGCTGGCTGAAGAGCTCATACCCGCCGAACCGGAGCTGGTGCCGCTGGCCGAGGAACCTCTGCCGGCACTGGCCGAGCTTGAACCGGTCCTCACGGAAGAGCCGGCCGAAGTAGCCGAAGAGGCCGCCGAAGCAGAAGTCGAAGCTGAAGAAGTCGCCGAAAAGGTGCTGGTGCCGCCCAGGGGCATCGTGGAGCCGGTGGAAGAATTCAAACCGCAGCTCCGCTTCGCCGAGGACATCATGGCGCCCAGGCGTGCCGCCGCGGCCAAACCCGCTAAAGCCAAGAAGAAAAAGAAGGGCACCTTTGTTAAGAAGGAAAGTAGTGAAGACGTCGTGAAAGTCAGGAAGGCCGGGCGCGGGCGCGATTACACGGTAGAGGAGGAGGAGGAAGAATATATCTAACACCCGCCCGGCTTTGAAGCCGGTGCCGCTGCGTACCTGTGTGGCTTGTCGCAGCGCCAGGCCGAAGCGGGAGCTGGTGCGCCTGGTACGCGCCAACAGCGGCGAGATAGAGACAGACACTACCGCGAAAAAGGCGGGGCGGGGCGCTTACCTCTGCCGGGAACGGGCCTGCTGGGAAAAGGCCCTGAAAAGCGCCGGCCTGGAAAAGGCGCTGCGCTGTAGTCTGACACAGGAAAGCCGGCAGCGGCTCATGGAGACAGCTCTAAAACTGATTAAGGAGTCGACCAGTGCCCAGGGCGAGTAAACCGCGGGAGACCCCCACCCAGCCCGTGGCGGAGAAAGCCGGCCCGGAAACAGCCGCGGCCAAGGCGGCCGCCACCATCGAGATACCGCGCTCTATCGGCGTACGGCAGCTGGCCGACCTCATGCAGGTCGATTCCGTATTGGTTATCAAGCAATTGATGCGCGCCGGCATCATGGCCAACATCAACCAGGTCATCGATTTCCAGACGGCCGCCACCATCGTGGCCGGTTTCGGGTTAAAGGCCCATCTCCAGCCTCTCAAAGACCAGGCCATGACCAGCGCCGCCGAAGAAAGCAAAAAGCTCAAGAAACACCACCACAAAGAAACAGAAAACCTCCAGCCGCGGCCGCCGGTGGTGACGGTCATGGGCCACGTCGACCACGGCAAGACCAAGCTGCTGGACGCCATCCGGCAGACCAACGTGGTGGACCAGGAGGCGGGGGGCATTACCCAGCACATCGGTGCCTACCAGGCCACCATCGACGGGCAGAAGATCACCTTCCTGGACACACCCGGCCACGAGGCCTTCACCGCTATGCGGGCGCACGGCGCCAATATTACCGACGTCACGATCCTGGTAGTCGCCGCCGATGACGGCGTCATGCCGCAGACCATCGAGGCCATCAACCACGCCAAAGCGGCCGAGGTTCCCATCGTCGTGGCCATCAACAAGATAGACAAGGACAACGCCAACCCTGACCGCGTCAAGCAGCAGCTGGCCGAAATCGGTCTCGTCGTCGAATCATGGGGCGGCAACATCGTCAGCGTCGATATATCCGCCAAGGAAAAGAAAGGCATCAAGGAGCTGCTGGAAAGCGTCCTCCTGGTGGCCGAGATGGAAGAGCTCAAGACCGACCCCAACCGGCCGGCCGCCGGCACCGTCATCGAGGCCAGGATGGACAAGAGCCGCGGCCCCCTGGCCACCATGCTCATACAGGCGGGCACCCTCAAAGTGGGTGACACCGTGGTGGTGGGCAACACCTGGGGGCGGGTCCGCGCCATGTTCAACTACCTGGGCAAGCGGATCAAGAAGGCGGAACCATCCACGCCCGCCGAGGTCCTCGGCCTCGCCGAGGTGCCCCAGGTGGGTGATAACCTGGTGGCCGTCACCGACGAGCGCCACGCCCAGGCCATCCTCGCCAGGCACCGGGCCGAGGCCGAAAAACAGGCCCAGGCCAGGGCGGTCAACCTGAACAATCTCTACGACCAGATCAGCGCCGGCAAGGTCAAGGAGCTCAATGTCATCCTCAAGACGGACGTCCAGGGCAGCATCGAGCCTATCCGGCACTCATTGGAGCAGCTTGCTACCGACGAGGTTAAAGTAAGGATCATTCACGCCGGCACCGGTAACGTCTCTGAAAGCGACGTCATGCTGGCGGCGGCCTCCGGCGGCCTGATCATCGGCTTCAATGTCACCGCCAGCGAAGGCGCCCGGCGCGAAGCTTCCGCCAGTAAAATCGATATCCGCAACTATAATATCATCTATAACCTGACCGACGACGTCGCCAAGGCCCTCAAAGGCATGCTCGAGCCCACCTACGTTGAGGTCATCGAAGGCCGGGCGGAGATACGGGCCGTCTTCCCCTCGAGCAAAGAAACCAAAGTGGCCGGCGTCTATGTCAACGAAGGCAAGGTCACCCGCAGCAGCCAGGTCAGGGTGCGGCGGGGCAAGGAAGTCCTGGCGGAGTCCACGGTCAGCAGCCTCAAACGCTTCAAGGACGATGTCAAGGAAGTGACGGCTGGCTACGAATGCGGCGTTGGCGTCAAGGACTTCCACGATTTCCAGGTCGGTGATACGCTCGAGTTCTACAGCATGCAGCAGTCCCAATAGGGACAAACTCTAAACTCTAAATTCTAAACAACTCTGTCATTGCGAGGAGTCCCGATGTTAGTCGGGACGACGTGGCAATCTCATGGAACATAAATGTAGTGTTACCGAAAGTCGCAGTAAGGCAAAGGAGAGATTGCCACGGTCGCTTCACTCCCTCGGCATGGCAACTCCTCTCTCTTAGAATTTAGAATTTCGGATTTAGAAATTATTTCCATGTCACATCGCATCGAACGCGTTAACACCATGTTGCGTAAAGAGATCAGCGACCTGGTGCAGCACCAGTTGCGGGACCCCCGCCTCGGCGAGTTCGTCGCCATCACCGATGTCGAGACATCGACGGACCTGAGATTCGCCAGGGTCTTCGTCAGCTCCTTCGGCGGGCAGGAGGAAGAGCCCCAGGTGCTGCAGGTACTCAACTCGGCGGCCGGTTTTTTACGTAGCGAGCTGGCCAGGAACATCAGGATTCGCCGCATTCCCGAGCTTCATTTCGTCTGGGACAGCTCCATCGAACGCGGGGACCGCATCCTGCGCTTGCTCGACCAGGTCAACGCCGAACACGAGGAATGACCCCCTGTTTGTCATTCTGGGGGGAGCCCTCACGCTTCGCTCAGGGTAAACTCCGCGACTCCGAAGAATCCCGGAATATAATGGTTCGCCCCTCCTCGCCGGGATCCTTCACTCCGTTCAGGATGACAATCCTACTTTTTTAGAAGAATCGAAAGAATGTTATATAATGATGTGCGCATGGACGGCATTCTCAATATCAACAAGCCGGAGGGCCTGACCTCTTACGGCGTCGTCTCCCGGGTGAGACGCCTCAGCGGGGAGCGGCGGGTGGGGCACGCCGGTACGCTCGACCCCGCCGCCACGGGGGTGTTGCCTGTCTGTCTGGGGAAGGCAACCCGCATCGTCGAATACATCATGGGCGCCCCCAAGACCTACCTCGCCGGGATAGAGCTCGGGACCGAGACCGATACCTACGACGCCGCCGGAGCGGTCGTCAGCCGGAAGGATTCTTCGTATGTTTCCAGGCAAATGGTGAAAATAGTGCTGGACTCTTTCTGCGGGGAAATCCTACAGACGCCCCCGATGTACAGCGCCGTCAAGCACGGCGGCCGTCCCCTCTACGCCCTGGCGCGGGCCGGTCTCACCACCGAAAGGAAAAGCCGGCCGGTCACCGTTTATCGCCTGGACCTGGTCGACTGGCAACCGCCGTGTTTCACCCTTGAGGTGACCTGCGGCAAGGGCACCTATATTCGCTCGCTGGCCCACGACCTGGGCCAGGCGCTTGGATGCGGCGCTCATGTAAAAACGCTGGCGCGTACCCGCTACGGCTGTTTCGATATCAAGGACGCGGTACCCCTGTCAACGCTGGAAGAGGCCTTTCGTAACGGGGACTGGCAGCAATATGTCTATCCGGTCGATTTCCCGCTAAAGGACCTTCCCGCCGCGGTAATCGACGAAGCGGGCGAGGCCGCCATGCGAAACGGCCAGGTTTTACACCTCGGCGAGGTTTGTCCCGCGGAACCTGATGATGTCTGCCGGGTCTATTCTGGTGACGGCCGCTTTTTGGGTATCCTGCGGCGGCTGACTGAGGACGCCTGGCAGCCTGAAAAAGTACTTGGATAGGCGTGTATCTGTCACGGCGAGGAGCACAGCGACAGACCAATCCGTATCCCCCTTTGTCTGTCTCCCCCTTCGTAGACGGGGGATTAAAGGGGATTTTGGCCGGTCACCACGTCCCTTTGCAATCCTCGCCGGGTGATTTTTTCCCGCTACAGTGCTAAACTGTCACCAAGTTCCAGATTAAGAAAAGAAAGGACTGTGTAATGGCGAAAAAATACGAAAAATACGTTGTGCCCCACGCGATGCGCCCGGCGGACTTCATGGATCCCATGGCCGCCGGCTTCATGACCATGCCGCCACTGATCTTTCTAAACGGGGACGTGCCCGTGCCCGGCTCCAACCAGTTCCTCGAGGTCGTCTGGATCTGGGACGAGGGCGCCGCCGCCGTCAACCCGGACCGCCCACCCCATTCGCACTCCTTCGACGAGCTGTTCGTCTTCCTGGGGGGCGATAAAGACAACCCCGATGACCTCGGCGGCGAGGTAGAGTTCTGGCTCGGCGAGAAGGAAAACACCGAAAAATATCGCTTCACCACCTCGACGAGCATCTTCGTGCCCAGGGGCCTGGTGCACCTGCCCATGATCTTTAAAAACGTCAAGCGGCCTTTTCTGCTGGTGACCGTCGGGATCAATATGGGCAAAGAGTGGGTACGCGCCAAGAGGCCCAGGGAAAGCTAGACATTTTATAAGGAGGCAGCGCTATGGCCAAGTCCAGGTACGAAAAATACGTCGTGAGAAAACCGGCGGTCGTCAACTACCAGACCTACAAGGACGTCATGCCCGAGGGGGACAAGTTACCGGTCTTGAGCCCCATCGATACCGGCCCCCGGGTGATCATCTCCGGGGACCTGGTGCCGGCCGCTAATACCATCGTGGAGTACGGCTTTATCTCCGGGGACCTGACCATGGGGCAAGCCCAGAGCGCCGGGGACTTTGCCTTCCATAAGCACGACTACGAAGAGGTCTTCCTCTTCCTGGGCACCAACCCCAAAGATACGACCGACCTGGGGGCGGAGATCGAGTTCTGGCTGGGCGAGGGCAAGGAACGCGATAAGGTCGTCCTGACGACCTCTTCGAGCGTCTACGTGCCGGGCGGACTGGTGCATTTCCCGCTGACATACCGGAACGTCAAGCGGCCCGTGATGCAGGTGACGATCATGCCCTCCGCCGAAAAACGCGTCATCAAACCCCCATCTAAATAGGAGGGCCGGAAAGCCCTCCCGTTCTACAGGATCTTAGTTGTTATCACAAGCCTATTCCTCTCCCGCGGTGGGGGAGAGGAAAGCTGTCGCGCTATCGCAACTAAGAACGGCCGGTTAAATTCCCAGGTATTGGATGCAATTGCCTTTAATAAGCTTGTCTGCGCTTTAATGTAAATAAGACTTTACAAAAAGCATATAACGTGTTACATTATAAATAGAAGAATACCCAGGGAGGTTTTAATTTATGGAAAAGAAAGTGACCGGAAGATCTATCTATATTGTTAGCGCTCTGATCGTGTTTTCTTTTATAGCGGCCTCGGTGCTGCTGGAATTGCTCGATGTTTGGCTGCTTTTGCGCGTACTTATAGGGTTGGTGCCAGTCGGCCTGCTGGTCTTCCAGATAGTGTTATGTTTTCGCTACGCACGGGCTCAGGACGAGGTACAGAAAAGAATTATCTTGGAAGGCCTGGCCATTGCTTTTGCGATAGCGGTGCCGTTGGTCTTTTTACTTGGCTTCTTGATGAAAGCGGGCGTAGCCATGCCGTTTGAGTTTATTGACAGCGGTGTCTTCCTGGAAGTGGCTCTGCTCATCGGTTATGCCATAGCCTACAAGCGATACCAATGAAAAATAAGCTGCGGGTACTCCGGGCGGAACGTGACTGGACACAGGAAGACCTGGCCCAAAAACTGGGGATTTCCCGGCAGGCGATAATCGCCATCGAGAAAGAGAAATACGACCCCAGCTTGCCCCTGGCTTTCAGGATCGCCCGAGTTTTTCAAAAACCGATAGAGGATATCTTCGACTACGTGTAATGGTGACAAGCTGTAACCGGGCGCCGATCTTTTTTGACTGGCTTGAAAATACACTCGAAATATGTGACAATCACAATAAACAGGTCATTATATTCCCCTATATAAAATACAAGGAGGACAACTGCCATCGACGGGAAAGCTTGTCGGGTCGTGGTCACAGGAATCGGGGCGTTTACACCTCTCGGACTGGACATGGACAGCACCTGGGAGAAGCTGGTCGCCGGCAGGTCCGGCATCGACTATATCACTCTCTTCGACGCCTCCAGGCATGAGACAAGGATAGCCGGGGAAGTCAAGGGTTTCGAGCCAACGGACTACATCAACCGCAAGGATGCCCGCCGCATGGACCGTTTCGCCCAGCTCGCCGTGGCCGCCGGTATCCAGGCCGTCAAGAAGGCCGAGCTTAAGATCGACGCCTCCAACTGCGATGAAATCGGTGTCTTCATCGGCAGCGGCATTGGTGGCCTGGGGACGCTCTTCGAACAGGCCAAGATTCTGGTCGAAAAAGGGCCGGACCGGGTCAGCCCCTTCCTGGCCCCGATGATGATCTCGGATATCGCCGCGGCGCAGATTTCCATCGCCCTGGGGGTGAAAGGCCCCAACATGTGCATGACATCGGCCTGCTCCAGCGGCTCGGACGCCATCGGCGCCGCCTTCGAGTTCATCCGCTACGGCAATGCCGGCGTCATGATCGCCGGGGGCACCGAGGCCATCGTCAATCCGCTGGGCATCACCGCCTTTAACGCCCTGAAAGCCCTTTCCACCCGTAATGACCAGCCTCAAAAGGCCTCCCGCCCTTTCGATAAAGACCGCGACGGCTTCATCATCAGTGAGGGCGCCGTCGTCCTCGTCCTGGAAAGCCTGGAGCACGCCCTCGGACGTGGCGCCCACATCCTGGCGGAGTTGGTCGGTTATGGCGCCACCGCCGACTCGTTCCACGTTACCCAGCCGCTGGAAAGCGGGGATGGCGCCGCCCGGGCTATGACACTGGCCATGAAGCGGGGCGGCATCCGGCCGGAAGAGATCGGTTATATCAATGCCCACGGCACGTCAACGCCGCTTAACGACGCCATGGAGACCAAGGCCATCAAGACGGCCTTCGGTGACTATGCCCGCAAAGTACCGATAAGCTCGACGAAATCGATGACCGGACACCTCATCGGCGCCGCCGGCGCCATCGAACCGGCCATCTGCATCATGACCATCCTCAAGGGCATCATACCACCCACCATCAACTACGAGCACCCCGACCCGGAATGTGACCTCGACTACGTGCCGAACGTCGCCCGCCCGGCCAGGGTCGATATGGCCCTGACCAACTCTTTTGGCTTCGGCGGGCACAACTCGGTGCTGATCTTTCGGAGATACACCGAGGCCGGGACTTGAGCCACTGCCGCTGGAACCTGCTGCCGCCCCTGACCGGTCCATCCGGCCGGGACGGTAAAACTGGTTTTTCCCCACTGCTTGTGCAGCTCCTTCATAACCGCGGTGTCTCCCGGCCCGAGGACTTCCAGGCCTTCCTGGCCAGCGACGCCAGCCTCCTCGGCGACCCGCTCTTGCTGCCGGATATGCCGGCGGCGGTTGCCAGGGTCTACCGCGCCCTGCTCGCCGGGGAGACCATCGGCATTTACGGCGACTTCGACGCCGACGGCATCACCGCCACCGCCGCCCTCGCCCAGGGGCTGGCCCGGCTCGGTGGTAAGGTTGTCCCCTATATACCGCACCGCCAGACAGAAGGGCATGGCCTGATGGCGAACGTCCTCAAGAAGCTCCATGACCAGGGCGTCGGCCTGGTCATCACCGTCGATTGCGGCGTGACGGATGTCGCCGAGGTGAAGAAGGCGAAAAAAATAGGGCTGGACATTATCGTCACCGACCACCACAGCCCCCTCGACG
>Ga0153916_10005097_pt1 | contig 10005 bp, 8 predicted proteins | sample Opewatmetagenome_FD_109642 | JGI IMG/M metagenome (GOLD analysis project Ga0153916, IMG submission 109642) | Freshwater wetland microbial communities from Ohio, USA - Open water 3 Core 3 Depth 4 metaG | ecosystem: Environmental > Aquatic > Freshwater > Wetlands | place: USA: Ohio, Lake Erie, Old...
CCCGCCCAGGTCCTGGAGGCGCAGACCTTCACGGTCGTGACGAACACCACGAGCGCAACCTGGCTCGGCGAGCGGATCGGCACGTTGCAGCTCACCGCCAAGGTCGTCCCCGTGGACAGCTACGCGGCGGGCATCGAGAGCCTGCTCGCGCGGCGTGCGAGCGTGTTTTTCGGCGACCGGGCGATCCTTCTCGACGCCGCGGCGCGCAGCCCGTCGGCAAGCGACCTGACGGTGCTCGATCGGCACTTCACCTACGAGCCCTTCGCGCTGGCGCTGCGGCGCGACGACGACGGCTTTCGGCTCGCGGTGGACCGGAGCCTCAGCCGGCTCTTCAGGTCCGCGGAATTCGACGCCCTGTACGCGAAGTGGTTCGGAAGGCCGGACGAGGAGGCGCGCCGCTTCTTCCGCCAGAGCGCCCTGCCCGATTGAGACGGAGAGGCGAACGATGCAGAAATTCGGAGTCCACAGCGAAGTCGGCAAGCTCAGGACGGTGCTGGTGTGCCGCCCCGGCCTCGCGCACCAGCGGCTGACGCCGGGAAACGCGAGCGACCTCCTGTTCGACGACGTGCTCTGGGTGCAGGAGGCGCAGAAGGACCACTACGACTTCGTGCTCAAGATGCGCGACCGCGGCGTCGAGGTGCTCGACCTGCACGAGCTGCTCGCCGACACCATGAAGGACAAGGCGGCGCGCGCCTGGGTGCTCGACCGCCGCGTGACGATCAACGACGTCGGCCTGGGGGCGATTCGCTTTCTCCGCCCCTGGCTCGACGAGATGCCGGCGGAGAAGCTCGCCGAGCACTTGATCGGCGGCATCGCGATGCTGGATCTTCCCGAGAGCCGGTGGGCGACGATGCTGACCGAAGCGTTCGGCGGCACCGACTTCCTCATTCCGCCGGTGCCCAACACGCTGTTTCAGCGCGATCCCTCCTGCTGGATCTACAGCGGCGTCACCTGCAATCCGATGTACTGGCCCGCGCGCAAGCCCGAGACGCTGCTGCAGCGCGCCGTCTACAAGTTTCATCCGCGCTTCAAGGGCGGCGATTTCAAGATCTGGTGGGGCGATTCGGACGAGCCGTTCGGCGCGTCGTCCGTCGAGGGCGGCGACGTGATGCCCATCGGCAAGGGCGTGGTCCTGATCGGCATGGGCGAGCGCACCACGCGGCAGGCGGTCTTCCAGCTCGGCGATCAGCTGTTCAAGCAGAAAGCGGCGACGCGCGTGATCGGCTGCCTGATGCCGAAAAGCCGCGCCGCCATGCATCTCGATACGGTGTTCACGTTCTGCGATCGCGACGTGTGCACGGCATTCCGCGAGGTCGTGGACCAGATCCGCTGCTACAGCGCGCGGCCGACGGGCGACGGCAACATCGAGGTTCATCCCGACAAGGGGCACCTGTTCGACGTGGTCAAGGAAGCGCTGGGGCTCAAGGAGCTGCGCGTCGTCGAGACCGGCGGCAACGCCTGGCAGGCGCAGCGCGAGCAGTGGGACGACGGCAACAACGTGGTCGCGCTCGAGCCCGGTGTGGTCGTCGCCTACGACCGCAACACCTATACGAACACGCTGCTGCGCAAGGCCGGGGTCGAGGTGGTCACCGTGCGCGGCTCGGAGCTCGGCCGCGGCCGCGGGGGCGGCCACTGCATGACCTGTCCCATCTCGCGCGACCCGGCGTACTGACCGATCAAGGAGATCCTCATGAGCTTCAATCTGCGCAACCGTTCGCTATTGACGGTCCAGGACTACACGCAGCGCGAGTTCCGCTACCTGCTCGATCTCGCGCGCGATCTGAAGCGCGCCAAGTACGCGCGCACCGAGCAGAAGCACCTCGACGGCAAGGAGATCTGCCTGATATTCGAGAAGACCTCGACCCGCACGCGCTGCGCCTTCGAGGTGGCCTGCTACGACCAGGGGGCGAACGTGACCTACCTCGACCCGACCGGGTCGCAGATCGGCCACAAGGAATCGTTCAAGGACACCGCGCGCGTGCTGGGGCGCATGTACGACGCCATCGAGTACCGCGGCGCGAGCCAGACCGGCGTGCAGACGCTGGCGCAGTACGCCGGGGTACCGGTGTTCAACGGGCTGACCGACGAGTACCACCCGACCCAGATGCTGGCCGACGTGATGACGATGCGCGAGCACAGCGACAAGCCGATCCACGAGATCAAGTACGCGTTCCTCGGCGACACGCGCAACAACATGGGCCACTCGCTGATGATCGTCGGCTGCCTGATGGGCATGGACGTGCGCATCTGCGGGCCGAAGAAGCTGTGGCCCTCGCAGGAGTTCGTCAAGATCGCCCGCGACCTGGAGAAGAAATACGGCGGCACGCTCACCATCACCGACGACCCGAAGCAGGCGGTCAAGGGCGTGGACTTCATCCACACCGACGTCTGGGTGTCGATGGGCGAGCCGAAGGAAGTGTGGAAGGAGCGCATCAAGCTGCTGCTGCCCTACCAGGTCAACATGAAGCTGATGAAGGCGAGCGGCAGCCCGCAGGTCAGGTTCATGCACTGCCTGCCCGCGTTCCACGACACGGAAACGACGCTCGGCAAGCAGATCGCCGAGACCTACGGCATCTCCGACGGGGTGGAAGTGAGCAACGACGTGTTCGAGTCGGAGCACAACCTCGCCTTCGAGCAAGCGGAGAACCGCATGCACACCATCAAGGCGATCCTGGTCGCCACGCTCGGGGACTAGCGCCATGCTGGTCGTCGTAGCCTTGGGCGGCAACGCGCTCCTGCGGCGGGGCGAGCCGCTGAGCGCCGAGAACCAGCGCCGCAACGTGCGCACCGCCGCCGAGGCGCTGGCTCCGGTCGCCATGGAGCACCAGCTGGTCGTCGGCCACGGCAACGGGCCCCAGGTCGGCCTGCTCGCGCTGCAGGGTGCCGCCTACGCCAAGGTGGAGACCTATCCGCTCGACGTGCTGGGCGCCGAGACCGAGGGCATGATCGGCTACATGATCGAGCAGGAGCTCGGCAACCTGCTGCCCTTCGAGCGCCCGTTCGCTACGCTGCTGACTATGATCGAGGTAGATCCGGGCGATCCCGCGTTCAAGAACCCGACCAAGTTCATCGGGCCGGTGTATGCGAAGGGGGAAGCCGACCGCATCGCGGGCGAGAAGGGCTGGGTGTTCAAGCAGGACGGCGACAAGTGGCGGCGCGTGGTCGCCTCGCCCGAGCCCAGGCGCATCTTCGAGTTGCGCCCGATCAAGTGGCTGCTCGAGCGCAACACCATCGTGATCGCGGCGGGCGGCGGCGGCATCCCGACGGCTTACGTTCCGGGCGCGCGCCGCAAGCTGGAAGGCATCGAGTGCGTGATCGACAAGGATCTCGCCTCGGAGCTGCTGGCGCGCGAGCTGGACGCGGACCTGTTCGTGATGCTGACCGACGCCGACGCGGTCTACGCCGACTGGGGTAAGCCCACGCAGAGGGCGATCCGGCGCGGCTCGCCGGCCGCGCTTGCCGCCACGCCGTTCGCCGCCGGCTCGATGGGGCCGAAGGTCGATGCCGCGTGCCGATTCGTCTCGGCCACCGGCAAGCGGGCGGCGATCGGCGCCCTCCCCGACCTCGGCAAGATCCTCGCCGGCGAAGCGGGCACGACGGTTTCGACGAAGGAGAGCGGGATCGTGTATGCCGCCCGGTGAGAGGGGGCGAACGTGCGGCGACTTCATTCTGTTCGGCGTCACGTCGGTCGAGCTGGCGATCCTGGTGGTCCAGACGCCCCGCTTCACGGTCGTAGACTGGATCTACGTGTTGCAGCACGGCCTGGTTCTCGGCATCGCGCTCACTCGGCGCCCGCCCGCGGCGCTGGACCGTTCGCTGCCCACCAGCGCCGCGGTCATCGTCGCGTACACCTACCCTTACGCCGAGGTGGCGCTCCTCGGCTGGCTGCCCGGCGAGAACGCGTGGCCCGCGGGCGGGCTCGTCCTCGTGACGCTAGCGGCCGGGCTGAGCCTCGCCAGCCTTCTCACCCTGGGCCGCTGGTTCGGCGTCCGCCCGGCCTTGCGCGGACTGGCGACCACCGGGCCCTACCGGCTGGTGCGCCACCCGATGTACCTCGCCTACGTGGTCGCGGACATCGGCTACAACCTGCAGGAATGGAATTACGGTACGGCGATGCTGGTGTTGGCGGGGTGGGCCTCCCTCCTGTACCGCATCCACGCCGAGGAGCGGATGCTCTCTCACCACCCGCAATGGCCCGGCTACGTGGCGTCGGTGCGCTACCGCCTGCTGCCCGGGCTCTACTAGGAGATGGACAACATGAGCAATCAGGCTGAATCGACGCGGCTCGCAGAGGCGCGCGACAAGGCGGTGCCCTGGAAGAAATGGGGACCGTATCTGAGCGAGCGCCAGTGGGGCACCGTGCGCGAGGACTACAGCCAGGACGGCAACGCCTGGGACTACTTCAGCCACGACCAGGCGCGCTCCCGCGCCTATCGCTGGGGCGAGGACGGGATCGCCGGCATTTCCGACGACAAGCAGCGGCTCTGTTTCGCGCTCGCGCTGTGGAACGGCCAGGACCCGATCGTCAAGGAGCGCCTGTTCGGGCTCACCAACAGCGAGGGCAATCACGGCGAGGACGTGAAGGAGTACTACTACTACCTCGACAGCACGCCGACCCATTCGTACATGAAGTATCTGTACAAGTACCCGCAGGCCGCGTATCCCTACGACGACCTCGTGGCCACCAACGGCAGGCGCGGCCGTGACGCCGGCGAATACGAGCTGATCGATACCGGCATCTTCGATGGCGAGCGGTATTTCGACGTGTTCGTCGAGTACGCGAAGGCCGCGCCGGAGGATGTTCTCGTCAGGATCTCGGTCGTGAACCGCGGGTCGGAGGGCGCCACGCTGCACCTGCTGCCCACGCTCTGGTTCCGCAATACCTGGACCTGGTCGGAGGGCGCGCAGAAGCCGGTTCTGAAGGAGCCGGTCCGCATCGCAGGCACTGCCGCGATCTCGGCGGCGCACGCCGAGCTCGGCGAGATCCATCTCGTGTGCGAAGGCGAGCCCGAGCTCCTGTTCACCGACAACGAGAGCAACAACGCGCGCCTTTTCAGCGGCCAGAACGCCACGCCCTACGTCAAGGACGCGTTCGACGAGTACCTGGTCCACCAGCGGCGCGACGCGGTGAATCCTGCCCGTACCGGCACCAAGGCCGCCGCGCACTACCGCGTCACGGTCGGCGCCGGGCAGACGGCGGTCCTGCGTCTGCGACTCGCGGGCGCGCGGCCGGCGGCGGCTTTCGGGAAAGGGTTCGACGAGGTGTTCGCGGCGCGCCTGCGCGAGGCCGACGAGTTCTACGGCTCGATCACGCCGCCGTCGCTCGGCGAGGACGAGGCGCGCGTCGTGCGCCAGGGCTTCGCCGGCATGCTCTGGACGAAGCAGTACTACTTCTTCGATGCCGACCGGTGGCTCGAGGAGCACCAGGCCAATCCGATGCTCGGCCAGACGCGTCAGGTGCGCAACCGCGAGTGGTACCACATGGTCAACGACCACGTGATCTCGATGCCGGACAAGTGGGAATACCCGTGGTACGCGGCCTGGGACCTCGCGTTCCACTGCATCGCGCTGTCCGCGGTCGATCCGGATTTCGCGCGCGAGCAGCTCAACCTGATGCTGCGCGAGATCTACATGCACCCGAGCGGCCAGATCCCCGCGTACGAGTGGAACTACAGCGACGTCAATCCGCCGGTGCACGCCTGGGCGACGCTGTTCCTGCACCGCGTCGACCAGGCGCTCGGCGGCGCCGGAGACCGGGAGTTCCTCAAGCGCGCCTTCCTCAAGCTCTCACTCAACTTCAACTGGTGGGTGAACCGCAAGGACCGCCTCGGCAAGAACGTGTTCGAGGGCGGCTTCCTCGGGCTGGACAACATCGGCGTGTTCGACCGCAGCTCTCCCCTGCCCACCGGCGGGCACCTCGAGCAGGCCGACGGCACCGCCTGGGTGGCGTTCTTTTGCCAGAACATGGTGGAGATGTCGGTGGAGCTCGCCGCCGAGGACCCGAGCTACCAGGACATGTGCACCAAGTACCTCGAGCATTTCCTGTGGATCGCGTCGGGCATGAACCGCACGGGGCCGGAGGGCATGTGGGACGAGGAGGACGGCTTCTACTACGACGTGCTGAGGCTTCCCGACGGCAGCGCGCAAAGGCTCAAGGTCCGCTCGATGGTGGGCCTGCTGCCCCTGTGCGCGACGACGGTGATCGAGCAATGGCAGCGCGAGCGCGTGCCGGAAGTGGTGGAGGCGTTCCAGAAGCGCCTGAAACGCATGCCCGAGCTCATGCAGAGCGTGCACGCCACGGGCCCAGGCCATCTGGGCGTCGCCGGCCGCGGCATCTTCGCGCTGGTGAACGAAGCGCGGGTCAAGCGGATCCTGGCGCGCATGCTCGACGAGAAGGAGTTCCTCAGCCCGTACGGCTTGCGCGCGTTGTCCCGCCGTCACCTCGAGCATCCGTACGTCTTCAGGGTGGGCGCCCAGGAATACCGGGTGGGCTACCTGCCAGGCGAGTCCGACTCGGGGATGTTCGGCGGCAATTCCAACTGGCGCGGCCCGATCTGGATGCCGGTGAACGTGCTCGTGATCCGCGCGCTGCTGCAGTACTACACCTACTACGGCGACCGCTTCAAGGTGGAGTGCCCGACCGGCTCGGGCCGGATGATGAATCTGTTCGAGGTCAGCCGGGAGCTCTCGGCCCGGCTCGCGCGCATCTTCCTGCGCGACGCGAAGGGGCGCCGTCCCGTATTCGGCGGCGCGGAGAAGTTCCAGACCGACCCGCACTGGCGCGATTGCCTCCTGTTCTACGAGTATTTCCACGGCGACAGCGGCGCGGGCCTCGGCGCCAGTCACCAGACCGGCTGGACCGGGCTCGTTTCGCGGCTGATGCAGATCTACGGAGCGCTCGAGCCGGGGCGATTGCTCGAGGCCGGCAAGCCCGGGTTCTTTGGCGCGGCCGGGCCGCGCGCCCGGCCGGCATAACACGTTCGTGTTATAGCCAGGCGCCGCGGCCGGGAGAACAATGTCCTTGCGTGGTGCCTGCAGGTTGGTCGCAACCCCGACGGCCTCGCCCCGCGCAGTTGCACTCCTCCCGGCTGCACGGCCGGACCTCCGGCGGGGCGTCGCAAGACGCACCGCCGTTTTTTTCAGGGCACCACCGGATCGAACCAGTTGTGCAGCGCGAGCCCCCCGTCGACTACGATATCCGCGCCGGTGACGTAGCGGCCGTAGCGCTCGCTCAGCACGGCGATCCCCATGGCAGCGATGTCGTCGGCGTCCGCGAGCCGGCCGAGCGGGATCTTGGCCGCCAGGCCCGCCCCCGGCTTGAAGCCGCCCGCGGCAACCGCCCCGGGGGTGAGCGCGTTGACGCGGATGCCGTGCGCGCCGAGCGCCTTCGCGAGCTCCTTCACTAGCATCACCATGCCCGCCTTGGCCGTGGCGTAGTGCGGCAGGTTGCGCGGCGTGCCGGAATGCAGCGACGTGAGGTACAGCATGCGCCCCCGGACTTTCGCGTCGATCATGTGGCGCCCCAGCCCGCGCCCGAGCGCGAACCCCGAGCGCAGGTTGACCTCGTGCATCGCGTCCCAGGTCGCGTCGCTCACCTGCATCAGGGTGTCCTTCTCGTGGCGCGGCGGGCTCGCGCTGTGCACCAGCATGTCGACGCGGCCGAGGCACCGGATCGACTCCTCGACCAGCCGCTCGGCGGCGCCGCGCACCGAAAGGTCGACCTTCACGAGCTCGGCCGCGCCGCCCGCAGCCTTTACCGCAGCGAGCGCCGATGCGCCGCGCTCCGGGTCGATCTCGGCGAGCACCAGCCGCGCGCCCTCGCGCGCGAGTGCGAACGCCAGCGCCCGGCCGATGCCGTTGCCCGCGCCGGTGACGAGCGCGGTTTCGTTCTCGAACAGCGTGTGCGCCATGTCAGACTTTTCCCCATTGTCCACCAGCGCCCATGGTAGCCGGTTCGCCGCTTCCCACGGGCGGACGCCTGCGCTAGGCTTCGCAGAAAAGCAGGGCTGCGGGACGCCGGGGGAAGGCCATGGGGACTGGGGGGAGACGGTTTCGCCTGTTGCTGCTTGCCGCGAGCGTCTTCGCGCTCTCGGCCTGCGCGCCGATGGAGGTGCAGCGCCAGGCCGAGACGCTGGACCGCGCAGGCGGTAAGGAACCGACGGTGGTCGTGATGCCGCTCGACGTGGAGCTCTCGGAGCTCACCGCGGGCGGCCTCGAGGAGCCGCGGGCCGATTGGACCGAGGCCGCGGGCAAGTACCTGCGCGCGGCGCTCGAGGAGCAGGCGCGGTACTACAAGGTAAAGCTGGTCGACTACCAGCCGCAGCGCGGGACGCCTGAGGACCAGGCCACGAGCCTCCAGCTCGTGAAGCTGCACGGCGCGGTGGGCGGCACGGTGCTCGCGCACCACTACAACCCGCAGCTGCGCTTGCCCAGCAAGGGCGAGAAGTTCGACTGGTCGCTCGGGCCGTCGGCGGCGGCGATCGCGCGCTCGCAGGGTGCCGACTACGCGCTGTTCCTTTATGTGCGCGACAGCTATACCAGCGCGGGACGCGCGGCGGTGATGGTGTTCAGCGCGCTGATGGGCGTCGGCATCCCGGGCGGCGCGCAGGTCGGATTCGCCTCGCTCGTGGACCTCAGGTCCGGCGACATCGTGTGGTTCAACCGTCTCGCGCGCGCGGCGGGCGACCTGCGCACACCGCCGGCCGCCGAGGAGACCGTCAAGGTGCTGGTCTCGGACTCGTTCAAGTGAATCCCGCGCGGCGACACTTCGGCTGCGCGCTGTGCGGTCTCGCCTGGCTCGCTCTGGCGCGCGGCGCCGCCGCCCAGGGCCTGGCCGACCGGTTCCTCGTCCCGCCGCGCTACCAACCGAGCGCCGGCAGCGACGAGCAGGGCCTGTGGCGGCAGATGGATCGCGCCGAGCGCGAGCTCGAGACCTCGCGCTTCGTGGTGCGCGATCCGCAGCTCAACGCCTCCATGCGCGACATCGTCTGCAGGCTGGGCAAGGACTACTGCGCCGACATACGGATCTACGTGGTGCGCACGCCGCAATTCAACGCCAGCATGGCGCCGAACGGCATGATGGAGGTGTGGACCGGGCTGCTCCTGCGCTGCAGCGACGAGGCGCAACTCGCCGCGATCCTCGGCCACGAGATGGGGCACTACCTGCGGCACCACACGCTCGACCGCTACCGGGACGCGCGCGACAAGTCGAGCTTCGGCGCGTTCCTCGGCATCGGGCTCGCGGCCGCGGGCGCCGGCTATGTCGGCAGTCTCGCCAACCTGGCGCTGATCGCTTCGATCTTCGCGTACAGCCGCGACCAGGAGCGGGAGGCCGACGAGATCGGGCTCGAGCTGATGTCGAAAGCCGGCTACGCGCCGCTCGCCGCGCCCGAGGTGTGGCAGCAACTGATCGCCGAAGCCAAGGCCGGCACGGCGGAGCGCTCGGAAAGCGTGATGTTCGCGTCGCACCCGGAACCCGAAGAGCGGCTCGTGACGCTGCGCGAGGCGTCCAAGCGCATGGACTCTGGCAAGGGCGAGCGCGGCGCCGGGCGCTACCGCGCCATGCTCGGCGGGGTGCGCGAGTCGATCCTGCACGACGAGCTCGCGTTGCGCCAGTACGGACGCAGCGAGGTGGTGCTCGACCGGTTGCTCGCGCAGTCGCCCGACGACGGCCTGCTGTGGTACGGCAAGGGCGAGATCTACCGCTTGCGCGGCGGCCAGGACGATCCGGCGCGCGCGATCGAGGCCTACGGCAAGGCGCTCGCGGCGAAGGGCGCACCGCCCGAGACCTACCGCTCGCTCATGGTGGTCGAGCTCAAGCAGGGGCACAGGGATCGCGCGCAGGGCGCCTTCGATACCTATCTGAAAATGAAGCCCGATGCTCCGGACGCCGGGGCGCTTCGCATGCTGCTCGAACAGTGAGGGGCACGATCATGACCAGACTCGCCATCGTCCTCGCCGCCGCCGCGCTGCTCGCCGGCTGCGTCACGCCCTACACGCTCGTCG
>Ga0153916_10005098_pt1 | contig 10004 bp, 10 predicted proteins | sample Opewatmetagenome_FD_109642 | JGI IMG/M metagenome (GOLD analysis project Ga0153916, IMG submission 109642) | Freshwater wetland microbial communities from Ohio, USA - Open water 3 Core 3 Depth 4 metaG | ecosystem: Environmental > Aquatic > Freshwater > Wetlands | place: USA: Ohio, Lake Erie...
CCGCCCTTGCCCGGCACCCTTAGTTTTTGACCGTCGACCGCGCCTTGCGGAATGCGCACCTTGATCGTTTTTGGGGTGCGCACGGCGTAGCCCTGCGGACTCGTTTCCGGCACTTCGAGTTGCAGGTTGCGTTCGACGCCCTGATTGGCCTCGTCTAGCGTAATCGCCACACTGACTTCGTAGTCCCGTCCGACAACCGCGGAGGCTCGGGTTCCACGCCTGCCAGCGCGATGTGCGCCGCCAAACAGTTCCCCGAAAAAATCCCCGAAATCGGCTCCTGCAAATTCGCCGAACGCATGACCTTGCCCAAACTGCCGCTCCCAATCCGGCGGTGGCCGGAAGTCCTGCCCCGGGCGGTGGCTACCCAACTGGTCGTAGGCTTGCCGCTTTTCGTTGTCCTTCAAGACCTCGTAGGCCTCGCCGACCTCTTTGAACTTGTCCTCGGCGTCCTTTTCCTTCGAGACGTCCGGATGATACTTGCGCGCCAGCCTGCGGTAGGCCTTCTTGATGTCATCCTGACTTGCGCCCCGCTCCACCCCTAAAATTTTGTAGTAGTCCTTGTACTTCATCTGATATTCCAACACCCTTTAGCACAGTTAGAGGATCAGTTCCGGGAGTCCCAGGGCCATTGTGCCGGAAGCGCTGCACCGTTGAGGATTGCACCAAACTATGTGTGCTATATTGAACAAGGTTTCCTGACCAACCGGCCCAGCACAGAATCATAGACTAAAAAGAAGGGAGCGAATCCATGAGCGACAAAGAACGGCAAACCCTGCAGGAACCTTTCCTGAACAGCTTACGCAAGGAACATGTGCCGGTTTCCATTTTCCTGGTTAACGGGATCAAACTGGTAGGCCGGATCGAGTCATTCGATCAATACTTGATATTGCTCAAGGGCAACGACAACGTTACCCAGGCGATCTTCAAACACGCCATCTCCACAGTTTCGCCATCACGCCAGATCGACATCACGCCGCGCCAGCCGCAGTAATCGCGCCGCTCCCGCGTAGCAGGAGCGAATAACTGCGGCAACCGGCGAGCCCTCGGTAAATGCTCCCGCGATCGCATACAGCATCTTCGGCGAAAAACTTGGCTCGTTACAAACCGCATAAACAGGCTCCCAGTGCTCAGGCCTGAACTTCGCCTTGAAAGCATCCAGCCCATCAAAATCGTAGAAGCGGCGACCATGCGAGCGGACACCATTGAGCAGTGTGCGCAACCAGAACGGATGACCGCCATCGGTAACGCCACACCATCGTGACAGCGGCGCCAACCCGAGCGTGACATAGTCAAAGTCGTCCAACGCGAGTGCTGACATTGCCGCGTCTATCATTATCTCTGCCGTTCCATTTGGTGCTCGCGCGCCGCGCACAACCTGTTCGATGAGATAGCCGTGACGCTGCGGAACCGGGGACGCGACGACAAAGCCTACCACCTCTCCGTCGCGCACGGCGACAAAGATCCTGCGGTCGAACAAACGCGCGAGAGTTTCCGGTTCAACCAGGAAGTGCAGCGTTGGCAACCTGCGCGTTGCCAGCCACTGCCGCAAGCAGCGCTGTAGCGCCGGATGATTCTTCGCACGCTCGACTGGCCATTCCCCAACGGTGACACCCTTGTTGCGGGCGCGATTCAGCTGGGCTCTCAGGGAGGCATGGCAAGCAAGGGCGCTTGCCCAGTGCCGGGGATGCCATACCGGCTGCGCGCCCAACATCACGGACGAATGCACACGGCAGTTGCGATAGTGTTCGTGCAACGGCGCTTCCGTTCCGAAATAACAGACCAGCTCACTTGCAGCCATAGCGTCGCGCTCGAACTCAAGCGCCGCCTCGGCGAAGCGTTCCGAACTACAAATTGGGGATCCTGCTGCAACACGGACGTTGTAACGGCGCACGTAACCGACGACCGCATCGCTGGATGCGGAAAACCAATAGTCAATCCCAGGGTTCAGTATCTGGCAGGCTGTGGCATCCCGCCCATGGCGCAGAACGAGTTGCCGTGCACATTCCAGCCGCAGCGAATGCTCGGCTTTCAATGGAGGTCAGGCTGGGGGCAGCAGGCCGCGCAGCCTTTCGAGAGAAACCCGCAGCGTCTCGCGGGCTTGTGGGTCGGAAAAATCCTGTTGCAGGTCAAGTCCGGCAATTTCGTTCCTCATACTCTTGCAGCGCAGTCTTTCCATGCTGCGCCAGGCCAAGCCCAGTTCGAGCGTTTCGTGGCTGCGCGCAAGCGGCTGGTCCTCGCCGAAATCCAACGCTTCGACGCGGGCCATCATGGCCCCGAACGGTGCCAGAATGGAGTGCAAGTAAGCCCCCCATGCCCTGTCCGCAATCAGCAAGGCAACGACGTTGGCTGCGACCAGCCCGCCTAGCATGGTCAGCGACTCACCAAGCAACTGGGAAAACATGGAAGGCCCATCGTGCTGATGTATGCGGTAAAGGTTCTGGTCAATGATTTCGCTCAAATGGATGTAGATCATCCACAAGGCGGCACTCACCAATGTGACCTCCAGCGCCAGCAGCGCAACTACCAGCCATTTTTGGACGGCATGGTCGACATAACGGATCTTGCGCCTGACTACAGCGCTCTCAGGAATTGTACGGGTATTCATAAATCGTGGCACTCAAAACAAAGAGAGGATCCAACGTTAGATGTCACCAGCTTGCCATGGTCCTTGCTGTAGCCCTTATGGCACGATACACAACTAAGCTTTCCCTCAGGCAGCAGCAGCTTCCTTGACACGATGTTCTCAGGCCGAAACCCCCCGAAGGCAATGCTTTCCGCGTAGCGTCGCCCGATGGGGTGATTAACCGTGTTATTGGAGTGGCGCAGCACCAAATTCTTGTCGATCCGGGTGCCGTTGGCGTCACCGTATGTGCCGTGACAGCCCATGCATTGCAGCGTGTAAACATCCAGGTCCGCAGTGCGCAAATCAATGCCGGTGTTCAAATGCCCCGACAGCAGCATCGAAGTCCCCTGGTCACGCATCGCGTCGAAGAATTTCTGTGTATGGCAGGAGAGGCACAGGTCTCGTCCCCGTTTGGCACCCCTGATGCGGCCCGGTGTACTACCGTGGACGTCGTGACATGTGCTGCAGGTCAGATCGCCCTTCCAGTCCAGCGGAAAGGCCGCGGGCAGCTTCCCATTCGGCGCGAATCCCGTGGGATGACTCACCTGAATGGCCTTGGGGTGACAACGCCCGCACAGAGCCTCCTGACTTGCAACCAAGGTGGAGGCATTTTCGGCAGTCACGGCACTGCCGGCGAGATGACAGGTGCCGCAATTCATTGCGGCGGGATGCAGTTGGTAACTCGTCGTGTCGGCTGACAGCCACGCACCCCAACCCAGCGCCAGAATTACCAGACTGAGAAATGCCGCGCGGGCTCTAAAGGAGAACATGGCGGTCGAGCTCCTTCAACTTGGTGATCTCCGCCGGAAACATTTCTTTGACGCCGTTGTCGTTCGACTCCAGCTGTGCAGCCGCGCGATCGGCAACTTCACGCACGGCGCCGTAGTGCGCCTGCAGGCTGGCAATGCTGCGTGCAAACTGCTGCCCTTCAAGTTGCAGACGATCTTTGCGCCGTATGGGAACCGGTGTAGAGGGGCCTTTCTCTATCATCGCTTCCAGATTGCGCGCGAAACGGAACAAAGGCCCGGCAATGCGAAAACTGCTATAAAGAGAAACAAGCCAGGTTATGACCGCGCTGAATGCCACGAGAATCAGTCCTGCGACCAGCATGGCTGGGCCAAGCGAATTTCGGGTAAAGTTATTGGAGCGAACAATTTCCCCGTAGCTCGTACCCGATTTATCGGTGATAAAAAGAAGCACGAGCACCAAGCCGGCGCAAGCCACCGCGCCCACCATGAGCGCAACCTTGCCGACCAGATTAAGACGAAACACGAGGAGCGGTTGCTGGTGTTGTAAGCTGGAATCGCTATTTTTCATTTATGTTGTCCCGATTTCACGCCTCTTCCGTGGGATCGCCACCCGGCCCAGGATGATGGAGGCAATGGTCACCTCAATAGGCCTTAGCGGCAACCTGGAGGGAAACTTTAGGCAGTACATGAAAACCATGTGCCGACTCGGGTAAGTAGGTGCAGCATTGCCTGGCAGTAAGGAACCAGCTGTAAATTTGGTCGTTTTCGATCAGCGCAGTTGCAAATATTTCCATGACATAGAATAATTGACCCCTTGGGGGGATACGCTTTGGGGGTGATAATGAAAAGACTCATGAGACGGCTCGCCAGGGTCTTGCCGGCTTTGATATTGGCCGTATGGCTGCCCCAAGCATCTGCGGATTTCGTGGATTGCAGGACTTGCCACCTGCCCATCGACCCAACTTCAACCGTGCCGGATTTTACCGTTTACTACAACAACCCCACGCACCACCCGACTGGCGTCATGTACCCGGCGATCATCGATACGAATACCCGCTTCAACCAGACTACTGGGCTGACTGCAGGCATCATATTTTTTGACACCAATTTCAACGGCATCGCCGACCCCGACGAAATCCAGCTGTTCGGAGCGCTCGGCACTGCGACGGTGGAATGCGCTTCCTGCCATATTGAGCACGGCACTGTGCCACCACCCGCCGGCACGCCACCCAGCCTTTACCTCCGCATCAACAATTCGAGCAGCAACTTGTGCTTTATCTGCCACAAGATGTAGCCTGACTGCTCGGCGCACGCGAACGCGTCGGCACTACTCGATATCTCCGGAGGAACACAGCGATGTCAGGCAAACACCCCATCATTGCCGTTACCGGCTCTTCGGGAGCCGGCACTACAACGGTTCGCCATGCGTTCAGCGACATATTTCGTAGAGCGGGGATAAAGGCCGTGTTTGTGGAGGGGGCCAGCTTTTCCCGCTACGATCGCCGCGCCATGGAGCAAGCGATCCAAGCTTCCATCAAAGCGGGGAAGCCAATCACTCGCTTCGGGCCGGAGGCCAACCTGTTCGATGAGCTGGAACAATTGTTCCGGGACTATTCCAAGCATGGCAGCGGACGCATGCGGCGCTTCATCAGTGACGAAGAGCAGGCTGAGTTGCACGGGGAGGAAACGGGAAATTTCACCCCCTGGGCGGCAATCCCAAAAGGCTCAGATCTGCTGTTTTACGAGGGCTACCATGGCGGCGTTGTGGCATCGACCTGGGCCCGCAGGCGCACCAGTCCCGCGCACAAGCCACAATTCCCCGAACGCCGCGGAAACGGGGGCCATGGCGTGGACGTTGCTCAGTGGGTGGACCTGCTGATTGGGGTGGTACCCAACGTCAATCTGGAGTGGATACAGAAAATCCACCGCGACTGCGCCAAAACCGGTTGCACCGCAGAGGCAGTAACGGCGACCATACTCCGGCGCATGCCCGACTACGTAAACTTTATCGTTCCACAATTCTCGGTAACCGATATCAACTTTCAGCGCGTGTCCCTGGTGGACACGTCCAACCCTTTCATCGCCAGGGACGTGCCGTCCGCGGACGAAAGCTTTGTTGTCGTCCACTTCCGCAATGCGCACAAATTCGATTTTCCCGACCTCTTGCGCAAGATAGATGGCTCGTTCATGTCACGTCCGAACACCTTGGTAGTTCCGGGCGGCAAAATGCAATATGCGATGGAAGTCATTTGCACGCCGATCATTCATGAACTCATGGAAACGGCGGCTGTTTGTGCGTGATATCCAGCAAACCGGGTGAGGAGCAGGCGGGTAGCGCACAGCCATTTGCGTCCGGCCCGACTTTGACAAAGCCCCACGGCTTACTGGCGGCTGGCGACCAGGGCTGCTCCCATTAAGCCCACCTGTGGATTCAGCACCACATGCACGGGGATCGTGGATAGCAGCGCTGCGAAGCGCCCCTTGGCGCAAAAAGCACGCATGAACTCGCCAGTCCTGAACTCCTCGACGACCTTCGGTGCAATGCCTCCGGCCAGGTAAACGCCGCCGCGTGCCAGCGCCATGAGTGCCAGGTTGCCTGCCTGCGCACCGTAGATGGTAATGAAGAGTTGCAACGCCGCCCGCGCGCAAGAATCATGGTCGCCAAGTGCGGCCTGCGAAATTGCAGCGGCCGCCCCGTCCGTCTGCAGCGCCTGCGCCAACGCCGCTGCCGGCTGGTGCGCTCCGGTGTTTTGCAAGAATTCGTAAATATTTACCAGGCCAGGCCCGGACAAGATACGCTCGTACGAGACATGCCCGAAACGCGCCTGCAGAAACCGCAGCAAACCCATTTGCAACTCGTCCGTCGGGGCAAAATCCACGTGCCCACCTTCGGTTGCAATGACTTGGTCATGCTCCCTGTCAGGAACGATCAAACACACCCCTAGCCCGGTACCTGCGCCGAGCACGGCACGCGGGCCTTTTGCCACGGGCCGCCCGATCTGGAGAGTCACCATGTCACGGTCTTCTAGGACCTCGATGCCATAGCCTATCGCCTCGAAATCGTTGATCAGCCTGACTGCAGCAATGTCGCATTGCTGGCTGATTTCATCCGCATCGACCGACCAAGGCAAATTGGTGAGCGTAGCGCGCCCACCTTCGACCGGTCCGGCGACACCGAAGCACGCGGACCTGATTTCTATAGGTGTTGATTCGCTGGCGATGAACAGTTGGATCATTCGAACCAGGCCATCGAACTCCGCACTTTCGAAGCGCTGCTCCCGCACCGAGCGCAGCCCCCCAGGAATGGACTCGGCCAAACGCAGCCAGGTCTTCGTGCCGCCGATATCCCCGGCCAGAATCAACTGCCCATGCTTGCGATCCGCGCGTGTCACGATTCGTGCCCCGGCAGGCATTCCGGCTCGTGAATTCCGTAGCCTTGCGCGTAGTCCACTCCCAACTCCTTCAGCTTGGCCAGGATGATATCGTTTTCGACGAACTCGGCGACGGTTTGAATACCCATGACCTGACCGATACGGTTGATGGCTTCCACCATGGCCAGATCCACCTCATCGGTGATGATGTCCCGGACGAAGGCGCCATCGATCTTGATCGAATCGACCGGCAGATTCTTCAGATAGGCGAAGGAGGACATACCGCTACCGAAATCGTCCAGAGAAAAGCGGCAGCCCATCCCTTTGAGCACGGACATGAAGCTTATGGCCCGCGCGAGATTGGCGATCGCCGCTGTTTCAGTGATCTCGAAACAAATCAGCTGCGGCGAAATACCGCTTTTCTCGAACTGCTCCACGACGAACGCCACGAAACTGTCATCGCCGAGAGACTGCCCCGATAAATTGATCGCATACAGCCTGCGCTCGTCAGCCATTTCGGTCTGCTTCGCTATCCACTGAAACATCGAGCGGACAACCCAGCGATCGATGGCGGGCATCAGGCTGTAGCGCTCCGCCGCCGGAATGAATGCCATCGGCGGAATCAAGAGGCCGGTCTCGTCCACCATGCGCAAGAGGATTTCACAGTAAATGGGATCCTCGCTGCGCACTTGAATCGAGCGGATGTTCTGGTAGTGCAGTCTAAAACGGTCTTCCTCGAATGCCTTGGAAATCCGCGAAACCCACTGCATCTCACCGTGGCGCTGGATCACTTCGGCGTTGTCCGGCTGGTGCACCCAGACGCGGTTGCGCCCCTGGTCCTTGGCCACATAGCAGGCCGCATCCGCCGCGCTCAGAATGCCGGCAACGCTGTCCGTCGCCTGCGAAATTGCCACCAAGCCGATACTCGCCCCCACCTCGAATGTCTTGTCCTCCCAGACGAAGCGGAAATCCGTAATGAGTCGACGCAAATTCTCGGCCACTTCCCGGCCACGATCGACCGAACAGTGTGCCAAGAGCACGCCGAATTCGTCGCCGCCCAGGCGGGCCACGGTGTCGTTCTCGCGCACCTTGACCTGCAGCAGCGCCGCCAACTGCCGCAGCAACTCGTCGCCCGCCACGTGGCCGCACGTATCGTTGACCACCTTGAACTGGTCCAGATCGATATACAGCAGCACATGGCGCTGAGCGTGCTGCCGCGCACCTTCGACAAGTTCCGTCAATCGGCTTTCGAACTCGCGCCGATTGGCCAATCCGGTCAATGGATCGTGCGTCGCCTGCCAAGACATTTGCTGGGCCATGCTGCGCGATTTGGTGACATCCCTGAACACTACGACGACGCCGATGATCCTGCCCTCGTGATCCCGGATTGGCGCAACCGACTCCTCGACGGCGAACTCATTCCCATCGCGCCCGATGAGCAAACAGCCGGCGCCCTGGGTTAACACACTCCCCTCATGCAGGCAACGGCTGGCCGGATCCTGCACCGGTTCATGAGTGGCTTCGTATACCAGGTTGAAAATGCTGCGCAACGGCAGACCGCGCGCCTCCTCCATGCGCCATCCAGTCAATTCGCTCGCCACCTCGTTGAGATGATCGACATTGCCGTCGGCATCGGTAGTGATCACGGCATCGCCAATCGAATGCAGCGTGACTTCCGCCCGCTCCTTCTCCCGGAACAGGGCGTTGTCGGTGCGCGTTGTGCGGCGCACCACGAGGAATGCAACGCCCGTGCCTAGAGCGACCGCCATAAGGCCCAGCAACACCATCATCTGATAAGCATATGTGTATGCCCGAGCCGCTCCCTCAACCGCCTCGCGTGTGGATTGGCGCTGGATATCGAGCATCTCATTAAACTGGGCGAATACCCGGTTCTGCATTGGGATCGCCTGGTTAACGAGAAGCTGCTGTGCCTGCGCCATCCTGCCATCGCCAATGAGATCCACCACCTCTTCGATCATTTGCGTCGAGGCGCGGGTGAGCCTCGCCGACTCGTCCAGAGTGGCTGTCTCGAACGGACTCAGATTCATTGCGCGCAACTCGTCGCGCGCCTTGATAAAATCCGCCGCCAATTCGCGAAAACGCAACAACGCGACATCCCGTTCGAAAGGGTCGTCCATCAAGGAAATAGCAAGCACAGTCAGGGCGCGTTCCCTAGCCAGCGTGCGTAAATTGGTGACCAACTCCGTCTTGACGTTACGTTCCTGGGCTATCACCTCCATGCGGCGGTTGATAGCCTCCATGCGCGTCAGGCCGATGACAGCGAGCGCGATCATCAAGGCGAGAACAAGACCGAAACCGAATAGAATGACGTACTGGGATTCCCGGGCAAACGCGTTGCGCGGCCGGCTGTGCTTCACGAGACTGAGCATTCGCGAGTGGATTGTACGAATCCAAAACGGAGTGAAAGCAACACCACTTGCCTTTCGGCGGGCACTCGAAAGCGCGAAGGGGAAGGATCCCATACCGTCAAAAATCTCGAATTAGCGGTGTACACGCCCACGATGGTAACGCGAACCCCATGGGAAAACCATACCCCTGCCCAGGGTATGCAAACGCCAATATGCCGTGCGAGGGACTTAAACAGGTTCGACACAACATGACCGCTTCCAAGCACGGTGAAATCTGCGCTAAGCTTAAAACAGATAGCCGAGCGAAGAATACAGTATGATCGAAACCATCCCCTCCTTGACGCAACTACGCGCACTCATTGGCATCTGCGTCTCTTTTCACGGAAAAAAGTACACGGTAGTCGAAATCCTCGATCACCCTCTGTCCATCGTGGTGCAAGCCGTCGACGCGAACACTCTGATTCAGGCCGACTTGCATGGGCGTGCTCGCCGTCGAGGGAAGGAGACCGTGGTCATTCAGGTGATCAGCAACGATGGCATATCAGTCCACGAGGATTTTCTCCGACTGCAACTCGGATGAGGGGAGCGCAAGCGCTCATTTCGGACCGACCGTGCGCCTCAAAACCACAGGGTTGATTGCATGTAGCGTAGCTTCGAAAGAGGGGCTGGACAACCGCCTAAAAGAAGCGGAATATTAAGCCCCGTCAAGATTCCAAAGCCTCACTGCGATTCTAGGAGAACACCAATGCAAGCCATCGATTACAAGCAATTCGATTTCGGTAAGCGCCTGAACCAGTATGTGCACGAAATTCTCCATCATGGCGGTTTCAACCGCGAAGAAAGCGATCTAACCGAAGGACAGAAGGTATTTCTTCACGCCGTCCGCAGGGAG
>Ga0153916_10005099_pt1 | contig 10000 bp, 10 predicted proteins | sample Opewatmetagenome_FD_109642 | JGI IMG/M metagenome (GOLD analysis project Ga0153916, IMG submission 109642) | Freshwater wetland microbial communities from Ohio, USA - Open water 3 Core 3 Depth 4 metaG | ecosystem: Environmental > Aquatic > Freshwater > Wetlands | place: USA: Ohio, Lake Erie...
CCTCCACCGAGATCGCCGAGATGCTCTCGCGCGAGCTGCCCAAGCTGGGCGGCAAGTTCATCCAGATGGAGGACGAGATCGCCAGCCTGGCCGCCTGCATCGGTGCCTCAGCCGGTGGTCTAAAAGCCATGACAGCCACCAGCGGGCCGGGCTTCTCGCTGATGCAGGAGCATATTGGCTACGCAGCCATGACGGAAATCCCCTGTGTGATCGTCGATGTGCAGCGCCTGGGTCCCAGCACCGGCCAGCCGACCAGTGTATCGCAGGGAGACGTCATGCAGGCGCGTTGGGGCAGCCATGGTGATTACCCGATTATCGCCCTCAGCCCATCTTCGGTCGTGCAAGCTTTCGATCTGGCTGTAACCGCCTTCAACTTTTCTGAAAAATATCGCACCCCGGTCATCCTGCTTTTGGACGAGGTGATCGCCCACATGCGTGAGAAGATAGATTTGCCGGACCCGGATAGCGTTACCCGCCTGGAGCGCATGGGCACCAACGTGCCGCCGGAGTGGTACAAGCCTTATGGTGATGCTATCAGCGACGTGCCGGCTATGGCCAGCTTTGGCTCGGGCTACCGCTACCACATCACCGGGCTGCTTCACGATCCGATGGGCTACCCGACCCAGCGCCTGGACGAGATCGACCCGTGGATCGAACGCGTACAGCGCAAGATCACTCGCAACCTGGCCGATATCCTCTTGTGGGAAGAGGACGGCACAGATTCTGTCAACACCGTCGTAGTAGCCTATGGTGCCACTGCTCGAAGTGCCCGGCACGCCGTCAAGCTGGCCCGCCAACGGCGCCATAAGGTGGGGCTGGTGACCTTGCTGACCCTGTGGCCGTTTGCCGAGGAAGTCTTGGTGCGTATTGGCCACACTGCCAAGCGCATCATCGTGCCGGAAATGAACCTGGGGCAGCTGGCACTTGAGGTGGAGCGAATTGCCGGGCGCCAGAAGGTACAGCGGGTGAACCGCGCCGATGGCGAGATGATAGCCCCGCAGGTGATCCTGGATGCGATCGAGGGACGATAACATGTGGCAAGAACAACCTACCACTTATGCCTATTTACGCCATACGAAGAAATTCCCCAACGTTTGGTGCAGCGGGTGTGGGATCGGCATTGTCATGGGCGCCCTGATCCGCGCTGTGGACCGCCTGAATCTGTCTAAAGATGAAGTAGCCCTGGTATCAGGCATTGGTTGCACCGGGCGCATGCCGGTGTATCTGGATTTCAATACCATGCACACCACCCACGGGCGGGCGCTGGCCTTTGCCACCGGACTAAAGCTGGCCCAACCCGGGATGAAGGTGATCGTGGTCACGGGTGACGGCGACGCCCTGGCCATCGGGGGGAACCACTTCATCCACGCCGCACGGCGCAACATCGACCTGACCGCCATTGTGGTCAATAATTCGATCTATGGCATGACCGGCGGCCAGTCCAGCCCTACTACCCCGTTGGACAGCCGCGCCACCGCCGCCCCTTATGGCAACATCGAACAACCTTTTCCGATCTGCGAGCTGGCGATGGCTGCCGGTGCATCCTTCGTGGCGCGCAGCACGGTTTACCATGCGGTAGAGTTGGACCGTTTTATCGAGCAGGCTATCCTCAAGGTCGGCTTCAGCCTGGTTGAGGTTGCCAGCTACTGCCATACCACCTTTGGGCGTATCAACAAGCTGGGGAGCGCCGTGGATATGATGCGGCAACTCAAAGACGCCAGCCTGACCCAAACAGCAGCCGAAAAGCTGCCTCCAGACGGGCGGGCGGGCAAGATCGTGCGCGGTGTGTTGTGTAATGTGGATAAGCCCGAGTATAGCGCTCTGTACGATGAGGTCATCCGTCGCGCCCAGGGGTCAACGACTGAGAAAGTGCAACCCTCAGAGGTGTTCCGTGCCCGATAAGAATACCGGCGACCGTATCGAGATCCGCCTGGCGGGTGAAGGTGGACAGGGCATGATCCTGGCAGGGATTATCCTTGCCGAAGCCGCTGCCATCTATGACGGCAAGAACGCTGTCCAGACCCAAAGCTATGGGCCGGAGGCGCGCGGCGGAGCCAGCAAAGCCGAGGTAATCATCTCTGAGGATGAGATCGATTTTCCTGAAGTGATCAGCGCCGACGTGCTACTGGTATTAAGCCAGGAAGCCTGCGATAAATTCGCTACGAACTTGAAAAAGACGGGGGTGCTGATCGTTGATGCGGACCAGGTGGGGCGCATCCCGGTGACCAGCGCCATCAAGCTGCCTATTACCCGGCTGGCGGTGGAGGCCACCGGCAAACCGATCACCGCCAATGTTGTCGCATTGGGCGTGTTGGTCGGCCTGACCGAGGTGGTGTCGCCCCAGGCCATTGAGAAAGCCGTGATGGCACGCGCCCCCAAAGGCACCGAGGAGCTCAACCGGGCAGCGCTGGCGGCCGGATTCGCGGCCGCACAGGCGATCGATAGCGCTCAAACCGGTCAGCATACAGCCATTGTGGCACACAATTTAGCCCACCATTAAAGGTCTTGCGGGCGCAGAACGCCCGCAAGACCTTTAATTTCGCTATTCCTCCCATTACCGTAATTTACTTGAACTTCTTGGGGAATTGCTGGATGATGCCCTGGCTGAGCATATCAGCCATATCGAGGATTTGCACGTGAATCTTGTCGTAAGCAGCAACGTCACCAGACCAGTCACCATTCAGCCGGGCAGAAGCCTCTTCAAGTGTCAGATCCAGGTGGGCTTTCATCATCGCCTTCATCTCGTCCAGGGGCCAGGATTTGGGGTTGGCAGTGTTCAGGAAGGCGGCGATCTCATCCGCATTAGCGTACCAACGTGCTTTGGCGTCGTTGAAAGCCGCGGTATCGCCGGTTTTTGCAGCGTCGAGCAATTTAGCGGCAGTCAGGATATGCTCTCTCAGAAGTGAGGCCAATTGATCCCCAGCGGCGTCGCCATAAAAGGGTTTTATGGCGTTGCCAATGTCAACCTGGTTCTGCAACAAGCGCGCCGCAGTCTGATCTTTATCGGGCAAGCCAGCCAGATCGCTGACGATAAACAGGCGCGTCCAGGTGACGTGATCTTCCCACAATTTCCGCATGGCGTCATGGAACGCCTGTGGGTCGACCTGGGGCTTTCTCTTAGCTAACACAGGCGAGAAAGAGGCCAGCGCGAGCAACACAATAAGCGCTGAACCAATTAGAAGAGAGACCTTTAAGCGAGACGTGTTCATTTTTTCTGCTCCTTATTACTGATAAAGTTGGGCTTTCTTGCTCATTGGTTACCTATGCATCGAATTTCTTACCAAATTGATGGAAAATAAAAAAAACCCATGGTTTCTACCCATGGGGGCGTGATGACAAAATGCTTTAGTTTCTGTCGGAGAGAAGCTCTAACCCGCCGCGTCCAGCCGGGTCAGGTCGCGCAGTGCCTCGTACTCCTGGCGACAAGCCAGGCACTGGTCCAGATGGTGCCTCAATGGCTCCCACTCTGCGCCACCGGCATTGCCCTCATATTCTAAATCCACGTATTGGGAAACTAAATCAAAACATAACGAGCAGGAGATCTCCTCGCTTTGTGTTTCGAGTATTTTCAGGAGCCAGCTTTGAAACTTCGATTTGTCCACAGAATTTACCTTTATATTAGTTACATAACCCAACGAAATCATACCTTGTTGATGCTGAACAAAGCCAACGCATCTTCCGTACCGAAGCCTTCCATAAGCAATCTGCGTTTGAGCTTGAGGCGGGCATCATGCAACAACTTATAAACGGTATTCCGGTTGGATTGCATTTGTTGGACCACGACATCCATCGGCACCTCATCGAACACGATCCACTTCAACACCTGTCGCTGCTTCTCAGTCAATTCATCCTGAATGGTCTCACGGATGGTTTCGAAAACTTCTTGTTGTAGCAAGGAGTGATCGGGGTTAATCAGATCATGATGTTTCTCAGAGAGCCATTCAATTGAATCCGAATGGTCCTGAAGTTGGTCGAGGGATACGCCTTTCCGCCACTCTCGCCGCGCCGTAACCAGAGCGATGTTGATAGCGAATTTATACGCCCATGTCGTAAATTTGCTCTCGCCCCGAAACTCGTGAAGGTGCGCCAATATCGCTATCAAGGCTTCCTGGGCGCAGTCCTCCGCTAATTGGACCAGCTCGTTTGGATTGGAATTGGCAAATTCGTTCAGGTTGCGGTTGAGAGAGTAAAGGGCGCCGCGCAAGAGAATTTCCCGCAGGTCGGCAATCGCTTCAACCTGCTGATCGCCGCTGGCATTAAGATCTCTCAGCCAATCTTCAGTAGAGCGCGTCTTCCCCATCTGGAGAGATTATACCAAAAGGCAGAAAACATAAATTGCCCTGACAGGCTTTCTCATGCCCTTGACAGGGCGGAAAGCGAGTCGTAAAATATGAACGAACGTTCGTTCACAGTCAAGGATGGGCAATCCATGTCCGAAGAGCTGATTACACGAGGGGACCGGGCGCGTGCCGAAATCCTGCAGGCTGCCCACCACCTGTTTACGGAGCGCGGCTTCCACGGCACGTCCATGCGCCAGATCGCTCAGGAGGCTGGCATAGCCCTGGGTGGCATCTACAACCATTTCTCCAGCAAAGAAGATATCTTCACAGCGGTCTTTACGGAGCGTCACCCTTTCCTGGATGTGCTGCCGATGTTAAAGGCCGCCCAGGGTGACACTATCGACGAGATCGTGCGAGATGCAGCCCACCGCCTGGTGGGCAGCATGGAACAGCGCAAAGATTTCCTCAACTTGATGTTCATCGAGATGGTCGAGTTCAAGGGACAGCACATCCCGCAAATCTTCCAACTCGTTTTCCCGGAAATCATGGAGTTTGCCCAGCGTCTCGCCGCCAAACAGGACGAGTTGCTCCCGATCCCATTGCTGGTGGTGGTGCGTGCATTCATCGGGTTGTTCTTCTCCTTCTTGATCACCGATATTCTGATCGCCGACCAGCTGCCGCCGGATATGCGCGAGAACGCCCTGGATTATTTCGTGGACATTTACCTGTATGGCATCCTGAAGCAAGGGGCGACTGTCGAGGAGGCACAATGATCAATTCCCGCTTGACCTCCCTGATCCGCAAAGAGTTCCTCCAGATCCTGCGCGACCCACGCACGCTGGCATTGGCGCTGGTCATGCCATTGATGCAGCTTTTCCTGCTGGGCTACGCTGCCACAAACGATGTACGCAACGTCCGCCTGGCGGTATACAATCAAGACCCTAGCCCTGAGGCGCGCGCGCTGTTGGACGCCTACCGCGCCGCCGATTACTTTTCCTTGGAATTTGAGGTCCATTCGGAAGAAGCGCTGCACTATCTGATCGACAGCAGCCAGGCGCGCGTCGGGCTGATCATCCCACCGGATTACAGCCTGCGCCTACAGGGGGAAGGGCAGGCAGAGGTAGCATTTATTTTAGACGGCAGTGACCCCACTGTGGCCTCCACAGCCCTCTCAGCGGCTCAATCGATCGGCCAGCAGCACGCCACCAAGGTGCTTGCTGACCGCTTGGGCCGGCGCGGGCAAACTTCCGCCATCCGCCCCCCCATCGATGTACGCACCCAAGTTTGGTACAACCCCGATCTACAGAGCGCCTATTTCATGATCCCTGGGGTGATCGGTATGATCCTTTACGCCATCACCTCGATCCTGACCGCCACAGCGATCGTGCGCGAGCGCGAGCGTGGCACCATCGAGCAACTCATCGTCACCCCGATCCGCCCTTGGGAGCTTGTGGTGGGCAAGCTACTCCCCTACGTTATCGTGGCTCTTTTCGACACTGTGGAAATACTCACGATCGGTGCATTATGGTTCAAGCTCCCGATTCGAGGCAGCCTGGTGTTGATCCTGCTGCTCTCGGGGCTTTTTCTGCTCACCAGCCTGGGGATCGGCTTGCTGGCCTCCACAATCGCCAAAACACAGCAGGAAGCCATGCTTACTGTGTTTATGACGATTTTGCCCAGCATATTCCTCTCCGGCTTCTTCTTCCCATTAGAAGCAATGCCCAAAGTGCTCCAATGGATTTCTTTTTTTATGCCGCTGCGCTACTACCTGGTGATCATCCGTTCGTTACTGCTTAAGGGGGTGGGGGCCGATATGCTCAAAAGCGACATCCTGGCACTGGCAATCTTCGGTTTTGCCATCATGACCATTGCATCGCTGAGGTTCCGCAAGAGGCTGGACTGATGGCTGATTGTAGATTTTAGATTGCTGATTGATGATTGGAAGATGAGGATAACTGGTTACTGAGCACTGATCACCGATTTTTTTGTGGGAGGTTCCTATGCATCCTAATCCGAAGAGAATCGCACCAATTGTATTGCTGATCGCGATCGCCGGAGGCGCGATCTGGTATTTCACCCAGGGGCGCAATAGCGGTAGCAATGGCACACTGGCTGCCTCGGGCACCATCGAGGGCACGCAGGTGGTCATCGCCCCCGAGTTATCCGGGCGCGTGTTGGAGGTGCTGGCCCAAAAGGGCGACACGGTCAAAGTCGGACAGGTGTTGGTGCGCTTCGACGATGCCCTAATACGGGCACAATTGAGCCAGGCACAAGCCGCGCTTCACCAGGCGCAGGCTAACTATGACCTGGTTTCCGGGGGGCCTACCCCAGAACAGCGCCAGCTGGCGGTAGCCTCAGCGGAGACAGAGCTGACCAACGCCAGGCAGGCCCTCCAGGCGCTCTACGACAACGCTGGTCTGACGAACGCCCAGTCATCGCAAAATATTGCTACGATTGATAAGGCGCGCGACAAGGCCCAGCAGTACCTGGATAATGTCGTTACTGAAGCCAACCCGGTGGATATCGAAGCCGCCTGGGCCTCAGTGATCATTGCCGGCGACAAGCTGGAGAAAGCCCAGGAAGATTTTGAGCCATACGCCAACAAGGACCAGAGCAACGTGCAACGCGCCATGCTGCAAGCGCAAGTGGCAGCCGCGCAGAAGCAGTACGACAACATGGTAGAGCGTTACAACAACCTGGTGGGGACGGCAAACAAGTACGACCTGGCTGTGGCGCAGACCGATGTAACTTTGGCAGAAGCAAAACTAGCCGATGCCCAACGCAAGTACGACGAATTAAAAGATGGCATCGATCCAGACGCCCTGGCTTTGGCGCAAGACCGTCTGAAGACCGCTGAAGCGAACCTGTCAGTCGCTCAAGCCGATCCCAGCCCAGAGCAACTAGCCGTAGCCCAGGCTCAGGTGGAGGTTACCCGTGGCGCCTTGCAAGTGATCGAAGCACAGATCGCCAAGCTGACCATCACCGCGCCTATGGATGGGATCGTGCTCCTGCGCTCGGCCGAGCCGGGCGAGGTGCTGGTGGCTGGAGCTCCCTTGCTTACCCTGCTGCGCCTGGATGACCTGACCATCACCGTGTATATCCCCGAGGATCGCTACGGGTCGATCCGCCTGGGGCAGGCTGCCAACGTGTCGGTGGACTCTTTCCCCGGCGAGACCTTCCAGGCAACCGTGATCCGCATCGCCGATCAGGCTGAGTTCACCCCGCGCAACGTGCAGACCGAGGAGGGCCGCAAAACGACCGTATTCGCGGTTGAGCTATCGGTGGCCAACCCTGAAGGGAAGCTCAAGCCGGGCATGCCAGCGGATGTAGATTTCAACCGCTAACGTCTCAACCGCTAGCGATGGAGCGAACTTGGAAGCACTTATCGAAGCCCATAATTTATATAAATCCTTTGGCGAGACGCACGCCGTAGATGGCTTGAGCCTGCGCGTGTCATCCGGGGAAATCTATGGGTTAGTGGGGCCAGACGGCGCCGGCAAGACCACCACGATGCGGCTGCTGTGCGGGGCATTGCTACCCGACCGTACCGTAGAGACGCCCCGGCGGGGCGTCTCTACCCGTGACGTCTCAACAATGATCCGCGTTGCCGGATACGACGTAACCCGCCAGACCGAACAGGCGCGCATGCATATCGGCTATCTGCCGCAGCGCTTCTCGCTTTATGAAGACCTGACTGTACTGGAAAACATCCGCTTTTTCGCTGAAGTGCGCGGTTTGAAAGCGACCGAATGGCGACCGCGTTGCATGGAAATCCTACACTTCGTCGGGTTGGATGTGTTTACAGACCGCCTGGCCGGCCAGCTTTCAGGAGGTATGAAGCAAAAACTTGGACTGGCAGCCGCCCTGGTGCACCAGCCGCGCCTGTTGCTGCTGGATGAACCCACCACCGGCGTGGACCCCGTCACCCGACAGGACTTCTGGCAGTTGATCATCCGCCTGGTGAGCCGGGCAAATCACGGTCAGGGCGAAGTAGCCGTGCTGGTGAGCACCCCCTACATGGACGAGGCGGCGCGTTGCTCGCGAGTGGGCTTTATGCGCGGCGGTCGCCTCTTAGTAGAAGGCACCCCGGCGGATCTGCGCCTCCGCCTCGACGAGCGTATCCTTGAGCTACGCGGCCAACCCCTGTCGTTGTTGCGCCGGGTCGCCGCAGCCGACCAGGACGTAGAAGACGCCCAAATGTTTGGCGACCGCATCCACCTGCGCGCCCTTCCCGGCAAGACCGCCGAGGTCGAGGCGCGGCTGCGCCAGCATATCCCCGCTGAGGGTGGCGAAATCACCCTGTTGCGATCGGTGCCACCGCAGCTGGAGGACGTGTTTATTTCGCTGTTGGAGTAATGATGGCTGATCATGTCATCGTAGCCAAGGACTTAACCCGCCGTTTTGGCGAGTTCATCGCAGTAGATCACATCTCCTTCACCATGGACGCTGGCGAGGTGGTGGGCTACTTAGGCCCCAATGGCTCTGGCAAGACCACGACGATCCGCATGCTGTTGGGCTTGTTGATCCCTACAGAGGGAGAGGCGCGCGTATTGGGCTACGACGTCGTCCGCCAGGCGGAGCAGGTACGGGCACAGGTGGGTTACATGTCGCAGAAATTTGCCTTATACCACGACCTGACGGCGGGTGAAAACCTGGCGTTCTACGCTGGCGTGTATGGCGAGCGCTCACGCGCTCGGCTGGAGGAAGTGCTGGACCTGGTAGGGTTGCGCCAGCTCGAAGGCGAGCGGGTGAGCGATCTCTCGGCAGGCTGGCGACAGCGCCTGGCGCTGGCCACAGCCATCGTGCATCACCCCAGGCTTCTCTTCCTGGACGAACCCACCAGCGGTGTAGACCCTACCGCCCGCCGCGCCTTTTGGGACCTGATTTACGAGTTGGTAGCTGGCGGTGTGACGGCCCTGGTCACCACGCATTACATGGACGAAGCCGAGTATTGCGGCCGGGTGGGCATTATGCGCGATGGCAAGCTCCTGGCGATGGACACCCCCTCGGCTCTGAAATCCAGCGCTCTACCCGGGCTGGCCTGGGATGTGTTTGTGGGCGGAGCCGGGACTGAGGGGACATCGCCGCTCCTGATCGCTCTAAACGCCCTGGAAACCTGCCCTTGCGTGCTACGGGCGGGACTGACCGGAGATCACCTACGAGCAATCACGCCATTCGATGTGAACGCCGAGACGCTCTTAGGGCGCCTGGGCGAAGCAGGCGTAACCGGTCTGCGGGTGGAGCCTGTCGAGCCCACCCTCGAGGACGTCTTTCTGGCCTTAGCAGCCAAATAACCCCATCGCTTTTTGACGTATAATTCCTGTAAGAGATATATCCTTAATGGAGCCTAAATCGCCACGCTTCGTCATCGCCGGGCAGTTGCGCCGGGAATATATTATCCTGCCATCCGGCGAGGCGCGCCTGGACGTGCCTGGCGGGAACGCCCTCTACGCTGCTGTGGGTCTGGCGATTTGGGAACCCGATCCTCCGCCGGGCATTGTGGCGCGTGTGGGCGAGGATTACCCCCAGGAATGGCTGACACAATTCACCCGGCGTGGCCTGGATACGCGCGGCGTGCGCGTCTTACCTCAAGCGGTGGATGTACGCACCTTTGCTGCCTATCTAAGCCGCATAGCCCGCGCCACCGACGATCCGGTGGCGCATTTCGCTCGTGCCGGCCTGCCCTTTCCAAAAGCGATGCTGGGGTACCGGGACACGTC
>Ga0153916_10005100_pt1 | contig 10000 bp, 11 predicted proteins | sample Opewatmetagenome_FD_109642 | JGI IMG/M metagenome (GOLD analysis project Ga0153916, IMG submission 109642) | Freshwater wetland microbial communities from Ohio, USA - Open water 3 Core 3 Depth 4 metaG | ecosystem: Environmental > Aquatic > Freshwater > Wetlands | place: USA: Ohio, Lake Erie...
CAAGTTCTTTAATGTATCTGTCAATCATCTCGGTTGATTCATCAACCACGGCTACTGCTTCTCTGATTCTTCTTCTTTGTTCTCGGTACAAGATATAAGCTCTGGCAGTATCAACCAATCCTTCCAAGATTAAAACTTCTTCAACAATGTCTTGAATCTGTTCTACATGGGGAATCTCATCTTCTTTAAACCTCCGGTTTAAAATCTGACTGACTTTATCAGAAAGTCTTTTTGATTTTTTGCCATCGCCCTGACCCGTAGCGGTTAAAGCCTTAAAAAGAGCATCTTGAATCCTACTCTGATCAAATTCAACCAGCTGGCCGTCTCGTTTTTGAACTTTAGTGAGTTTGTTTTTCATAACTACTAAGAAATTGCGAAAAAAATACGAAAATACGAAAAAAATTAATAACTCTTCGTACTTTCGCAAGAAATATTACTATATTTTACCTCAACAAAAAAACTAGGTCAAACCTAGTCAAGTCCCCTTAAAAACTGGGGTTATCCACACCCTAAAACCCAGTGATTATCACGGCTACTTTTATTTCTCCCTTTGGTAATTCCTCGTCCTCAACCGCCCCGAAGACGACTTTGGCCTGAGGATTAATCTCTTGAGTCAGAAATTTACCTATTTCCTCAATCTCGGCAAGAGAAATGTCTTTACCGCCAGAAACATTAAACAAAACACCCTTTGCTCCTTTTGGCGAAACCTCCAAGAACGGAGAACAAAGAGCATTCTTAGCTGCTATCTCCGCCCTCTTCTCGCCGCTTGCCCGACCTATACCGAAAAGACAGGTTCCTGATTTTTCCAAAATCATTCTGCAATCGGCAAAATCAATATTAATAATACCCGGCTTGTTTATTAAGTCAGAAATCCCTTTCACCCCTTCTCTCAAAATATCATCACAAAGCCAGAAAGCATTTAAAAGGGGAGTTTTTGGATCTAGATTTTCTAATAATTTATCATTTTTAATAACAATCAGAGCGTCAACTCTTTCTCTAAGTTTTTCTTTCCCAGATAGGGCAATTTTCTTTCGATAATTTCCCTCAAAAGAGAAGGGGAACGTGCAAACAGCGATAGTTAAAATTCCTAAGTTTTTTGAAATTTCAGCGACCACCGGCGCCGCTCCGGTAAACGAGCCGCCGCCGAGTCCTCCGGCCAAAAAAATCATATCCGCGCCCCTTAAAACTTTCTCAATATCTGTTCTCTGTTCTTCAGCCGCTTTACGGCCAACTTCGGGATTCATTCCCGTACCCAAGCCTTGGGTTAATTTTCTCCCGATTTGTAACTTAAAATCAGCCTTAATTTTCTTTAAATCTTGGTAATCAGTATTGATAGCAATCAATTCTACGCCAATAATTTTCGATTTTTTCATCCGAGAAATGGCATTGCCGCCGGAACCACCAATCCCCACTACTTTTATTTTAGTTATCATATTAAGGAATGAATATTTTAAAAATTTTTTTTAATTTAGAACCTATCCCGCCGGCGGAAAAAGAAGATCTGCCGGTTTCTCCTTCCAGATCCTGACCCAACAAAACTAAACCGCAAACAGTGGCCAAGCTCGGATCATTTTCCAAATCGGCAATTCCTTTTGGTTTTCCCCATCTGGTTGGTAAACGGAATTCTTTTTTAGCTAATTCAACTATACCTGGTAATTTTGTTGCACCGCCAGTCAAAACTATTCCTGCTGGTAAAAACTTCTCTTTAGAAATTTTTTTTAATTCTTTGTTTATTTCTCGAAAAATCTCGGAAATCCTTGCCCTAATAATATTGGTCAGTTCTTTTGGGGAAAAAATTAAAGTACCCTGATCTTCTAATTCTATTTTTTCTTTTTTTTGACCATTTTTCAAAAAACAACTACCGAATTCAATCTTAATTCTTTCGGCAATCTCGATGTCGGTTTTTAAGCCGATGGCAATGTCATTAGTGATGTTCGCAGAGCCAATGGGCAATACTGCCAAATGGATTAAATCTCCTTCTTCAAATACCGCCAAGTCAGAGGTACCGGCTCCAATATCTAAAATTGCTACCCCTAATTCTCTCTGTTTTTCGGTTAAACAGGATCTTCCAGAAGCCAACGCCGAAGGAGTCCTGTCCAAAATCTGCAGTCCAGAATCTAAAACTGCCCGGGTCAGATTCTCCAGATAGGGAGAAAAACCACCTAAAGCTAAAACTTCGGCTTCCAATCTTACTCCCTTCAGACCAAAGGGTTCTTTAATTCCTCCCTCGCCATCAACGATGAATTCTCGGGGTATAACATCAAAAATTTCTTTATTAGAAGGAATGGAAAAGGTTCGAGCGGCACTTAATACTCGGTTAATATCCTCTTCGGAAATTCTTTGGTCAGCCCGGGAAACGGCGATGGAACCACGAGAAGCTGCGGAAAATAAATGAGCTCCGCTAATATTCAAATAGAGAGAACCAACCTTCTGGCTCTCTTGACTTATTTTTGAAAAGTTTTCTCTCAAGATTTGAGAAACTCCTTCCGGATAAATAACTACCCCTCTCCTAACTCCAAAAGAAGGTACTTCCCGGTAATTTAATACCGTTAATCCTTCTGTCTCTTTTTTGACTACCAGCGTTTTAATATTTTGGCTCCCGATATCCAAGCCACAAATTATTGAGGCCCTCGCCATGATAATTTCAAATTTTAAATAATAAATTTAAGAATAATACCCAAAGATGGTTCCGCCTTCTTCTCTCGCTTCCGCTTCTTCCGGAAGCTCGGCTTTTGAATTTTAAGATTTTAAATGAGACAGATAATAATTTTCTTTCTTGCTCATTTTCTTCGCTCCTGCAATACTTTTTTCATGATCGTATCCTAAAAGATGTAAAATCCCATGGATTAAAACTCGGGCTAATTCTTTTTTAAAAGTAGACTTGAATTTTTCAGCATTCTCTCTAAGCACTTCTGGGCAAATGACAATTTCTCCTGAACTATCATATTTAAAAGAGAGCGCATCAGTAACCCTATCTTTCTTTCTGTAATTTTTATTCAACTCTCTTATCTTTTTTTGCCCAATCAAGACAATTGACAAATCTATTTTTTTCTTCTTTTTGTTCTTCGTAGCTTTAACGGAGAAGGCTTCTCCTTCTAAAACTTTTTGCCCAACTTTTTTTAAAAATTTTTTATCAACCGGAGTCGTAGTCAGATTATTAATCTCAATCATAATTTATCCCAGTAATTCCTTCACAATCTTTGAAACTAAGCTATTATCAGCCCTGTCTTTCACTTTGGGCATTAATTCTGCCATTACTTTTCCTATGTCCTTCATCTCTTTGGCGCCGACTTTTCTAATCGCCTCTTCGGCGATCTTCCTGATTTCTTCCTCAGACAATTGTTCTGGCAGATATTCTTCTAGAATCTTCGCCTCTTTTTCTTCTTTTAGGGCCAACTCATCTCTCTTGCCTTTCTTATAAAGCTCAATTGCCTCCTTTCTTTTTTTGATTTCCGAGACAATAACTTTAGTTATTTCTTCGTCGGTCAATTGGCTTTCTTTTTTTAACTCCTCGGTTAATAATTCCGGTTTCTCTTTCCAAGTCCTGGTTCTCTTTTCAATTTCTCTATTGGAAATTGCCGCCAAAAGCATCCTTAAAACCGAGAGTCTAATTTCTCTTTTTTCTTTCAGGGCCGATCTTAAATCATCTTGAATTTTTTCCTTTAACATTTTAATTATTCACTCGAGCGAAGCGAAGAGTGGGAAATGAAGGCAAGCTCCGAAGGAGGCAAACTTCATCGATCTATCTTACCCAGTTTTTTCAATTTCTCATACTCTTTCTTCTTTTCTTCCCTTCTCAGGGCGGCTTTTTTCTTCATCTGTTCAGATTTTTCCCTTTTCTTGAATTGGGTCTTTCTCGCTCGAAGCAAAATTCCGCTTTGCTGAACACTCCTAGTAAAGCGGCGAATCAAATTCTGGGAACTTTCCCTTTCTTGTTTTTTAACTTCTATGCCCATAGTAATTTCTTACCACCTAATAAATGCAGATGCAAATGGTCGACGGTTTGACCGGCATCTCTACCAATATTGAAAACTAGCCGATAGCCACTTCCGCTAATCTTGTATTTTTTAGCTATTTTCTGAGCTATTAGACATAATTCACCTATTAATTCTCTATCCTCCTTTCTTAAATAATTTATTGAGGGAATATGTTTTTTAGGAATAATTAAAAGATGGACGGGTGCCTTTGGTTCAATGTCTTGAATAGCCAAAATTTTATCGTCTTGATAAATGGTTTCTGACGAAATTTCTTTGTTAATAATTTTACAAAAAATACATTCCATAAGCCGAGTTGCCTCGCAGCGAGGCGTTCGCTGAAGACATCGGTTCGTCTCTCACTTCGGCTTAAGCCTCAGTGCAATAAGAAACGGCAGCTTCTTAAAATGTTATTTCTTCAATCTTTTACCTATCTCTCTTACTGCTTTATCTAATTTCACTGTTTCTTGTCTACCGCTGACCATATCCCTAAGAATAATTGTTCCTTCCAGGGCTTCTTTTTGCCCCAAAATTAAGGAATATCTCGCTCCAAACCTATCGGCCATTTTCAGCTGAGCTTTAAGGGAGTCCCGGCCGAGGGATTCCCCAACTAAAATTTTGGCTTCCCGAAAATCTTCAATCAATTTCAGGCTCTTTCTTTTGGCCAAATCTCCCAATTGAGCTAAAAAAACTTCAACCTTTCTTTCCTTGGAAAGCCTAATAGCTTTAGTTTTCATCAGCTGGATTATTCTCTCCACCCCGCCTGCTCCTCCAACAGCTGGCGTTTCTTTACCGCCCAAAATTTTCACTAAGGTGTCATATCTTCCTCCGCCAACCAGGGTGCCCAAATCCTTGCCCTCTGGGGAATCATCTACTATTTCAAAAACAGTTTTGGTGTAATAATCTAATCCTCTGACTAAGTAAGGATTTAAATGATAGGGTAATTCTAGTTCATCCAAAAATTCTAAAACTTCTCTAAAATGTCTGTGACAACTTTCGCAAAGGTGATCTAATATCTGAGGAGCCTGGGCCTTAACTGGCTGACATTTTTCTTCCTTACAATCTAAAATTCTTAACGGATTTTCTCTCAGTCTCCGCCGGCAATCTGAACAAAGGGCTGTCTCCCGTGACTTAAAATAGCTAGCCAAAAGTTTCTTATAGTAGGGCCGGCACTGACTGTCGCCGATACTATTTATTTCAATAATTAAATTTTTTAATTTCAGTTCTCCTAAAATATTATAAAAAATTTGAATAATTTGGGCATCTAAAACTGAACTTTCTTCACCTAAAACCTCAAAACCAAATTGCCAGAACTGACGGAAACGGCCGGACTGAGGATGTTCATAACGAAAGTAAGGTCCGAGATACCAAAACTTGACTGGTTGAGGGAGATTTTGCATCCCCTGTTCAATATAAGCTCTGGCTATGGAGGCGGTTTGCTCTGGTCTCAAGGTTAAATAATCGCCTCCTTTACTCCGGAAAGAAAACATTTGCTTTTGAACGACATCGGTAGCCAAACCCAATCCCCGGGAAAAAAGCTCAGCTGTTTCCAAAATTGGTGTTTCTATCCTTTGAAAACCATAAAAATTGGCAACATCTTCGCAGGTGCTCTGAATTTTTTGAAAATATCTCTGATCTTCAGGCAAAATATCATGCATCCCGGTCGGCGTTTGAAATTTTGGTTTTTTAGCCATCGAGTTTTTAATTAAAAGCGAAGATTAAGAAGAGATTTATCTCTTCGCCATTTTAATATTCTGGAGCTTCAATCTTGGCAAGGGCTGTAAAGGGCCAAGCCCTCAAGAGGACCCTGCCAATAACATTCTCTCTATTTAAGGGCCCCCAGCTTCTGGAGTCGGCCGAGGCTCGCCTGTTATCTCCCAAAACAAAATATTGATTGCCAGTCAGAGATATTAATTTATCGCCCGACGTAAAGATATCTGACGGAAGATAAGCTGATTCATCTAAAACATAAGATTCTTCTTGGTTAGAAATCGCCACCTTGCCGTCTTTGATTTCCACTGTTTCTCCAGGAAGACCAATAATTCTTTTAATATATCTCTGAGAAGGATCATTGGGATATTTAAAAACTATCACTTCGCCTCTTTGGGGACTTCGAAACCTATAAGAAATCTCGTCAATAATTAAATAATCGCCGTTTTCAAAAGCGGACGTCATTGACTCACCCCGAACAAAAAAGGGCTGGAATAAAAAAGTTCTGATAGGTACTACTATCAACAAGGCGATAATGACAATTTTGATGATTTCCCAGATAAAGGATAAGAAGTTTTTCATGCTTTAATCATTATACTACCTATCTTTTTAAAATCAAGTTATAATATTTTAATGAACTTAATTGTCGGTCTCGGCAATCCCGGGAAAAAATACGAAAAAACTCGTCACAACGTTGGTTCAAGAATAATCGATGAGCTGGAATCTTTAAATTTAGAAAATGTTGTCTTAGTAAGGCCAACAACTTTTATGAACGAATCCGGCAAGGCAGTTAAAAATTTACTAAGGACTTACCACTTGAAGCCTGAGAACTTAATTGTTATTCATGATGATATCGATTTGCCAATAGGGAAAATTCGTATTATTAAAAACCGCGGAGCAGCCGGCCACAAAGGAGTAAAATCAATAATCAAGGAATTAAAAACTAAAGATTTTATCAGGTTTAGAGTCGGAATTTGTCCTAAAACTAGCAAGCCTAGAAATCCAGAAAGATTTGTCCTTCAAGAGTTCAGGAAAAAAGAAGAAAAGATTGCCAAAGAAATAATAAAAAAAACCGCCGAAGCGATTGATTTTTTTTCAAAATCAGGTTTAGAAAAAACAATGAGTAAATTCAACAAATAGGAAACTGAGTTTGAAGTTATATTAGAGATTTTGTCCTCCGGTCTGCCTGCAAGCCCCTAGTGTTTTGCTACGAAAACATAGAAAACTCTAAGATTTTGAGCTACAATAGGTTAAGGAGGGATTCCTATTCCTTCACCGATTTAGATAAAAAGATTTATCTAAACGGAGGCAGCTCCTCGCAGGCAAGCCGGAAGGCAATTTTTTTTAAATTATTCTTGTCGCTTCAAGAATACTTTATTATATATGATATAAATGAAATTGTCAAGGGTAAAGGAATCAGCTAGTACCTTAATTGTTAGTATCACCCCCTACTTCTTGGAAAAGGGGAATTTTTGGTTTCAACAAAACTTAAATAAGATTTTAGAGGCTCCTGAGAATCAATCCTTTTTCGCAGATAACACTATCTATTTAACCAGAGGTCAAAGTTACAACTTTTCTCGGTTTTTAAGAAAATTGGACGAAATGGGATACGAAAGGGTTTGGCAGGTTTCAGAACCCGGAGAATTTTCCCAAAGGGGAGGAATTATTGACGTTTTCCCGATTAATCTAAGCCTTGCTATTCGCTTTGAGTTTTTTGGAAATAAAATTGAGGAAATCTTAGAGCTCCCGATAGAAATTAAAGATGAGAAGTTGGCTAAAGAGATTCTAAAAAAGAAATTAAAATCCCAGAAACTATTCTCTGACCTGAGAGGGCTGAAAACGGGAGATTATTTGGTTCATTTGGATCATGGCGTCGGGATCTATAACGGTACAGATACGAATTATTACATATTAGAATACGCTGCTGGCGATAAATTATATATCCCACTTGGTCTTGAAAGAAAATTATCTCGGTATATTGGTTTTGTTGAGCCAAAAATCTCAAGGTTGGGCAGTCAAGTATGGCAGAGAACGAAAAGAAAAGTGAAAGAAGAGACGGAAAAACTAGCTAAAGAACTTTTAGAAATATACTCTAAGAGAGAGTTGGCTACTCGCCCGCCATACGAAACAAGCGAGGAAATTGAAAGCCAATTAGCCAGTACTTTCCTTTATGAAGAAACCCCGGATCAAACTCAAGCCATAGAAGATATAAAGAACGATTTAGAAAAAAGTGAACCAATGGATAGAATTGTTTGCGGTGATGTTGGCTTTGGAAAAACTGAAATAGCCCTAAGAACCATGGTAAAAGCCGTCAATTCGGGCTATCAAGCAACAATGATTTGTCCGACGACTATTTTAGCCAATCAGCATTTTCAAAACTTTAAAGGAAGACTAAAGGATTTGCCAATTAAAATTGCCTTACTCTCTCGCCTGCAATCGGAAAGGGAGCAGAAAAAATTAGTTGAAGATTTAAGGATGGGAGAAATAGATATTGTTATTGGCACTCATCGGATTTTATCTTCCGATGTTATATTTAAAAACTTAGGATTATTAATTATTGATGACGAGCAAAGATTTGGAGTAAAACAAAAAGATAAATTAAAGAAAATACGAACCTCCCTTGATATTTTATCGCTTTCTGCCACACCTATTCCCAGGACTCTTTACCTGGCTCTTTCTTCTCTAAAAAGTATTAGCCTAATTCAAATTCCGCCAGCCGGAAGATTACCGGTTAAAACTCTTATTTTGCCTTTCTCCGAGAAAATAATTAAGAAAGCAATCGAAGATGAAATTAAAAGAAATGGCCAGATCTATTATTTACATAATCGAGTAGAAACAATCAAAACGATAAAGAATTTCTTGGAGAATTTGGTACCTACAGCCAGATTCGGCATCGCCCACGGAAGATTAAAAGAAAAAGAATTGGTAAAGGTAATGACGGATTTCCAAAACAGAGAAATAGATGTTTTAATTGCCACCACCATTATTGAAAATGGCTTGGATTTGCCGAATGTCAATACCTTAATCGTGGCAGATAGCACTCGTTTGGGTCTGGCTGAGGCCTACCAAATCAGAGGAAGAATCGGCAGAAGCCATGTTCAGGCTTTTTCCCATTTCTTATACGGAGGCCATTTGACCGAGAAAGCAAAAATGAGGTTAAATGTCTTAAAAGAAGCCGAAGAATTGGGTTCTGGTTATAAGATTGCCTTAAAAGATTTAGAAATACGAGGAGCCGGCAACATTTTAGGTAAAGAACAATCAGGAAATATAAATCGCGTGGGTTTGAATTTGTATTGCCAGATGCTCTCAGAAAGCGTGGAGAGATTAAAAATCGCCAGACCTGCCTCATATTTTAAGTAAATATTTTACTGCAGGGCGCTCTGGGGTTACTGACAAAAACAAGAAGGGCACGGCGTAAAACGCACGCGCCCCTCATTTTTTTGCTATTTCTTTTCAGAAAGAAACGATTTTAGGAATAATATTCCCCACTCAACCATTTCTTCCTTAGGAATTCCTGTTTTCTCCACTGCGTCTTCGAATAACTTTCGTAATGCGGCGGAAATATCAGTGCCATGGCCAAGAGGGCATACTATCGCCCCCCTTCTGAGGGCGTATCTCTGAAGAGCTTGCTCAATTTCCCTGTGCCTCTGTTCTTCCATCGCTTCTTCTCCTTTTTTCCGTTTTTCTGATTATAATATCTTTGCTTCCTCTACGCTGCCCTGGGCGAGCCGAACTTCTTTGCAACATATTTTGCAGAATAAATACGCTGAGCCATCTCGTCTTATTCGAATATAGCGTGTACTTATCAGTTCATAACTATCGTAGGGGCTCGTCATTTCTGTAAAAAGTTGAGCAAGCACACTTTTGCATCCGGGACATATTATCACTTTCATTTCCTCCTCCATTATTTAGTTTTAGAGAGAACAAGTCCCTCCGGGTAGAAAATAAAATAATTAATCAAAAAAGTCAACCCCTCGGCAAATTTATGATAAATAGTTTTTAATTTTTAAAAATTAATGATATAGTTATAAAAATGAATGGGGAAATCAAAACTATATCTGTTGAAGACAAAAATTATCCGAAACTTTTGAAAAAGATAAAAAATCCGCCGAAAGTTCTTTATAATAAAGGGGAAACAAAGTCTGATGAAAATTGTTTTGCCATTGTCGGGACAAGGCTCTGCACGAATTACGGAAAACAGATGGCCTTAGAGATTGCCGGCGACCTGGCATCAGCCGGACTGACCATCGTTTCAGGATTGGCTGAAGGAATCGACACCTGCGCCCATCTGGCAACGGTGGAAAAAAAGAAAAGAA
>Ga0153916_10005101_pt1 | contig 9999 bp, 7 predicted proteins | sample Opewatmetagenome_FD_109642 | JGI IMG/M metagenome (GOLD analysis project Ga0153916, IMG submission 109642) | Freshwater wetland microbial communities from Ohio, USA - Open water 3 Core 3 Depth 4 metaG | ecosystem: Environmental > Aquatic > Freshwater > Wetlands | place: USA: Ohio, Lake Erie, Old...
CGCCCGGACCACGCCTTGGCGCATGATCTCCTCGATCGATGGAAATTTGTCACGTGCCATGGCCGGAATGGAGTCCCATTTTTTTTCCGGGGCGTAGCCGAATGGCCGCGCCCCTGGCCCGTTATCGGGTTTACCGACGATGATGCGGCCGACCATGCCGGCCGCCTCGTGCGGCTTGCAGAAATAATCGTAGATGCCCTCGACAGTGAACTTGTGCTCGAAGGTCGAGCCTTGCGCAGGATATTGCTTCAGCAGAATGTCGGAATCCCACGACTTGGCATTCTCGGGAATCCTCAGTTCGTGGTTGCTGTTCGCCGGATGATAGGCAGTTACCGAGTGATAATTGCTGACTTGCACCCAACGCACCGTGTCGCCCGACTGAATATGAATGCCGGCCGGATCGAAATAGGCTTGCGTCCCATCGGCCGACATCATCAGACGCACCTCAACCACCTTTCCTACCGCGGCGACAGGCGACATCAGAATCTGCAGAGCCAGCACCGCCAGCAGCACCGTCCGGAAATTTTTCCGCATGCCGATTCCCCGCTATGTTCTTGACTCTGCCGCAGCTCCCCGCCGGGGGAGCCGCGCAGACCGTCTTACTTCATCCTCGCTTCCTGCTCCTTGTGGCCGATCAGCCATTCGGTGATGTGGAAGTGCGGTTCTTCCACGCCCGGGTGCCCGGGATTGAACTCGATGTCGGTGTGATTGATTTTCAGACCGGCGACGCTGGCCCCGAGATTGGTCGCGTTCTTATGTTCGTCGAGCTGTTTGACCGGGACCATGTAAATGACGTTAACCAGCCTGCCTTTCTTGTCATACCCGAGAAACGGCCCCAGCGGCAGGGTTGCGGGATCGACATAGAGCGTGCCCATGCCCGGGAGATAATCCGGAAGTTTGACCAGGCTGCTCACTTTTTTGAAGCTGGCGGGCGGGGACGAGTGTATGTCCTTGTCCTTGCCCTTGTCCGCGGCCCAACCGCTGCTGATTGTCAGTGCGACAACCGTCGCCGCTGCCGTCGCGAACTTGATGATGGATTTCATAATATTTCTCCTTTGTGCCGATGTTTGAAAAAGAATATGGGCATCGGTTATCCGAGCCCATGCACTGCATTTCAGCACAAATAAAACACTTTCACAAGCGTTTTATGTTTTAACGTGTAAAAACATGATATTATATTGTTTATTAGCACCAGCTTTAGCTGCCTTGGCCCAAAAAAACGGCAGCCCGGCGGCATACGCTCAACGACCGCCGCAAGGACTACGCCAAAAGGCGTTACAACACCCGCCAAATCCCATTTTGCACAGCGCCGCGTGCCGGGATTATGCTGCAGCCTGATTCACTCTGGATAAGGAACACGGCTTTGATACCGGAAATTTCCGCGCCGTGCTGAGCTTGGCCGATCGTCTTATTTATTTGATCGCCCTGCTACTCGCGGGCTGCGCGGTCGCTGCCGCCCAGCCCGCGACCGGGGCCTTGAATCCGAGCCCGCATGCAATCGACATCCCGCCCTGGTTCAAGGAGACATTTCTCGATTTCCGGGAAGATGTACGCGAAGCGACCAAGGCGCAGAAACGACTCATGGTCTATTTCGGGCAGGACGGCTGCCCCTATTGCCGCGAGCTGATGCGGGTGAATTTCAGTCAGAAGGATATCGTCGACAAGACGCGCCGCCACTTCGACGCGATTGCGCTCAACATCTGGGGCGACCGCGAAGTGACGTGGAGCGACGGCAAAATACGCAGCGAAAAGGAATTCGCCGCTTTCCTCAAGGTGCAATTCACGCCGACATTGCTGTTTTTCGATGAACAAGGCAACGTGGCGCTACGCCTGAACGGCTACTACCCGCCTCGCAAATTCCACGCCGCACTCGATTATGTCTCGGGGAAAAACGAGAACAAGATAAGCTTTGCCGATTATCTGCAACAACATGCCGGCGAATCCGCCAGCGGCAAGCTGCACGACCAGCCATTTTTTCTGAAACCACCGTTCAACCTCGACCGTTCGCGCAAACCCACCGCGAAGCCGCTTGCCGTGCTGTTCGAACAGCAGCATTGCGCCGCATGCGACGAAATGCACGCACAGGGCTTCAAAGACAAGGCGACGCTGGCGCTCGCCGGCAAGTTCGACGTAGTGCGGCTGGAACTGTTCGGCGAGCGGCCGGTGGTGACGCCGGAAGGTAAATCGCTAAGCGAGGGACAATGGGCGCGGCAGCTCAAGGTTGCCTATACGCCAACCATCGTTTTTTTCGATACTCGCGGCAAAGAGGTATTTCGCAGCGAGGCGTACCTGAAACCGTTTCATTTCGCCTCGAGCTTCGACTACGTGGCCAGCGGCGCCTACCGCACCCAGCCCAGTTTCCAGCATTTCGTCCAGGCACGCGCCGAGAAAATCCGCGAACGCGGCGGCCAGATCGATCTGTGGTAACCCACTTGAGCCGCCAAGACTTTGATCTTGCGGCTCACAAATCGGCAAGAATGCGTTTGACTGGAGTGGGGATCGCCGCGGTCCTGGCTTCCTCCAGCGGCAGCCAGATGTGACCAGGTTCCGCAGCACGCGGCGCGAGTGCGGTAACCTGCAGTTGCTGTGGTGTGATGCTGAGGCGGAAATGGGTAAACCCATGCTCGAGCACGGGCAGCGGCTTCAACACCGTCACGCGAGCGCCGAAACGCTGAACGCAGATTTTCCCGATGTCGTCGCCTTGGGCAATCTCAGGGAAACACCATAGTCCGCCCCAGATCCCCGTCTCCGGGCGTTTTTCGAGCAGCACCTCGCCCGCGCGCTGCAGCACCAGCATCACGGTCTGTCTTCTCGGCAGCGTCTTTTTGGGTTTCGGCATGGGTAGACGGTCTGTCAGGCCGCGGCGGAACGCGACACAGTCGTTGTTCAGGGGACAGACGGCACATTGCGGTTGCCTGCGTTTGCATATGCTGGTGCCGAGGTCCATCAGGCCCTGGATGTAGGCCTCGATATCGCGCTCAGGCAGCATCGCTTCCGCTTCGAGCCACAACGCCTGTTCGACGCGCTTTTCCCCAGGGTAGCCCTCGATGCCCAAATAACGCGCCAGCACGCGCTTGACGTTGCCGTCGAGGATGGCGCGGCACGCGCCGAACGCAAACACGCAGACGGCGGCAGCGGTCGAACGCCCGATGCCCGGCAGGGCGAGCACCTGTTCGTAATCCGCGGGAAACCTGCCGGCATGGTTGCGCGCAATGAGTCGGGCGGCCTCGTGCAGGTTGCGGGCCCGCGAGTAATAGCCCAGTCCGCTCCAGTGCGCCAGCACTTCGTCCTGCTGCGCGGCGGCGAGGGTATGGATATCAGGGAAATTCCGGAGGAAGCGCTGGTAATAAGGGATGACGGCGGCAACCTGGGTCTGCTGCAGCATGATTTCCGAAACCCAGATCGCATAAGGGTCACGCGTGTTCTGCCATGGCAGATCGTGGCGGCCGTGGCGTTTTTGCCAGGCGATGAGTTTGGTCGCGAAGTTAGCAGTCATCTCAAACCCTGATTAGTCGCCAAGATTCTTTTTTGACTTACCGCCCGAACAACCCCTTGAGCCCTTCCTTCAGGACGTCGCTGCCGCTCTTCGGAGCCTCCTTGGCGCCTTCTCTCGCGGCCCCGCCGCCCAGCCGCTTCTCGAGCTGGCCCCGCAATGCCTCTTCGGCCTTCTGCTTGACGGCCTCAGTCGCCAATGCATTGAAATCCAGCTTGTAGGACGGCGCAGTCAGCGGGCCGCTCACGCGCACCGGCACAGTCACACCTTTGAGATCACCGAGCTCCTGACCGCCCTGGCCTTTGATCGTGCCCACGATCGAGGCCTTGACCAGGTAATTCAGGCGGTCCTCGCCGATATCGATGTCGCCCTCGCCGCCGACGCGCAGCAGCGGCGATTTCATGGACAGATCGTTGTTGTGGGCGACGCCGTTCCTGATATTGAAGGTGGCGGCCAGTTCGGAAAAATCAGTCTTCTGCTTTGCATCCGCCTGCTGCGTCTGTTCGCCTTGGAGCGTACCCAGCCTGGCCTTGGCATTGCGGATCGAGCCCGCGATGTCGATGCCTTTCAGCGCGCCGTCGGCGAGCTTGACCGCGGCGCTGCCGTTGAGCGCTTTCTTCAGCGCCGTGACCGTGTTGCCCTGGGCCGTCACATTCAGCGCGACGTTGCCCCTGCCCTCCAGCATGTCCTTGTCGGCCAGATCCCTGAGCAGCGGGCCGATGCTGATGCCGTTCAGGTTCTGCTTGACCGCGAAGGTGGGCGTCGCCGGCGCGGTGTTGATGGCAAGCGCGCCGTTGAGCGTGCCCTGATAGAGATTTGCCGCCAGCGGACTCACGTCGACACGGCCGCCGTTCGCCCTGATGTCGAGCCGCACGTTGGAAGCCCTGGCGCCGGACGCCTTGAGCGAGCCAATGCGCAGCGTGCCGTTGGCATGCAGATTCTTCAGCCCCGACAGATCGAACGGCTGCTCCGGCTGCTTCCGTCCGCCGGCGGCCGGCGGCATATAGCGGTCGATATCGAGCTGGTCAATGTCGATGTCAAAATTAATTCCCGGCGGCGTGAACCCGGCAACGCCCAACCTGGCTTTGATGTTGCTGTCTCCGACCTTGCCGGTGAGATTGGCCTGCGCATTTTTCTTGGCGCCGTCGACGCTCGCGCTGCCGGCAAACTCGCCGCTCAGGCTTTTGCCCGGCAGATTGGGTCCGCTCGCGCTGATGCTGGCAATGAGCTTGGGCAGGCTCACCTGCTGCGCCTGGAGGCTGCCCGAAACCGGCGATGACAGTTTGCTTTTTACCGTCAGGTCGCCCTGCTTCATGTCCAGATCGAGCGTCATCGCGCCCGACTTGAAGGCCTGGGCCGTGCCTTCGATGCCCGGCAGCATCAGGTTGACGCCGGTCGTGCCTCGCGGGTTGGTGATTTTGGCGACCACCGTCACCTTGTCGCCGCTCGCCTTGTCAGCCGTGAAATTGAGTTTGGGTGCATCTAGCTTGACGTCGAAATTGTCCTTGCCGCGGGCGCCGGTCAGCGCGACGGACAGCTTGCCGGCGCTGAACTCGCCGGTCTTGAGTCCGGCGGTGGCATTCCCCGCGACTTTTGCCGCCAGGTTGTTGATGTCCGCGACCTGACCTTTGGCCTCCAGCACAAGGTCTTCCAGAGCGTACAGCTGCTTGTCCAGGTCGAACGTGAGCTGCGTCTTCAAGTCTGCGTCGAGGTTGAGCTTGGGTTGATTGCCCTTTATGGCCAGAGACAAACTGACCTTAGTCGGCACACCGTTGGCGATGCGCCCGGTCTTCAGATTGAAGCCCGACAAGGCATATTCCGCGCCTTTGGCTTCATCGCGGAAATTGAGTGCCGCATTCTCGATCGCAACGTGATCGATATCGAACTTGAACTGCTCCTGCTTCTGATCGTCCTTGGCCAGCAGATCGTCGATATTCATGCGGCCGTCCTTGAAGCGCACGATGTTGGCGCGCACGCCCTTGATCGCCACCTCGTTCACCACCAGCTGCTTGGATAGCAGCGGCATCAGCGCCAGCGACACGCGCGCGCTTTCGACCGCGGCGAATTCCTTGTCGCTCTTGAATTCCGACAGCGACAGCCTGCCCAGATCGGCGCCGAGACTTGGCCAAAACGCGAGCTTGATGTCGCCGTCGAGCCTGAGCGTGCGCTGCTTCTTCTCCTTTACCAGTTGGATAATTTGCGGCTTATAGGCATTAGGGTCAAAGGTCGCGGCAATGTAGGCGGCAACGCCAGCCGCGACAAGCACGACAACGACAACGCCTATCAGTACGTAACGAAGATATTTCATGATTTACACCCCGGCTTCCACACCGGTTCATTGTAGCTTACCTGTCAGGCATCGCCGGCGGTGCGATAGAATTACATGTTCAAAATACAACACTACGCTTGGAGGAAGAAGAAATGCAACGAGAAAAAAATTCCGTTCGGTGAACTGCTCGAACGGCTGCGGCGATTGCAATGGCTCTGTCATCGTTCCTCGGCATACAGGTGGTTGGTGCGCAGACCGGTTCGACAGGCTCGGGACAGGCCTATCCCGTCAAGCCGATCCGCATCGTGGTGCCCTTCACGCCAGGCGGACCCAACGATATTCTGGCCCGCATGATAGGCCAGAAGCTGACCGAGCGCTGGGGGCAGCAGGTCATCGTCGATAACCGGCCGGCGGCACGGTGATCGGCACGGAAGCCGTGGCGCGCTCGGCCCCGGATGGATACACCATGTTGATGGTATCCACCAGTCAGGCGGTAAATCCCAGTCTCAGGCCGAAGCTGCCGTTCGATACCCTGAAGGATTTTGCCCCTCTCATTCAGCTTGTCAATTCGCCCAACGTACTGGTCACCCATCCCTCCGTTCCGGTCCGGACGGTCCGCGATCTCATCAATCTGGCCAAGGCACGGCCCGGACAAATCGCGTACGCCTCAGGCGGGATGGGAGCGGGAACACATCTTGCCGGCGAGTTGCTGAAATCGATGGCGAAAGTCGACTTCATACATGTGCCCTATAAAGGCGCAAGTCCCGCCACGGTGGACCTGATCAGCGGTCAAGTGTCGTTCATGTTCGGCACCATCCAGCCCACCCTGCCGCACATCAAGTCGGGCAAACTTCGCGCGGTCGCCGTTAGCGGTCTCAAGCGCGTGTCCATTCTGCCCGAAGTGCCCCCTGTTGCGGAAACCCTGCCCGGGTTCGACGCGGATTCATGGTACGGAATGTTTGTGCCCGCTGGAACACCGGCGCCGGTCATCGCCAAGCTCAATGCGGAAATGGCCCGCATCCTCCACACGCCGGAAATCGCGGAGCGTCTGCGGCGGGAAGGGACGGAACCGGTCGGAGGATCGCCGGAACAATTCGGCAAGCTGTTCCATTCTGCAGTCGCGAAATGGGGCAAGGTAATCAGGGGGGCGGGCATCCGCCTGGAGTAAGCTTGCGAAGGCAACCAGTAAGTCAGTTGCATGCAATGGAGCGGGTGAAGGGAATGTGTCCGGCTCGCATTGCCTCCGCGATCCGGACATCCTTCGGAGCAACGTTAAGTTGCTCCGAAGGACCGCCGACCCGCTTAAGCGGGCGGCGTCCAACCGGACGTTCACTGGACGTCCGGTTGTCGAACCAGAGGGTTGATCCGCACTCCACCACGCCAGAATAAAAAACGCCCCGCGAGGGGGCGCTTTGTATTCTGGAGCGGGTGAAGGGAATCGAACCCTCGTATGCAGCTTGGGAAGCTGCCGTTCTACCATTGAACTACACCCGCGATGTCTGCGAATTCTACGCTGTTTTTCTTTACCCCAATAAGTGGGGTGAAGGGAATGTGTCCGGCTCGCATTGCCTCTGCGATCCAGACATCCTTCGGAGCAACGTTAAGTTGGTCCGAAGGACCGCCGACCCGCTTAAGCGGACGGCGTCCAACCGGACGTTCACTGGACGTCCGGTTGTCGAACCCTCGTATGCAGCTTGGGGAGCAGGAACCTGTCTTCACCATATCCGCGCATGCGACGGGGCACTGTGGGATGCAGTTCTAGGCGCGGCCCCGCAGCAATATCGCGAATATTGCAAGGGGCCGCAACAACGAAATGCGCCCACAGTGCCCCGTCCCTTGGGTTATAACATAACGCATGGTGCGGATATGGTGGAGACAGGTTCCAGGTTCTGCCATTGAACTACACCCGCAGGGCCATTGATTTTACGACAGTTTCAATCGCCGCCACAACTCGCCGTGATCACGGGCGGGGCAATTACGGTTGCGGCTGTCCGGAGTAGGCTGAGTTTGAAGGTTGGCGATGGCGTTACGATCACGAGTAATTCGCTTCGCATGAACGCCTTCCTGCACGCCCCTATTTCCCACCGCCCTGCGGCGCGGATTTCGGCGTCTCGGTGTCGCCCTTCGTCGGACCAGGGCCGCGCATGGGCACGTAGATGACGGAAGGCCGCTGCGTGTTTGCCTGGGGATATAAATCCATGAGGTCGTAGACCAGCCGCGGCATATCGGTGGTCACGGGAAAGCCCATCTGCTTTGCTGCTTGCACGGTAATTGGAAAGTCGTGTGTCCACCTGCCTTCGCTCAACACTACGGCGAGTTCCTCTGCATTTTTTCGTGGCATGCGTTTGGCCAGGATATCGGCTACAAAGGTGGCGACCTGAACCTGGGCCTTCGCCGCCATGTCCGCCATCATCAGGGTCTCGTCGCTGGCGTGGTCCTTCTTGATCTTAACGGCCTGGAGAATGGAAGCCGCCGCGACGTCTCCGATTTGCGGATCAACCGGTCCGAGCACGGCATTGCGGTCCATAACGATCTCCGCGGCCGCCATCGCGATCAGCGTGCCGCCGCTCATGGCGTAGTGGGGAATGAACACCGTGACCTTCCCCTTATGCTCGACCAGCGCCTTGGCGATCTGCTCCGCGGCTAACACCAGCCCGCCCGGCGTGTGCAAAATCAAATCGATAGGTTGATCGTCGGGAGTCAGGCGGATTGCGCGCAACACAGCCTCAGAATCTTCGATGTTGATGTAGCTTGACACCTGCACACCGAAAATACTTTGGCTCTCCTGTCTGTGGATGAGTGCGATAACCCGCGATTTACGCTCGCTCTGGAACTGATCCAGGAGTCTGTCACGCGCTTTTTGCGTGGTATCGCGCTGGCCGAATACCTGGAATAGCACCAGACTGATAACGATCAGCCAGAAAACGAGGCGTGCCGCTTGCGCAAGGTGGAACCAGATACCTGTTCGGGGCTGTGTCTCGGCCATTTTCATCCTTGATTGAAGAAACGATTGCGTTAACTGCGGGCGTCAGCCCTGGCCACCGCAAACGGTTGAGCACTTCCAACCGGGCTGAAAAAATGGACTCAACCCGCGTCCCAGGAAAATTATCGTTTCTCCTGAGAAGCGGCGCTGTGCGGCACCGCACATAGCACTCACCGATCACAAATCCGCCGGTGTCGAGACACTCCGACGATGGGCGGCTAAGGTGCTAATTTTACTGGCAGAAGACCTGTTGCGGCAGTCGATAACGAACAGCGCGTGGTACAAATTTTCTGTGACATCAGGCAGCCGCGCATTATATTTTGTGGCGGCGGCCTTTCCAACCTGTCCCGGCCTTGCTAGACTGCTGCGAACAATAACAACCGGCAATCGCAGCGGTTTCCGGCACGAGGATGGAATAGCGGTTTAAAACGCTTACAGAAAGGGGGAGTCACCATGTCCGTTCCGATCGTCACTATTTCCCGTACCCGCTCGTTGTTGCCTCTGGCTGCCGCCACGCTATTTTCTCTCGCAGCGTTCGCGGCATACGCCCAGCAACCACCCGCGAAACCCGCAGCCGCTCCCAAAGCGGAGGCACCGCGCTGGATGCAGGGCCAGCCGCCCGAAATGGCAGGCTCGACATTGCATCCGCTCGCGCCCCATCTCACCGGCAGGCCGGCAAGCGAATTGCCGATCGATAAGCTCAAGGTGCCGCCGGGCTTCAAAGTAGAAGTCTGGGCCGAAGGCGTGCCCGATGCCCGCGCGATGGCGCTCGGTGACAAGGGCACCGTATTTGTGAGCAACCGCAACCTCCACGACGTATACGCGATCATCGACCGCGGCGGCAAACGCGAGGTGAAGAAGGTCATCAAGGGCCTCGACACCCCGAACGGCGTCGCGTTCAAAAAAGGCACGCTCTATGTCGCCGAACAGACCCGCATCCTGGCCTACGACGGCATCGAGGACCGGCTGGATAACCCGCCCGAGCCCAAGGTGGTCATCGACGGGCTGCCGAAGCAAACCGGGCATTTCTGGAAGTACATCGCGTTCGGGCCCGACGGCAAGCTTTATTTCAACATCGGCGCGCCCGGAAACATTGTCATGCCGAGCAACGTGCAGGGCTCGATCTCCCGGGTCGACCCGAAGACCGGGGTGATGGAAAACTATGCCCAGGGTGTGCGCAATTCGGTCGGCTTCGACTGGCATCCGCAGACCAAGCAGCTGTGGTTCACCGAACATGGCCGCGACTGGATGGGC
>Ga0153916_10005102_pt1 | contig 9999 bp, 7 predicted proteins | sample Opewatmetagenome_FD_109642 | JGI IMG/M metagenome (GOLD analysis project Ga0153916, IMG submission 109642) | Freshwater wetland microbial communities from Ohio, USA - Open water 3 Core 3 Depth 4 metaG | ecosystem: Environmental > Aquatic > Freshwater > Wetlands | place: USA: Ohio, Lake Erie, Old...
CATAAAAAATTATCAAAAATTTTTGTTTTTCAGGAAATTATATTATTTTTGATTAGTTTTTAATCAAATTTTACGATTAAAATATAATCAATAGACGTGAAATAATCAAATATTTCAGCGAAAATCTAAAATCCCTGCCTGCCGGTAGGCAGGGTTAATCATTAATCTTAAATCAATATGTACTTCAATAAAAATATCAAGTTCCTTCGCAAGCGCCGTAATCGCACACAGGACGATGTGGCATTTGCATTGAAAATGAAACGCTCTACACTTAGTGGATATGAGAATGGAGTGGCAGAGCCGGGAATTTCAGCTCTGACAGCAATCTCTAAATATTTTGGTATAGCAGTGGATACAATGATTAAAATTGATCTTGAGCAATTATCTGAAAGCCAGTTATATGAACTTGAAAAAGGACAGGATATTTATCTTACAGGTGGTAAACTCAGGGTTCTGGCTACAACTGTTACACAAGAAAATGAAGAAAACATTGAACTCGTTCCCGAGAAAGCAAAGGCAGGATACACAAGTGGTTTTGCTGATCCCGAATACATAAGTGAACTGCCTGTATTCCAGCTTCCATTTCTCTCCAGGAATAAAAAATACCGTACATTTCAGTTGTCCGGCGATTCTATGCTGCCCATCCCGGATAAATCATGGGTCACGGGCGAATTCTTACAGGACTGGACTCAGATTATAAGCGGACAGGCCTATATTATCCTTACAGTTGACGAAGGTATTGTCTTCAAAATAGTTGAAAACCGTCTTAAAGAAGAAAATAAGATCATTATGTATTCACTGAATCCGTTCTATGGCCCATTTTCAATTAATGTCGGTGAGATAAAAGAAGTGTGGAAATTTGTAAATTATATAAGCTCTGAAATTCCGGAACCGGTTGTTTCAGCTGATAATCTTGCCAGAACAGTAGCAGGTCTCCAGCATGAAATGAACGTCATTAAATCGAGAATAAAAGGGGAGTAGAAAAGAAATGCCTTAATTGAGCTTAAATACACTTAAATACCTCAAATTGAAAAGAATGATTGGAGCATGGAGCCCTACCAAATGCTCGGGAGGATTAGTTCGGCTATGGAATTTAATCTCGCAATCTCATGAAATTCCAGTTTCACTGAAGATAGAGAATTGAGAAATACCTGAAATTATAAAAACCTATTTGGAACTATCTGGAACTACCTGGAATAATTTGAAATACTCTGGGACAATGGAACTATAGTGACAATAGAAACATTTCCCCCTTAGCACTTTATACAATTGAAGCACAAATGAAGCATCAACGACTTGTAAAGTCTTATAATATTGATTTCAGTTTTCGGCAGGCAGTTTAATCATCTATACTTAATGATAAATAAGAAAACCAGGCTCACAAGGTCTGGTTTTTTTTAAAACTAATAATATTTTTTTTTGTAACTTATATTTTTTAATACGCAACTATAATTGAGCATACATTCGTAAAATATGTTGATATAGATTATAATACGAATAAGAGTTGCGTATATATACAGTTGAACAAAATTTGAATTTTCTATACTAATTTATAGACCCAAAAATATTTAACAAACCTATTACCAATGCAATGAAAAAGCAAATTGATTGCTTAATTATTGTTATTTGTTTCAGTGTTTTCTGTAACTCACCACAGGCGATTTCCCAGACAATTTCTTACTTCGCTACCGGCGAGGAGTTTTCAGGCCCTCTTCCGGGCTGGAAGAACATTAAAACGGATTTCGGTGCCAAAGGTGACGGAATTATGGACGACTCTCCAGCCATCACTGCTGCCCTTTATACTTTCAGGGATATGGATAATATAGATTGTTCCGTTCTTTATTTTCCGGCTGGCACCTACAACCTTGGCAGTACCATACTGAATGCTGACCGCGGGGCAGGAGGAAGTGGCTATGCCGGGCTTGCTATTGTCGGAGAAGACCCGTCTAACACTATAATTTTATGGAACGGGCCTGACGATGGGACAATGTTCAAACTTGACGGATGGTACCTTAAGGTAAGCCGCCTGACCTTTGACGGTCAAAACAAGGCAAAAATAGGGATTCTTCGTGACGGAGGTTTCGGGACGGGCGTGGAATATAGCGATTTGGTTTTTAAGGATCTTGTTTATGGAATCCAGCTTGGTGGAGATTCCGGTATGGGACAGGCGGAAAATCTATTTTTGCGGTGCCGGTTTTTTAATTGCGAGTGTGCTATTTTCGGGCCAAATATGAATTCGCTTGATACATGGTTATGGTATTGCCTTTTTCAGGATTGTGACTTTGGTATTCATTTAGGCGGGTATCAGGCTTATGGCAATGTCTTTCTGCGCTCAAAAGCCTGTGACCTCGGCCTTTCCTGGCAGCCTGCTTCGATAGTCAATAATATATCAGTCAATACTGAATGTTTCAATCAGTATTGTGACATTGGATTGTTTCAGGGGAATGAAATATATGATCCGGATACTACAGTAGTAACTGATTGGGGAACTCCGGACACAATTAAGGCGTTTACTGTACCTTTTACTTCGGTACTCCTTGATAATATTGTCAAAACAAGCGGAAACACCGGTGTGGCTATTAAACTTTCTGATGGGAGATGTATATCCGTAGGCAACACCTTTACTCAATTATGGCCCATAAGGCCCAGATATTATTTTTATGACCGGGACTCACTCAATCACTTCTATGTTAGACATGCGGTTGATGGCAATACAAAGACTTTTTTTCGTCGGGCATTATGGTGTACTAGTACGAATGATTGTACTCCCGGTATTGCATGGTATTGTTCCTCCGGCACAGCCAGGATTGCAGTAAAATATTCTATTACATCCGCATACGGCATGGGGGAGTTTTTCCCAAAGTCTTTTAGATTGGTTGGCTCGAATGATTGGGGCTACCATGTCACAGTACTGGATTCTCAGATGAATCATTCCTGGACCTCCGGCGAAATAAAGACCTTTACTTTTCCGAATACAACCTCTTTCGCTATGTATCGGTTGGAAGTCCTGGAGAATAGCCATGGCAGTAAACCAGGAGACGGTGAAGCCTTCGAAGTAGCTGAATTTTCGCTTATAGATACGGGGGGCGTCAACTTAATGAACGACCCCGGAGGTTTTGTAACCGGTGGTGATGAAACATGGGGCAAATATTATTCATTACAGGAAAAGAAGGTTCAATATGATTCCATCGCCAACCCTGAAATAATCGAACTTCCGGGGACTCCGCCTTTGGTTTCCCGGAGTATTTTTGACGTTCGAAAAGGAACGCCGGATGATGCTACGGAGATACAAAAGAACATTGATTCCGCAGCCGCCATACCCTATGAAACACGGCCAATAGTACACATCCCTAAAGGAATATATTCTATAAATAAGACACTCATTCTTCCAGCTAATGTTGATATGACATTAAGCGGTGACGGTTTATTTAATGGTGGAACGCTTCTGCTCCCAGGTCCCGGCCTGTCAGGGCCCACAATAAGAATTGCTGCGCCAAGTCATCTGTTGGTCCGCGATATCGCCGTGCATGGGAACGAAGCCATTTATGCGGAAGTGGACGATCAGCCGGGAAGCCGGGTGACCGCTACTCTTTTCTTGTTCGGAGGTTCAGGGGGTATCGAGAACCTGGTAAGCACAGCAATGATAATTGATGGCATAGAACAGAGCTACATGCTTTTTTCCGGTGTAATTATGGGTTGTTGTTATAATGGAGTATTGGTAAAAGGGGGAACTGTTCTCTCTTCAGGTGGTTCAACAAGCGGACAAATAGCATTCTTAAGCGGTGCTTCAGGTAGTGGACAAAATATGTGGGAAACGCAAAAAAATGGAAAACTTATCGCCCAGGGCATGTGGTATGAGGCGGAAATAGACAGAACAAAGAGTTTTATCAACCTGACAGAAGCTTCTTCCGGTTCATTGGCAATAGGCGGGATGAATTGGTATTATGTCCCAAATCCAGACCGGCCGATTGTCTCCATAGATAATTTCCAGGGGCAATTTACAACGATCGCAAATAACTTTAGCCGGGGAGACAACAGACCGCAATGGTGGCGGATAACAGGCAATGGATCCCAAGGACAAATATTGAGTGGGTGCAACGGCTGGAATTTGGGCACAGACTCTGCGGCGTTAGTGGACCAATGGCCCTACTGGGTTGATCAGACCTCCCCTTCAGCTGCTGCATCCCGGATATTTTGCGAAGGACCTGAAATTACGAATAAGATTTTAAATACACTTCCTGATTCTTCTTCCCTGCTGTCATCGCTTGCGCTCATGAGAAGCCTCAGGATTAAAAAACCAATAGCACCCTTGGCAGAAGACTCACACCTTGACTTTATAAGAATAGTCGCATATGGCTCGACAGGAGGCACTGCAGTACGTTTTATCGCAGTGCCAGATCCTTATGGGCGACCGGGATCACCAACACTTGTGTCTCCCTTAAATTATTCAGAGGATGTTGCAACAATCCCAACAATGAATTGGAATGTATCAACAGGTGCATCGTTATATTATCTTCAGGTCTCAACAAGTACAAGCTTCAATCCGGTTGTATTCGAAGATTCGACTATTTCTGCAACAAAACAAGAAATTGGTCCGCTGATTGACAATACTACTTACTACTGGAGGGTTTTGGCAAAAAATTCAAATGGTAGCAGCACCTGGTCACCTGTATGGAGTTTTACAACAGGTACAAATACATCTGTAGAACAACTCAGCACCGAAATTCCGGATGAATTTTATATCGGTAACAATTATCCAAATCCTTTTAACCTGAGTACTACCATAGTTTATTTTATTCCTGCAAAAGCAAAAGTTACCTTAATTTTATTTGATACCTGGGGCAGAGAGGTAGCGACATTGGTTAATGAAGAGCAGATCGCCGGAAGATATGAGGTTAAATACGACGGGAGTAAATTGACAGGAGGGATTTATTTTTACAGGATACAAGTCGGAGAATATTCGAAAACCAGGAAAATGGTGTTAATCAAATAATAACTTTGCCCAACACAGACAATAAAGCAAATAAGTTTGTCACGGTTTTTGCAAATGAAAATTAAATCACAACTGAAGTACCATTGAAGAACTATTGAATGACTACTGAATTATCTATTGAATGACGCGAGTGCAGCGAGGAGAATGACAATTGAATTATCTATTGAAGAACTATTGTTTCCCCTATGTACTGTCAAAACAAGAAATATATGCCGGCCTGCTAATAAAACCGTCTATCTCTTCTTTCTGCCAGTTAATAAACTTTGCGCAAATATCTCCTTCTTCTGAAGTTAAAAATCTGCTCAAAAATCCGTTCACTCCTGGCCTGGTTATTATTTTATAAATACTACTTCCAATATCAGCCCAGTAAAATATAAAATGAGTATCATTTATCGCGCAAACGGATTCCATTAAGTCAATAAGTTTATCCTCATGGCCATCCCTGTAGAAAATTCCTTCGACTGCAGTAAACTTGAAATTCTTTGGTTTCCAGTATTTTGATATAACAGGTACTACAGGAAGAACTTTTATTAAAATAAATCCAATCAGTCCGGGTTTATTTAAGAATTCCCATGCTTCCGGGTTTGCCTGTACTCCGGCAACAATTTCATTGTCTTTTACATAGACAAAGTACTTTTCTTTATAAAACAGATTCTGTTCAAAGTACAGCACATGATCCTTGTAAAATTCTCTCAAAAGCTTAATGACCTGATCCTTCTCTTCTTCCCTTATTTGTCTGACGCAGGTATTTTTTTCAGGTCTGATTCGGCTAAAAAAATAAGTTCTGAAAGTTTTTACAGGTAATATCCCAATCCCGCTGTTAAAACTGGATGCCCGGAGATTTGATTTTTGAACATATGAATATAACAGGCTCCGTTTTGTTCGATCTGATGCATCTACCATTATTTCAGGCTGTTCTAAGTATTTCAGCACCGAATTCCATACATAACTTAATTGAAATGCATGTTCTCTTTTTTTTCTTTTATCCTTATAGGTTTTTGGTTTAAGCGGGGCACGTATGAACATATATCGAATGTACCAGAATGAGTAATCGCCTGATGTAACCGAAGATTCACGACGGATTAAACAGACAGAACCAATCATCCTGCCCGATTTCTTTAAAATAAGGAACCTGCAGTTTTTCAGCTCGGATAGTTTTTCGTTAACATCAAGAAACCGGTACTGTAATTTTCCAGGAGTACCTAATATCATTTCACCAAGGTGGTTTCTGATTTCCTGATTAGGTTCCGATACAATTTCTACATCAAGGGAAAAAAAGCTTGCAATTTTTTGATTTGTCTTATTCATATACCCCAAATCTAAATTGCTTTTAAAATATAAACTCAGGTGCCTGAATGTTTAATGACTCCAGTAATTCATTAAATAATCTGTATCATCACTCATTAATAAAAACAGAAGGGGCTGTACCAAAACTATATTTAAATGTGGAAATTCAGTTTATCTCTGAAGTTCAATAATCAGGTTTGTCTCTATATCAAAACTTTAAATCGGAGCTATAATCAGCGATTTGCATTTAAATATAGTTTTGGTACAGCCCCTTCAACCTAAATTTTCTCCAGTTCTTTCCATACCAGGGCACTGGCCCCAATGATTGCGCACGAACCGACCTTTAACTTCGATGGAAGGACTTTGACCTTGTTGCGAAAGATCGGCAGGACATGGCGTTCCATGCTGTCTTTTGTTGGCTTAAAAATAAGATCACCTGCTGCTGTGGGTCCTCCAAAAAGGAAGATCGCTTCAGGGCTTAGATGGTTTACTGTAATACCAAGTCCCCGTCCTAAAATCTCTCCTGTAATTTCAAAAGCTTCCTGCGCTATCATATCACCTTTCACTGCTGCCTTATAAACATCTTCAGAAGTCATTCTATTAAACGGGATTCGTGCAAGTTCACTGTTCTGGTTATTGTATTTTACCAGCAGTTCAAACACCGTTCGTACGATGCCTGGTGCGGAACAATATGCTTCTAAATGACCACGCCCACCACATCCACAAAGGCGTCCGTCAGGCACCACCGTCATATGACCACATTCACCGGCAAATCCATCATGACCATAAACCAGGTCGCCATTCACTATAAGGCCACTTCCTACACCTGTACCCAGGGTAAACATGACAAAATTTTTCATCCCCTTGCCGCCGCCATATATCATTTCACCCAGAGCTGCAGCATTAGCATCGTTGGTCAATTTGACTATTTTAATTTTGGGTAACCTGGATCTTATCATTTCTGTGACCTGAACGACACCGACAAAAGGAAGGTTTGGTGCCAATTCGATGGTCCCTTTATAATAATTACCATTCGGAGCACCAATACCAATGCCTGCCACTTCAACGTCCGGTATACTTTTCCTGACCGTATTAATTGCTTTATTGATTTCCTCTGCAAGCTTATTGATATACTTTTTGATTAATTCATCCGACTTTGCTTTTGTGGCACCAGGGTTTTCCTTTTTCAGTGGAGTTTTTAATGGAGGCTTTTTTTCGTATATAACCTTACCCTTTTTATCCACAACACCTATGGCAGTATTTGTGCCTCCTATATCAATTCCAATAGCTATTTTGCTCATTTCCTGTATATCAGTTTTTCGTTCGTAAATGAATGATTATCGGATCTGACTGCCCTTAAGTGCAAAGAACATGATATATATATAGCATATGGCAGGTACAATAAATGCCCAGCTATATCCTGCAATATCAGCTATTTTACCCATGAGGAGCGGAATTAAAGCACCGCCGAGTATCATAGTATTAATTATACCTGATGCTTTGCTGAGCTCACCTTTCTGGAGATCTTTGACACCCAGTGAGAATATATTCGGGAACATCACTGAGTTAAAGAATCCAATTGAGACGATAGTCCAGAGTGCAACCTGACCTGTTGTAAGGGCTGTAGTAAGAGCCAGAAGTGCTGCAACACCGGCAAATACCGCAAGCGTACGTGTATCGCGGCCAGCACCTATTTGCATAATGATCACATTAATCAGAGCAATGATCAGGAAAAACGCACCGTATTTCCAGTTCCATTCATAAGCACCTGCTGAGGTTAAATTGCCAGTCACAAAAGCTCCTGCAAATAAAGCAAGCACCAGGATCCCTGCAACAAACATATATTTTCTTATAGCCGACTTGATATCTGATAGCATCACAGCCCCAAAGAAGCGTCCGATCATTGCACCTCCCCAGTAGATAGCCGCAAAACGTGAAGCTGCCTCGATAGTAAGTCCGCCTTTCTCAGGGAGTCTAAGGTAATTAACGATAAGGCCTGCATTTCCAACCTCGGCACCTACATATGCGAAAATACCCAGTGCACCCAGTAACACATGCGGGTACTTCCAGATACTTTTACGCAATTCACCACCTGTCTCGCTTGCGATTTCGGGAAGTTTTAAAGCCAGTAAAATCAATGCAATAATCAGAACAAACACACCCATGACAATGAAAGGCATCTGCACTGTTTTTGCTGCAGCTGCCGCATCCAGCATTTCCCCGGCGCCTTTAAAAACAACAACTGCGATCACCCAGGGTGCAACCATGGTAGCTACTGAATTCAAAGCCTGTACCATATTAAGTCGGCCTGAAGCAGTCTCAGAAGGACCAAGGGCAGTGGCATAGGGATTTGCTGCAACCTGCAGCATCACGACACCCGATGCAAGTACAAAGGTCGCAACCAGGAATAGCGGATAAGAAGGGATTGAAGCGGCAGGGAAAAACAGGAAACTGCCTGCAGCCATCATAACCAATCCTGCAATCAATGAAGTTTTATAACCTATCCTCTTAATAATGTACCCGCTAGGAATGGCCAGCAGAGGGTATGCGATAAAAAAAGCAGAAGTAATCAATTGTGCTTCAAATTCACTTAATGTAAAAACCACCTTTACCTTGGCACTCAGTGTAATAATAAATGTGGTCGCAAAGCCGAAAATGAAAAACATCGATCCAATTACGGCCAGGCCCAGACTGTTGGTAGATTTTTTTTGTTCCATTATGATTTGTTTTGGTAAATGATTTAAGTAAGTAATCAGTTATAAATGTTCTTGTTATTAAAACGAACAAATATATATAAAAATGACAAACAGAAATTCACGGAACTATATAAAAACTGTGTCATATTTTTTTATTAGAAATTTCTAAATTAGTTTTGCTAAACCTTAAGAGCTATTATATGAAATCTAAAATTATCCCTGGAATTACAGCTTGTATTTTATTATTATTCCTGAATGGTATCTCATGCGCACAGATTAAGTCACCACAGAATTTTTTTGGATTTGAACCAGGATCCGACGGGAACCTTTTTACGTATGAGCAGCTGATTGATTATCTTAAAGTGCTTGATAAAGCTTCGACCAGACTGGAAATGAGAGAAATAGGACAATCACCAATGGGAAAAACTATGTATATTGCTTTTCTGTCGTCTGAACAGAACATTTCCCGACTGGATGAGCTCAGGAAATACAACAAAATATTGGCTCTCGATCCTGAATTAAAGATAAAAGATAAGGAAGATCTTCTCAGGGAAGGAAAAGTATTTATTCTTGGAACATTGTCTATGCATTCGACTGAAGTTGGCCCTTCACAAGCCGCTGCAATAATCGCTTATGACCTTGCAACGACAAATGACCCATTGAAGATGGAATGGCTTCAAAATGTTGTATATATGTTAGTTCCATGCCATAATCCGGATGGTATGGATATGGTCGTTAATCACTACCTGAAATATAAGGGAACAAAATATGAGGGATCTTCATTGCCAGGAATTTATCACAAATATGTAGGACATGACAATAACAGGGACTTTATAACACTTACACAATCCGATACCCGTGCTATTGCTGCTATTTATGATAAAGACTGGTTTCCGCAGGTTATGATTGAAAAACATTAGATGGAATCAACCGGCCCCAGGTACTTTGTTCCTCCTCCGCATGATCCCATTGCTGAAAACGTCGATGCAGGAATATGGAACTGGGTTGGCATTTTCGGTTCAA
>Ga0153916_10005103_pt1 | contig 9999 bp, 15 predicted proteins | sample Opewatmetagenome_FD_109642 | JGI IMG/M metagenome (GOLD analysis project Ga0153916, IMG submission 109642) | Freshwater wetland microbial communities from Ohio, USA - Open water 3 Core 3 Depth 4 metaG | ecosystem: Environmental > Aquatic > Freshwater > Wetlands | place: USA: Ohio, Lake Erie, Old...
ATCCGCCATAAGAGCGACGAAAGCCTTCTTCTCATGAATTCAGCCAATTATCTCTAAAACTGAATCTGCGGTTCACTCAGCATTTCAGCCTTTATATGGAGACTACGATTAAATCGTGTTAGAGTATGAAGGGTTATAGAGCTTACGTTTAAATCGTAAAGCCATAAGGTTCCATCGTTTAGAGATATTTTAAGCGTCTCAATCGCTTTATTTTGGTTATTCATTTCTACCAATCCTCTGGAAATTCCTCTTCTATTTCTCTCAAATCGCTTTCTTCTTGCTCTTTATCGTATTTGCCTATGGGTTCTAAGCCTTCGCCTATTGTTTCTGTGTTTTGTGACTGTTCTATGTGTGGTGTACCAGTTAGCATAGTATCAACGTAGTCTAAGAAACCTCTAAGTTTACTCTTCTTTTTTGGTTGTGTTGCTTGTGGTTTCATGAATTTAGCTCTAAGCTCTCTGTTTATCTGGTAAGGCTTACCTTTTTGTTTCCATTCAGGGCTAACAAAAGTTTCACCTTCGAAAAACCATGTTCTCTGTGGCAATTTAGAAAAGTCTATGTTATGCTCTTTTTCCATGCGTCTTAAAGCTGTGGTTGTGTCCTCTGGGTTTATCTTTCCTATGCAATAAAGCTGTTTTGTGCGGATAGTTTTTGAAAAGTCGTTTAGTCTCTGTGACGCTGTGAAAAAGCTCTCGTAGTTATTCCGAGCTTCATTAAAGACTGTTAAGAATTCCTCAGCTTCTAATCTTGTTGTGCTACGTGAGTTAAAAGCGTCTTGTGCCTCTTCTATGAAATAGGTTATTCTCTGTTTTGGTTCATTATCCTTAGTTGTTGCTCTAACGTCTCTCTGAATCAGGTCTAAGTGGTTTATGACTGTGCGAATAAAGAAACCACGTTTAGAAGGCTTACGTGTCTTAAGCCTAAAGAGTAAGTCTTTATGTGTACTGAGAGCATACTTCACCAATTCCCAATTAGTAAGCTCATATCTTTCAATGTCCTCAGTCGTAGAAACATCATTGATTAACTGAATGTCTCTCTCTGAGATGCTGAATGTTGGAATCTTACTGAATCCGTATAGCCATGCTTCACTACCATCGAAGGCTAAAACCCTAACGTTATCTTTTTCTCTAAGTTTCTGTGCCATGCTGAAAAGCAAACGTGTTTTACCATGATTCTTAGATGCATTAACGTGTATTCCGCCTTCTACTAAGCCATGTTCTACGATGCTCTGAAACTGCTTTTCACTATGTTGATTCATGTTTAACTGCTTTTCATTTTTCAATCTCTCGCCCCCGCATTTTCAACATCGTTTTTTACTTTATGACATGTCAAACACCTATTTAAATAACGTGGAATTAAGCTCTATTCGCTAAAAGGGCTTACTTCGAAGTTCGAAGTGCCAAAAACAGCCCAAAACAGCCTTTTACACATAAGGGCTGATTTTAGCATAAATTATTTTGGAGCTTGATTTACAGAGTACAATAGGCTTTTAGAAAAGGCTTTTAAAATGGTTTTTGAAAGGTGACACATGGAGAGCTTAAGCCTTTTTGTAACTAAATAAGAGGGCTTTTCTAATCTCTTTTTGGTTAACCTTTAGAAACTTCGTTAATTTCAGAGCTATTTTTAGAAGTGCCTATAAGAAAATAGGAAATCTGAAAGGGTAGGGGGATATTATCCGATTTTTGATAAAGCCCATTCTGCAACTTTTTCAGCATTTAATTTCAGCATAGAATTAAACTCCTCATTTCCCTCAAACAACACCACTTGCCATAGTTGAGACGCAATCGTGTTTGCTACAGAGAACAGTGCATAATCTTGCTCAGTTAGTTCGGTTATGATAGGTTCTCCATGTATCTTATTTCGTGCTTCTCTCGCTTTTTCCAATAGTTTGTAAGAAGAATTTTGAAGGATGCCCCTATTATGAAGATACTTTATTTTCCTTTTGAAACCCCATCTATTGCTGTTGATTTCTCTAAACTTCTTCACATCAATTTGGTTGGCATATTTTTCTTCCTCACCTTTGTCAAGAATGATAATTTTTTCTGTTTTGAATACACCTTCACTCTTCATAACCATCTGAGTGATTTGGGTTTCAACCAATCTCCAATCATTTAGAGGCTTAGCTAATAGTGTCTTTATGCTCGGTTCAATCAACGCTTTATAGTATTCAAAACATCTTTCACAAAAATTCAATTCTGCAAGACTTCTAAGTTGTTGAATCTTAGCCATAATTATCCTAACTTCTTTCTTACGCTATGCAGATTTAAGACTTATTGCGTTCTAAGTTTTCCAGAAAAATAGCTTATTCTACAAGTTCGAAGTTTTGTCCAGTCCATTCATATCGAAGATTCCACGGATACATTGGATTGTTTTTTAATGGATTCTGGTCATTTTTTTCTAAACTGAGCATTAGCAAAAATCCTGAAACATCCTTATCAACAGAAAAATAGACAAGCCTATTAGCTGATTCACCTTCATGAAGTATCCATCTAAACTTAACAAGCGTGTCATTGAAATTAGTGTATGGTTTCTCTGTTTGAGTTGAAAAGGTTGCGTTTACCAGAGTTAACACAATATTGAAATCGCCATCCATTTTACCACCGTTCTTACAGTTTATCGTTATTGGCTGATTTTCACCTTCAAAACAATAGTTATTATAATTGCTTATCCAATAGTCTATTGACGCTTGATTAGTTTGAACGTTAAGTTGATATGCACTATAAGCTATTAATGCACCAATTGCGAGAATTGCCAAAGAGAGCTTTTGATATTTATTCAATGAATTCCCTAATATCATTTATGAATGGTTTTAATATTTAATTTTTTATGGCTTACGCTATCATTAAAGGTTTAAAGGCACAAAATTATCAAGCTTTTCTAAGCGTTCTATCTCTGAATTTAGCCATGATTCGTGTTGTGGATGCTTAACATTCATTATACTAAGCTCTTTTTCCTCGATATTGACGCTAAAATAATCCTGACCTGTACACGTATTATTACTATTATTAATGTTATTATTGTTAGTTAGTGTACTAAGTACGTTTATTGTATAGTCAATATAACTAATTAATGTCTTAACATCCATAACAAAAATTCCCTTCGACTCGGCTAATGGTTGTACTAAACTGAAGTTTTGAGGTCTATTAGTTAGAATGATGCGGATTATTGGCTTTCCATGCTTAAGAAATTCTTGTTGATATTCTAAAGCATGTTCGAAACGTGGCACTCTGCTATCTAAAAACCATTGGGTTCGGTAAGTGTAATTATAGGAGCAGTAAGCGTTCTCAATTAGGAAAATGAAGTGTGGTGTTTCTAAAATGAAATCTACGCCTTTTTGGAGCGTATGTTTCCAGTCTTCATAGTCTAAGCTGTTATGGAAAGTTAGGCTTTCAGCATAGCCATACTGTAAGAATTGGTTAAAGCTGTCAATTTCACCTGAGAATCCTTTATCCAAATGCTCTTTAGGTATTCGCTCCATTTTCAACGCTCCCTTTAAGGCTTACTAATAAACCTTTCGCTATATTACAATATGCGATAAAACTATTTAAATATTATGGGTTTATAAAGGTCTCTAAAATCTATATGAACTATGTGAATTTTTAGCATGGTAAATGAATAGGAGCGTGGAAGAGCAGTGACAAAAATGTCGAAGGTTATTCGCATGGAGCGTTAGTTTGTTGCTCTCCCAATACTGTAATGTGCATTCAACCCTATAAATATTTTCCTTTTTGGGCTATTCTATTGTAATTTTTACAACTATTTAACAAAAAGGATATAATTATTACAAAATATTTAAATAGTTAACGTATGTTATCATGTATATGGAGATTTAAGATATGAGTAAAACAGAGAGTACACACCTACGAATTCCAGAAAAAACACACATTCAGTTGCTCTATTTGTCAAAAATTACAGGGTTAAGCATGACTGAGATAGTGCGGTCAATCATGGAAAATGTCACACCTATAAGCGTCATGTATCAAAAAGGATGCAGTTTCAGCGTGGAACATAGAATCACAGAGTCAAGCGTCACTATTGTACTTCATGGTGTTTCTAATAGTTTTGTGTGTGGACATTCACCAACAGATGCCAAAATGAAAGAAGATGTTAAAACTGCTTTTGAAATGGCTGAAAAAGAAAATAAAGAAGATTTTGGAGAGATTTTTTAATGGCTGATAATTTAAGATTTTATGCTGATAAAGAATGCAAGAAACCCATTGAGGCAATAAAATGGGATAATTCTCAAGTTACTTTTACTCTTGTTAGCGGTGAAATAGTGCAATTTGATAATGCTCAAGAAATTGGAGCTTTAGCAACAGCAACGGTTTATGTGCGAAATGAAACAAGTTGGCGTTATGGCGTGACAGCGATACGATTGCCTAAAAATGTTAAGTATAAAATTGAGAGTGCATGGCTTTATCCTATGGTAGCAACTAAACTAACGCTTACAGTTGTGGTTAAAGAAGATATGTTAATTGAAAATTCCCAGATTGAAATTCAAGGATATTTTATGAGGGAAAATAAATGATAGTACAAGTTAGATGTACAAGTTGCGGCTTAAACGACAACGTAGAAATCGAAAACATAAAGGAAATTGAGAAGTTAACATGTGAAGTATGCAATGGTGCTCTTAAGCTTGTGCAAGAGCTTACTACTATAAAACTTAACGACATAACAGTTTTGAAACCTGAGACGTTAGAGCTTACTTTTTCAACTGAAGAGACAGAGCAATTTCCCATTTTAAAAAATGGCAATTTCAAGTTACCTAAAGATATTCAGCTTAGACCTCACAACCCAGAATGCAAATTAAAAGAAGCGTGGTGCATTACTACTAAAGATGGAAAAAAGGCTTGTTTAAAGCTATTGCATGAAGCTCCTAAAGGTGACTATAAAGAGCTTTTCGACATTTTAGCATGTAAACTTGAACCTGAGCAAGAAGTTAATGAAACTTACGTAGAGGAGATAGGGGAATAATGAAAACATGCGTTAAATGTGGAAAAGAAGCGTATGTCGTGAATAAAGAAGGCGAGTGCTACAATTGCATGGGTGAAGTTGATAAGAAAATTGCAGATATGCAATACCAGAAACTTAAAGCTCAAATTGAGGGTAATTCTGGAAATAACTCTGAAAAAAGCCTTGAGGAGCAGTTAGAAGAGGAAAAAACATTACGAGAAGACTATGAGAGCAAACTTCGAATCATTGCAGAGCAAACTTTTGAAAGGAAAAAGAAAGAATTAAACGCACCTGATTGGATAAAGTCACCTTCAGCACTTAATCAATGGATTAAATCTGAAGAGGAAAAAAGTGGAAGTGGCACACTTTCTCTTAGACCTGAAGATTTACAGAGAGAAAAAGGCGGTAGTGGTCAAAAAGAATTTGATTCTGAGCAAGAAATGATAGATTACCTGAGAAGTGAAGCTCAAAAAGGCAATTTAGAAGCTAAAAAGAATCTTGACACTCTATGGAATAAAGTTTTGAAAGGTTTAGCCTCTGACCCTCAAAAGACTCTGAATTTCAGTTTTAAAGACCCATTCACACCAAATCCAGAAACAGGTGAACCTGAAAGTTGTATTAAAAAGAAGATTCGATTAGAAAATGAAAAAATTAGGAAAAGGGATTAAAAATGAGTGAAAAACAACCTAACACAATACAGAGTTTTAGCCAAAAAATAAAGTTTAACCCAGAGAAAAATGAGTACATGATTTTCAGAAAAACCCGAATATGGAATTATGACAAATTGAATCAGAGAAAATATGGCAAGAATCCCATAGAAGTAAAAGAAGAGTGGCTACCTTTAAGCGTTTTAGGAGTCATAGAACCTAAAAAAGAGGTTGAAATTGACATTATTATTCTAAAAAATGCGGTTGACACTTACACGTTAGAACCATTACAAGCTTATTTTAAGCAGAAATTGAAAATTAAGGTTCTCGGAGATGCTGTTTATAAGTATCAATATCTGGTAAAAAGCATGAATCGGGCTTACATTAACAATATAAAATCAGGTCAATGTACACCAATAGCTATGACTGGTAGTCAAGAAGGTATAGCTAAGGAATTCTTAGGCTTAGAACAGAAAATTACTGAAGCTGAAGCTCAGAAACTTATAGCTGATAATGTAGCTGTTTACCAGAAAAGCGGCGAAGGCATGAGACTTGTAATTTAGGCTTCTTCAGACATGAGGTTAGGCTTTTGGACATGGGCTTTGACTTGAACTTCACCATGACACAAGTCAACCTTACATAAGAAGGTGAAAAATATAATAATCAAACCACGATACCCAAAAACATGCGTAATTTGCTTAAAGAATTTTATAGGGTTAAAAAATCAGAAAAGATGTCCTGAATGTCTCCTAAAAGAAAAAGAAGAATTACGCAAAAGAACTCACTGCTCTAAATGCGGTAGATTTTCAAGACGCTTAAAAAATGGTTTATGTAGTTTCTGCAAGAAAATTTTAAGAGAAAACCCTGAGAAAAAGCATAGACATCGTGCTTCTGAAATTGAAATTCTTAAATGTCCTAAATGCAAGAGCACAAGAAGAGAGCTTAAAGAAACAGAAAATTTGCTTATGATTGTTTGCTCAGAGTGCGGTTGTGTTTTAGCTCAAGTTTAATGGTGAAATAAATGCAACTAACACTAAAAACTAAGAAGATTATCAGTTTTTTCAGGTTAAAAATGGGTATTGACCTTCTAAAAGCTCCATGTTTCTCATGTCCAATAGAAAAACGTGGTTATCCATGCTTAGACCCTAAAAGTTGTGACCTATTACTTAAATGGCTTGATAAGGTAGGTGAAAAATCATGAAACAGATTAAATGTTCAAGATGTGAAAAGCTTGTTTACGTAGAGGATTCTTACCCTTTAAAGTGCTGTTCGATATGCTTAACTAAACTGAAAAATAAAAGAGCATTAAAGAGAGACAGTAAAAAACTTGTTAAAAGCATGAAATTTGAGTTTAAAATCGCTAAAAGCATGCAGAATTTTCATAACTACCAGAAATTTAATCGTGAACAGTTTAACAGAGAAGTATCTTTCGAAGATTACATTAAAGACTTGCAGAGGATAAAAGAAGCTCAAATTTACCTTAAAGATGACATAAGCGTAGCTCAAATTAGAGAAATAGTTGACCCTTACGAAGCTAACTATAAAGCATGGCAAGAAATCTTTAAAGAATCTATGCCACGTTGGAGAGCACAACTTAAAGCAGAAAAAGAAGCTGAAAATCAACGTGAAATAGACAAATTCATGAAGTCACATAATAATGAGCAACAACAAACAGATACAGAACAATAATTAAAGTTATTAGAAATACCATTAATATATTTGGATAGGTCACAATGGCATCTACGAATTAGGCTGTTTTTAAGGTGTGGGGAAGTAATTTAGGCTTATTCTAATTAAAGAAGCTCTGTTTAAGCTTAGTTTTTTGTTCGACTATCGTATTATCCTAAACTATAAGCGTCACTCTGTATAGAGAGCACACTATTTAATCGTAAAAAGCATGGATAAACCTATAATCACCAACAAAACAATAGAATCAACCACACACCACAAATAAACGAATAGAGGGCATATGTAGTGTATGTGTTCGGTAATTTATGGTTAATTGTGTTCGATAATGTTGTTTCATAATAGTTTTGTGTTCGGTAAGTGTTCAAAAATAGATAGATAGAATAAAGAAAAGAAGGGAATTTACTGTTTCTTTTTACGTGGTTTCTTATGCGATTCTAAGATGCTGATTCGCTTCAGTAATTGGCTTACGTTCTCTAATTCTACGCTGTATTTTCTAAGTTGGTCTGATTGAGTATTCATTAAGTCTTTAAGCGATTTAAGCTCTGTTTTCTGCTCTTCTATTTGCACTTGTTGTTTACCTATCAGCTTGTTCATGTCTTCACGCATTTTAGCTAAGTCTTCTCTGCTCTGAATACCATTAATGCTTAGGTTCTCAAACGCTTTAGTGTACCATTCTTTAATGGTGTATTCATCGTAGGCATAGTGACCTCTTGCTCCTTGTCTTTTGTGACCCATCATAACGTCTTTTATTTCTTGAGGGGAAACTTTAGCTCTCAATAGTGCCGAATTATAGAAGCTTCTTAACGCTTTAGTGTTGAATTCCTTAGCTTTTTCTGCTCCGAAAGTGCGAACAGCTAACGCTTTCATTGCTTCGTTAATGCGTCTTGTGTCTATTCCATTAATGCCTTTTTCTTTTGTTTGAGACGTGAACAAAAAGCCTTCTTGTGGTTTACCTCTTTCAGAGAGCATTTCCCTAATGTCGTGTAGTGCTTCGTAGCTTAGGCACGTGGCTTGAATGTAAGTTGTTTTTTCTCTACCTTTTTCAATGAAGTAATGCTCTGTTTGAGGCATTTCATAGAGACCTTTAAGATGTTCAACTTTAAGCTCTGCAATATCCACTTCGCTAAAGCCACTCTGAGCAAGAACTAATAGGAGAGCTTTATCTCTCAGGTTTGCATGTGTGTACATTGCCTTAACGTCTTCTAAAGCCATTTTCCATTTTTTAAGTGGTTCTTGCGTCACGTTAGCTTTCCAATCGCCATGATGCAAGTTTAATCTTAAGCCATTTCTACTGAAAAATGAAGCTATCGGTGTTAACTTAGTGGTTATTGAGCTACCTCTTACGTTGTCTTTAGTTTCTAAGCATTCTTTAAACTCTCTCCATTTATCCTCAAAAAACTGTCTTTCGCTTATGTCCTCAGTTGTCAAATCATGCATTCGCTTATTGATTATTTCTTTTGGTGTCATGCCTATGAAATTTAAGAATTCTGGAAAATCGTCTATGTAATTCTGTTTAGTGCGTGGTTTCAAACCATTAAGCCAACGTTTAACGTACTTATCGTTTAGCCATTCTTCATTCATTTATTTTCACCTCTATTCTGTTTATTTCCCCTCATAATCTTTGCGATTAAATCGTGAATCCTCATACAGAAAGAGCTACGATTAGATAGTATGCCCTTTATATAAGGGGGGTATAGTCTTTTCCGAGCACTAGAGAGCACAAGAACACACGGCTGCCAGCTTCGGAAAGCGCAAAACCTAACAGCGAAAACAAACAGTAATAAGCGAATATTTTTATAATTGGGTTCCAACACCACAATGGCACGAGGCACAAAAGATGCCCTTAGACAAAAAAACGCTATTAGACGCAGTTAAAGAGGCAAAAGCAAAATCTGGACAAAAAAAATTCAACCAAACAATAGAACTAATCCTAAACATCAAAGAAGTTGATATGAAAGCTCCAGAAGGAAAAATTCAACAAGTTGTCGAGCTGCCTCATGCCACAGGAAAACCGAACAAGATTTGCGTCATTGCCCCTGGCGAATTAGCGCTTAAAGCTAGAAAGGCAGAAGCAGAACTCGTTATGGAGAAAGCAGACCTTGAAGCGTTAGCGGGCAAGAAAAAAGAACTGCGAAAACTGGCGAACGATTACGACGTGTTTATTTCTGAGGCGCCGTTAATGCCGCTTGTAGGCAGAATTTTGGGTCCAGTTTTAGGTCCGCGAGGAAAACTGCCTGTGCCTGTTCCACCCAACGCGGACATAGCCAGCTTGATACCGAAGCACCGCAAGACGATTGTTGTGAAAATGCGCAACCAACCCATAATCCAGTGTTCAGTCGGAACAGAGAACATGACAGAAGAAGAGTTGGTTGCCAACATCCAAGCGGTTCTGAGGGTTGTAGAGGGAAAACTTAAACGAGGCCTCAAGAACATCAAAGTTGCTTTTATCAAAACATCCATGGGTGAGCCTATAAAAATTAAACCTTAACAAGAGAGGAAACTGATGCCATCCCAACAAGTACTAGAAGAAAAAACCGGCGAAGTCGAAGCAATAAAGGACTTGCTGAAAGAATACAAATCAATAGGAATCGCCAGCCTGCAAAAAGTTCGCGCTACGCAACTTCAAGAGTTAAAGAAGAAACTGGCTGGCAAAGTCTACATGAAAGTCTTGAAGAACACGCTGACAAAACTTGCAATCGAAAACATGGAA
>Ga0153916_10005104_pt1 | contig 9999 bp, 8 predicted proteins | sample Opewatmetagenome_FD_109642 | JGI IMG/M metagenome (GOLD analysis project Ga0153916, IMG submission 109642) | Freshwater wetland microbial communities from Ohio, USA - Open water 3 Core 3 Depth 4 metaG | ecosystem: Environmental > Aquatic > Freshwater > Wetlands | place: USA: Ohio, Lake Erie, Old...
AAATTACGCCATGGCTCCAAATGCGTAAAATATATGCAACACATGATTGAAAGATCTTGCTTGCTTTCTTTTCTAATTAATGACTTCGCATTTATTAAGCGATGTTCCTGAGTTCTATCAAATATGACAACAATGAAGCACAATTAAATAATTATCATGACGGTTTGGAAGGAGGTGTCTGAAGAAACTAAAAGGAAAGGAGTTCGTTTCATAAACTAAGTTTATCAAAAATGAAGGAGGATGTCCGAAGATGGAAAAGAGAGCTTTGAAGTTTTTTGCATTAATTATAGTAATGGCAATGGTGCTGAGCGCATGTGGTACAAAATCCACCACGGAAGCGCCTCCACCAACAGTGGCTCAAGAAGTAGCTACCAGTGTGCCCACAGCAGCTAAAGAAGTTGACCTTGTAATAGGTTGGTGGGGTGAACAAGAAGCGCCTGGTATGTCAGGTTGGTTTGACGAGAGTATAGCCATGTTTGAGGCAACTCATCCAAATGTACATCTCACCCAAGTACTTGAGTCAACCGAAAACCTTGCACCTTCGTTCCAAGCTGCAGCGGCAGCCAATGAAGGACCCGATATTTATACACCCTGGCCAGGAGCTTGGACGGTGGAAGATGCAGCGGCTGGGTATTATCTACCGCTTGATGACTATCTACCGAAGGAAACGATTGATACATTAAACCCAGGTGTACGTCCCGATCGCACATGGAAGGGGAAACTTTATGGATATCCCTTATATATGAGTACATCTGTTTTTGCTTATAATAAAGCATTATTTACACAAGCTGGCCTCGATCCAAACAAGCCGTTTGATACATGGGAAGATCTAATTGCAGGTTGCGGGAAACTCAAAGCAGCTGGAAGCACTTGTATCACCATGGGTTTTAAGGATGCTTGGGTCGGCGATTGGTTTTGGGGGTGGAGTGTTAAGAATATGGACAGCGTCAGTGATATGATCCCCTTATTCACTGGTGAAGCCAGTGCCAATGATCCGAAGTTCCGTGATTGGCTGGATAAGATGTACGAGCTTCAGGTGAACGGCTACTTTAACGACGATATCGGGTCACTAGAGATGAGCCAAGGAGTCGATAGCGTAGCCTCAGGCAATGGAGCGATGAGTATGGTGCCAGACAACACTATTGCCTTGCTTAAGGAGAAAATGGGTGATAATCTTGGCGTTATGCCATTTCCCACATTTGGGACAGGTAAGCTTGCAAGTGCCACGGGTATCGGGAGTTCAGGTGGTCTTTCAATACCGAAGTGGAGCAATGACCCCGTCGTTGCAGCGGAGTTCATTGATTTCCTTTTGAGTACAGAACGTGTAAACGCGTTCTTCGATCAAGTAGGGGTCATCCCGCTTAGCAACCGTTTTGATGGCAGCAGGCTGACACCCGGATCTCCATCTGCATTGCAGTACAGTATATTGACTGGACCGATCACATTTGGTCCAAGTCTCTTTACACCGGTGCAGGTTAATGAACAGGGAACCTATTTAGCGGCGCAGGGGGTTGCTCTAGGGACTATGACACCCGAGGAGGGCGCTAAGCTGATCGACTCTGTTATTTTGCAGTGGCGCACTGAGAATCCTGACAAGTTACAGCAATTAGTGGAGTGGCTAAATCAGTAGAAGGGATATAAAATATCATACCTGCCTCGCTCAGGCCGATCAAAGGTTGAGTGAGGCAGGATCATTCTTGCTTTAAATGGTTTGTGCCTGAATCCCATCACGGAGATCAAACATGACCAAGCGGTCGAACCCATACCTCTATATTGCCCCAGCTGGTGTGTGTATGGTGTTTGTTTTTATATACCCAGTAATACGTATCATTCAACTCAGTATGTTGAAAACGATTAATCACATACCGACTTTTGTTGGTTTACATAATTTTCAATACTTATTCAATGATCCAGTTTTCAAACAGTCACTGATCAACAATGCAAAATTACTACTTGCTGTTCCTATACTCGTATTTGGGTGCCTTCTGATTGCAATGATGCTTTTCGAAAGAATGAAAGGATGGCAGTTTTTTCGTAATGCGTTGTTTATACCGTTTTTACTATCAATCGTGGTGGTTGGTACGGTATTTAGCTATATCTACACTCTCCATGGAGCTTTAAATCAGGTTTTAGAAATCCTGCATCTTGATTTCTTAGTACAGGATTGGTTGGGTTCTAGTAAACTAGTAATACCTTCAATCATAAGCGTAATCGTATATCGTGAAATGGGATTCGGGTTTGTGCTGTACTTGGCTCGCTTGATGAGCATCAATGAGGAACTATTCGAAGCCGCGATGATTGATGGGGCGAATTGGTGGAAGCGAGTACGTTATATCGCTATACCACAATTACGTGGAACGATGGAATTTTACGCTCTCATTCTGATCATTATGGCATTTTCATCAGTTTTTGATTATGTATTTGTGATGACTAGAGGCGGTCCAGGCACATCAAGCTGGGTATCCGAATTTTATATATATAGTATGAGCATCCGTTACCAGCAAACTGGTGTTGCGGCAGCCATGGCATGTGTTCTTTTAGTTATCAGCCTTGTGTTTATTCTTTTAAGGTTAAGGGTAAACAGGGGGGAAGAAGAATATGCTTAGGAATAATCTAAATGAGATTAACGATGAAATAATAAATAGCAAAGTTCGGAGGTCGATAAGCGATAAAGTATCCAGAGTAATATTGATTGTGTTGCTATCCTTTATTTCTCTTACCGCTTTATTTCCATTATATTTCATACTTGTTACCGCGCTCAAGGGACAACCAGAATTTGTTGTCAACCAATTAGGGCTTCCCATTCATCCGGTGTTATCAAGCTTTGAGAGAGCATTCAGAGGTCGTGAGATACCTCTATGGTTCCTGAATAGCGTTATTATAACGATTGCAGTCGTAATTGTTGTTACTCTGCTTGGTAGCCTTTCTGCCTATGCTTTTGCACGTATGCGTTTCCGTGCAAAGGAGTTCCTCTTTACCGGGATCATCTCCCTAATGGTAGTACCGCCAGTTTTAATGATCATCCCTCTATTCGTTTTAATGGTAAATATACATTTGGTGAATACTTACTTCTCAGTGATATTGGTATATATCGGTATATTGCTACCTTTTACCATATATATGTTGAAAAGTTTCTTTGTGACTATTTCACAGGAGATTATCGATGCGGCGATAGTTGATGGGTGTTCCGATTTCATGGTTTATTGGAAAATTATGCTGCCTCTAGCGAGGCCAGCTTTGGCGACGTTAGTGATAGTAAACGCAATTTATGTGTGGAATGAGCTTCTGATTGCCCTTATCTTGCTGCAGAAGAATGAGCTAAAGACTCTCATGGTGGGGCTCACCTCATTCAAATCAAGATATAACATGGATGTTCCAGTAACGATGGCTGGATTGGCAATAGCCACAGTTCCGCTTATCATCATATATCTTCTTAGTCAACGTCAATTCATCCGAGGGCTCGTGGCAGGATCGATAAAAGGATGAGTTATATATCAAAGATAGTTACCATGTGCTTATCAGAAATAAAAAAACAGCATTGGAAATTTATCAATATAGTAGGATAAATCATTTAACAAATAATGAGGCAGTAATGAACACAGAATATACTAAGAATGATACAGATATCACTTTAGATTCAGTTGGAATTAAAAGCGGGCAGGTCATGACCGTGCTTGGACCTGTACCTGTTGATAAACTTGGCATTACACTCATGCATGAACACCTTCTTGCAGATTCTAGCCGTGTCTGGATACCACCCGAAGAGCCCAAGTTAAGGGAGTTCGCATTTAAACCAGTTAGCGCAAACATACGTGCAGATTTATTGCTTGCTCCCCATGCCAATTTAGACAATCACGTTATGGATGACATAGAGACAGCCGTAGAGGAAGTAGCGAAGTTCCGCGAGCACGGTGGAAGTACTGTTGTTGAGTGCACCACGGAGGGGATTGGACGTGACCCCCGAGGTCTGGCAAACATTTCCCGACGCACAGGACTCAACATCGTGATGGGTACGGGATTCTATACGGATGAGACGCATCCGCCGCGCCTCCGTAAAATGAACGCCAGTGATATTGCAGACGAGATTGTGCTTGATCTCCTGGACGGGGTACCAGGCACGGGCGTGAGGGCTGGTGTTATCGGTGAGATAGGAATGGATTGGGATTTCTCAGAGGCAGAACAGAAGTCCCTGCGAGGAGCTGCAATGGCTTCTGCACGCACCGGGGTACCTATCATCATCCATCTCGAAGGGTGGCATCGCTGGGGCCATCAGTCACTGGATATCGTGGAAGAAGAGGGTGCTAGTCTCGAACATACAGTGGTTAGCCATATGGTTGCCAGCATAGATGACTGGGAGTACCAGACGAGCCTGGCAAATCGTGGCGCATTCCTCGGATACGATATGATCGGTCAGGATGTGGACTGGGGAGCTAATCTCCATCATGGTGAATGTCCCAGCGATCGTGAAGTAGCAGAAGCATTAAAGCGCCTCATCGATGCAGGGTATCTTCACCGGATTGCGCTCTCACAAGATACTGGTGGAAAGATAATGCTCACTCGTTATGGTGGAAAAGGATATGCTTTCATTCTTCGGCACTTCGTGGATCGTCTGAAGAAAATCGGGGTGACAGAGGAGCAGATCGAGACTTTGCTCGTAAAGAATCCCCGTGCAATCTTCTCAGCTCACTCGCTCACGTGATAACAGAACCCAACGGCTAAAGCATATTGATTGACTCGGGACATACTTATTAGGGTTTTCGCTATCAATTATCAAAGCGAATTTAGTATCATTTGATCAGTAAAACCTATATAGAAAGATGCATTTCCCGTTTACCTAAGGAGACTATGATGGAAGAAAATAACACCAAGGATTATCCAAGGCTCACCCAAGATTCAATTGGAATTAAAAGTGGGCAAGTCATGACTGTACTTGGGCCTATTCCGATAGAGAAGCTTGGCATCACTCTGATGCACGAGCATTTATTGGGTGACTCAAGCAATGTGTGGATACCACCGGAAGAACCCAGGCTGAGGGAGCTCGCCTATAAACCCGTCAGTGCAAGTATACGGACGGATTTGCTCCTCGCTCCTCATGCCAATATTGATAATCATATTCTTACCGATGTCGATACAGCTATAGAGGAAGTGTCGAAATTCCGGGAACACGGTGGAAGCACGGTGGTAGAGTGCACTACTGAAGGGATCGGACGGAACCCAAAAGGTCTTGTTAATATCGCCAAACGTTCGGATCTCAACATTGTGATGGGCGCTGGGTTTTATACTGACGAAACACAACCAGAACGCCTACTAAAAATGAGTGCCAGTGATATCGCTGACGAAATCGTGCGTGACCTCCTGGAAGGCGTTCCAGGCACAGGTGTGCGCGCCGGTGTTATCGGAGAGATAGGAATGAATTGGGATTTTTCAGAAGCAGAACAGAAGTCCCTGCGAGGAGCCGCAATGGCTTCTGCACGTACTGGAGTGCCTATCATTATCCATCTTGAAGGGTGGCATCGCTGGGGTCACCAGTCACTTGATATTGTGGAGGAAGAAGGTGCTAGTATCAGACACACGGTGGTCAGCCACATGGTAGCCAGCATAGATGACTGGGAGTACCAGACGAGCTTGGCTGCTCGAGGAGCATACCTTGGTTACGATATGATCGGTCAAGATGTGGATTGGGGAGCTGACTTGCACCATGGCGAATGCCCCAGCGATAGGGAAGTAGCACAAGCAATAAAACGTCTCATCGATGCAGGCTATATTCATCAGATTGCGCTCTCACATGATATCTGCGCAAAAACCATGTACACGCGCTATGGTGGAAAGGGATATGCATTCATTCTCAGGCACTTTGTCGATCGTCTAAAGAAGATTGGAGTTACCGAGGAGCAAATTAATACTTTACTCGTAGAGAATCCGCGTGCATTCTTCTCAGCGAAGTAACTGCTAATATTCCATGGAATTGGCGATTAACGTGTGTCCAAGAATTAATTCGAGTGAGGCTGCTTAAAGGCAAGAAATTAGATCCATAAACGGAGACTTGAGCCCTGATACCGTGATGGAACCTTTACTCATGATCAGATTAATTTACCCAAAACCATCAGCATCATAAAAGCAATGAACTACCAGCCGATTATTGTAAATGCTGAAATATGTAGAGGCTGTGAAATGTGTGTGCTGGCCTGTTCTCTCTATCATTCGGGCCAATGCAATCCAGCCCTTGCACGACTTCGTGTAACGAGAGATTCTGATCATTACGCATATACGCCACACGTGTGTCTCCACTGCTTGGATCCTGCATGCATGGCAGCCTGTCCATTTAATGCTATAGAAAGTGACGCGGCTGGAATAGTTTATATCGTAGAAGAGCGATGCGATTCATGCGGAATCTGTCAGGATTCATGTTCGTATGATGTCATTGCTTCTCATCAGGAAATCGCCGCCTACTTCAAGTGTGATCTCTGTCGAGAGCGGAAAGAGGGCCCAATGTGTGTGGAGGTATGCCCGACAGGTGCGCTTTCCCTCAGGAGAACAGTCGGAGAAAAAGGATAAACATGGTTCTGGGCTACGCCGGGTACTTTCTAGATATCGATCTAAATTCACAGAGTTGTGAGATCAAGGACCTTTTGCCTTATGTACGAAAGTACATTGGAGGACGAGGGATTGCTGCGCGTCTGGCCTGGGAGACAATCCCACCAGGCGCTGATGCGTTCGACCCAGAGAATCGACTAATCATTTTCACCGGACCGTTGACAGGGACCATTGCTCCCACATCGGGGCGAACCATCTTTATGAGTGTTTCACCCCGCGTCTACCCTCGCCCTTGGGTAACTCACTCGACGATGGGAGGCTGGTTTGCTGGTAACCTGAAGTATGCCGGTTTCGATGGCTTGGTGGTTCACGGTAAGGCAGATAATCCCTTGTATCTGAGCATAGATGATGGGAAAGCTGAACTAAGGGATGCATCGGAATTGTGGGGTTTAGGGACGTTCGAGACACAAGATCGCCTGAAGAAGCAACACGGGCCGGGAGCACAGGTACTATGTATTGGCCCAGCAGGTGAGAATCTATCACGCATTGCAATAATCCAACACGATGTGGAAAACGCTGCTGGAAGAAGTGGACTCGGAGCAGTGATGGGCTCAAAACGCTTAAAAGCGATTGTAGTCCGAGGTACACGTGGAGTAAAGGTGGCACAGCCAGCGGAGATGTTCAGGGAAACTGCGCGGGCGAGAGATAATGCAGTAATTAGTCCCGTCGATGCCTTTTACTCATTTTCTAGCGCTGGGGGTACGACTCGAGATACTCCTGAGCAGGCGAGAAGGAGACCTGTTTGTTCCCAGTCGTGTACAGTGAATTGTCACCTTGTACGGATTTATCGTAGCGAGAATCAGCCGGATGATGTGACAACTTGCGATGGGGTTCTTTATACGTTGGGAGTCGAGGGCTTCGATTATAACAAGTATGAAGGTGGGGGGGTGAAGATCCCCGGTCTAAAATCCTTCGGTCCGGTCGATGGTGTACGGGCGCACCGTTCAGTTACAGATCTTGGAATAGACCTTGGGATCCTCCTAACATTGCAACCGTGGCTATTCAAGTGTATGGAAATGAATATCAACACGATCCGAGGTGAGTATCTGAATCCAGCTGATCCCGACTGGTTTATGGGTTTAATGCAGGGAATTTCATACCGTACTGGTATTGGTGGAATATTTTCTGAAGGATTACGCCGTGCTGCAGATGAGCTGGAAGGTGAGCTTCCAGAAGAACTCATAAATGCTCTACGCATTTTAGAATTCGCTTTCGGTTTCATGGCTCATCGAGAAGGACGTATTGGCGACCTGGAGCCCTTGCCATATTGGGCAGTATCTGCATTAATGTACGCTTCTGAGAGCAGAGACCCTTGTATCGGTTCCCATACTGCATATATGCAACTGGCGAATGTAACATTGAACGACGGTGAGCGTTCACGCGAGAAGTTTAAAAAATTGTCAATGAACTTGTGGGGAAGTGAAGAAGGTTTTGAACCCAATTTCAAATGCATTGCTCCAGTAGCAATCTGGACTCAACATCAACATATTATCATGGATAGCTTACCGCTTTGCGAGATGGCTTATCCGCGTACGATCGGGGGGTTCCACAGCGAAGAAGACTGGTGGGAAAGTCCAGATACGCAAACAGATCTCGAGATTGGTGCAAGATTACTAAACGCTTTGACTGGTGAGACCTACGGAAACCGTGCCCTTGAACGTGTTGCTGAACGAACCTTTAATTTAGAGCGCGCGATGCTTGCAGAATGGGGACGAGACCGTAACCTTGATGAGACTGTTGAACCACAATTTGAGTTGCCTTGCTCAAGTGATGGCACAATATTGGATAAAGCCCTCTTCGACCAACTCTTGGATGAATACTACAACTTGCGTGGGTGGGATCTGGAGAGAGGTTGGCCAAGGCGAGAAACCCTAGAAGCTTTGGATCTCGGAGATGTTGCAGATCGTCTAGGCCTGTAAAAAGGATTTATATAAAAAAACATCATTAGCGATCCTATTCGAAGGCTTGATTTTGCATATTAATTCGGAAATTGATCATTTGAGAGCCTCAAGAAAAACCTCAAACTGCCATTATTGACCAATTCTATGTGTTAAGAGATAAACCTTTTCTATTTCGTTTATCTCATTAATTTTTTCAATTACGCGATATACCTATAAATGTTGTAGTTTATATAGTAGCTAGCTAAATACTAACCAACAACCATTTATAATCCCATATTATCTGGACATAGCCAGATAGCCTCATTTTGAAGGTTTTATTTAATCTACAAATACAATAAAGTACCATTAATTAATTAAACCGAAAACTGTTTGCATCTGGGAGAACAGGCAATTTTTGAATGAGGAGACAGAATGAAAATCATATCGAAGGAAATGTTAATAAAAGGATTGGTGGATCATCCTCCCTACGAATCGAATCCCGAACTGCTGGCGAAAGTCAATTTCATTTACCATTCTCCTGACGGAAGGATGGCAATGGCATATTATGAATCTCCAGAAGGATGGTTTGACGTAGAAGTTAATGGTTTTGACGAGATCGATTACATACTTGAAGGAAATGTAGAGCTCATATCAGATAAGCAGCGTCTTACAGCAAAATCCGGGGATTGTTTCTGGATTGAGGATGGAGACAAGTTTAGATGGCAGATGAATGAGCCTTCCAAGATGATATTTTTTATTCATAGCCTTTCAGAAGAGATTCAAGAATTTATATCTCAATTTATGAGTGATTGTCATAAGGAATCTTAATCAACATTCAACATTAAACGGTCAGCTGGACCTGCGGTGATAGTTTATGACCGTGAAACTAACAACTCCTCGTTATAGACCTTCATTCACGAACAATAGTCGGTGATGAAAATAATTAAGCCTAGGTTGCGTAAAGCGAGTGCGGATCATCGTCTCGTAAGTTGTTGGATGTAGCAAACCCAGGATGCTGACAGTCTCATCCCAAAATACCCATTGTTCTTGTTTGGTAAGCATATAACGGATATGTATAGAGGCGGCTAATTGATAAAAAGCATTTTCAAGGATTGTCTAGTAAGACTTTGATTGAGCGTTCGAGCCTCTCCACACCTAAAAATGGCGAAAATAAGCTAACGGTTCTTTTCTCCCCCTTCGGACAGGGCTGCAAGTCGCCTTTCCTTGATGATTATCTTCTTCTTGCTTTTATCTCATAATGGTGCAGTTATGGTGCAGTTGAGAAGTTAAGAAGTGGATTCAGTAGACATGTTGGATAAAATCATCCCCATATATGGGATATATCTGACATTTCAACACCACATGTACTACATGAACATTGGTGGCCACGGCTCTTAATCATTTGGTTGAAGGTTCAAGTCCTTCGTGGGTCACCTAATATACAGGAAAAATAAACAAAAATACCCCCAAATGCCATATTGGGGTGTTGTTTTTAAATAATATTATGTTTTATGTCAACATCACT
>Ga0153916_10005105_pt1 | contig 9998 bp, 9 predicted proteins | sample Opewatmetagenome_FD_109642 | JGI IMG/M metagenome (GOLD analysis project Ga0153916, IMG submission 109642) | Freshwater wetland microbial communities from Ohio, USA - Open water 3 Core 3 Depth 4 metaG | ecosystem: Environmental > Aquatic > Freshwater > Wetlands | place: USA: Ohio, Lake Erie, Old...
TCGGCACCATTAATTCTTTTGGGGGGCGATGAACATCGCGGGCCTTTGCAGTCATGCCGCTCTGTGAAAATCGAGATTTGAATCGAAAAGAAGAGAGGGCTCACGTAGCCTCTAGCGCAAGCACCTCTTCAAGTGTGGGCCCACGCTCGGTGGGTGATTCTGGGTCGAGTACATGTGTGCTCTTGGAAGTGCTCTGGGAGGATTCATTGGGCGAACTACTCATCGATATTCACCTAGAGAAGTACGCGTGGGCGATTGCCTCAGTCGTCATCGGGACCTTGAGGGATACTGCCCTTCGAGTTCTGTTCGTGATTCTTACCTGAGCCATGCTTTCACCTCATTACGACGCATGTCATGTACCGGTATGCCACAGCCTTTGTGGATTGGTACTTGGTGTCCCTCATCACGGAATCATTTCGAGAATTGCTTTCGTGCGCCATCGTGATTCACATGATATGCTGCCCAAGTTCAGTATATAATGCGGAGCCACATCTTAGGGTCACGACACAGAGTCACATATCGTGACCGAAATGAGCACTAAGACAGCCCGGAATCAGAAACAGGGCCATTCTATACTGCATCCGGCTTAGGAAGCAGACTATCTATTTCCTCAACAGCTTAATCATTTCCTTCAACGGATATGTGTTGATTACGTCCTTGGCCTCAAGCCACCCACGACGCGCTTGGAACACACCAAACTGCATGTTGTCAAGTTCACCTATGCGATGAGCGTCCGTGTTTATTGCGATTTTCAATCCGTATCGCTTAGCCGCTCTGAGATTCCCATCATTGAGGTCTAGCCTCTCAGGATGACTGTTGAGCTCCATGATGACACCTGAAGCGCGGGCGGTCTCGAATACTCTCTCCAAATCGACTTCGTACTCCGAGCGCTTGAGCAGAAGCCGGCCTGTGGGGTGGCCCAAGATGTCCACATGTCTATTCTGAATCGCAGCACAGACCCGATCAGTGATTGCCTCCTTAGTGTCCTTCATCTTTGAATGGACAGATGCCGTCACAACGTCCAGCTGCTGAAGTACTTCGTCGCTGATGTCCAGATTTCCATTTGAGAGTATGTCGACCTCGGCGCCCTTTAGAACTCTCATCTTCCATCTGCCCGACGAATTAAACTCATCAATCTCACTAATCGATGCAAGTATCTGTTCCTCAGTCATGCCACGGGCTATGGTCAGGCTCTTTGTGTGGTCTGATATGCAGTAGTATTCGTACGACTTCCTGGCTGCGGCATCGAGCATCTCTTCAATGGAATTGGCACCGTCTGATTTGTCAGTGTGAGTGTGGAGATCGCCCCGAATGTGCTTTAGTTCTATCAATTTGGGAAGTTCGTGATGCTGTGCTGCCTCAATCTCGCCCTTATCTTCTCTGAGTTCCGGTTCGATATAGTCGAGACCTACTGCACTGTAGATAGCATCCTCTTCTCTTCCTGCAACCTGTTCGTCTCCTCTATATAGACCGTACTCGCTGAGTCTCAGACCTCGCTTCTGAGCGATTGTCCTCACATGCACGTTGTGATCAATGCTGCCCGTGAAGTACTGAAGACCAGCTCCATAACTATCTGCGGGGAGCACGCGAACGTCAACCTGAATGCCGCTCGCTAGACGCACAGAGGACTTGGTAGGCCCGTGAGCAAGGACATCTGCAACACCCTCAAGGTGAACGAACGCGTTCATCAGCTGCTCTGCTTCATCCGTTACGACAAGTACATCGATATCACCAATGGTCTCTTTCCTGCGACGAAACGAACCTGCAATAGTGATCTTTCGTACGCCCTGAATCTCTCTCAGCGAAGCCTGAATGCCCTCGACAATTGGAAAGGCATTTGCCAGCAACGTTCGGCCGAAACCAGCACGTGCGAGCTGGATACCCTCAGATATCTGGTCCACTGTCTTCTGCCCGATCCCTTTCAAACCCTTAAGCTGCCCCTCTTTGACTGCCTTTTCGAGAGACTCTAGGTCCGTTATGCCGAGGTTTTCATACAGTAGTTTCATCGTCATCGGACCGACGCCGGGGATAGCGTCTAGTTCTCTCACCTTGACCGGGATTTCCTTTCGCAACTGTTCGAGTTGATTGATTGACCCTGTCTTGAGATAGGCATCGATTTTGTCCGCTAGTGACTTCCCGACGCCCGGAATTCCAGTTAGCTCCCCGCGAGCGGCTATAGCCTCGATGTCCTCACCGAGAGAGGCAATAGAACGTGCAGCCCTACTGTACGCCTTCGGCTTGAATTTGTCCGTCCCCTGTATTTCCAGAAGAACCGCCATCTCGTTAAGAATTTGTACGACGTCGTTGTTCTTCATCTGTAAGTCTCCCACTCTTTGTCCCAAGGGACAATGGACCTTGTTGCATCAACTACTGCATGAATGTTGTCCTCCGGCGCGTCAATCGGAATCACGCAGCCGGGCGCAACAACCAATCGCTCAAGGCCAGCGGATCTTATTGCCTCTAGGACCTTCTCTTTTGCTTCATCTGGAGTGCCGGTCCTCAGTACGCCATTATGGTCAATGCCACCAAACACTGCCATTCTTGACTGGATCTTCATCTGTTTCAACGTAGGAGCTACGCTCTGATCCGCCCAGTTCAGACCATCTAAGGTGGGTACTCGTGAAAGCCGCTCAAATCGGATCCGCTTGTCTTCGACTCCAGAATGAAGATGCATCAGGATGAGCCCGGCCTTGCGCCTCAGTTTGGACAACACCTTGAGGTCGTATGGCAGAACGAACTCCTCGTACTGCCTGTCAGTGATAGCTTCGTACGTTCCGTGCTGTGAGGCGAGGAAAATACCATCCGCACCTGCATCAATAGTAGCGCGGGCAAAATCAACCATTACACCCGTTATGAGTTCGAGTGCGCTTTTCATAATGTCTGGATTCTTGTCCATGTACTCCTTCAGCTTTCCTTTGCATAGTAGGTCCGCCACCATCGGAGGATCGAACACAGTAGCCAATGTGGGCACGCGGGCTTGCGCATACGCATGTATGAGTTGGACGGCCTGGACCTGTTTGCCAAACTCCCCAGTATTGACGTCCAAGGGTTCGAGTGTCTCCCAGTCAGCAGATGAGCAAACGGCACAGTTGTCGCATTTGGTGGACCCAGTAATCCCCCCGTCATAGACCGGTGCGCAACCCCAGTCGACGACCGGATAACAACTGTGAAAGGATATCTTGATGATGTCATGGTCGAACGTTCTGTGCAGTGCTATCTCGGCTTCTGCAAGCCCCTCTGGAGTGCGGTCGCTACCGGGATGGTGCTTCCACACGGAGACTGGTACACCATCGCCAATGTTTCCCAAGAGAGCCTGTTTGACCAACTCAAATCGTGACATCTGCGCCATCAGAGCCACATCGACAATAATGAGGCTTTCGAGTCTCGAATCTCATATGTATGACACTAATGTGACTGAAATAAGCTTCTCAAAATGCATCACGTGAACCTGGTCAAGGGCCGGGACACCAAGAATAAGAGCATCGGAAAATCTGTGGAAGCTCGGTGCTTATAGAACTGGAGGACGCCAGTTGTCCGAGCTGACCGCCCTATTCAACCCTCAAGCTCTCTTGAACCTTGGAGGAGTTGACCAGCTCGACAGACTGAGAGATGAACACAATGCCTTCTGGAACAGAGCCAGACTTGAGATTACCTGGGGACTTCCTGTCGCGCTAAACCTGCTGAGCGACAAACGTATCTCGTTGCGGTCAATGCGACTCGCTACGAGAGATGAACTCAGACTCTATCATGACCCGTCATATATCGAGACACTCGAATTGTTCGGGAATATGGGCTCGGCTTTTTCCTCTCGCTTCGGCCTAGACACTGATGATTGCCCAATCTTTCCGGATGTCGACAAGTATGCGAGTTACCCAGTCGGAGCAACTATCGATGCGGTGACAGGAGTAGCAGAAGGGCAGTTCAGGAACGCCGTTTCATTCTTTGGTGGATTCCATCACGCAATGCCTAGCATGGCGGCCGGTTTCTGCTACTATAACGACTGTGCTATCGCAATAAGAAAATACAGACAAGCGTATCCAGAGAAGAGAGTCTTGTACTTGGACACTGATGCACATCATAGTGATGGAACTCAGCAGGCATTCTATTCTGACCCCAATGTTCTGACCATATCAACTCACGAATACAGCATGGGCTTCTTTCCGGGTACAGGCCAAGCGGACGAAATCGGCGAAGGAGAGGGGAAGGGCTACTGTGTGAACATCCCCTTGCCGCCACTCACAGATGACGCTGAATATTGGCGAGCCTTCGAAGATTTGGTTCCGCCGATATGGAAGGCGTACAAGCCTGATTTTGTCTTCTGGGAAGTGGGAGGTGATGCGCACGAAAAGGATCCGCTTACAGACCTGTTGCTCACGATTGAAACCTACAAGCGATTATCCAAAACCGTAAGAGAGCTTGTGCACCTCGGCAGCAGAAAGCTCGTAGTAGTCGGAGGCGGCGGATATGACCCCGTTGCGACTGCCAAGGTTTGGACGATGATTCTTGCGGACGTTGCAGAGATACCACTACCCATAACCCTGCCAACTAGTTGGATTGAGTTGTGTTACAAGTACGCCATTGATGTTCCAAGAATAGGATGGACCGATCCACCAATGCGCACAGACCCAGAGCAGCGTCAAAACATTCACAGAGCAGTAGGAGAAACCATAGAGACAGTCAAGAAACTCGTCTTTCCTATATTCGGGCTTTGACCTGTCGAGTGTCCAGCGGCATCCACTGTGTTTTCACAAGAGCTTTCTCAGCTCGTAACTTGTCCTTCGCAAGTCATTGTCAGCTACAGCTCTTCTTCTTCGTCCCGAGAAAGCACCTGTGTCCTGTGTCATCGATATACATCTCAAGAATGTCAAATGAATCAAACATGCTGTAGATTTCCTCCTCTGTGAAGTAATGGTGGAGGACGCCCGATTCCTTGCCCTTGTGAGGTATGTAAGTGCCCTTCTCGACCATTTGAAGATCCCAGTCACCTCGACTAGGGGTCCTGTCGGTTGGCACGCTAATGAATATCGATCCCCAAGGCCTGAGTACTCTCTCAACCTCATGTATGGTCTTCAGAATATCGCGAACGAGATTGTGATGTATGACATGTACAGCTATCACAGCATCAAAGAACCCATCAGCATATGGAAAAGGTGCCTCCATTTTATGCAACTTGATGTCCGCTTTGAGACCACTCTCAGACAGCCACTCTTGAGCCAAGGCCAATGCTCTAGGCGATGCGTCGAACCCATACATCCTGAATCCCAGCTTGGAAAGATACACAAGATGACGGCCGGTGCCGCAGCCAAGATCCAGGATTATCTTGACCCCTCGCTCTTTGAATATCTGGGCGATTCTAGGCATATCCTTGTGGGGTTCTGTGAAGACTTTGCCCTCTTCTCCAAAGATCGATTCCCAATCGGGCGTCGCTCCTGCACCTCTCTGATAGTACGTGACATGACACATTATCTTGTAGTTCCGCATGACATAAAGGGAGCTATTCATAGGAGCCGAATTTCACAGGAGGAACAATCCGAATGCGGCTTCTTCGCCCAAGGTATTTAGTTCTCATACTAAGTATTGTACTGATTCTGGCTGGTACAGGCACTGCCTCGGCAGTCCAAGGAAGTTTCGGCGCCGTCGCTGTGTCCGAAGTTGATTTTCAAGCAACGGACGGCTCGAACATCCATGCCACCCTTCAGAAACCAATGTATGCTACGACATCGAATCCCCTACCCGGAGTTGTTGTGATTCATGGGATAATTCAGAGCAAGGAATGGCTGATGGCTTTTGGGACTGAGTTGGCCCGACGCGGATTCGTCGTGTTGACTATTGACGCCAACGGACATGGTGACTCCGACGCCGGCACTGGCTCGGGCGCAGCTGCACTGAATTACTTGACAACTCTAGATTACGTCAACTCATCCGCTCTTGGTATCATAGGACATAGCATGGGCGGTGCGATCGCCTGGCAGGCAATTCAGACATCTGGAATAGTGGTGAATGCGTTCGTTCTAGTTGGCAGCAATGCCACCGCTGCGAATGCAACCTATCCAAGGAACCTGCTTGTTGAGGTTGGTCAGTTCGATTCTCTATCTTCGTACCCCACGAATCTCACTCTTCTGAGCACTGCATTCGGGGTGCCCGATGTCCAAGCTGGTGTCACGTACGGCAACTTCAACGCGGGAACCGCCCGCAGGATTGTGATCGTCCCTACGAACCACCTCTTTGAAACAATATACCCGTCAATCATTAGCGAAAGCGTTGAATGGATGAAAGAGAGTCTGAAAGGAGGAGCCGAGGATTCGCATTGGCTGCCAAGCACCGACCTCATCTACCCGTACTGGCTTCTTGGAGGATTCGTAGGTCTGTTCGGTGCTTTGCTCTCCATTTTCCCTGTCCTCGCCATAGTCTTCGACATACCGATGTTCAGGGTCCTGAAGGAGAAACCATCCTCTCAGTATGCAGCGAGCGACAAGTCATACTTGGAGTTGGGACTCATCTATGGAGCAATAGGCCTCGGAACCTTCTTTCCGTTGTTGGCAATCGGAATGATTCTGGAACGTCGGATTCCTTCGCCCGGACAGTTTGGACTAACTGTGATTTCGTGGATTCTAGGTAGTGCTCTGATTGCGCTCTTGGTTCTCTATGGTCTTCTTCGTATTCGTCCCAAACCAAATCTCACGATTACAGCCCTAGTTAGCATCGGAGGGACTCTGGACAAACCGACACGACGATTCCTCAGAACCCTTCTTGCAGCTTTGTGCGCGACTGCTTGGTTGTACGGTTGGACCTTGCTCGTCGACCTTGGCATGGCACTTGACTTTAGGTGTTTCATGCCCGGGTTCAACCTGCTGACACCATCACGTGCTTTGATATTCCCGCTGTTCTGGGCTGTGTTCCTAATCTACTTCCTGATTGATAGCATGTGGTTGATGGGCATTTTGAGGACCGGGTCTCAGGGCAACTGGAAGATCGCCCAGACCAAGTGGACGTTGAAGGCGATGTTCATCAAGTGCATACTCTATCTTATCGTGATAGCAGTTGACTACGGTGTGGGCTTGGCTACTGGGAGGCCGCTCTTCCCTGGCTTACTGGGCTTCTCGCTCCTGTTCTTGTACGCATTCGTGCCCTATTTCGCAACGAGCACTGTCATTACTGCTTGGGGGTACAGGGTAACAGGCCACCATTACCTAGGAGCCATGCTCAATGGCTTGTTGTTCGCATGGGTTCTTGCGGCAGCATTGCCTCTGTAGCAAAGCAGCAACATCACGTGGCAGGCCCTGCAAGGGACCTGCCCTACTATTCCCGCCCACAGTCTGTAGAGAGTTCTAAGAACCTCTATGTGTGAAGAGCCACTCAGTCAGGCCGGTTCCCTTCCTTTTCTGTTTCCCGTACTCATGCATCGCCATGTTCTCAAAAAGATCCGTTGAGCCACCGGGGAACTGCCTTGAGAATTTGACAAAGGAAGTTGGTGATATCAACACAGACCCAAGTGTGTAGTTGGACCCATCCACACCTGACACGTGGGTGGTTGCTCGGATAGGCATTTGCTCCTTGCCGCTAGAGAAGCCGGTCTCCACTTCAACACTCGAAATTGGCATGTTTCCGCGTCGCGATGATATGAATCCAGAAGAGTGAACTTGCCCCCTGACAATGTCGCGCCTTAGTCCAATGGAGAATGTATCGAACTGAGCATGAAGTGCGTACCAGCCCTCGATGTGCCAGTCGCGAGCACCCCAACTCTTGTCGCGCTCCCCGAGCCCGTTAATTCTGACTCGCTGGCCATCAGAAAACTGAATTGTGCCGGTAACACTCTCAGACTGTTCAAAGTGGCCACTCCATGATGTACCACTTCCCGTGCCGAAGTCATACACTGGAAACCGGGCCTTCCACCTCAAATCGACTGCTGTGTTCTCCCCATGAAAAGTGACTCTCCACTCGTTGAGTGGCTTTACGAGTTCATAGGCAAGATGACTGTCGGCAAGAGACTCCACGAAACTCTCTGGAATTGGTCCATCCGGCTCTACAAAGTATGTTTCGCGTTTGTCATGATGAAATAGAGCGAATACAAACTCTCTCTTACGAACATTCGGAAGCAAGCCTATGGTGGTGAAGCCGGAGATCCCTCTATCGGCGTCAACGAAGTTGAAGTAGTAGCTCTCGCGCCAGTCAGGCTGCTCAGAGGGCTTGTGAGCATACTCGTCAGCGATATCAGGTAAAGTCATCTCGGTCATCTCTGCACACTATTCGTGCATTACTCTGGAAGGAGATAGAGTGTGGGATCCTTATCCTGTTCCTCCTGCTCTCGAAACATTCTGAAGAATGCAGGGTCTGCATCAACCTCCATGAAGATTGGCAGGTACTCGTCCAGAACTTTCGGTGAAAGGCCCCAGTCAATCTTCTGCGTTATGCCAACTTGATTCGTATATCTTGCAAAGCCCCTCCAATAAGCAATGGCTCCAGCAGTAAGAAGCTGCTTTCTGTCCCACCCTGCAAACTTCATGTAAAGCTCTGCTTGGGCCTTGTCTGCGGCTTCGCCATAGGCAGAAAGCTCGTCGAGACCCAACGGAACAATCTTGGCGCCACGCTTCGCGTACGCCATCATCTTCGTTACCAGTCCCGCATACTCAGTTGGTTCAATTGTCATCGTACCGACATCATTAAACTTTGCAGTCGCACCCTTTAGAACCATGCCAATACCCAATGTGGATGAAGGGAGCTTGGCCTCGGTATTGGACCACGGCATCCAGAGTTCGCCTTTTCCGTCGTGCAGGTTCGTGTACTCCGAAACAACTAGAACCTCACCCTTGTCTAGTGGGTATGGTCCATGGTCTGTGATCTTCGCCCGTGCCTCACACTCGTCCATGAATGCATACAGGTCCACAGAACCAACAGCACGTCTGGCCTTGCTGACCTGTACTTCATTAACCGGCTGCATGCGATCGAGCAACCACCCGACGGTCTTCCTGTCAAACGCCAGATTTACGCCGCCCGAAGCTGAGACCGTCGGCTTACCTGTGTTGAAGTAGTTCGTGGCGAGTCTGTACCAGTTGTCTAGCATAAAGAGCCACTGCTCGCGTTTCTCCTTGGGCTCCTTCGATGCGTCGCCCTCGCACTTGTTGAAAACGACTCCCATCCTTGCAAGAGAGTAGTAGAGCCACAGGTAGGTTATAGAGAGAGCTTGAACCTCTGAGAGCAAAGTCTTGCTTCTCTTTGCTAGCTCCTCAGCCGATATCTTCTGCCAAACCTGCTTCATCACGTCGTAGAGACATGCATACGTCTGGTAGAATGCGACACAAATGTACGCATTGACGGGGAAGAGCTTTGATTCAAGCAGACCCCGTTCCATCAGTATATTTGAGAAGACTGACGAAAGGTGAGTAATCTGTTTGTTCGCGTCTCGAACTTGCAACCAAATCACAACTCCGTGCAGAATCGCGCCCGCGTTCTGAAAACGCATCCCACCTCTGAGGCAATATTAAACGTTTCAGACCTTCAGATGATATATATCGGCGGGTTTCGATTAATCAACTATATCTTGGCATCCGAGTGATAAAATGGCACTAAGAATGCGCCAGTCTTTTAAGACACCTTCTGGCGCTGTGCGAAAAAGCAGACCTGATGGAACTGACTGCCTTGAGAAGAGTGGGACAAGGATTGATCACCCTGAAGCTCAGCGCCGAAGGGGAGATGAGAGTCGTCAAATCAATCCAAGATGTCGTCCGGCTTTGGAAGGAGGGACCTGAAGGCAAGATAGCTCTTGTTGAAGATGCAGGTACGACAACTCTCGCACCAGTATTGTCCAAACTGGCAGGTGTGGTCTGCACATCCGGGGCCCTTGGCTCGCATCTAGCTATCGTTACACGTGAATTCCAGATTCCCGCACTCATGGGAACTAAGCTTGAGACATCAGAGAGCTTGGATAGAAGAAGAGTCGTCATCAAACCTGAAGAAGGCACTGGCGGTGTCCTTCTGGTCTCTGACTAACAGACATACCA
>Ga0153916_10005106_pt1 | contig 9996 bp, 9 predicted proteins | sample Opewatmetagenome_FD_109642 | JGI IMG/M metagenome (GOLD analysis project Ga0153916, IMG submission 109642) | Freshwater wetland microbial communities from Ohio, USA - Open water 3 Core 3 Depth 4 metaG | ecosystem: Environmental > Aquatic > Freshwater > Wetlands | place: USA: Ohio, Lake Erie, Old...
GCGGGGTGGGCATTGGCTTGGTTGCCCAACAGCACCGCGCTGTTCTCGCCTTTCTGCAACATTTTGGCGATCGCACGCTGCTGGTTATCGGGCTTCACGTCCGCCAGCAACGTGGTCATGGCGGGAGTCAGGCTGCCGCTCCCCTCCAACAAGACCTTCACAATCCCGGCGAGGGCCCGTTCCATGCCGGCGGGGGCGGCGATAACCTTGGCGGCAACCGGAAAACGGAATTCGTGGTCCACGCTGCTGATAAATCCGATTTTGGCGCCCGCCATCGCCGCCTTGCGGAGGCGATGCCCGATGATGGGCTGATCTTTTCTGACGTTGGCGCCGATCAGCAACACGCTGTCGAGTTGCTGCAGCTTCTCCAGCGGCTGTCCCAGCCAAGGAAAGAGCGGCGCCGCCTCTTGATCGCTGAAATCAATCTGCCGCAGGCGATAATCGATATTGGCGCTGCCTAAGCCGCGCACCAGTTTTTGCGCGAGGTACATTTCTTCCAAGGTGGCGCTGGGCGAGATCAATGCGCCGATCTGGCTCGCGCCGCGCGAGGTCAACACCTTTCTGATGCCCGCCACCGCGGCATTAAGCGCCGTTTCCCAATCGGTTTCCTGCCACTCACCCTCGTATTTAATCATGGGAACGCGCAGGCGGGCATCGCTGTTCAGCCCCTCATAACCGAAGCGATCGCGGTCGGAAATCCAGGTCTCATTGATGGCCTCGTTTTCCTTAGGCACCGCGCGCATGATTTTATTACCGAGCACATGCAAATAAAGATTCGAGCCCACGCAATCATGGGGCGCGATGGCGGCGACGGAAGTTAATTCCCAGGGCCGGGCGCTGTAACGGAACGGTTTGGAGGTCAGCGCCCCCACCGGGCAGAGATCGATGACGTTACCCGACAGTTCGGAACTGACGGCGCGCGTAACGTAGGTGCCGATCTCCATATGCTCGCCGCGTCCCGTGGCGCCCAATTCCTTGAAGCCGGCGATCTCTTCCCCGAACCGTACGCAACGGGTGCAGTGAATGCAGCGCGTCATATCGGTGGCGATCAAGGGGCCCAGGTTCTTATCCTTCACCACCCGCTTGTCTTCGTGGAAGCGGGATTCGCCGCCGCCGTAGCCCAAGGCCACATCCTGCAATTCGCACTCGCCGCCCTGGTCGCAGATGGGGCAATCCAGGGGGTGGTTGATCAACAGGAATTCCATGGTGCCGCGCTGCGCGTCGAGGGCCCGCGGCGATTTGGTGTGCACCTTCATTCCCTCGGTGACGGGGGTGGCGCACGCCGGCAAGGGTTTGGCCGCCTTGTCGACTTCCACCAGGCACATGCGGCAGTTGGCCGCTATCGACAGCTTCTTGTGATAACAGAAACGGGCGATGGGAATACCCAGCTCATCGGCCGCCTCGATGATCATGGCGCCTTGCCTCGCCTTGACCGGCACGCCGTCGATCTGAACGTTGACCATCGTGTTTTCCGCTTCTGTCGTCATTGCTCGCTTATCTCAATTCATTGGCTCAATTCATCGAGCTTGCCTAACCCCCACCCTGCCCTCCCCCTGCAAGGGGGAGGGATAGGGAGGGGGTGTTCACCTTGCTGCACTCATCGTTACTTTGTCCACCACTTTCTCAATCAATCCCGCACCATGTTCCGTCTCTCAGCGATGGCCGCCGCCGGCCATGCACCTGCCGTGATCGATGTGATATTGAAATTCGTCCCGGAAGGCCTTGATGAAGCTCGCCACCGGCATGGCCGCGGCATCGCCCAGGGCGCAAATGGTCCGCCCCATGATGCGCCGCGACACATCTTCCAGCAACGCCATGTCCTGCTGTTCGCCTTCGCCGTGTTCGATGCGGTGTATGATGCGCGACAGCCAGCCCGTCCCCTCGCGGCACGGGGTGCATTGCCCGCAGGACTCTTCGTAATAAAAATGCGCGATGCGCGCCAGCGCGCCCACCATGCAGGTGTCCTCATCCATGACGATCACCGATCCCGCCCCAAGCATGGAACCGGCCTTGGCGATGGAATCGTAATCCATATTGATCTTCATCATAAGATCGCCCTTCAACACCGGCACCGAGGAACCGCCCGGTATCACCGCCTTGATCTTCTTACCGCCGCGCATACCGCCCGCCATTTCCAGCAGGGCGGCAAACGGCGTCCCCATCGGCACTTCATAATTACCGGGCTTGTTCACGTGCCCTGACACCGAAAATATCTTGGTGCCGCCGTTGTTGGGCTTGCCCAACTCCAGGAACCACTTTCCGCCGTTGCGCATGATGGACGGCACCGACGCCAGGGTCTCGGTGTTGTTGATGGTGGTGGGCCGGCCGTACAAGCCGTAACTGGCGGGGAACGGCGGCTTGAAGCGCGGCTGGCCCTTCTTGCCTTCCAGCGATTCGATCAAGGCTGTCTCCTCGCCGCAAATGTAGGCACCGGCCCCGAGATGGGTCTGGATATCGAAATTCACGTCGGAACCCAATATCTTCTTTCCCAGATAACCGGCGGCGCGCGCCTCGCGCAAGGCTTCCTCGAAACGCTCGTAGGGTTCCCAGAATTCGCCGCGAATGTAGTTATAGCCTTGCGTGGCGCCGATGGTGTAACCGGCGATGGCCATGCCCTCAATCACCGCATGCGGGTTGTAGCGCAGGATGTCGCGGTCCTTGAAGGTGCCCGGCTCGCCTTCATCGGAATTGCACACGATGAATTTTTGCCCCGGCGCGTTGCGCGGCATGAAGCTCCACTTCAAGCCGGTGGGAAAGCCCGCGCCGCCGCGGCCGCGCAAGGCCGAGGTCTTCAACTCGTTGATAATATCTTCCGGCGGCGTCTTCTGCGTGAGAATCTTGCGCCATGCCTGATAGCCGCCCGTCTTGAGATAGGTCTCCAGGCTATGGGGCTGGGCGTATTGCAAGGTTTGGAAACAGACTTCGTTCGCCATGATGCGCTACTCTAAACCGGCCAGGATGGCATCGGCCTTGTCCTTGGTCAGGTTCTCATAATAGGTTTTGCCGATCTGAAACATGGGCGCACCGGCGCAGGCCGCCAGACACTCGACCTCCTTCAGGGTGAACTTGCCGTCGGCGGTGGTCTCGCCGCGCTTGATGCCGAGCTTCTTTTCCAGATGGGCCATCAATTCCGCCGAGCCGCACAGCATGCACGAGATGTTGGTGCACACGCTGATCTTGTGGCGGCCCACCGGCTTGAGGTCATACATGCTGTAGAAAGTCGCCACCTCATAGACCGAGATGGGTTCCATCTCCAAATACTCCGCCACGGCATCCATGAGTTCGGTGGTCAGCCAGCCGCGCTCCTCTTGCACCAGCCGCAAGGCCGCCATCACCGCCGATTGCTTGCGCTCTACCGGGTATTTCGCGACCCACTGGTCGATGCCCGTCCGCACCGCCGCCGAGAGTAAATCCGCCTTGCGTTGCGCCGCCGTCATCGGTCGACCTCTCCAAACACGATGTCCTGGGTGCCGATGATCGCCACCACGTCCGCGATCATGTGCCCCCTGACCATCTCGTCCAGGGCGGCGAGATGGGCGAAGCCCGGCGCGCGGATCTTCATGCGATAGGGCTTGTTGGCGCCGTCGGAGATGAGATAGACCCCGAACTCGCCCTTGGGATGCTCCACCGCCGCATAGGCCTCGCCCTCCGGCACGCAATACCCCTCGGTAAACAATTTGAAGTGATGGATCAAGGCCTCCATGTCGGCCTTCATGGTCTCGCGCTTCGGCGGAGCCACCTTGTAGTTGTCGATCATCACGGGGCCGGGATTGTTGCGCAACCAGTCCACGCACTGTTTGATGATGCGATTGGATTGGCGCAGCTCTTCCATCCGCACCAGGTAACGATCGTAGCAGTCGCCGTTCACGCCCACCGGGATATCGAAGTCCATGCGGTCATAGACTTCATAGGGCTGCTTCTTGCGCAAGTCCCACTCGATACCCGAACCGCGCAGCATGGGACCGGAAAAGCCCAGTTGCAGCGCCCGCTCCGGCGAGACCACGCCGATGCCGACGGTGCGCTGTTTCCAAATACGGTTATTGGTCAGCAAGGTCTCGTATTCGTCGACGTATTTGGGAAACCGCCGGGTGAAATCCTCGATGAAATCCAGCAGCGATCCTTGGCGATTACTGTTGAGCTGCTCCACTTCCTTTTTGTTATGCCACTTGGAGGGCTGATAATGGGGCATGGCGTCCGGCAGATCGCGATAGACGCCGCCGGGGCGGTAATAAGTGGCGTGCATGCGCGCGCCGGACACCGCCTCGTAGCAATCCAGCAGATCCTCGCGCTCGCGGAAGGCGTAGAGAAACACCGTCATGGCGCCGATGTCCAGGGCATGCGCCCCCAGCCACAGCAGATGATTGAGTATGCGGGTGATCTCGTCGAACATCACCCGGATGTATTGGGCGCGCAGCGGCGGCTCGATGGCCAGCAGCTTCTCGATGGCCAGCACATAGCCGTGCTCGTTGCACATCATCGATACGTAATCGAGACGATCCATGTAGCCGATGCTTTGGTTGAAGGGCTTGCTCTCCGCCAGCTTCTCGGTGCCGCGGTGCAGCAGGCCGATATGGGGATCGGCGCGCTCGATCACCTCGCCGTCCAATTCCAGCACCAGGCGCAACACCCCGTGGGCCGAAGGGTGCTGCGGCCCGAAATTCATGGTGTAGTTGCGGATCTCAGCCATCGCGATCGCCTCCCCCTGCCAGGTTGGGCACTTCGCCTTCATAACGGCTGTCGTGGCGGATCACCCGCGGCACCAATATCCGCGGTTCGATGCTGACCGGCTCGTAGACCACACGGCGCTTCTCGGGGTCGTAACGCATCTCCACGTTACCGATCAGCGGGAAGTCCTTGCGGAAGGGATGGCCGATAAATCCGTAAGCGGTGAGGATACGGCGCAGATCGGGATGGCCGTCGAACAATATCCCGAACAGGTCGAAGGCCTCGCGTTCGTACCAGTTGGCGCAGCTCCAAACCCCCGCCACGGAATCCACGCGCGGCGGCTCGTCGTCCAAAAATACCTTAAGGCGCAGGCGTTGATTGTGCCTGACGGAGAGCAGGTGATACACCACGGCGAAACGCGAACCTTGCCATGGCTCCTGCTCCATGCCGTATTGGGCATAATCGACGCCGCATAAATCGATGAGCTGCTCGAAGGCGAACTCGGGTTCATCGCGCAGCGCGGCGGTTATCTCAAGGAGCTTGGGCCGCGCGATCACCGCCGTGGTCTCGCCGCGGGCCACGGCGCACTCGGCGATGCCGGAGGCAAAACGCGCCGTAAGGCGTGCCGCTAAGTCCTGCTTGATGTCAGACATGACCCCTGTTCCCTTTTTCTTAGCGGGCGATGGTGTTGGTACGGCGTATCTTATTCTGGAGCTGAATCACTCCATAGAGCAGCGCTTCCGCAGTAGGCGGACATCCGGGCACATAGATATCCACCGGGACGATCCGATCACACCCCCGCACCACCGAATAGGAATAATGATAATAACCGCCGCCGTTGGCGCACGAACCCATGGAAATCACCCAGCGCGGTTCGGACATCTGGTCATACACCCTGCGCAGGGCGGGCGCCATCTTATTTACCAGGGTCCCGGCCACGATCATCACGTCGGATTGGCGCGGGCTGGGACGAAACACCACGCCGAAACGATCCAAATCATAGCGGGCCGCGCCGGCATGCATCATCTCAACCGCGCAGCAAGCCAAACCGAAGGTCATGGGCCACAAGTAACCGGTCCGGGCCCAATTGATGAGCTTGTCCGCGGTGGTGGTGACCACACCCCGTTCAAGTATTCCTTCTATTCCCACTCGAGAGCCCCCTTTTTCCACTCGTAGATAAAGCCCACCACCAGAATGGTCAGGAACACCACCATCGAGAGGAAGCCGAACATGCCGATCTGCTTGAGCACCACCGCCCAGGGAAATAAGAAGGCGATCTCCAAATCGAAAATGATAAATAAAATGGCCACCAGGTAATAGCGCACATCGAACTTCATGCGGGAATCTTCGAAGGTCTCGAAGCCGCATTCATAAGGGGAAAGCTTGTCGCTGTCGGGCCGATGGGGCGCGACCAAACGGCCCAGTATCACGGGCGCAATGCCGAACAGCGCGCCCATGACGAGAAAAATTAAAATTGGCAGGTAATTTTCCAACATTTGCAGCGACCAACTTCCTTTGGTTGCGGCCCGTTTTTCATCTGCAAAGAGCGCACTTTGCAGACCCCCACGCCGCGCAACAAATTCGACCGACAAATTCAAAAGACAATTGGAGTCTATGGCACGAGCAAACATTGTGTCAAGCAAGGAAGCAGACGCTAAATTATTTTAATTCATGCGGTTATCGAGCCGCTGTCGAATGTTCCCGCATCACCGCTTTTGATGCGGCACGAATTGCTGGAAGTGCTAACCCGCATTTCTCGCCGGTGATCGTCGCGAGAGCGGCGAAGGCATGCTTGACAGTCTGTCGAGGAGGCCGCAGGGAATGCGCCGCGAAGATTCAGCATATTAGGCGGCCGCAGTAGATTGCTGGTGAGAAATGCGGGCCAAGCCCGGCACCCTCACACCCCAGCCCTCTACCCCACAAGGGGTACCGAGGTCCCGCTCGCGGGAGAGGGGGAGTTAGCGCCAGATGAAGTCAAGACTTCATCTGGCCGAATAATAATGGTGCCGACGGTGAGACTCGAACTCACACGGCTTGCGCCGCCACCCCCTCAAGATGGTGTGTCTACCAATTCCACCACGTCGGCTTTTTTTCCAAGTTGCGAGTTACGAGTTAGGGAAGCTCTGAATAATTCGTCATTCCGGGCGTAGCGCCGCTGAGACCCGGAATCCAGCGCCTTTAACTCAGTAGGTTACTGGATTCCGGCTTTTATGCCCTTCAGGGTATTCGCCGGAATGACATCAAAAGAATTAATCAGACCTTCCTTAGGTCTCTATAAAAAGCCGCTTTGAACTCGAAACTATTTCCCCGGCACCACCGGTACGTCTGACGGTTGTTGCGGAGTCGGCGAACCGGCCGGCGGTGACCCGGGCTGAACGGCCGGCGCTGCGGGCGGGGCGGATACCGTTGGCGCCGCCAGATCCGTTACGCTCGTCATTTCCTTCTTCTGGCTCACGGAGAATGCCAGCGACAGGCTCGTGATAAAAAACAAGGTCGCCAGCACCGCCGTAGCGCGCGTCAAAAACGAAGCGGAGCCGCGGCTGCCGAATACCGTATTGGACGCGCCGCTGCCGAACGCCGCCCCGACTTCAGCGCCTTTGCCGCGCTGGATCAATATCAGGCCGATCAAAACCGCCGCTATCAAAATATGAACAACTTGCAAAATCGTATGCATTGATACACCTTAAAATTTAACTGAGCTATTGCCCTGCCCGGCAAATCGCCAAAAATTGCTCGGCCTCCAGCGAGGCGCCGCCGATCAAACCCCCGTCGATGTCCGGCATGGCGAACAGCTCGGCGGCATTGCCCGCCTTGACGCTGCCGCCATATAAAATCTGCACCTTGGCGGCGACCGCTCTATCGCGGCCGGCAATACGGCCGCGGATAAAGGCGTGGACCTGCTGCGCCTGCTCCGGCGTCGCCGTGCGGCCCGTGCCGATGGCCCACACCGGTTCATAGGCGATCACCGCCTTGGCCAAGGCCGCCGCCCCATCCTTTTGAGCGAGAATTGCATCGAGCTGCCGGGCGATCACCGCCTCCGTCTTGTCTTCTTCCCGCTCATGCAACTGTTCCCCTATGCATAAAATGGGGGTCAGATCGGCCGCCTGGGCGGCAAAAAACTTCTTCGCCACGACGTCGTCCGTTTCGCCATAGAGGGCACGGCGTTCGGAATGCCCCACGATCACGTAGCTGCATCCCACATCCCGCAACATGGCGCCGGACACTTCGCCCGTGTAAGCCCCCTGCCCGACCTCCGAACAGATATCCTGCCCGCCGAGGGCAATGGGCGTGTCTTTAAGCAGCCGCGCCGCCTCGCTCAGATAGACGAAGGGCGGACAAACCGCCACTTGAGCGCCCCGCGCTACCGCCACGCCTTGCTTGACGGCCCCGATCAGATCGGCGGCACCGGCGCGCGTCCCGTGCATTTTCCAGTTCCCCGCAACCAGCGTCTGCCGCATCACAACCCCGCAAGCTCAAAAATGGCGCTCAAGAATACCCATAGCGTTGTGAGAAATCAATTTTATCGCCCGAAAACGCCGCGATCCGGATATCCACCCGCAAAGCTCAACCATTGATTGCGATTGCGGCGCGCGCCACCACATCGGCCAGCTGTTTGGCCAACGATTGCACTTGAATCGAATCCGAACCCTCCACCATGACCCGGATCACCGGTTCGGTGCCGGAGGGACGCAGCAACACCCGGCCTTCTTCACGAAGCTCGCTCAGCACTTGGCGATAAGCCTCTTGAATTACGGAGGATTTAGCCATATCAAAGCCAGCCACCACCGGCACATTAAGCATACATTGTGGATATTTGGTCATCCCCTTCTTCAATTCATGCAGGGAACACCCTGATTGACGGATTTCGGCCAGCACCTGCAAGGCGGACACGATACCATCGCCGGTCGTGGTACGATCCAGGCAAATGATGTGGCCGGAGGATTCCCCTCCCAGCGTCCAACCACCGTCCCGCAGCATCTCCATCACGTAGCGATCGCCCACCGCGGCCCGCCTAAAGTCGATGCCTCGGGCACGCAGCGCCAGTTCCAGGCCGAAATTGCTCATGAGGGTGCCGACCACCGCACCGCGCAGGGCATGCGCCTGCATCCGGGAGTGGGCAATGATGTACAGCAGCTCGTCGCCGTCCACCACCTCCCCTTTATGATCCACCATGATGACCCGGTCGCCGTCGCCATCCAGGGATATTCCTAAATCGGCGCCATGCTCGAGCACCGCCGCCTGGACCGCCTTGGGATGCATCGAACCGCACTCCAGATTGATATTAAAACCGTCCGGATTCACCCCGATGGGGATCACCTCGGCATCCAATTCTTCAAACACACTGGGCGCCACGTGATAAGTGGCGCCATGGGCACAGTCCACCACGATCTTCATGCCGCGAAAATCCATGGCCAAGGGAATGGTGCTCTTGCAAAACTCGATATAGCGCCCGGCGGCATCGGCTACCCGCTCCGCCTTGCCCAATTCCGAGGAATCCACGGTACGCATCGGCTGGGTCAGTTCCGCTTCGATGGCCGATTCGATCTCGTCGGCGAGCTTGGTGCCTTGCGAGGAAAAGAATTTGATACCGTTATCGTAAAAGGGGTTGTGCGAGGCGCTGATCACGATCCCGGCATGGGCGTGAAAGGTGCGGGTGAGGTAGGCAATCGCCGGGGTCGGCATGGGGCCGGTGAGGCGGATATCGACCCCCGCCGCCGATAGGCCGGCCTGCAGGGCCGACTCGAACATGTACCCGGAGATACGGGTATCCTTGCCGATGAGCACCTTGCCCGGTCCGCCCTGGGTCTTGGCCAATACCCGGCCGGCGGCCCAGCCCAGCTTGAGGACAAACTCGGCGTTGATGGGTGATTCCCCCACCCTGCCGCGAATACCGTCCGTCCCGAAATAGCGTCTGCCCGAAGCTTCTGCCATCGCTATCCCTTCTTCCATCAAAACTGACTATAGAAACATTAGCACGCCGCCTTGACCGCGGCGGTCATCTTAACGGCTTGCACCGTGGCGGCCACATCATGGCTGCGGATGATCGCCGCGCCCTGCCATACCGCCAATGCGGCGAGCGCAATACTACCATAGAGCCGCTCCGCGGCCGGAACATCCAATACGGCCCCGATCAGGGATTTTCGCGATACCCCGACCATCAGCGGCAGCTTCAAGCCGGCAAAGTCATCGAGATGTCTCAACAAGCGAAGATTATGCTCTAAGCTTTTGCCGAAACCAAACCCGGGGTCAATCAACAAACGCTCGCGCAGGATACCCGCCCGCTCACACGCGGCCACCCGCTCCGCTAAAAACACCTTGACCTCCGCCACC
>Ga0153916_10005107_pt1 | contig 9995 bp, 8 predicted proteins | sample Opewatmetagenome_FD_109642 | JGI IMG/M metagenome (GOLD analysis project Ga0153916, IMG submission 109642) | Freshwater wetland microbial communities from Ohio, USA - Open water 3 Core 3 Depth 4 metaG | ecosystem: Environmental > Aquatic > Freshwater > Wetlands | place: USA: Ohio, Lake Erie, Old...
GCATTAGTCGTCATTTTGGCTATCTGGCTTATTCTTCCGAATAATCCTGGTATTCATATTGGCAGCTTATCCAGGGAGATCAAGACCAAATTGGGTTTGGATCTGGTCGGTGGAGTACAGATTCTGCTCGAAGCAGATCTTCCAGAAACCCAAACGATAACCAGCGAAGCCATGAATACTGCCAAGCAGATTGTTGAAAACCGTGTTAACGGTTTGGGTGTCAACGAAGCCCAGGTACAAACAGTAGGGTCTCGGCGTGTGATGGTCGAGCTTCCTGGACTTGAAAATCCCGAACAGGCTGTTACAACATTGAAAAGCACTGGCTTGCTTGAATTTGTAGATATGTCAGTCATAACGCAACAGCAAGCAGCGACCCTTAAAGATCAGACTATTCTAACGGATTACCAGCTCTCAGGAACGACACCGGTTACCAGCACAGCGACGATCACCGACACGACCGATCTTGCCAAACATGTCTGGCCAACGGCATTGACTGGCGCGGACCTGGAGGATGCCAGGGTCAGCACCGATACTTCCGGTGCTTACGAAGTCGCTCTAACGTTCACTTCAGAGGGTGCAACGAAATTCGCGGATTACACCAGTAAGCATGTGGGAGATGTTTTAGCTATCGTTCTTGATAAGAAAGTACTCAGCGTGCCTACAATCAATAATAAAATTGAGGATGGCAAGGCTGTCATTACAGGCAACTTCACCTATGATAGCTCAAACCAGTTAGCTGTGCAGCTCCGCTATGGTGCACTACCGATTCCGTTGAAGATTGTTGAAAGCTCCACGGTCGGTCCCACCTTGGGACAGGACTCCCTTCGTAAAAGCTTATTGGGCGGTGGGATTGGATTGGGCCTGGTGATCTTCTTCATGGCCTTTTACTACAGGTTAAACGGAATCTTAGCAGATCTCGCATTAATCATTTATGCGGCGATTTCGTTTGCGCTATTCCGGCTCATCCCTATCACATTGACTCTACCGGGTATTACCGGATTTGTACTCAGTATTGGCATGGCTGTCGATGCAAATATTCTCATATTTGAACGGCTAAAAGAGGAATTACATGCAGGACGAACCCTCCGTCAAGCGATCGATCTCGGATGGAGTCGTGCCTGGCCCTCTATTCGTGACTCGAACTCGTCCACACTGATTACCTGCCTCATTCTCTTCTGGTTTGGAAGCACCTATGGTGCCAGTATCGTCAAAGGCTTTTCCCTCACCCTGGCAATCGGTGTTTTAGTCAGCTTATTTACCGCCATCATCGTAACTCGTACCATACTTCACCTGGTTCTAGACAACATTAAATCTACAGACCACCCTCGCTGGTTTGAGTAAAAGCATGCTTATTTAAGCAATACATTTACAAGGAGTTTCATCATGTTAGATATCGTAGGAAAACGTTACTGGTTCTTCGGGCTTTCCCTATTGGTCATTGTCCCAGGCTTGATCTTCCTCATTCTTTTCGGTTTACCTCTAGCGATTGATTTTACTGGTGGAAGCTTGTTGGAAGTGAAGTTTGCATCCGGTAATGCCCCTACCTTAGAGGACATCCGTGGCGTTTATGCTGAAGCAGGTTTACCCGATTCCATAGTACAAAGCTCAGGTAGTGACGTAATTATCATCCGCTCGAAGCAGATAGATGATGTTCAAAAAGCAGCGATCGTCAAGCAGATGTCTGAAAAGTTTAATAGTGAAATCACCATACAGCGCTTTGAGAGCGTTGGAGCATCCATCGGGCAAGAAGTAACCCGGCAGGCAATGCTTGCAGTCGGTGCAGCCGCCCTGGCTATCACAGCTTATATCACATTCGCTTTTCGAAAGGTACCGAATGCTTTACGCTATGGGATCAGTGCAGTAATTGCCATGTTCCACGATATTCTCATTGTGGTAGGTTTGGAAGCAATTGTCGGGAAGGTTTTAGGTTGGGAAACCGATGCTCTTTTTCTTACCGCCTTACTGACGGTGATCGGATTTTCGGTTCATGACACTATCGTCGTCTTTGATCGTATTCGAGAGAACACGAATATTTATCGGAGGGTTCCATACGAGCAAGTTGTCAACCATTCCATTATTCAGACATTGGTTCGGTCGATCAACACGCAGTTGACAGTCATGATCACATTGATCGCCCTGGCATTGTTGGGGGGTGAAACCACGCGACATTTCACGATAATCTTACTCCTGGGCGTATTCAGTGGCACATACTCCTCGATCTTCAATGCTGCCTCAATCTTAGTCGTTTGGGAAAAGAAGGATTGGAAGAATTGGTTCCGAAAAAGCAAGGAAACGACCGCGACAGCATAAGGTCTGTACGATCAAGGGCGGGTGTATGAACCCGCCCTTCGCATTTAAAATTTTATTACTTAAAAAACGACTGCAATATATCCTGAAAGTAGAGCAGTACCACCGCCCCTGCAATCAGAAATGGTCCGTAAGGGATGGCTGAAAACAGCCGATACTTCCGCTGGGTCAGCATGACCAGGAGATAAATCAGGCTAACTACTCCACCGATCAAGATTGCCAGAGTTAACCCCAGGACAATACCCGGCCAGCCCAAGATTAAACCCAGGATACCGCTCAAATTTACATCACCATAACCCAAAGCTACATCCTCAACTTTACGACCACGCAATCGGTTCATCAACCAAAGCCAACCAGCTCCCAAAGCATAAAGCGCCCACATACACCCATATCCGACCACTCCCCCTATGAGAGTGAATTGCCAGCCGTGTAAATAAATGCCTATCGCAAGGCCGATCACCGCACCGAACAGGGAAACCGGGTGCAAGATTAGCTTATATTCCATGTCAATCACAACCACCACGCCAAAATAAGATAACAAGAACAAGCCGCCCCAAAAGCCTAATTTCTCGGGTTGGTTTTTCCAGAGTAGAACCGCGCTGAGAATAAAAATTAATTCCACCAGCCAGGTGCGCCAACTACGCCTTTTGCTGCAAGCAGGGCATCGCCTGGGCAGGAACAGATAGTTGATCCAGGGGATAAAAGCCTGGCAATGGATACAGATAGGCTTAGAAAACCGCCGCTTCCAGGGCAGGACATCAGCAAGATAGTTCACCAATGCGCCTGCTATCCAACCACAGATAATTAGAGGAATATAGCTCAGCATGAGGGGATTATAGCAGAGATCAATATTTCAGGTTACAATGTCCCTGGTTGAGATCGCCCCTCACACTTCTGCCACTGTGGTAAGCACGGGAACGCCGCCCTGCAATTATCAATGTGGCAAATAATATAACAGGAGTAATCTCATGGAAAAGTTTCATATACAGGGTGGCGCCTCGCTGCATGGCGAAGTGGTTCCCTCGGGGAACAAGAATGCTGCTCTCCCCATGCTGGCTGCCAGCTTGCTTACCGATGAACCAATTATTTTGCACAATGTGCCTGAGATCCAGGATGTGCAAACCATGCGCTCCCTGCTCGCCAGCCTGGGTGTGCTAATTGAGGTAATTGGGGATCATTCCCTGCGCATCCAGGCGAAGGAGGTGCGTCCAGCCGACCTCGATCCCGACCTGTGTAAAAAGATACGCGCCTCCATCTTGCTTGCAGGACCAGTGGTAGCTCGAACCGGTGAACTGCATTTACCACCTCCTGGCGGCGACGTGATCGGACGCAGGCGGGTTGATACTCATTTCCTGGCGCTGCAAGCCATGCAAACAGAAATTGCATATGATCGAGTGAATCATCTTTTCAACTTGCAGACACCTCAATTAAAGGGTGCCGATATTCTTCTTGATGAAGCCAGTGTCACCGCCACCGAAAATGCCATCATGGCAGCTGCCACAGCCAAAGGCACTACCGTGGTGCGTAATGCTGCCTCTGAGCCGCACATACAGGAGCTTTGCCAATTCTTAAATTTGCTGGGGGCACAAATCGATCAGATTGGGTCGAATACCCTCCATATTCAGGGAGTCCAGAATCTGCATGGAGGTGAATTTACGATCGGTCCCGATTATCTGGAAGTGGTCAGCTTCATTGGGGCGGCTGTCCTGACAAAAAGCCGCCTGCGTATCCGCAGTGCCGGATCGCAGTACCTGGATATGACCCGCATGGTCTTTGGGCGGCTTGGTGCTACCTGGCAGGTAGAAGGTGACGATATTATTATTCCTGCAGATCAAGAAATGGTGATAAAAACGGACCTTGGCGATGCCATCCCGACCATTACAGTCATGCCCTGGCCAGGCTTTCCTCCCGATTTAATGAGCATTGCCATTGTCGTAGCCACTCAGTCGAAAGGCAGTGTACTTTTTCACGATTGGATGTACAACAGCCGTATGTATTTCACCGACAAGCTGGTGGGGATGGGTGCACAGATTGTTTTATGTGATCCTCATCGTTGTATTGTCAACGGACCAACACAGCTTTATGGTGAGAAGATGGAAAGTCCTGACATTCGCGCTGGCATGGCACTTGTGCTGGCAGCGCTGACTGCCGAAGGTCAATCCACCATCCGCAACGTAGTTCAGATCGACCGCGGCTATGAAAAGATCGATGAAAAATTGCATTCCCTGGGCGCCAGGATCGAGCGCCTCAAGGAAAGCTAAACGATCCATCGCAAAGACTTTTTCATCACCGGGTAATCAAATAAAACGGGAGCTGTCCCAAGGGTTTTTGAGACAGCTCCCGTATACATCCGTAGAAGGAAACTACTTGGCGATTGCCTGGCTCGCCACTTCAACAAACTGAGTGACCGTTGTACGCAAAATGGCTTCCCCGCGGAAACCGACCATCGTATGCAAAACTTTGCCATTGGCTACAAAGAGTAAGGTGGGAATCCCTTGCACCCCATATTGTGAAGCCCATTGTGGGTTTTCGTCTGTATTCACCTTGGCAACAATAAATTTACCGGCGTATTCCTTTGCCATCTTTTCTAATATCGGGCCGATCATTTTACAAGGTCCGCACCAGGGTGCCCAAAAATCGACCACTACGGGAACGGGGGACTGCAGAACAGTCTTCTCAAAAGCTGCGTCGGTAACATGAATAGGTTCGTCGATCATTTTTTCTCCTTATCAATAAATCCATCAATTTTGATCAATTGTTCCCGCGTAGGACTCCATGATACGGTAAGTAAACCGGATGTCTACCGAGGTTTTCAACATTGCGCTGACAGAACAATATTTTTCCTCCGAAAGAGCAATGGCTCGCCTGACCGCCTCTTCGTCAAGCCCATCGCCCCAGAGCAGGTATTGTACCTCGATTTCCGTGTATCTTCTAGGATAAGTTTCCGCTCGTTTCCCTCTTACCTGGATTCTCAGCTCTTGGAGGGGCTGGCGCTTCTTTTCAAGGATGGATGCGACATCCACACCTGTGCATCCGCCCAAAGCGGCTAACACCAGCTCCATAGGTGAAAGGCCTGGCTGTCCTTCCATTTTGCCCATTTGAACCGTGCCTCCCGAGGCGTTTGTTCCATAAAAAGCCCCGCCTCCCTGCCACTCAACGTTAATCTCCCTCCAATCTTCCATGCTTAACTCCTTTCGAGAAATGAATAAACGTGGCAATTATAGCCGATGCAGGGATGTTGGACAATTGTCAGGTATAATCAGCCGCGATGAGTTCCGGAGTCGCTTCTTTCCAGACCAGTGCCTACAAGGTCTCCACACCCGTCTATGAGGGACCGCTCGATCTTTTGTTACAGCTGATCGAACGTGCCGAGTTAGACATTACCAGGCTTTCCCTGGCTTTGGTAACTGACCAATACCTGGAGCACCTCAGACTGATACAAGCACGCGCAGTTCACGAGCCCAATGCATCGGGCTGGGCTGCAGAAGAGGTATCAGCCTTTCTGGTCATCGCCGCCAGGTTGATTCAAATAAAATCTGAAGCGCTTTTACCAAGACCGCCTACGCGCCTCCCTGGCGAAGAAGACCCTGGAGAAGCTCTTGCCATGCAATTGATGGCTTATAAACGTTATCGACAGATCGCAGAACTCCTTTCAAAACGTGAAGAGGCTGGTCTGCGCACTTATCTTCGCCTTGCCCCACCTCCGAAAGTGGAAGGCACTGTTGACCTAACCGACCTGGGCATATCGGACCTGGTTGAAGCCGCTCAGATGATATTGGCTCAAGGCAATCTCAAGCTTCCCTTGGGTAGCATTGTAGCTCCGCCGCGGATTACTATCCGTGAAAAGATCCACATGCTCACCCAAATTTTTTTCCGCCAAAAAGTGATCACCTTCCAAAACCTGGTTAAAGATAATCGCACTCGCCTGGATATCGTGGTTACATTCCTGGCAATCCTGGAATTGGTCAAGCGCCACTTTGTCCAGGTACGGCAGGAACAGCTCTTCGGAGATATTTCGCTCGAACCAACCGAGATTTGGAACCAGGAAGAAGATTTCGAGTTGGAGTTTGGCGAATAAACAGTTTGTTGGCAAAATAGCAACGGGAAAAAGAAATCCGATTGGAGCGTTTTGTGAGATCTAATCATCTGGTTTCTTCCAATTCAACTTACCTCTTGCAGCATGCTAAAAACCCGGTTGACTGGTATCCTTGGGGTCCTGAAGCCCTCGAAAAAGCTCGTCATGAAGACAAGCCCATCTTTCTTAGCATCGGCTACGCGGCCTGTCACTGGTGTCATGTGATGGCGCACGAATCCTTCGAGGATCCAGACACGGCGCAGATCATGAATGAATATTTCGTTAACATTAAGGTCGACCGTGAGGAGCGCCCCGACCTGGACAGCATCTATATGCAAGCGGTAGTAGCAATGACTGGAAACGGTGGTTGGCCGATGAGCGTTTTCCTAACCCCTGAAGGGCAGCCTTTTTACGGTGGGACATATTTTCCTCCAGTACGCCGCTACAATATGCCGACCTTCCAGGAGGTTCTTCTCGGGGTAGCCAGGATTTGGCGAGAAGATCGCCTTAGCCTGTATGAATCCTCCCAGAAGATCATGGCTCATCTTCAGGAGACTTCACCAGAAGAAGGCCAAGTCAAACCCCTATCTAAAGAGATCGTAGAACAAGCTGCGATGATATTGGCACAAGGCTATGATTGGAAGAATGGAGGTTGGGGAGGCGCTCCCAAGTTTCCTCAGGCGATGGTGATCGATTTCCTGCTTCGCAAATCTGTGAGGGGCGATTCGCTCGCACTGGAAATCGCTACACACACGCTTCGCGCTATGTCAAAAGGAGGGATATATGATGTAGTTGGAGGTGGTTTTGCCCGCTACAGCACAGATGAGGATTGGTTGGTGCCCCACTTCGAAAAAATGCTTTATGATAACGCCCAGCTGGCTCAAAACTATTTGCACCTCTATCTCCTCACTCGCGAGAACCATTTTCGACGGGTGTGCGAAGAGACGCTGGATTTTGTTGTCCGCGAGCTTACCCACCCAGAGGGCGGCTTCTACAGCAGCCTGGATGCTGATTCGGAAGGTGAAGAAGGAAAATTTTACCTGTGGACATTAAAGGAATTGCGTCAGATCATCCGCAATCCCACAGAGGCAGACTTCTTCCTGGCAGCTTATGGGATCACAGAAGACGGCAATTTTGAAGGTCGCACGATATTACAGCGTCAGCTGGATGATAAGCAGCTTGCCGAACAATTCCATATGCCAGCCGGTGAGGTTCACCCTCTCCTCTCTCGCCTGCACGCGCTCCTCCTGACAGTTCGGAAGGTTCGCATTCGCCCGGGCACAGATGATAAAGTCCTGGTCTCCTGGAACGCGCTGATGCTCTCAGCATTTGCCCAGGCTGCTCGCTATTTGCAACGCAGCGATTACCTGGACGTGGCACAACGCAATGCCCACTTTCTTCTGGAGCAGCTATACCAGGATGGTCATATGCTGCATTCCTGGAGGCGAGGCAAGGCAAACCACACAGCTTATCTGCAAGATCATGCTGCGCTCATCCTTGGGTTACTGGACCTTTATCAGTCCAACCCAGATCCATTCTGGTTCAAATCAGCATTACAAACCACAGAAGACATGATCCAGCATTTCGTAGATCCACTGGGAGGTTTCTTCGATACACGTGACGACCATGAAACTTTGATCATCCGGCCTAAGGATCTGCAAGATAACGCCATACCCTCGGGAAACTCAATGGCAGTCTTGGCACTCTTGCAGATGTCTGCTTACACTGGTCGTGGTGACTGGCGAGACCTGGCTGAGGCCGCCTTGGTGAGTATGCAGACGATGGTTGCGCGTTATCCGTCTGCGTTTGGTTTCTGGTTGTCAGCCGTCGATTTTGGGATTGGGCCCATCCAGGAAGTGGCGATCCTGGGAGCTGAGGATGATCCCAAGCGAAAATCTTTAAACGATACATTGTGGAGCGCTTATCGACCGAACCTGGTGGCAGCTATCTCATCTTATCCGCCGGCTGCAGACGCGCCTGCCTTATTATCTGACAAGAAGCTGCTCGATGGGCTGCCTACAGCATTTGTGTGTCAAAATTTCGTGTGTAAGCAGCCTGTAAACAGTCCTGAAAAATTCCAATCCGAATTAGATAAAATAACAGAAGATTGATCTGGTCTTGAGATCAACTTCTTGGAGTCGGTTCAACGTACAATCAGTGTCACCGGGCAGTGATCTGACCCCATCACCTCGTCGTGGATGATCACATCCTCCACAAGTGGAATGAGTGCCTCAGACATAAGGTAGTAATCCAGACGCCAACCAACATTTTTGGCGCGTGCGTTAAAACGGTACGTCCACCAGGTGTACTGCACCCGTTCCGGATAGAGATGACGGTAGGCATCCACGAATCCATGTTCCAAATACCGCGTTACCCAGACTCGCTCTTCAGGTAAAAATCCGGTCGATTTTTCATTCGCTTTCGGATTCTTCAAATCGATCTCTTGGTGAGCGGTATTGAAATCGCCGGTGATGACAATCTTTTCGCCCTTCGCATGCAGTTGGTCACACAGCTCAAGTAAACGCCCATAAAAATCAAGCTTATATGGAACGCGGGCATTTTCTTCACCGCCGTTGGGAAAATAGATGTTAAATAACCTGAAACTGGGAAAAAGGGTTTGAATGATCCGACCTTCATTATCAAACTCTGGCGACCCCATTCCCAAAATTACTTCGAGCGGCTGTTCTTTTACAAATGTGGCAACACCGCTGTATCCGGGGCGTTCAGCCGGATTCCAGAAAACGAAAGGATAAGAGCTCAAAATTTGATGTTGCTCGGCGGTGAGCTGCTCTGGACGGCTCTTTATTTCTTGAAGACAAAAAACATCCGAAGCATGCGCTTTCACCCAGTCCCAAGAACCCTTACCCAATGCTGCGCGCAAACCATTGACATTCCAGGTTGTAATTTTCAGATTAAACCCTCCATGACCTCCACTGGCACCACCGCTGCACCGACAACCCCTGGACCCGTATGTACCCCGAGAACAGGTGATATTCGCAAGATCTCAAGCCTTTTGACATTCAGGCTTTCTCGCAGCCTTTGGGACAGCTCATGAGCCTGGTCCGCATATTGTCCGTGCATGACAGCAACCCAAACCAATTTTTGGCCATATTCATTTTTAAGGTGATCAACGATATCGGACATAGCCCGCGCAACGGTGCGGGTCTTGCCAACTGTGCTGTACTTCCCATCTTTCCGATCGACACGGATAATGGGCTTCAGACCTAATAACGAGCCTGCTAATGCCTGCACACGACCAATCCTTCCGCCGCGTGCCAGGTAAGATAATGTTTCTAACGTATAAACCACCTCGGTGGAGTCTCGCATACGTTCCAACATTTCCAAAACTTTGCTTTTTCCCCAACCAGCCTTTATCGCCCAGGCTGCTGCGAGAACCTGAAAACGCTCTCCACCTGAAAGAGTGAAGCTGTCCACCAGGTTGACAATTGCCCCGCGCACCTGCTGGCTTCCCAGGCGTGCTGAATTCAAAGTTCCGCTCAACCCCGAGGAAATGTGAATTGAGAGGATCTCTTCACCCAGCTCTGCCAGCTTTTGGTAAATGGTGCTAAAGACTCCCGGAGCTGGTTGAGCTGTGCTGGGCACCTCGGGCACC
>Ga0153916_10005108_pt1 | contig 9993 bp, 7 predicted proteins | sample Opewatmetagenome_FD_109642 | JGI IMG/M metagenome (GOLD analysis project Ga0153916, IMG submission 109642) | Freshwater wetland microbial communities from Ohio, USA - Open water 3 Core 3 Depth 4 metaG | ecosystem: Environmental > Aquatic > Freshwater > Wetlands | place: USA: Ohio, Lake Erie, Old...
ATCAGCGCGCGGTTGGCATCATCGTGCTCCAGGAACGGAATGAGCGAGGCCGCAACCGACACGATCTGCGCCGGGGCCACGTCCATGTACTGTACCTGGTCTGCAGTCTGCAGCATGAATTCGTTCTTGTGCCGGCAGGACACCAAATCGTCGAGCAGCCGCCCGTTCTTGTCCAGCGGCGCGTTTGCCTGGGCGATGACGAAGTTGGATTCCTCGATCGCAGAAAGATAATCGATTTCGCTCGTCACCTTGCCGTTGACCACCTTGCGGTAAGGGGTCTCGAGAAAGCCGTAGCGGTTGGTCCGGGCAAAAAGGGCGAGCGAGTTGATAAGCCCGATATTCGGTCCTTCCGGTGTCTCGATCGGGCATACCCGGCCGTAGTGCGTCGGATGGACGTCGCGCACTTCGAACCCGGCGCGCTCGCGCGTAAGCCCTCCGGGCCCCAGCGCCGAGACGCGGCGCTTGTGCGTTATCTCCGACAGCGGATTCGTCTGGTCCATGAACTGCGACAGCTGCGAAGAGCCGAAAAACTCCTTGATCGCCGCCGAAATCGGCTTGGCGTTGATCAGGTCGTGCGGCATCAGGTTGTCCGATTCGGCCTGCGACAGCCGCTCCTTGACGGCGCGCTCAACGCGCACCAGCCCGGCGCGGAATTGGTTCTCCGCCAGTTCGCCGACTGAACGTACGCGACGGTTGCCCAGATGGTCGATGTCATCAATCTCGCCGCGGCCGTTCCTGAGTTCGACCAGGATTCCCACCACTGCGAGGATGTCATCGTTGGATAGCGTACCGGCCCCCTCGGCAACCTTGGGGCCGACGCGCCGGTAGAAATTCCTCAGCCACTGCGGCGCCTTGTCGTCGATTTTCTCCGGATAGGCGCGGCGGTTGAATTTCATGCGCCCGACCAGCGAAAGGTCGTAGCGTTCCTCGGAATAGAACAGGCCATTGAACAGCGTCTCGACCGAGTCCTCAGTCGGGGGTTCGCCGGGGCGCATCATGCGGTAGATCGCCACCCGCGCCGCAAGTTGATCGGTGGTCTCGTCGATCCTGAGCGTCTGCGAAATGAACGCACCTTGATCCAGGTCGTTGATGTAGATGGTTCGGATCGACTCGACCCCGGCCTCGCGCAGTTTGCCGAGCAGCGTTTCGGTGACCTCTTCGTTGGCGTTCGCCAGTATTTCGCCTGTCTCCTTGTCGACCACTTTGTGCGCCAACGTCCGGCCAACGAGGAATTCGTCCGGGACGTTGATGCGTTTCATGCCCGCGGCTTCCATATCGCGGATATGCTTGAAGGTGATTCGCTTGTCCTTAGGCGCGATTACCTTGCCCGCCTTGTCGACGATGTCAAAGCGAGCCATCTCGCCGCGCAGGCGCTCAGGCACGAGTTCGAACTGGATGCCGGACTTCAATACCTCGAAGCTGTCGAAATCGTAAAAAGCCGCGAGGATCTGCTCGGGGGTCATGCCGATCGCTTTGAGCAGGATCGTCACCGGCATCTTGCGCCGGCGATCTACGCGAAAATACAGGTAGTCCTTGGGATCGAACTCGAAATCGAGCCACGAGCCGCGGTAAGGGATAATGCGCGCGGAAAACAGCAGCTTGCCCGAGGAGTGCGTCTTGCCGCGGTCGTGTTCGAAGAAAACGCCCGGCGAGCGATGCAGCTGCGACACGATCACTCGCTCGGTACCGTTGATGACAAACGAGCCCGTGGTCGTCATGAGCGGTATCTCCCCCATGTAGACCTCCTGCTCCTTCACCTCCTTCACGGTGGGCTTAGCGGCTTCCTTGTCCATGATGGTGAGGCGAACCTTGGCGCGCAGAGGGCTCGCGTAGGTCAGGCCGCGCTGCTGGCATTCCTTGACGTCAAAGGCGGGCACGCCGAGCGTGTAGGAAACGAAATCGAGTCGCGCATTGCCCGAATGCGACGAGATCGGAAAAATCGAATTGAAAGCCGCCTGCAACCCTTCATTCTTGCGGTTCTCCGCAGGCACAGCGGCCTGCAGAAAGCCCGCAAACGACTCGATCTGCGTCGCCAGCAGGAATGGAATGTTAAGCACGCTCGCGCGTTTGGCAAAACTCTTGCGTATGCGCTTCTTCTCGGTCGAGGAGTAGGTCGCAGCAGTGGTCATGGATGCTCCGTGTCAGAAGCCAGAGGTCAGGTGACAGGCAATCGGAACCGAAGTTCCGTTGCCTCTCGTCTGCTCTCTGCGATTGATATTCTCCAGGGGACAAAGGGCCAGCGGGGGCCGGTCACTCCCGCGCAACCGCGGACCATTGTCCCCGGAGGTCGTTACTTGATCTCGGCCTTTGCGCCGGCGTCGAGCAGTTTCTTTAGAATCGCATCGGCATCGGCTTTCGACGCGCCTTCTTTCACGGCCTTGGGCGCACCATCAACCAGATCCTTCGCTTCCTTCAGACCTAGGCCGGTCACTTCGCGAACGGCCTTGATCACGTTCACCTTATTGTCACCACATGCGGTGAGCATCACGGTGAATTCCGTCTTTTCCTCGGCGGCAGCGGCGCCACCACCCGCGGCGGGGGCGGCAACCGCAACCGCTGCGGCGGCAGCGGATACGCCGAACTTCTCTTCCATGTCTTTGATGAGCTGGGACAACTCCAGCACTGTCATGTTTGCGATCACATCGAGGATTTCAGCTTTGGCAACAGCCATTTCGTGTTTCTCCTGAATCGAAAATACGTTTAAGACCGGTACGGAAATGGGATCGGCCTACGCGCCGGCGCCCTGTTTTTCTTTGGCGTCGCGCACCGCCGCAAGCGTACGAACGAAGCGCGAAGGCACCTCGTTCAGCGTGCGCACGAACTGCGCGATCGGCGCCTGCATAGCCCCAAGCAATTTCGCCAACAGTTCCTCACGGGAAGGCATCGATGCAAGTGCCTTGACCTCCTTCGGGGAGAACACGGCATCCGGCATCGCGCCAGCCTTGATGACCAGTTTGTCGTTCGTTTTCGCGAAATCGTTCAGCACCCTGGCAGGGCTCACTGGATCGGGCGAGATGCCATATACGAGTGGGCCGACCATCTGGCCCGACAACTTCTCGAACGGCGTCCCGGCGACCGCACGGCGTGCCAGGGTATTCTTGAGGACACGCAGGTACACGCCCGATTTGCGCGCTTGACGGCGCAGCTCGGTCATGCTGCCCACTTCCAGACCACGGTACTCAGCGACGACAATCGCCTTGGCCTTCGCGACTTGCGCGGAGACTTCGGCGACTACCGCCTTCTTCTCGTCAATATTGAGACCCAAGGTCTACCTCCATTTGTCAACACCACCGGTCCAATGTACCGGCGGCAACCACGGCGACCTTGCATTCAGGAAGAAATCCGTCATATCGGGGCGCCATCTGCGTAGGTGAGCGAAATTGAGGATTCGGGATTGAGGATTCAGAAAAGCGGAACTGCCTGCGCCGATTCCTCTTGCCCATCTCCATATCCGCTCGATTAAACCTCGCGGTACCTACGGTCTTTGATAACCCACTGCACGCCATGCCGGCCGCCCAGTGGCCCAAAGTCCTTTCTGCATCTCTCCGCTAACAGTGCGGTGCTCCAAAAACCGTGCCCCGACACCGCGGCGGGGCCTCGAAATTCCTTTCAGTGCTGCGCTGCGCCCGCCCCGAGCGATGCGACATCCACGCGCACCCCCGGACCCATGGTGCTCGAGACCGACACCTTCTTGATATAGATGCCCTTGCTGCTCGCCGGTTTCGCCTTGTTTAGCGCTTCCACGAGTGCCTGCAGGTTCTGCTGCAGTTGCGCCGGGGAGAACGAGGCGCGTCCGATCGAACATTGCACGATTCCTGCCTTGTCGGCACGGAATTGGACCTGTCCGGCCTTGGCGTTCTTGACGGCCGCCGCAACATCCGGGGTTACGGTTCCGACCTTCGGATTGGGCATCAATCCGCGCGGGCCGAGAATCTGCCCCAAAGCGCCCACAACGCGCATGGCGTCCGGGCTCGCAATGGCGACATCGAAATCGATCTTGCCCGCCTTGATGCTCTCGGCGAGATCTTCCAGACCGACGATGTCGGCACCCGCCGCCTTCGCCGCCGCGGCTCTATCGCCCTGAGCGAACACGGCCACACGCACTTTTTTTCCGGTGCCCGCAGGCAGCACGACCGAGCCGCGAACAGTCTGGTCCGACTTCTTGGCATCGATGCCGAGATTGAAAGCGGCGTCGATCGACTCGTCGAACTTGGCTGTCGCCGCCTGCTTCACGAGGCCGAGCGCCTCCTGCACCAGGTACGACTTGTTCGCCTGAACGAGTTTCGTCCAGCCCTTCTCGCGCTTGCTGATCGCGGTCATTTCACACCCTCCACGATCACCCCCATAGAGCGCGCGCTGCCGGCGATGGTGCGCACCGCAGCGTCGAGATCGGCCGCGGTGAGATCGGATATCTTCGCCTTGGCGATCTCCTCGGCCTGGGCTCTGGTAATCTTGCCTACCTTGTCGGTATGCGGGGTCTTGCTGCCCTTCTCGATGGCCGCAGCCTTCTTGATCAGCACCGTGGCCGGCGGCGATTTGAGTATGAAGGTAAAACTCTTGTCGACGTAGGCGGTGATGACAACTGGCAGCATCAGTCCCGGTTCCATCTTCTGGGTCTGTGCATTGAACGCCTTGCAAAACTCCATGATGTTCAATCCGCGCTGCCCGAGCGCCGGCCCAATGGGCGGACTCGGATTGGCCTTTCCAGCGGGGACCTGAAGCTTGATAAAACCTGCGATCTTCTTCGCCATTACGGCAACTCCTCTAGAGCGGGTGCCAACGAACGGTCAGGAGTGTAGGGTGAGCAGTGAGGTACAAAGCCTCAATCCAATCACGCCTGCACGCGGTCCCGTTCTCCCCGATTGTCAAAAGCCACTACTGAAAAACCACTACTGTCTGGTCACGAAACAAAATAAACCACTGCCCGAACCTTGCCCGTCACGCTTTCTCCACCTGACCAAATTCCAGCTCCACCGGTGTCGCGCGCCCGAAAATCGTCACCGATACGCGCATTTTGCTCTTGTCGTAATTGACATCCTCGACCAAGCCATGGAAATCGGTGAACGGCCCCTCCTTCACTCGCACGGCCTCGCCGACCTCGAACAGGACCTTGGGCTTGGGTTTTTCCACGCCGGCCTGCATCTGCTGCAGGATTTCCTGCACTTCCTTTTCGCTGATCGGCGGAGGTTTCTTTCCGTGCGCAGCGCCGACAAAACCGGTGACTTTGGGCGTGTTCTTGACCAGATGCCAAGCCTCGTCGTTCATATCCATTTCCACCAGCACATAGCCCGGAAAGAATTTACGCTGCGAGATATTCTTTTGGCCACTCTTCATCTCCACCACTTCCTCGGTGGGCACCAAAATCCTGCCGAAACTTTCCTGCATGCCGGCGCGCCGGATGCGCTCTTCCAACGCACGCGACACCGATTTCTCGAAACCGGAGTAGGCGTGCACGACGTACCAACGCTTTGTCATTACTTCTTCCAGCCCAGGATCAAGTCGTACAACATTAACTCCAGTCCCTTGTCGGAGACCCAGAGGAAGATCGCCATGACGACCACGAACGCGAACACCGCGCCTGTGGTCTGAAACGATTCCTTGCGGCTCGGCCAGACCACCTTCTTGGTCTCCGTGACGGACTCGCGGGAAAAGACAAAAAAGCGTCGGCCGGACTCGGAAAACCACGCCACCACGCCGCCAGCGATCAGCCCCGCCAGCACCGACCCCACGCGCACTACATTGGCGCTAGACGAAAGGTAATAGAACCCGGCAAGGCCGACGACGACGAGAAGCACCGCAGCCGTCATTTGGATTTTGTCCTTCATCTGCCTGCGAACCCCTCTAAGCGCGACAACGCCATCCTTTCCGGGGCTATGGCAGGCCAAGAGGGAATCGAACCCCCAACCTTCGGTTTTGGAGACCGACGCTCTGCCAGTTGAGCTATTGGCCTGTTGTCAGGATTCAGAATCAAGGATTCAGGATCCACTCGACCACGCACGCGGCGCGTACTATTGCGCTGAATCCCAATTTCCGAATCCGCGATCTTCATTCTAGGATTTTCGCCACGACGCCGGCGCCGACGGTTCTGCCGCCCTCGCGAATGGCAAAGCGTAGCCCCTCTTCCATGGCGATGGGTTGTATCAACGCCACCGAGATCGACACGTTGTCCCCGGGCATCACCATCTCGGTGCCCGCAGGCAACTCCACACTGCCGGTCACATCGGTGGTGCGAAAATAAAACTGCGGCCGATACCCGTTGAAAAACGGCGTGTGCCGCCCCCCCTCGTCCTTCGAGAGCACATACACCTCGGCGGTGAACTTCGTGTGCGGAGTGATCGAGCCCGGCTTGGCCAACACCTGCCCGCGCTCGACTTCCTCGCGCTTGGTGCCCCGCAAAAGCACCCCCACGTTGTCCCCAGCCTGCCCCTGATCCAAGAGCTTCCGGAACATCTCCACGCCCGTGCACACGCTCTTCATCGTGGCCTTGAGCCCCACAATCTCCAAATCATCACCCACCTTGACCACACCACGCTCGACCCGCCCCGTGACCACCGTGCCACGCCCCGAGATCGAAAAAACATCCTCCACCGGCATCAAAAACGGCCCGTCAATGGCCCGCTTGGGCAACGGAATGTAGCTATCGAGGGCCTCCGCCAACTTGAATATCGAGCCCTCGCCCAACTCACCCTTGTCCCCCTCCAGCGCTTTCAGCGCACTGCCAATGATGATCGGAGTCTTGTCCCCCGGAAACTCATACTTCGACAAGAGCTCCCTCACCTCCAACTCCACCAGCTCCAGGAGCTCCTTGTCATCGACCATGTCCGCCTTGTTCATGTACACAATGATGTACGGAACCCCCACCTGGCGCGCCAGCAAAATGTGCTCCCGCGTCTGCGGCATCGGCCCATCGGCCGCCGATACCACCAATATCGCCCCATCCATCTGCGCCGCACCCGTGATCATGTTCTTGATGTAGTCGGCATGCCCCGGACAGTCCACGTGCGCATAGTGGCGCTTCTCCGTCACATACTCCACGTGCGCCGTGTTGATCGTGATCCCGCGCGCCTTCTCCTCCGGCGCCGCATCAATCTGATCGTAGGCCTTGGCCTCCCCACCATACTTCCTGCTCAACACCAGCGTCATCGCCGCCGTCAGCGTCGTCTTGCCATGATCCACGTGCCCAATCGTGCCTACATTCACGTGCGGCTTGGTCCGCTCAAATTTGCTTTTCGCCATGATGGATTGCCCCTGCCGTTATCCAATAATCTGCTGGTGCCGTTGGCGCGGATTGAACGCGCGACCTCTCCCTTACCAAGGGAGTGCTCTACCACTGAGCTACAACGGCAAAATCCGCTGCTGCCTCTCGTCGTGATGCCCCGGACGCGAGCCGGAGTGCTCGTCCGCTGGAGCGGGTGAAGGGAATCGAACCCTCGTCGTAAGCTTGGAAGGCTTCTGCTCTACCATTGAGCTACACCCGCATCTGCCGTCCATAGCCTACCCACGTCGGCACGTCTCATGGTGGAGGGGGAAGGATTCGAACCTTCGAAGGCTTGAGCCGTCAGATTTACAGTCTGATCCCTTTGACCGCTCGGGAACCCCTCCGAACGAAACCACTGATTATGCGTGACTTTCCAGGGACTGTCAAACTGCGCTGATGCACGCATGGAAGCTCGGCCAAAGGGTGCGTAGGAACTCATGGGATGCGCCAGTCAAACCAAAAAATACCTCGGGTTAGTAAGCGCTCATTTCCATAGGACCACGCTTTGCCGGCAGATTCTTTCCGGTACCTCCGGCAACACGCGCGGTCCAACTCTTCGGCGATAGAATGTTCGCGATCCAGGAGACTAGCATGAACGCCCCCGCGAAGTTCCACGAAGTCACGCTGGACGACAAGTATACGCTCGACTCCGGTCGCGCGTTCATGACCGGAACTCAAGCGCTGGTGCGGCTGCCGATGCTGCAGCGCAGCCGGGATACTGCCACCGGACTGAACACGGCCGGCTTCATCTCCGGTTACCGCGGCTCCCCGCTGGGCGGTTTCGACCAGACTTTGTCCAGAGCGAAAAAACACCTGGAGAAGAACCACATCCGCTTCCATCCCGGCGTCAACGAGGATCTCGCCGCTACCTCGATCTGGGGCACGCAGCAACTCAACCTGTTCCCCGGCGCGAAACATGATGGCGTATTCGCGATGTGGTACGGCAAGGGGCCAGGTGTCGATCGCTGCGGTGACGTGTTCAAGCATGCCAACGCCGCCGGCACATGGAAGTACGGCGGCGTGTTGGTGCTCGCCGGCGATGATCACGCGGCAAAGTCATCGACGCTCGCACACCAGAGCGAGCACATCCTTAAGGCCTGCTGCATCCCGGTGTTGCATCCGGCGAACGTGCAGGAGTACCTGGACTTCGGCCTGCATGGCTTCGCCATGTCGCGCTATTCCGGCTGCTGGATCGGCTTCAAGTGTGTCACCGACGTGATCGAGTCCGGTATGTCGGTCGATCTCGACCCGGCGCGCCTGCAGTTGGTGATACCCGACGACTTCGCGCTTCCAGCGGGCGGACTTAACATCCGCTGGCCCGATGGAATTCTCGAGCAGGAGGCCAGGCTGCTCGACTACAAGGTCTACGCTGCGCTCGCCTATGCGCGCGCCAATCGTCTCGACCGCATGGTCTGGGATTCACCCGCAGGTTCCAGACATTCCCGCCTGGGAATCATTACCACCGGCAAGTCCTTCGGGGACACGATGCAGGCGCTCGACGATCTAGGCATCGATCAAGACGTAGCGAGCGAGATCGGCCTGCGCGTCTACAAGGTCGCGATGCCCTGGCCGCTGGAACCGCAAGGCGCACGCCGCTTCGCCGAGGGGCTGGAGGAGATCTTCGTGGTCGAGGAAAAGCGCCAGCTGATCGAATACCAACTCAAGGAAGAGCTGTACAACTGGCACCCGGACGTGCGCGTCCCGCGCGTGGTCGGAAAATTCGACGACAACGGCGAGTGGAGCCGCGCCGAAGGCCAGCCGGCCGGCACTTGGCTGCTGCCTGCACACTACGAGCTTTCGCCGGCCATCATCGCCAAGGCGCTGGCGAGCAGGTTCGCCAAGCTTGGAATGGATCGCATGCTCGGCGAACGCTACAGGGAGCGCCTCGCATTCCTCGATTTCAAAGAACACGCGCTTACCAAACCGCGCGTCAACGCGCAGCGCTTGCCCTACTACTGCTCGGGCTGCCCGCACAACACTTCGACTCGCGTGCCTGAGGGCAGCCGCGCCATGGCCGGAATCGGCTGCCACTTCATGGCGATATGGATGGACCGCAATACCAGCACATTCACCCATATGGGCGGTGAAGGCGCCCCATGGATCGGGCAGGCGCCGTTCACCACCACCCAGCATGTGTTCGCCAACATCGGCGATGGCACCTACTATCACTCCGGACTGATGGCGATACGCGCCGCCTGCGCCGCCGGAGTCAGCATGACCTACAAGATCCTCTACAACGACGCAGTCGCCATGACCGGTGGTCAGCAAGTCGACGGCCCGCTCGATCCGGCCATGATTTCGCGCCAGATCGCCGCCGAAGGCGTGCAGCCCATCGTGGCGGTCATCGACGAAAAGGAAGAACTCCCGACCACCCTGAACTGGGCCCCGGGCGTGATCTTCCGCCATCGCGACGAGATGGACGCAGTGCAGCGGGAACTGCGCGTGGCCAAGGGTGTGTCGGCGATCATCTACGTCCAAACTTGCGCCTCGGAAAAACGCAGGCGGCGCAAGCGCGGCGAGTTCCCCGATCCGGCTCGTCGCGTGCTGATCAACGATCTGATCTGCGAAGGCTGCGGCGACTGCAGCGACAAATCGAATTGCCTGTCGGTCGAGCCGCTGGAGACCGAGTTCGGCCGCAAGCGCAGCATTAACCAATCCACGTGCAACAAAGATTACTCGTGCCTGAAAGGCTTTTGTCCGAGTTTTGTCACAATCGAGGGCGGCGCGATGAAAAA
>Ga0153916_10005109_pt1 | contig 9993 bp, 8 predicted proteins | sample Opewatmetagenome_FD_109642 | JGI IMG/M metagenome (GOLD analysis project Ga0153916, IMG submission 109642) | Freshwater wetland microbial communities from Ohio, USA - Open water 3 Core 3 Depth 4 metaG | ecosystem: Environmental > Aquatic > Freshwater > Wetlands | place: USA: Ohio, Lake Erie, Old...
TCCACGCTGGTGGTGAGCAGCACGTTGTTGTGTTGGCAGTGGCAGCGCAGAGTGCCGCTCATCCGAGTTTGATTCAGCATGGCCGTAAAGCGCTGCAGGCAGTCCGGGCAAATGCTTTGGATTTGTATCATCGTGGTTCCCCGATCATTGCGTTTATGTTGCATGTTGCAAGCTCTGTGCCAGACTTTTTGCCAAGCGGGGCGCGATGCGCTGCCACTGATGCTTGCGCGTACAATCGACGAGCAGTGGCCGCGCGCCGGTGAGATTGGAGCCAAACGTCATGCACGAGTTATCGCTGATGCAGGGAGTGCTGGAAATCCTGCAAAATGCTGCGCACAACCAGGGATTCCAGCGGGTGAGGGTGGTTCGGCTGGAGATCGGCAAGCTGTCCGCGGTCGACCCGCAGGCGCTGCGTTTCTGCTTCGACGTTGTGTGCAACGGCACCTTGGCGCACGCTGCCGCGTTGGAAATCCTGGAAACGCCGGGACAGGGTTGGTGCCCGCAGTGCCGCTGTGCGGTCGAACTTCCCACGCGCTTCGACCCTTGTCCATCGTGCGGTGGTTATGATACGCAGGTGACTGGCGGCGACGCCATGCGGGTGGTGGACATCGAGGTGGATTGAGTCGCCGGCTCGGCTTCGGGTGGGCTAGTCGGAAATTGGCACCAAAACAAGGGGAGGGCGCGTTCCGTTGGGGACGCGTAGCTGTGACCGGCGCCGCGACGCGCAATTGATCGCCGGGGAGTTGAGATATCTATTGACGAATATACCTAAATGCGTAAACATATAGTCATGTTGACGGATCTCATTCATGCCCTACCTGACGAGTGGCGCGACGTGTCCAGCATGTTCGTCGCGCTGGGGGACGAACAGCGCCAGCGCATCCTGCTGACGTTCGAGCCGGGGGAGCGGCTCAACGTCACGCAAATCGTGAGTGCTTCTACGCTGAGCCGCACCGCGGTGTCGCATCACCTCAAGGTTCTGCGTCAAGCGGGCGTTCTGCAAAGCGAGAAGATTGGCAAGGAAGTGTATTTCTGGATCGATAAAAAAAATGTAGCGGAAACCCTGCAACGCGTGTTGAACTACGTCAAAAACAAAACGTAAACGCAGCACTTAAAGGGAAGAGCAAAACACAAGGGGGGAGTCATGCTGAAGACGCTGTTGCGCCTGGTGTGCCGGGTGCTGTTCCGGGTTGAGATGCACGGTGGCGCCAACCTGCCGGAAACCGGCAAGCTGCTGGTCATCGCCAACCACGAGTCGTTTTTGGATGGCCTGCTGCTGGGCCTGTTCCTGCCGTTCCGGGCGACTTTCCTGGTGCACACGACGGTACTCGACAATCCCGTTTTCCGTTTGCTGCTTTCCCGTGTGCCGCATCTCGCGGTGGACCCAACCAGCCCGCTGGCGATGAAAAAAGTCATCAAGCTCCTGGAAGCGGGCGAGCCGGTGGTGATATTCCCGGAAGGGCGGATCACTATGACCGGCAGCCTGATGAAGGTGTACGACGGTCCGGGGTTCGTTGCCGCCAAGACCGGCGCCACCATCCTTCCCGTGCGGCTGGATGGCGCAGCGCGCTCCTACTTCAGCCGGCTATCCGGCAACTATCCGCGCAGCATTTTCCCCAAGATCAGCATTTCCATCCTGCCCACCACCTCCATCGCCATGCCCGATGCACCCAGCGCCAAACTGCGTCGCCGCATGGCGGGCGAGGCGATGCGCCGCGTGATGCAGGAAATGCTGTTCGCCTCGCAGCCGGTACAAACGCTGTTCAGCGCTTTGCTCGATGCCAGCAGAACTCATGGTCGCGGAACGCGCCTCCTGGAGGACATGCAGCAGGTGGAGGAGAGCTACGGCCAACTCCTGAAGAAGACCCTGGCGCTGGGGCGGCTGGCTTCCAAAATCAGCGTTCCCGGCGAAAACGTGGGAGTCTTGCTGCCCAACGTCACCAGCACTATCTGCATGATTTTCGGCTTGAGCGCGATGCGGCGCGTGCCCGCCATGCTGAACTACACGGCAGGCACCGCCGGAATGCAGAACGCCTGTATCGCGGCCGGGGTGCGCACTATCGTCACGTCGCGCCAGTTCGTGGAGGCTGCCAAGCTGGCCCCGGCCCTGGCCGGTCTGGTCGACATCCGGATCGTCTATCTGGAAGACCTGCGCTCGCAGTTCGGTCTATGGGACAAGCTCTGGCTCACGGGCTTTGCGCGCTGGTTGCCCGCTCTCGCCGTGCAGCAAGGCCGGCCGGACGACCCCGCCGTGGTGCTGTTCACCTCCGGTTCGGAAGGCAAGCCTAAAGGCGTGGTGCATACGCATCGCGGCATCCTGTCCAACATCGCGCAGATTCGCGCGGTGATCGACTTCTCGCCTTCCGACAAGTTCATGATCTCGCTGCCGCTGTTTCACGCCTTCGGTTTCACTTGCGGCGGCATCATGCCGTTGGTGACGGGTTCCAAGATGTTCCTCTACCCGTCGCCATTGCACTATCGCATCATCCCCGAGATCATCTACGACCGCGGCTGCACCGTGCTGTTCGGTACCAGCACCTTTCTCGGCAACTACGCCCGATTCGCCCACCCTTACGATTTCTACAAGCTGCGCTACGTCGTGGCCGGCGCGGAAAAACTCAATGAAGAAGTGCGCAAGACCTGGATGGAGAAATTCGGCATCCGCATCCTGGAAGGCTATGGCGCCACCGAATGCGCGCCGGTGCTGGCTGTGAACACCCCCATGGCCTGTCGTACCGGCACCGTCGGGCCGCTACTTCCGGGACTGGAATTCAAGCTGGAGGCCGTGCCCGGCATCGCGCAGGGCGGCCTGCTCAGTGTGCGCGGCCCCAACGTGATGCAGGGCTATTACCTCTTCGATAACCCCGGCGTGTTGAAACCGCCGGTCGAGGGCTGGTACAGCACCGGCGACGTGGTCGAATTCGATGCCGATGGTTTCGTGCGCATCCTGGGACGCGTCAAACGCTTCGCCAAGGTGGCCGGAGAAATGGTGTCGCTGGAAGTGGTGGAACAGATCGCCAACCTCGCATCCCCTGCCGGCCAGCACGCCGCGACCACGCAGACCGACCCGCAGCGCGGCGAGAACATACTGCTGTTCAGCACCGACGCTGCCCTCAGCCGCGAAGCGCTGCTGGCCGTCGCGCGCGAACTCGGCAGCCCGGAACTGGCGGTAGCCCGCAAGATCGTGCCGGTTGCCGAGCTGCCGCTGCTGGGTACGGGCAAGACCGATTACGTCACGCTGAAGCAGATGGCGGAAAGCGCCTGATGAACCGCCGCCGTTTTCTTGGCGCCATGGGCGCGTTCGGCCTTGCCGCCGGCGGAGTGGGGGGCTGGAAATACTGGCCGGAACAAGGCTGGTCCAACCCCTGCCTCGCCAGCCTGCCGGAAGGCGCCGCGCACCATCCGCTGATGCAGCGGGTATGGTCGGGCCTGGACCCGGCGCAAGTGTGGGACTGCCACGTGCACCTGGTCGGCGGGGGCGACGCCAACAACGGGACGTGGTTCAGCCCGGCCATGGACAGCCTGTGGCACCCCATGCTGCGCTTGCAGAAATTGTTCTACATGAACGCCGGCTGCGTGCACGAGGCCCCCGGCCAGCTCGACCAGAGCTACGTTGCGCGCATGCTCAACCTGGTGGATGGCATGCGGCCGGGTTTCAAGGCGATGCTGTTTGCCTTCGACTGGTTCCATGACGAAAACGGCCAGCCCGACCGCGACCGCTCCATCTTCCACATCCCCAACCCTTACGCGGCACAGGTGGCGCATGGCCATCCCGACGCCTTCGAGTGGGTGGCGTCCATACACCCGTATCGCGCCGACTGTGTGGAAGCTTTGCAATCGGCCGTGCGCGACGGGGCGCGTGCGGTCAAATGGCTGCCCTCGGCCATGGGCATCGATCCGCTCTCGCCGCGCTGTGACCGATTCTACGAGGCGCTGGCAGCGGCGGACATGCCCATCGTCAGCCATGCCGGACGCGAACTGGCGGTGCAGGGCGGCAACCAGGATTTCGGCAATCCCCTGCGCCTGCGCCGGGCGATGGATCACGGCGTGCGAGTGGTGCTCGCCCACTGCGCCTCGGACGGCGACGACCAGGACCTCGACCAGGGCGCGAACGGCCCGCGCGTGAAGAGCTACGAGCTTTTCGCCCGCCTCATGGACGAGCCGCGCTACGCGGACAAGCTGCATGCCGACATCTCTGCGCTGAGCCAGTTCAACCGGGCGTGGGCGCTCAAGGACGTGCTGCAGCGTGCCGACTGGCATGCGCGCCTGCTCAACGGCTCCGACTACCCCTTGCCCGGCGTCATGCCTTTGTTCTCGGCGACCGACCTGGCGAACATGGGATTGCTCGACGCCGCCGCAGTGCCGCTGTTGCAGGAGGTCCGGGCGCACAATCCGCTGCTGTTCGATTTTGCACTGAAACGTTTGCTGCGTTCGGGGCAGCACCAATTCCCGTCCAGCGTATTCGAGACACGCCGCTTTTTCGAAAGGAAACCCGCATGACCCAACCCACTCCTCAGAATGGCAATCTGCTCTCGCGCGGCATGGTCGCGGTGCTGGCTGCTCAATTCCTTTCCGCGCTGGCGGACAACGCGCTGCTGTTCGCCGCCATTGCGTTGCTCAAGTCGCAGCATGCACCGGAGTGGCAAATGCCCCTGTTGCAGGAGGCTTTCGTCATCGCCTTCATCCTGCTCGCACCCTTCGTCGGGCCGTTCGCCGATGCCATCCCCAAAGGCCGTGCCATGCTGTTCGCCAACTGCATGAAGCTGCTGGGTGCCGCCGCCATGCTGTTCGGCGTGCATCCGCTGCTGGCATACAACCTGGTCGGCGTGGGCGCAGCCGCCTATTCGCCGGCGAAATACGGCATCCTCAGCGAGCTGGTGGGGCCGGACAAACTGGTCAAGGCCAATAGCCTGATGGAAGGCTCGACCATCGTCGCCATCCTGCTGGGCGCGGTCATGGGCGGCCTGCTTGCGGATTGGTCGGTGCAAGGTGCGCTGGCCGCAATCGTCGCCTGCTACGTGCTGGCGGCGTTCTCCAACCTGCTGATACCGCGCCTGCCCGCAGCACACGCATTGCAACAACGCTCCCCAGTGGCGCTGGTCAGGGATTTCGGCGTGGCCATGGGCACGCTGCTGCGCAACCGCGATGCACGCTTCTCCCTGTTCGGCACCAGCGTGTTCTGGGGTGCCGGCAGCACGCTGCGCTTCCTGCTGGTGGCGTGGGTCCCGGTGGCATTGCTCATCGTCGACAACCATACTCCGGCCACACTGAGCGGCGTAGTCGCCATCGGCATCGCATTCGGCGCGGCTGCGGCGGCAAGGCTGGTTACGCTCAACAGCGTCAACCGCGCACTGCCCGCCGGCATTGCCATCGGCCTGCTGATCATGGTGTTCGCCCAAGTCACTTCCATGCCGACGGCCATCGTCATGCTGGTGCTCATCGGCGCCTGCGGCGGCTTCTACGTGGTGCCGCTCAACGCGCTGCTGCAGGAACGCGGCCACGAAACGGTAGGGGCGGGACACGCCATTGCGGTGCAGAATTTCTTCGAGAACCTGAGCATGCTGCTGATGGTTGGCGTTTACGTGCTCATGACCAAAGCCGGCATTTCGGTGGTCGCGGCGGCGACGGGGTTCGGCGGGTTGGTGCTGACCGGCATTGCGGTGCTGGCGTGGTGGCGGTTGAGCAAAAGGCCCGCATAGCCGAGTGGGGTGTTTATGAGGCAATTGGTACCGCAAAATCTCACCGACATCCAGGGAATGCCAAGCGTTCCCTACGATGATGCGCGTGACAGCATTCGTACTGGCGACCTGCTGTTTTGTTCAGGGGCCAAACCGGTTTCGCGCTTGATCCAGAGTGCCACGCGAAGTCCATACAGCCATGTGGCGCTGGTGGTGCGCATGCTGTCCATCGACCGCCTGCTTTTGCTGGAAGCCGAATGGCCTTATGGCGTGCGGGTTGTGCCATTGAGCAGTTACCTGAAAGACTGGAATGGCTGCGGCAAGCCTTATTCCGGAAATTTGCTGGTGGCGCGCCATGCTGCACTCGATGGTAACAACGCGGATGCCATGGCGCTGTTCCTGTCGGAACTGGTGGACGTTTTGGGGAGGCCCTACAGCTTGCGCAGAGCCCTGCGGATAGGCCTGCGCGAGATTGCTGCGCTGGCGGGATTGCGCTTTCGCGAGCTCAGGCTGAAGAAGGCGACGGTCTGTTCCGAGTACATCTATCATGCGTATTCGCGCCTCGGCATTGACATCCCGTGGAACCCCAAAGGATATATTCTGCCGATGGACATTGCCGCCCACCAGGATATCTCGATGGTATGCCGTATCCTGTGAGCCGGCACACTGCCAACCGCGGCGTGTGGCGTCTAATCGGCCACCTTGCCTTCAATCGCATTACCGTGCGGGGACGCGAGCGTCTGCCGCTTTCCGGCGCTGTCCTGTACGTGGCAACCCACCGCAATGGGGCGCTGGACGCGGCACCGTATAGCCTGGCCGTGCCGCGAGCCCTCCCCATGGTGTCAGCCCAATTGCACCGAGCCGCAGTGGGACGTTTTTTGTTCCAGGGCATTCCGGTTGCACGTGGCAAAGACCGCGATCGTGGCATAACCGGAGACAACGTGCAGTCAGTTGAGCGTTGCATCGGATGGCTGAGCAGCGGCGCCCAGCTTCTCGTCATGCCGGAGGGGACCAGCACGCTTGGCTTCAGGCATTTGCCGTTTCAACGCGGTGCGGCAAGAATCGCACATGCCGCCATCAACGCAGACGTTGCGCTAACCATCGTGCCGCTCGGCGTCCACTACGAAGATCCCACCGTTTGGCAGAGCCGGGTGGAGGTGCTGGTCGGAGAGCCAGTGCAGCCCCATCCCGGCGATGACGTTGCGGCTATTCATCGGCTCATCACGCAAACGCTGGAAGCGGTCGGCGCCAGTTTCGCCAGTAGGGATGCCCAGCGCAACGCCGAGGCTCTGGCCTACGCTTCTACGCTGGGTACCGATGCCTCCTACGCGCTATCCCTGAAACATCTTGAGCAGGCCACGCCGGAAGCGCTTGCCGAAATCGTGGAGCCGCTGGCCGCGATCGCAAATCGGGAGCGCTTGTGCCTGCATCAGGGCGTGCCGCTGATGCCGGTTGCGGCGTGGCCGTTGTATGCGCTCTATTGGCTGGTTTTGGCACCGCTAGTGGCCGGCTTTTGTCTGCTCAACGCACCGGTGCTCGCGGTCGGATATATCGCAAGCCGGAAGCTGCCGGATGCGCCCAACGTCGTCGCTTTCTGGCGCATGGCGGCTGGGTTGCCTGCTGGCGTGCTGTGGGCGGCGTTGGCCAGCACGGCCTTCGGCCTTGCTTGTGGGTTGGGAGGGGTTGCGGGCTACTGGGGCGTCACGATAGCCGGAATCGGCGCCTGGTATCGCTTCCGCAAATTGTCTGTTGCTCTGTGCAACGGGTTGTTTCACGCCGGCGCAAGGGCGGCCTTGCTGCAGGCCTATGGAAAATTGAAGGATCGCATGCCCCATGATCGAACTGCTTGAGTTGCCGCTACGCTATTTCAGCGCCTACGTCGCCGCCATTGCGGGCGCCAATGCCTTGCGGTTGACCGTATGGGCCTTGCTCTTCTTCGCCATGCTCGCTGTGATGGCCTGGCTCGCCCAGCGCCATGAGCGCCGCCCTGGCTGGCGCCGACTGGCCGGCGTGTGCGCGTGTCTTGCAGTCGGGATGAACGTGTCGTACCAGTCCATGGCCGGTGCGGTGCCGGCGGTACGCGCAGTGCGCTTCGACGGCGAATTGCTGGCACTGGATCGCTGGTTACTCGGCGAGACACCGGCAAGGCTGCTGGCGCGCGTGGCCACGCCGTGGCTGACCGAACTCATGAGCCTGTGCTACATCCTCTTCATGCCCTTGCTTTTTTTCAGTCTGCTACGCTACTTCTTCCGGCGTCGCGAACTGCTGGGTGAGTTCTACTCGGGGCTGTTCACCGTTTATGGACTGGGGTTCCTAGGCTATCTGCTGGTTCCAGCGGCAGGCCCCTGGCTTGCTCATCCGGAACTGTTCGACATCGCGCTTTCCGGCGGACCTATCACTGCACTGAACCAGGCGATGGTTGAGCAGGGCAGCAACCGGGTGGATGTCTGGCCCAGCCTGCATTGCGCGGTATCCACCTTCATCCTCGGTTTCGCCTGGCGCCACCACCGCGGCGAGTTTCGTTATCTGATGCTGCCGGTCGCCGGCCTATGGTTTTCCACCCTGTACCTCCGTTACCACTATTTGGTCGACGTGCTGAGCGGTTTCGCCCTGGCTGCATTTGCCCTGTCCGAATCCAGCCGCTATGCGCGTAGTCAAACCACTTCCCGTTCCCGAGATAAGGAAACCGACAATGCCACTGCTGCTTGATTTCAACTCGCCGATTCTTCTCGATGCATCAGTCGCCGGGGGCAAGGGGGCAAACCTGGCCAAACTTACCCAAGGTGGGTTCCCCGTTCCCCCGGGTTTCGTGCTGCCACCGGAAGCCTATCGGGCTTTCCTGGCGAATGACCCAGGCTTTGCCGAGCAGGTGCGCGCCTTGCCGCTAGGGGATGCCGCCGACCTTGAGCAAGCCTGTCAGGTGCTTTGCGCGCGTATGGCGCACTGGCCCGTACCCGATGCGCTGCGCGGCGAGGTCGAGACAGCGCTGGCACAGATTAAGGCGGATGGCGCCTATTCCGTGCGTAGTTCCGCCACAGCGGAAGACCTGGGCGGTGCGGCTTTTGCGGGACAACACGATACCTACCTCAACTGCATCGGCATCGATCAAATCCTTCCCCGCATACGCGATTGCTGGATATCGTTGTGGAGCGCGCGCGCCATCAGCTATCGGTTGCAAGCCGGTGTCGGACTGCTGGACACGGCCATGGCCGTGGTGGTGCAGAAAATGGCGTTCAGCCGCGTTGCGGGTGTCGGGTTCTGTATCAACCCCGTGACCGGAAATCCCGCTGAGCAGTCGATCGATGCCAATTATGGCCTGGGCGAATCCGTGGTTGGCGGAGAATATCCTGTCGACCATTGGTTGTTGGAGAAGTCAGCGGGAGCGGTGAAAGAAGCTGTCATCGCCAGCAAGACCCGGCAAGTAGTCGCGGATACGACGGGCACCAGGATTGAGCCGATTCCTCCGGCTGCCGCCGAAGCCCCATGCCTGACGGAACAGGAACTGGCCGACCTGTCCGGCCTGATGCGCCGCGTCGAAAAATTCTACGGATACCCGCAGGACATCGAATGGGGAATCGCGGACGACCGCCTCTGGCTGTTGCAGGCACGCCCGGTTACGCGCATCCCGCCACGCTGGACGCGGGACGAATCCGCCGAGCGCTTTCCATCCGTCATTACGCCGCTGGCGTGGGATCTGGTGGAAGAGGGGTTTCACCAATCGCTGTCGCATTCCTTCGAACTGATGGGCCTGCCGCCTTTCCACGGAAAATGGTTTGCCCTGTTCGACAACTACGTGTATGGAAACCAGAATGCCGTGGAAATATACGCCGAAGGCACAGCCAGCGCGCTGAACGTGCGTTCCGTGGCGGAACTGGTGGCGGCGTTGCCCGTGCTGCGCAAGCGCTATGCCTGGGTACAGGATCTGCCCCTGGCCTGGTCGCGCGACCTGGATCGTTACCTGCTCGGTCTCGGCGAGTTGATGGCGGAACCTCTGGCTGGGCGCCCCGTTGTCGAGTTGTGGGACTACGTGCTGCGCGTCAAACGCCTCGGCGCCGATTATTTCCTGCCTAACATCGCCATCTCGATCACGCAGCGCACGCTGTACAAGCTGGTCTACAGCATCGTCGAAGCGGCGGTCGGCAAGGCCGCTACGCCTGGTTGTTTCGACCGTCTCCTGGCTTATTGTGAAACCAAGACCGGATTCGTCAACAAAGAGCTCTATCGCCTCGCGCGCAGGATAGCGCAAAGGCCCGGCTTGGCGAAACAGTTGCGCGCCATGAACGGGCAGGAATTTCTATCCGCCGGCGGGTTCTCA
>Ga0153916_10005110_pt1 | contig 9991 bp, 7 predicted proteins | sample Opewatmetagenome_FD_109642 | JGI IMG/M metagenome (GOLD analysis project Ga0153916, IMG submission 109642) | Freshwater wetland microbial communities from Ohio, USA - Open water 3 Core 3 Depth 4 metaG | ecosystem: Environmental > Aquatic > Freshwater > Wetlands | place: USA: Ohio, Lake Erie, Old...
ATTCGCCCCTGTCGTCTAGCTCGGTCTAGGACATCGCCCTTTCAAGGCGGCAACACGGGTTCAAATCCCGTCGGGGGCGCTTTTTTTGCTGTGTCCTTCGTGGTTTTCCTTTTAAGCACCATTAAGCCAAATTAAGCGAGTTTAAGCAGATTTAGGCAAATTCTGTTACACAGTTGTTATACGGGAAGAGGTCTATTTTAAGGAATTTGAATATCGACCAAAAAAGTGCTATGTTTTTTTTAATGGTTTATTTAATTCAGATTTATAATTTCCCTCGAAGAATGATGGGGAAAACAAGATCAAGATACCCATTCCGCCAGGATGGTCAAACTTCAAATCCTCAAGGACCATAAATTTGGCTCATACATGGAGGGAACTAAAAGATGGGTTTCTTTCGTCGTATACAAGCCTCAGATATTAATAGATTCGAGCGAGAAGGAAACGTGAATGGCCTTTTCAAGGCGCTCCGTAATCGTGACGAGAGCATACGATTCCAGGCTGCAAAAGCCCTGCGAGAAATTCGCCTGGGCGAGTTCCGGGAAAGGGCGCTAAAGAGAGAGGCCGTTCGAGAAACTCGGATTCATGAGCGCTCTCAAATTAGGCCGAGAATAAGATCAGAGTTTCCTTGGAAGCCGATGCCGCTAAGTATCCAATTACTCTCACATGACGTCATGTACGGTGAATCGTACGATGTTCAATCCTCGAAGCAGGCCTTGGACCGCTGGATGGATGAAAACAGGAAGCCACAAGAGCCGGAATTTGAGAAGCAGGTCCTTGACACCGAGAGGAAATTGGCAGAGCAATGGCGAACACGGGAAGAAGAATGGCGTAAAGAGGATGAAGAATGGCGTAGAGAGAATGAGCGGCTAGGCTTAGGGAATATCCAATTACCTGATGCCGAGGAACGCCCCTACCGGTGTCCGGAATGCGGCGCTGATACTAAAGGTAAAAAGAGCGCGTTGTGGGGAAGAGGTATTGTCGTTCATTGCCCATATTGCCTAGCTGATTTGTCGGATGCAAACAGGCGCTGAGCCCCGCCTTGTCTGGAGTCGAGGAGGCCAGGAAGAGGCTGGCGGGGCTGAGGAAGCCATTAGGGGGCAATTGTAGCCCTGACTAGAAGCTTCTGCTATCTGGTAGAAAGCAGGATGCTATAAGCGGATCTGGCCAGCACTTGACTTGACATAGGTTGTCCGGCGAAGTCTAATAATCTCATCAAGGAGGGGAAAATGAAAAATCCTGTGCACATTAAGACAGTTGCCACGCAGCAAGAACAGAATAAGGCATTATTCCTGCGTTATTTCGAGGAAACGGATAAGGGGAATTATGCGGCCTGGAGCGAGATTTTTTCACGGGATTATCAATTTCATCAACCCAGCAACGCAAAACCGATAACTTTTGAAGAACGCATGCAATTCAGTAAATCACTGCATACCGCATTTCCCGACTTCAAGCATTGGATAGAGGATATTTTCGCTATAAGTGATAAAGCGGTTTTCCGAGCGACTTTGACTGGAACGCACAAGGGAACGTTTATGGGAATCCCGGCGACCGGAAAATCGATTAAGTCCTCGGCCATAGGGATAGCTCGCTTCTCGGAGGGGAAAATCGTTGAGATGTGGCTTGAGACAGATTTCATCGGATTATTTCAGCAACTCGGCATGGAGCTGAAGCCGATGGAAGTCAAGAAATAGGCCCAATAATCTCAGCAAGGAGGGGAAATGAAACGCATTACTGCTGTGGTCAGCGTGGTGGGCTTGGTCTTCGGGGTTGCCATCTTGGCTCAGACGCAGACCAAGAGTGTGGAACAGGAGCTGATAAAGCTTGTGAATGACTGGATGAATGCTGAGGTCAAGGCCGACATGGCTTTCCTTGACCAGTTTATAGCAGAGGACTGCGTAATAACGGACCCTGTAGGAGTGGTCTGGACTAAGGCCCAGTTTCTGGCGGGCCTGAAGTCCGGAGAGGGAGTGGTAATATCCAGTGTGCTTGACAACATGAAGGCCCGAGTCTATGGAGATGCGGCGGTGGTGACCGGCCGCATGACCACCAAACAGACGTTCAAGGGGAAGGATATCAGCGGTCAGTATCAATGCACCGACACGTTTATTAGAAAGGCGGGCCGGTGGCAGTGTGTAGCTATACACATTTCGATGATAACGCAGAAATAGGGCATCAGCGAACAGACATTATTTGGCGCCCCCTATCCGGACAGGTTAGAAATCAATCTCTATAAACTTCTTCAGTTCCTCGTTGCCGGTCAGGTTCTTCAGCCGGATATGAAAGGTGTTTTTTCCGCGGCGAAGTTTATCTAAATTGCCTTCAAGGACAAAGGGAATTTCGCGGCTGAAGGATTCCTTCTGTTTTTCTTTGAGCTCGGCTTCCTTTATGGCGACCTCGAAGGAATCCTTGTATTCCCAAAAAAGTTCCTTATCATCATCGCGAAGTTCCAGGGTGATCTCCATCATTGTCTTGAACATCCCCTGTTCCGCTTTAAACCAGATGGCGGAATAAGGGATAGCGAGACCGACTGTTCCCTCGATTCTTCCCGGCTCGACAACCGTTTTCTCCACCTGCCAGGTAAAATCAAAAAATCCCCCTTGGCCGCGATAAGTCTTTAGACCCTGGCCTTCGGCCTGAGCCTGGGCCTGAGCCAGATTGAGGTCCTGCATATAAGTAAGGTTCCTTTCGCTCAGAGAAGACAGGTCATAGGTGACCAGCTTGAAGCTGCCCATGCAGGTTGGGTCGCGAAAAACAACCGGAAAATTGCCATAATACCAGACCTCGCTGCAGCGGCTTGATTGATCTTCTCCCATGGTGTTCTGAATTCTGTCCATAGGAGGCCCAAAGAGAATATATATTCTCCCCCTATCCGTGACCCAGCCGGCCTTGCTTTCTCGGGCAAAAAGACGGGCGGCCTCGTCGACGCGTTTTAAGTATTCTGTTTTGAATTCATTCTCTTCGGTCTCGGGTTCGGGGTCGCGGCGTTTCCAGAATTCCTCGATGAATTGGTCTTTCTCAGAATCAGGGAGTTTGAGGAACGCTTTTTTCTCTTGGCCGGTAATGATGTACCGGACTTTGCTTAAAAAATCGGCATAATTCGATGGGATTTTTTTTTCGAGGCTGTGAAGTTGACAGGGGAAACACAGGACTGAAACCAAAAACAGAATTCCCCAAGAAACTTGAGCCAGTTTTTTCATTCGAGGCGAACCTCTCTCTCAAACTGGAGATAGTTTGAAGTTTCACCGAGCACATCTTTGACAGCGAGGGAGACAGTGTAATGACCTGGCCGGACGTTCATCTCGGAGTAATAGGGATAAGAGCTCTTCATCGCCACGCTATAATCTTTTTTGGGTATTTTGATTTCTTCTGCTAACTCGTGGCATGGAGAGACGAGGCCGTCTTGATCCAGCAAGGCAATATAGACTTTGACCTGTCCAAAATAGTCGTCCTCGCGCGGGAAAAGAGCAATTTTTTTGATGGGGATGAGCAGCTTGATCGTCAGCCGAATGTTGTCCGATCCGGGGATCTTTTCCAGGGGCATCACCTGGGCCGCAATTTCCATGGGATTGTACTTGCGCTGGAGAAAGAGGCGGGAAAAGACACTCTCTCTGATTTTTTCTTCTTGAGAAATGCCCAGATAGCCGCCCCGGACGCGAACATCGTAATCTTCGTTGACTCCAACAACCTTCACTTCAAGGGAGTGATACTTGTTATCCTCACGGCTACTGGAAACGTATCCGAGGGAGTAGTAAAACTGAAGGTCGTTCTCAATTTTCTCGAGGCCCGAATTGATGTCGTTTGTGCTGAGGACGGCGAGCCCTCCGGTGTCATCCGCCATCAGCTTGAGGGCTTCGTTGGTCGTTCTGGAGCCGGATTTGATCATCCCCGAGCCCCGGGAATACGTGTCCCAGCCTTTCTCTTGATCTGCCGAGAGGATCCGGCTCTCGAGCCCCCGGGCATTGATGGGATAAAGAGCAATCTCGTTGGAGTTGGCTCTGGCTGTGACCTCTTTGAATGCTCGCGTCGCGTCATAATTCATTGCTTCCGACCGGGCGTTGCCTTTGGGGTAAGCCCAGTCAACGACCCCAAAAGGTTCCTCGCCCGGGTTGAGGGGCAATCCATCGCTGACATAGATCAGGATTTTCTTGCCCTCGATTCCGACCAAGTAATCCATAAAGGCATTTAGGGATTTCAGCGAGTGGATGAGGTCGTTCTGGTCGGCCTCAACATAATTCCTGGCAATGCCCAGAGCTCTTTCATAGTTGTCGTATGAACTCGATCCGGACGACTGCGTGAGCACGTCATTCAGCTCTTTTCTCAGGTCATCCCGGCTCCTGGAGCGCAGCAGGGATTGGCCGGACCGGCCTTTTGTTTGATCCAGGGCCTGGAGGAGCGCCCCTTGGTTGGACGTGAATTCCTGGAGGATGTCCAGTTTTTGGTCCAGGCTGACGACCATCCCCAGGTTGTCCTCGGTTTCTCCGCTAAAGTTGTTTTTAATAAACGATTCTAACCTTTTTATGCTCCAATTTCTGTTCAGGGGATGGAGCTGCCAATTATCAAAATAAATGATGACTTTATTTTGGATGCGGGGAGGCCTCTGAGTTATTGGCTCCACGGATGGGAGGGCCGTTTCCTTTTCCCTATCACGAGAAGCGGCATAGACCTCTTTGCCCTTGACCTCATAAAAATTGGTTAATGTTTGTGCCAGTCCGTCCTCATAGACTTGAAAATTTTCGGGCCGAAGGCCGGTGACTCTTTTTCCGGTCTTATCAGTCACGAAAACATCCACATTTGTCACGATGACTTCCACGGCATAGGCCGGTTTGGGGATTTCCTGCGGCTCCTGCGGCTCCGGCTTGTCGCCCGAATTAAGAGGGAGAGTCAAAGGACAAATGAAAAACAAAATGAGGGCTAGAATAATGACCAGCAGCGTCGTTTTGCGAACTGACATTCTTAGACTTCTTTTATTCTATCATATTTTGGGGGTTGAGGGATAAAAAAAGGGGCTGACGCCGCCTGAAGACGTCAGCCCCTCGAGCTTCAACTAGGAATTAGAACCTGATTCTGGCTCCGACATAAAATCTCATCGGTAAGAGGATTTCCGAGGCCTCCTGGTAGGCCCAAGTCCCGTCATTGCGGCCATAGGCGACTTCGATGGACGCTTGATTATTAGTCACATTGTAGATGTCAAGGAAAAGCTGGACAGCGGCATTCTGGGCAATCTTCAGGTCGTAGTTGAACTTCAAATCAAGCTGGTAGTAGTCGGGAGTTGTGTGCTGTCCCGTCTGTGCCATATCAATCCAGAGATCGTCGTAGGGATAGTTCATGTAGATATTGTAACTTCCGGGCATAAAGATGTAGGACTCGGTGTACCTCATTCCGGAATTCCAGTAGAAAAGCGCTCCGATATCCAGGCCAAAAGAAGTCCTGTAGGTGCCGAAGAGTTTGATTTTGTGGTTGATCGTGCCAGGAGTAGGTCCCCACATCAACGGCAGTCTTGGGTCGATCTCGATCATGTCGCCCTGCATGTCTGCGTTTCCATCGGACTGGCTGTTTCCCTTAGCATCTTTAAAAGAGTACTGGGCGGCGACCATTGAGCCGTTGTCAAACCGCTTGGAGACTTCGAAGTCGATGCCGAAATAATCTCTTTTGGCACCGATCAGATTAGATAAGAAGTAGTTTGCGCCACCGGGTGGGCCTGAAGCCGGATAGCCGAAATCTTCGTAAGTGAGAGTGTATGGCCTAAAATAGTCTGAGTATGGATCACCCACAGTGTAATTGCCGGTGACATAGACGTTCATATCGTAATCTTCAATGATGTTCCGGTCGTAGCGCCAATAGATCTGAGTGGCAAAGACCAGGTTAGTTCCGACTTCTATTTCGTGGGTCAAAGAGAATTCTCTGGACAGACCATCCTTTGTATTGGGGGTCCAGACGCAATCCCTGACCTCGGCTGAACCACGTTTACGATAGGTGAACCAGTCATTATTCAGCCATATCTGCTCGTTCCTGACTCGGCCCGAAATGTTTCCGGCAAAGTGAATCATGTCAAAAGGAATCGGGTCAGTAAAATGTCCGTAGAAGGCTGTCAGCTTATGGGTGCCTCTTGCTCCAATATTCCAGACCAATCCAATTCTGGGCAGAAAAAGTGTGTCCATGTGGAGGATGGTGCCGCCTTCTGAGTTGATGTAATTGTGGTTTTCGAGCCTCACTCCGGCGTTGAGGGTGAAGTAGTCGCTGACTTTCCAGTCATCCATTAGGTAGCCGGTCCAGCGCTTGGCCCGGACTTTGTTAACCCCGACCTTCTCATCCATGATTCTCCAGAAGTCCACCCCGTATTGATTTGACGTGGTGAAAGTTGCTGCGTACACTTCATCCAGAGTAATAACATGATCTCCGTTGGCATCCAGCGCATCAGATGTGCTGCTCCACGTTGAGTTCAGTGCCCCAACGGCCAACATGGATTCACTCCTGGTAAAAATGCCGTTGCTCACGAGAGTTCCGAGGTTATACCCGATTAGGTTCGGGTCCAATGATCTCCGGTCTTCTCCAAAAGCGTAGAATGTGTTGACCGTGTCGTACTCATTTGCGTACATCGCGCCCGCCTTGATCCTGTGGTCGCCCAGGTACCACTCAAAGTTGCCGCTGAACTGATCTCTCGAAGAGCTGTTATCACCGGCTCCAGCCGCCGCTCCAAACTGATATCCATAAATCGGCGGATAGGTCCCAGCGACAAAATAGAGCCTGTCGTGAACTCCTGCGTCCGGATAAAGGGGAGAAAACTTGTTCGACCACCAGAAGTGTCCGTAGCGAAAATCAGCGATGATATTTTCTCCGAAGACGTGTTGATAGAACCCGCTGTAGACGCCCATGTTGTATTCGTTCTTCGATTGCATGGTTTTGATCATGTTTTGGTCGCGGCTGCCTTCGACGTTGTAATCATCCAAGAAATAGGTCAGGACAAGTGAATCGCTCGGAGTCACGTTATAGGTCAGCTTGCCAAACAACCCCGCCCGGCCCTGGGAATAGTCAACTGCTTCTTGAGCAGCAGACGCTGATTCCGAGAGATTGAACGTGCTCGAATTCTTTCTGTACTGGCCTGAAGCAAAGAACCAAAGCTTGTCCTTCAATATCGGACCGCCCAAGGTCGCAGCCGTATCGTACTTGTTGTCTTTGTATCCCTGGAGCTTGGTCGGATCACTCGAATCATTGTAGACGCCCCCGCCATAGGGGAGAAAGAATGATTTCGGCTGCGTGTAAAAGTTGAGCGAACCTGAAAATCTGTTGCCTCCCGCTTTGGTGACGATATTCCCTACGACCCCTTTTCCTCCCCCGTATTCAGCCGGGACACCAGAGGTCATCAGCTCTTGCTCCTGGATCACTTCGTTATTAAAAGTCATCCCGGCTGTTTGAGTGGCTGTGCCGGTGATGTTCATACTGTCCAGGAGATAAATGTTATCGCGAGAGCCGCGCTTTCCGGCTCCAACAGCCTGGACCGACCGGTCAGAATAATTCAACCCGCCTTTGCCGGCTGGGTCCTGGGGCGTCTCGCTCCCCTGAGAGTTGGGGACCATATTAATCCCTGCGGCCAACTGGAGATAGCCGACGAAATCTCGAGCGATTGGAAGCGACTCAACCGTTTCGTGAGTCACATGCTCGGCGATGACCGATTTTGTCGTATCAACCACAGGAGAGACCGCAACAACCGTAACACTTTCCTCGAGGGTTGCGGGTTTCAACGCTACCGTTAGGAGCGTCTGCCTGTCCAATGACACCTCGATCTTTTGGGAGACTTTTTCCTGGAAGCCTGTGATTGTCGATTTGAGATCGTACACACCAGGCGTCAGGTTGATGAACAGGGCCACTCCGCTTTCGTCTGTGACTGCAGTCTTGGTCCCCATCATGACCAGGCTCGAAAGAACCACGGTGACTCCGGGCACCCGGGCACCTTCCTCATCAACTGTGATGACCCGAAGCGTTCCTTTTTGAGCTTGACCAAAGAGGCCAGCGGCAAATATCAGCAGGACAGGCAACAGCACTAAGCAAAATTTAAATTTTCTTGTCATTTTTACTCCCTCTTTTTCTCGCCTTCACGAGAGATTTGACTTTTAGGCTCTGTTTCTTCGCATGCAGAACCTTGTCGCCATAACTCCCCCCTGGAATGCAAGACTAAAGTCTCGCACCCAACCTTTTTTCCCTAAGATGACACCCCTGCCGTACACCTCCTTCATTCCAGATTTATCAACAAACGGAAACCGGCGATGTCTAATAATGGCCAAAAGCAAGATAGAAAGGCAATCCATTCCCGGATCTTTAGGGAAAAAATTTGCAAAAAACGTGCCATTATAGAAAAAACATAACTATTTTGTTTTTAGTAATTTGGGCAAATGTGGGGTGCCAAAAAATTCAAAATTATATATCTAATCCAAAAAATTGGATTTTTTCCCGCTCTTGCTTATTTAATATTCTCCAGCATTTTTTTTGATATCGCCGCGTTCTCTGACTCGGGCGCTAGTTTTATGACCATTTCGAAATTCCTTTTTGCCTCTTCCGTTTCTCCTCTGTTCAGGCTGACCAAGCCCAATTGATAGTAGCCATTTACATAATTTGCATCCAGCTCCACGCATTTCTTGAAATATCGGGAGGCCAGCTCCGTCTGGTTGTTTTTAAACAAGAGGACTCCCACATTATAGAACAAGTTTGGATCGGTCAGGCTCTTTTCGTCGAGCTGGTTTAAATATTTCAGCCCTTCCTCAAGATCGCCTTTTTCGAAATAGATGGAACTGAGGTTGATAAGAACATCCCGGGAGTGCGGGTCTTTCTCCAGCACTTTTTGAAAAATTTCTATGGCCTTATCAAGATCTCCGAGTCTGTAATAGCAGAGTCCGATCCTCTCGTGGGCTCCATCAAGGTTCGGATTTTCGGAAAGGACTCTTTGGTATTCCTGAAGAGCCTCTTCGTATTTTTGCTGCCCGTAAAGCAGGTCTCCTTGGCTCAGGGGCGATACGGGAATAGGAATGAGCCGGGTATCTATGGGCTCGTTTTCACGAATGGCGGACAGCGTAACATTGATATTTTGGGGTTCATAGCCATCGGCCATAAAGCCTATGGTGTACGCTCCCGGCGGGAGGCTTGCCTTTCTCCACCTGCCCTTATTATCCGATGTCAGCTCATATTTAGCGCCGTCTTCAGAGGAAACCAGGATAATGCGTGCTCCCTCGATAGGTTTGCCTTCTTTTGATTTGACAGTGCCTTGAGCCACCGCAAAAACCTTAGAGAAGGTGAAGCCGGTGCCAATTAAGAACAATGCTGAAAAAACAATGCTCATGGCTAAAAGTCTTTTCGAAGAATTCCTCACCATCGCTCCTCCTCTCGTTCTACAATCATATCCGGGATAAGAAATTTCTTCTCCGTTGTTCCGTCCGGATTGGCATTCATGGGCCAGTTTTGCCTTGCCCCATCGTCAGGGATGATAAATCGCAGTGTGATTGGATGTCAAGCCGGGCAAAAATAGGGCCGCTATGGAATCAGCGCCGTGTGTTCGTCGAAGCGGAAGTTCTTCTCCCGGAAAATCTTCACGCAGGCGTCGACGATATCGGAGTCATAAAAAACGCCCTTGTTCTGGATGATTTCTTCAAGGGCTTTGCCGATTCCCTGCGCCGGCCGATAAGGACGGTGCGAGGACATGGCTTCGACGATATCCGCGACGCTCAGGATCCTGGCCTCTTTGAGAATCTCGTCACCCTTGAGACCCATGGGATATCCGGAGCCGTCCAGTCGTTCATGGTGCTGCAGGACGATCTGGGCCACCGGCCAGGGGAATTTGATTGTTTTTAAAATGTCAAACCCGACTTGAGGGTGCGTCTTAATGATTCCGTACTCAATGGCCGTGATCTGGCCGGGCTTGCTGAGGATCTCGGCCGGGACATAGATCTTGCCGATATCGTGAATGTCTCCGGCGACACGGATGCCTTCGACCTGGTCTTCCGGC
>Ga0153916_10005111_pt1 | contig 9990 bp, 8 predicted proteins | sample Opewatmetagenome_FD_109642 | JGI IMG/M metagenome (GOLD analysis project Ga0153916, IMG submission 109642) | Freshwater wetland microbial communities from Ohio, USA - Open water 3 Core 3 Depth 4 metaG | ecosystem: Environmental > Aquatic > Freshwater > Wetlands | place: USA: Ohio, Lake Erie, Old...
ACCGTGGCATCAAACAGGACTTGCTCGCGTGCAATAACGTATTCGCCCAAAGGCGTGGCAATCCACTCGGATTCGCTTATGATTGCAGGCATGAAAATCGTTCCTGTACGTGCCTTCCGTGATAACTACATCTGGCTGCTGGTGCATGGCCGACACGCTGCCGTAGTCGATCCCGGAGATGCCGCACCGGTACTCGCCCACCTGCGGCAACACGACCTGTCAATGTGCGGCATTTTGATCACGCACCAACATAGCGACCACATCGGTGGCGTCGAGGCGCTCCTGAGTCATCAAAATGTCCCGGTTTACGCACCGCGCAACGAATCCTTCAGCTTCCCCCATCAGGCAGTCAGCGAGGGTAACAAAATTCACTTTCCCGAGCTGGAAACCACGCTGGATGTGCTCGACGTACCCGGCCACACAGCTGTTCACATAGCGTATTATGGAGGAAATTCCCTGTTCTGTGGCGACACCTTGTTCGGCTGCGGCTGCGGGCGAATATTTGATGGCAGCTGTGAGCAGCTCTTTCATTCCCTGGAAAAATTGGCGGCGCTTCCTGAGAAAACCAAAATCTATTGCGCGCACGAGTACACGCTCGCCAATCTGCGTTTCGCCCGGATGATCGACCCCGAGAATCCGGCACTCATGGCACGCGAGCATACCGACAGCGCCCTCATCGCACAGGGGCTACCGACGCTGCCATCCACACTGGCTCTGGAAAAGGCGACAAATCCGTTTCTGCGCTGCGACACCAAGGCCATTCAGCGGGCGGCACTACAAATCAACCCTCATGCGGCTGACAGTGCAGAAACTACCTTCTGCACCATTAGAGAGCTAAAAAATCGTTACTGATCATATTGATACAATATATATCTAAAGTTTGACCTTTGCTTGACGATGAAGATGTATGCGGTTACCATCCGGCAAGCTCACTAATCCGACCTTACCAATGATGATCAAACAGCCGTTTGCCAGCCTGCTGCTGCTTGCGCTGATCGCACCCAGCGCATTAACGTTTGCTGACACCAACACCGCCGGAGAAGAAATCACCGTTGCCGCACAGCCCGAAGACGAGGACGGTAATTCCAACTTGAGCGCCTACGGTAATGACGGTCTGCAAATGGACCTGATGTTGCGCAACGCTCCTGAAACGCCCGTAGCATCGACAAACAGCAACGATCTGTGGCAGCGCATCCGTAACGGTTATGGCATGGCCCCCCTGCAATCCCCACTTATTGCCACACACGAATCGTGGTACGCAGCTCGTCCCGAGTATATTAAACGCATGATAGCGCGCAGCCAGCGCTATCTTTACCACGTGGTAGAAGAAGTGCAGAAACGTGGCATGCCGACTGAAGTCGCGCTGCTGCCGATGGTGGAAAGCGCTTTTAACCCCACTGCCTATTCCAGAAGCAGGGCTTCCGGCATCTGGCAGTTCATTCCCTCGACCGGCAAGAATTTCGGACTGAAACAGAACTGGTGGATGGATAATCGTCGTGACGTAACTGCCGCCACGGATGCAGCGCTCGACTATCTGGAAAAACTGCACGTTATGTTCGGCACGTGGGAACTGGCGCTGGCAGCCTACAATGCGGGCGAGGGTACGGTGCAACGGGCCATTGAGCGCAACCGCAGAAAGGGGTTGCCGACTGATTACCAAAGCCTGTCGTTGCCCCCTGAAACCCGCAATTACGTTCCCAAGCTGCAAGCAGTCAAAAACATCGTCAGCAATCCCGAGCAGTATGGCCTGATCATTGACACCATCCCCGACCAACCCTACTTCACCAAGGTTGAAGCCCCGGCAAAAATTGATGTCAGCCTGGCCGCCAAACTGGCAGGCGTTTCCATGGATGAATTCTCTGCACTCAATCCCGCCCACAACCGTCCGGTGCTGGCCAGCATGAATGGCAAGCAGGAGATTCTGCTGCCGCTGGGAAAAGAGGAGGAGTTCGCCACCAACCTGGCCAGTTACGATAAGCCGCTAGTAAGCTGGCAAACCTATCAGACCAAACGTGGCGAAAAACTGAGCAGTATTTCCAGCAAGTTCGGTATCAGCGTGGCGCAGTTGCGCAATGTTAACGATATTTCCGCCAAGGGTCGCCTCAAGCCAAACCAGCCACTGCTGGTTCCGGCACACGGTAACAATGTTGACACCGGAAACCGGTTGGCCATGTCTGAACCCTCGCCGATAGCTGAAAACGAAGTGTTTTCCGCTAGTGACTCCCACCACCTGGTCAGAAATGGCGATACCGTTCTGGGAATTGCCAGGCGTTACGGCATCAGCGCCAGAACGTTGATGGCGCTGAATGGACTCAAGAATAGTCGCTTGCACAGTGGGCAAGTGCTGAAAGTTTCCGGCAGTTCCTCCTCCAAAAATTCCACCCATGTGGCAAACATCAAAGGCAAAACCCGTTACACCGTCAAGCGTGGCGAGACATTATCCAGTATCGCCAAAAAACTCAAAGTCGCCACTAGTGATCTACAACGCTGGAATAACCTGAGCGACAAGCACACACTGATGCCAGGCCGCACTTTGGTTATCCTCAAAGACGAAGCCTAAACTGTTTCGCTTATGCCGCGCATAATTTGCATCGGCATTCTGTTTACCCTGCTTTCGGCCTGCGGCAATGGTCGTGGCTTGCCGCAGGCTGATCTGGATGCTCCTTATCCCCCAGAATCAGGTGGCGTCCTGATCGACGCCATGTCCGGCGAGCCTTCCGGGCTGATCCCGATGATCGCGGGAGAATCTGCGGCCTCCGCCATTGCCAGCCATATCTTTAATAGCCTGCTCAAATACGACCGCAATCTGGAACTGGAAGGCGAACTGGCGCAATCGTGGGATATTTTCAAAGACCAGAAAACCATCACCTTCCACCTCAAGCCAGAACTTAAATGGGCCGACGGCACACCACTCACCAGCGCCGACGTGCTGTTTACCTGGCAACTGGTCACAGATGACAAGACCCGCACGCCCTATGGGGCCGACTACAAACTAGTGCTCAAAGCCGAAACGCCAGATGCGCTCACATTCAGAGTGTCCTACGCTCAACCTTATGCGCCAGCTCTGGATTCGTGGTCAGGCCTGCAAATTCTGCCCAAACATCTGCTTGAAGGGCAGGACATCAATACCACGGCTTTTGCACGCAAGCCGGTTGGTAGCCACTACTATCAGCTGGAAGAGTGGAAGAACGGCGAAAGAATTTCACTTGTCCGCAACCCCAACGCCACACAAGGCCCACCGCGCATTGAGCGGCTGGTGTCGCGCTTTATCCCGGACCCCGCCTCGCAGTTTCTGGAACTGATGGCGGACAATATCGACGTGATGAATCTCAACCCCATTCAGTACGCCCGCATCGTGCCGGCACGGCCGGAGATGAACAAAAAAATTGCGCTATACAAGGAACTGGGCAACGGCTACACCTATCTCGGCTTCAACCTCAAGCACAAACCTTTTGACGACGTCCGCGTGCGGCAAGCCGTCAATTACGCCATAGACAAGCAGGAATTGATCGACGGCGTGCTGCTGGGGCTGGGCGAACCGGTCGCCTCACCCTATAAACCCGGGACACGCTGGGTCAACCCACAACTCAAGCCCTACCCTTACGATCCTGCAAAAGCGAAGCAACTGCTCAGGGAGGCGGGTTTCGAAGACCGCGACGGCGATGGCATCCTGGACCGCGATGGCAAGCCGCTGGCGTTTGAAATCCTCACCAACCAGAACAAGCAGCGTGAAATGAGCGCGGTGCTGATCCAAAGACGGTTAAAAGAAATCGGCATCGACGTTAAAATCCGCGTGCTGGAGTGGGCGAGCTTTCTGGGACGCTACATCAAGACCGGCGATTTCGATGTGGTGGTGCTGGGCTGGAGCCTGTCGCTTGACCCCGACCAGTACAGCATCTGGCATTCTTCCCAGACCAAGCCCGGCCAGTTCAACTTCATCAACTACAACAACCCACAGGTGGATAAACTGCTGGAAAAGGGCCGTCTGGAACTCAACCCCGACAAGCGTATGAAAATTTATCACGAATTCTCCAGAATCCTGCTGGAAGACAGCCCCATCGTCTATCTCTATGAAGGCTATGGCCTGCCCGCCATCCACAAGCGTGTACGCGGCATCGACAATCCGGCGCCTCCAGCCGGTATCGGTTACAACTCCCAGGAGTGGTACATTCCAACACCGCTGCGACGCGCGGAGATCTCGGCGCAATGACCAGATATCTGCTGAAACGCCTGTTCTGGATGATGCCGTTGCTGGTCGGCATCAGCCTGGTGTCTTTTCTCATCATGCACCTGGCGCCGGGCGATATCACCACTACCGAGGCCGGCTTCAACCCCAAGGCCAGCGAAGAGTCGCGGCAGAAACTGCGCAAGCTCTATCATCTTGACGAGCCCGTTCTGGCACAGTATGGCTACTGGTTAAAAAGGATGGCCACACTGGATTTTGGCACCTCGTTTGCCACCCATCAACGTCCGGTGTTTCTGGAAAAAAAAGACGATCGGGGCAATATCTCCAAGGGGCTGATTCAGGAAGCCCTGCCGATCACCCTGCTCATCAACGTGTTGAGCCTGGGGCTGATCGTGATCGCCGCCCTGCCGCTGGGTGTGATCTCGGCGCTCTATCAGAATCGGCCACCCGACCGTGCCATCACCGTATTCGTGTTCGTCGGTTTCGCCGTGCCGGGCTTCTGGCTGGCACTGATGCTGATGTACTGGCTGGGCGTGGTCAATAACTGGCTGCCCATCTCGGGTTTGCACAGCCTGAATTATGAAAAAATGGGGCTGTTCGCGCAGTTGATCGACAGCGCGAAACACCTCGCCATCCCGGTGTTTATTTCCGCGCTGGGCGGTCTGGCCGGCATCTCGCTGTTCGTCAAGAACGGCATGCTGGACGTGCTGCACCAAGACTACATCACCACCGCACGTGCCAAGGGCTTACCGGAAAATATCGTGGTCTATCGCCACGCACTGCGCAACGCCATGCTGCCGCTCATCACGCTGCTCGGCCTATCCATCCCCGGCCTGATTGGCGGCTCGGTCATTGCCGAATCGCTGTTCGCCATCCCCGGCATGGGTAAGCTGTTTTACGACGCCGTGATGATGCGCGATTTCCCTGTGATCATGGGCATCCTTACCATAGGTGCGGCGCTGACGCTCATCGGCAATCTGCTGGCCGACATCGCCTATGCCTGGGCCGACCCGCGTGTACGGCGGGGAGTGATGTAATGCGGAGCGCATTCGCCAACCCGCTTGCCCGCTGGGGCTTCGCCATCATCGTCAGCATTCTGCTGCTGGCGCTGCTGGCGCCGCTGATTGCACCATTCGACCCTGATGCCATCGACGTCAAGAGCATCCTGCTGCCGCCCTCTCCTTCACACTGGATGGGTACCGACAGCCTGGGTCGCGATGTGTTTTCGCGCATGCTGTTTGGCGCGCGCATCTCTCTACTGGTGGGCTTCGTCGCTGTCGGCATCGCCACTGCCATCGGCGTGGTGCTGGGTGCTATCTCGGGCTTCTACCGCGGCTGGGTGGATGTGTTCATCATGCGACTGGTGGATGTGATGCTGTCCATTCCTACTTTCTTCCTCATTCTCGCGGTCATCGCCTTCCTCACGCCGTCAATCTGGAACATCATGATCGTCATCGGACTGACCTCATGGATGGGTGTGACGCGGCTGGTACGCGCCGAATTCCTTAGCCTGCGCGAGCGCGAATTCGTGCTGTCCGCGCAAACCCTGGGGGCAAAAAATAGCCGCCTGATTTTTCGCCATCTGCTACCCAACAGCCTGACGCCCATCATCGTCAGTTTCGTGCTGGGCGTCGCCAGCGCCGTGCTGGTGGAATCCGGTCTGTCGTTCCTCGGCCTGGGCGTCCAGCCGCCGCAAGCCTCATGGGGCAACATCCTCACTGATGGCAAAGAATATATCCAGTTCGCCTGGTGGCTGTCGCTATTCCCCGGGCTGGCCATCCTGCTCACCGTACTGGGGTATAATTTGCTAGGAGAAGGGCTGCGCGACGCGCTCGACCCCCGCACTGCAAAAACAAAAACATAAAACCATTTGAACCATTGGGAACGCTGGGAACACGGGGGAGCTCATTTTCCATACCCTCTGGGTTCTCTGTGTCTCCAGTGGTTAATTTTTGAGGATTGAATTATGGGATTTCTTACTGGCAAACGCGCCCTCATCGTCGGGTTGCTCAGCAACCGTTCCATCGCCTACGGCATCGCCCACGCCATGAAGCGCGAAGGCGCCGAACTCGCTTTTACCTACCAGATCGACAAATTCCATGACCGGGTGACCAACTTTGCCCATGAGTTCGACTCTAATATCGCGCTGCCTTGCGACGTCAGCGATGACGCCCAGATCGACGCCATGTTCGAGCAACTGGGCAAGCGCTGGGATGGCTTGGACATCATCGTCCATTCCGTCGCCTTCGTGCCCAAAACGGCGCTGGATGGGGATTATCTGGAGTGCGTCACGCGCGAGAATTTTCGCATCGCCCACGACGTCAGCTCCTATAGCTTCGCAGCGCTGGCAAAAGCCGGATTGCCAATGATGCTGGGGCGCAATGGCGCTTTGCTCACCCTCAGCTATCTGGGCGCCGAGCGAACCATGCCCAACTACAATGTAATGGGCTTGGCCAAAGCCAGCCTGGAAGCCAACGTACGTTACATGGCACAAAGCCTGGGGCCGAAAGGTATCCGTGTCAACGCGGTTTCCGCCGGACCAATCAAAACACTGGCCGCCTCCGGCATCGCCGGCTTCGACAAGATGATGGATTTCAATGACCGGCACGCGCCACTGCGCCGCGGCGTCACCATCGAGGAAGTCGGCAACACCGCCGCCTTCCTGTGCAGCGATCTCGCCTCCGGCATCACCGGTGAAATTACCTATGTGGATGGCGGTTTTAACACCACCGCAGCAGCCATGGTCGATTGAGTTCGACTGACCTTCACAATTCCATGGCATCCCTGAAAATACTGATTGCGGACGATAACTACATCAATCGTGCCATCCTTTCCACGCTCACGGAAAAAATGGGGCACCGGCCAATTCATGCCGAAGATGGCGCACAAGCAGTAAAACTTTTTGAACAGGAACAGCCAGATCTGGTGTTAATGGATGTCATGATGCCGGGCATGGATGGCATGGAGGCCACATCGCGTATCAAGAAGTTATCCAGCAAGCACTGGACACCAATCATTATGGTGACAGCCCTCGAGGATGACGAGGACATGATCCGGGGGCTGGAAGCCGGCGCCGACGATTATCTCAGGAAACCCGTCAACGGCCGGGTACTGACAACTAAAATCAACTCCATTGAACGGGCACTTGAATTGCAGCGGCAGCTGGCTTCCAAAACCCACGAACTGCAAAACTACTACTTTGCCGCCGAGGAGGAAAAGCGCATCGCCAGTCATATCATGCAAAGCATGACCGCCGCCGAAGGACTGCATGATCCAGCACTGGAATACTGGCTTTCACCTGCGGAGGCCTGCAGCGGAGACTTGATCGCCGCGGCTCGCACCCCTGGCGGAGTGCTGCATGTCATGCTGGCCGACGGCACCGGCCATGGCTTGGCTGCGGCACTCAATATCCTCCCACTGCCACAGATTTTCTATGCCATGACTGGCAATGGATACGGCATCAGCAGCATCGCCACCGAAATGAACGCCAAGCTGAAGAACCTGCTACCAGCAGACCGCTTTATTGCCGTCACACTGGCTTCGATTGACCCATACGAACGTGTGGTGGATGTCTGGAATGGCGGCAATCCAGACACTTGGCTCGTTGACAATCAGGGCACGCTCGTGCACAAGTGGAAATCGACCCACCTGCCACTGGGCATCCTGGACAAACAATCGTTTGATGCTTCTACAGAGACCTTTCATTTCGATAATCCGAAAGCACAACTGGTGATATTTTCTGACGGTTTGCCGGAAGCCGGCAACGAACACCGCGAGCCCTTTGGCATGGAGCGCCTGCTGGAATCTCTCTGTTCCTCTGCACCACGGTCACGCATGGAAAATCTGCGCAATACAGTCAGCGCATATCTGGAAAATCAAAAGGCGCATGATGATATTTCGCTGGTGATGGTCAATACCGCACGTCTGGAGAGCACGCGAATGTCGTCGGCTCTGTCAGAACCTATGCCGACCAGGCAGACAAGCAGTCCTTGGCGAATGTCATTCCACTTTGGCTCATTCGAGTTGCAGAATGTCGACATCGTGCCTTTCACCATCGATCTTCTGAAAAAGCTGCACATCACGGGAATGCATCTGGGCAGCCTATTCCTTATTATTTCAGAACTATTCAACAACGCACTCGATCATGGTCTGCTCAAGCTGGATTCCCGCCTGAAGGAAGGCGTTGACGGGTTCGAGCGATACCTGACAGAGCGAGCCGTGCGGCTGGCCAATCTGGATCCCAACGCAACAGTAGAACTCGAATTCGAACATATACCGAAAGACGGGAAAAGCACTCTGCGCCTCTCCTTTAAGGATAACGGCCCCGGCTTCGATTATGAAGCGGCTACACAAAATCTCGAGCAATTGGACACGGCACATGGTCGCGGCGTCGCCTTGGTCAACAACCTGGCTACCAGCATGCGCTATATCGCTCCGGGCAACAAAGTCATCGTTGAATATACGATGTAGTAACGCTAATTGTTTCAGGGTTAATTGTGTCATGCTATTATTAATTTAGAAATTATTGACTTCCAGATTTTTTAAGACATTGCTAGGAAAATAACATGCAAATATCCGTGAGCAACAATGGCAAAGCGACTACGCTAACGCTGACCGGGCGTTTTGACTTCAATGCGCATCGTGATTTCCGCAACAGTTATGAAGAAGCGCTCAATGCCGGCGGCGTTAACGAACTCGTCCTAGACATGAGGGGAGTGGATTACCTGGACAGTTCTGCCCTTGGCATGCTGCTGCTGCTAAACGAGAGAGCCTCGCCCAGCAACATAAAAGTCAGTATCACCAATTGCCAGCCGACCGTCAAAATGATTCTGGAAGTCGCCAACTTCAACAAACTCATCAATATCGGCTAAGTTTGGTTAATATATATTCTAAAGAATATAAGGTATCCACAGCCGAAATTGGTGTGGAATTGGTTCTGGAGAGATAATTATAAAATATGAAAATATGCCTGATCAAATAAGCCGGAGTGCTCAAAAACTACCATTCCTGCAAGGTTTCGCACTGACCTTGGCCTCGCTTGCCGCTGTCTGGCTGCTCCGGAACAATCCACCCTTGATGATGCTGGCTCTGCTGGCCGCATCCCTCGGCTGGTTGTTCATTCTCTCTCGCACAACATCCAATATCTCCCGATGGAAAAACACAACTCTAGCGCAGGAAGTTGACATCCTTGGGAAACTGGCAACGGATTTTGACACACTTCTGATGTTGTTGAAGAGCGAATTCGACGACCAGATTGGCAACTCGACTTCGGAACTTAATCAATTGCAATCGGTGCTGACCGACGCCATAGATAAACTCATCGTCAGCTTCTCCAATCTGGAGAGCATCACCAACAAACAGCACGAACTTGCGCTGTCACTCACGGAGCACCCTGCCAAAGCGACGGATGATGATGCCCCCGCTGAGACTAGCTTCGATAAATTCCTGGACGACACCACCGACACGCTCGCCATGTTCGTCGACAATACCATTGTGAACAGCAAACTGGGTATGGATCTGGTGTCCAAAATGGACAGCATCTCCAGCAACGTCAACAAGATATTGATCGTCTTGAACGAAGTGGAAGCCATCTCCAGCCAGACCAACCTGCTCGCACTCAACGCCGCCATCGAAGCCGCGCGCGCTGGCGAAGCGGGTCGTGGCTTCGCTGTGGTAGCCGATGAAGTCCGCAAGCTCAGCCTGCGCTCCAGTGAGTTCAGCTCGCAAATTCGCAGCCAAATGGCTCATGTCTCCCAGGCCGTGGGAGATGCCGAGCATGTCATTCACGAAATCTCCTCCAAGGA